>Ga0209489_100135_pt1 | contig 109747 bp, 66 predicted proteins | sample SiratrowhiteBW_FD_187527 | JGI IMG/M metagenome (GOLD analysis project Ga0209489, IMG submission 187527) | Root nodule microbial communities of legume samples collected from California, USA - Siratro white BW (SPAdes) (version 2) | ecosystem: Host-associated > Plants > Roots > Nodule | place... | reverse complement strand
TTTTTTTTTTTTTTTTTTTTTTTTTTATTTATTGTTAGATTGAGGTGTTTGTTGATTTTTAAGTAACTATCATAATTCTTTTTATAAGATATTTTAAAATTTTTATACAACGTTATTTTTTTCCTTATTTATTGTCATTAAATATATGAATATATATATATATATATCTTTATTAAACAAAGAGAAGAGAATTTTAAAATTTACCAGATAAATTTGACGCACTGTGAACATTTATCTAAAATTAACTAAATTAATTGTTTTTATTGATAATTGTGATTTTGTTGGAGTGTCCAATATTAAATGTAAAAATATTATATCTCAAAACTTAATCATATGAAACTTCTTTTTTATATTAATTATAGTTAATTTATTGATAATTTTATCTTTTATCTTTTGATATTATTTAAAATTTTCATACAAATATCATAAAAATAATTGTTGAGAAACTATGTCTTGATCATATATTATATCATTGACAAACATTGATATTATATTATATAGTAAAATAAATAAGAGTAGTTATACTTTGACAACCACACGTGACACATACTCACTTTACAACCTTATATGACACTGATGTGATCAAGATAAATGATGTGTAAAAAAATATTTTAGTGTGGCACTGAGAGTCATTTTTAGGGTTTACATGTTTGGAATTTTATCTAAAAACTTGTCCAAAATATTCCATCAAGGCATCAAGGGTTAAGAAGTAGTGAGTTTGAATCTCAGATCTCTTGAATCTCGCCATTGTTGTCCCCGCCGTTGCAGTCGTATTTGCTGCTGTCACCGAAGCTGCTGTCGTCGCCGTCGATTCTTGACCACCGTCACTCGCCACCACAACCACTCTCACACGAAATCTCCCTTATGCAAATGGGTGCACTGGACTCCTATCACGTTTCAAATCTTAAATTTATATACTTAAAATCTAATTATGTCCTTTCATAACAAAATATCCTAAATGTCCTTCAAAAAGAAAAACTCCGTTTTACCTTTATTCACATATACAATTAAACCACGTCAGCAATTAACATCTAGTTGTATGTCATTTGTGTTGTGAAAGCAAAGTTTTCCAATAAGTAATTATAAAAAAATATTCAAACTAGCTTCTTTTACTAAACATCATCATTTTAGATAATTTTTCTATCTCAAACTAACATAAACAAATAATTAACTTCTTTACCTAACATTTAAAAAAAATACAATTAATTTCCCTTACCTAAGTTTAAAAAAATATACAATTAACTTTCTTATTTAACATTTAAAGAAAAACATACAATTAGCTTCCTTTACCTAATATTTAAAAAAAATACAAGAATATGAGTTGATGGTTTGAATATCTTTCTAAAAAAAAGTTAGTGATGAATGCTTTCTTATTTTTATATTTAGTTTTCTTAAAAAGATATTTAGATGTCTAAAACTATTTTCTAGAATATTCCTATATCGTTTTTTAATGACATTTAAAATGGTAAATACTTCATAGTTTTTTAATAAGCTCTATTTTCTTTTTTGTTTCCAATTTTCATTCCATTTCAATTTATAGTTTTTATTCTAAATTTTAATGTCAAAAGTTTTGAACGGTTATTCTCTTGTTAACAAGTACCAACATTGATAGTTAAATTTGACAATATATACTAAATTTATTGACTTTATAATAATTATATGAAAAAGTTATTTAAATATGAGAAAATACTTATTTATTAAACGCCTAAAAGTCACCTGAATATTAATATATAATTAACTAATACTCCCCATAAAATTGTAAATTAATTAACCAATACATCATAAAAGTATTACAACTACATTTTCAAAATGTATTAAAAACTATAAATGGTAATGTTTAGAAGATATTAAAAAAATGTTGCAGAGATAGTTGTGAGAAGAGTGAAGGGAAATGCATGGAAAGGCTTTAAAAGGATGGTGTGAAAAGGCAACAGAAAAAGCGCAGCAGATTGTGAAAAAGCGTCACAAAATAACCTTCTATCTGTCCACCTCATCCAACATGTGACGCACTTTTTAGCAAAAAGTTCATCCTCAGTACGACAACTAATAATGCTCTTTTAGCATTTAACACAATAAAAAATGCCACCAAGCTCCAAGCTATCATCAACAACAACCCTTGTATTGTTACTACAGTGGCACTACCATGTTATGCACAATCAGCAACTGATAAAAGCAACAGTGTTTTTTTAAGGTGGACCAAGGACTAATAAAAAGGATGTGCCTAATAATAATAATAATAAATAAAAACTGAGGCTTTTGCTTTCACTGGGAAAGAGACATGGTCCCACTTGCAATTCAAGTTTTTTACTCTTTTGTTTTGCACTTTTTATCTACCTACACTTTTTCCTTGCATAGCCCATGTCACATTACCTACAATACACACATCACACAAACAAAACCCTTCCATTGCATTATTATTCTCTTCTCACACTCACACCTACACCAACCCTCCCCATCATATCTAATCTAAAATCTACCTATTCCTATCTATCTGAACAGAGCAGAGGAGAGAGAATCACACACACAAAAGGGTCTGTGCTTGTTCTCTTGAAAAGTCCAGCTTCCACCTCTAGGGTTCCTTTGCTTTCAATTTTTGCATAAAAATATTATTTTTATATTGTTTTTCTCAAAAAAGCAACAAACCCTTTTTCCTTACCGATCTTGTCCTCTCTGTCTTTCTTGCCGTATGGTAATTTTCTTGCCTTCTGATCTCTCCCTCCTCCCTGTTCCATCTTTCGTACAAATACATGTCTTCTTTTCTATTTTTTTATTATTGAAAAAGTGCTGTTCTTTTTTTGTTTTGTTTTCAAAGTTCGTGTTTTTCTGGCGTGAAGGCTTTTCTGGGAGATTAGGATAAGGAAAAGTTGAGAATTTGATAAACGGGTAATTGGATTTGATTGATTTGCTGTTTCTGCCTCCTCTCGTGTTTTATTGGGTTTATGTGACGGTGTTTTGGAGATTTTTCTGACTTTTTGTTTGTTGGGAATTGATCTGCTACTCATAATTCGGTTGAAATTCCAGTTAACTTTTATTTGCTGAGTTTCCTACTACTACTTATTTTTTTCTTTTTATAAAAATGCAATTTTTTTTTAACAGAAAATAGAAGTCTGGTTGGTTCGTTTGCCTGAAAACCTCGGTTGTGTATATATTTTTTACTTTTTATATTTCTAATTTCTAAATCTACCTTTGGAAATTATTTCTTGTTATTAGCTAGTGTTGTTTTAGTTATTTATGATTTAATTTAGTTTTATCTTTTATCAATCTTCTTTATAAAGAATTGTGTGCTGTTGTGTAGTTGCTTGCTGCTGTGAGAGATACTTTTACCAGTTTGTTTGTCAAACAATTTGTTTTTGTTTTTACTTTTTTTTTTCTCTGAGTTGGCTCTCTAATCTACACTTTTTGATCTTGGCTTATATTTTCATACTGTTCCATCCCAGTTCCATTACATTGTTCAGAGTTTGCATTAGAATTCCCTTTTCATCTTTCTTTCTCTTCATATTACTTGGTATAAATTCTTATCAAAATGCTTACTTATTACCTCTTTGCAGCATCTGAATTTCCAGAACTGAATTGTAGCTTCCTTCATCAGTATCACATTTTCCAACAGTTTGTAAGTTCTATGATATAAGAAGATCTTCTGTTCTAGTTTTGGTCGATGTAATTAATAACTGAGAATTTTTCATTTAGATTCAGGAACAAACAAAGAAACAGTTCAAAGATGGGTTATTTATGTGATTTTTGTGGAGACCAGAGGTCATTGGTGTACTGCCGCAGTGATGCTGCATGCTTATGTTTATCGTGTGATCGAAATGTTCATTCTGCTAATGCCCTATCTAGGCGTCATTCGAGAACCCTTCTATGTGAGAGATGTAATTTGCAACCTGCTTTTGTGAGGTGTGTTGAAGAGAAAATTTCACTGTGTCAGAACTGTGATTGGTTGGCTCATGGTACCTCACCTACTTCTTCTACACACAAGAGACAGACAATCAATTGCTACTCTGGCTGCCCTTCAGCTGCAGAATTTTCTTCAATATGGTCATTTTTCTTAGATATCCCTTCTATGGGTGAAGCTTGTGAGCAGGAACTAGGTTTGATGAGCATTAATGAGAGTGGCAACAAGAGTGATTTGGTTCCTCCAGAAGGGCATAATGTGTCTGATTCTGCTCAAGTGACAGATCTACCTACCAAAGGTAAATTTTGGGCCAGCACATCTTCAATACCTGCGTCAGACTCAGAACCTCGTATTCTGGATCAGCCACCTGGACCTGGCAATGAATGTGTGCCCAAGGTATAATCACATGTTTTCATTTTGTGTTCCAAATTTACAACTGTACTCAATTTGCAAGAAATTGTCCTCTTTATGAATGTTTTCAAAAAGAAATGATATTGGTACTATTTCTGTTATGGTAACAGTAGTTTTTATTTTGCTTTTAGTAATATCCATGAATTATGTTCTTAATTTGAATATGCAGAATTGCAATATGGATTTTTATACATATCTAGACACGTCTGTCCTATATATTTTTAGAATATTTGTATGGCCATGTTGGATCGGTATAGTTTATCTTCTACATGCAATGTATCTTTGCATCATAGGCAAAATCTATTGGGAAATCATAACCATTGTAGGTGTGATTGACATTCTAACAATGAAACAGTGGATGAAATTACATGCTTGCAAGGAATGAGTGCTTTTTGTAAATTATTATATGGTTTTGATACAGATGTTTTACTGCAGAAACCATGACGTAAATAGCTAAACTATCTGGTAATGATTCCTAGGTAGTTTCTCATCAACTGCCTTTTTTTGGCTAAATCATTTTTAAATTGTGATCAATTTATCATTCATTTTCTAGATGACTATAACAGCATTTGAAACTGACTTGCTTTGATTCTGCCTGTATGCTTTTTCTTGGCCAAAACTATATTTTGTTTTCAGTTTCACACAAATCTCAGTTTTCCTGATTTATTGTTAGCTTGAACTCAAACCAGGAACAACTGAACTTTCATAATACTTTTTCTCTTTTAGATACCTTCTGTGCATGTAACAGTAGCCAATTTAATCTGAAAAATGTTTTGAAGACAAGGGAAACAAAATGAATAGTGGCTTGCAAATAATATGAATATTGTTCTTGTAGTTTCTTTACATGGAAAATAGCACCTTATCTACTAGAGTTGGATATCTGTATATTTTCTCCCTTCACTAGTGACTTTTAATCAGTTTAAACTATGCAACTTGATTACCGTATAAGGCAATGACATAATAGCCTTGTAGCTTGCATACTTTGATGGTGACATGTTAACTACAAGGCCATTATATATGATTCTTCCAACCTTTATCTTTTTATTGAAATTACTTGCACAGTCCTTAGTTTTCTATATTGTTGTTTCATCTAATAACTTAGTTAATCACCTTATGATGAATCTGCAGTTGTACTGTCCTGGGAAAAAGGTTTCTGGGATATGTGAAGATGATAATCTGTATGATGATTTCATCATGGATGAAGTTGATCTAGAACTTGAGAACTACGAGGAACTTTTTGGGATGGCTCTCAGTCATTCTGAAGAGCTTTTTGAAAATGGTGGAATTGATAGCTTATTTGAGACAAAAGAAATGTCTGCTAGTGCTGGTGAATCCCACTGTCAGGGTGCTGTTGCTGCTGAGGTACTAAAATCTCACCTTCCATTCTTGATATTAAATTGTTTTTCTATTATTATTCTTCGAGCAGCAGCTATTTATTTCATATAATGAACCGTTTATTGTTGTTGAGTTGTGCATCTATGAATTTTAATGTCTTTAAATTTTACACTTTTCAACCATCCTTTAGCCTGTTTACTTGTCTAAACAGTGTCTTGTTATCCCCGTGATTATACTGGCGATAATGAATATCTTATTTGCATGATGAAATGGATATTGTAATTCAAGAAATAATTTTTCAACTAATGGGTGTGACTTGTTTTGTTATTAACTGAATTAATGGATCCACTTTCATATGAACTGAACACATATCTCATTAACAGACTTTACAAGAAATTATGGGTATGAAAAGAAATTAAAAATTAACATATTTGAAAATGGTACCCGTGTTTCCAATAAAAAGGACAAAAGAATGTCGTCATTTGTTTCTTGTATGTTGGACTAGAAGAGTATTATCTATGATGGAATTCCTTTTAGTAACTTTCTCCGAAGTCCTTATCAGTCTTTCTCAACCTATTTTCATATGACAAAAATCCATGCAATCTACTTTCCTCAATGGTGGTTCCAGCTATCTTCATTTTGTAATCAATTTTTTTTTGTAAAACTATACACTTCATCTGCAGTATGTACAAACTAATAATCCAAAGTGCTGAGGTTTAGACCTGATTGCCTGGACTCTATTTTTCCAAAATGTAGTAGCAGAAATATTGAAAAATATAAGCATGTTTCTTTTATTTTGTGTAGAACATATAGGTGTATTTCAATTCCTTAAATCTCCTTTATTTATGTGAAGATTTACTTATATTTGGAGTAATGGGATTTTTCTTTCCACTACTTTTGCTTGTAATGTGGAAGTTATATTAGTCAACAGGTAGAAAATTTAGTTTCTTTTGTGGGGTCTGAGTTGAATGATTTTACATCTTGGTTTACATATTTAATATCATGTCTGAACTTTTTTTCTACTTTCTAGGGATCATCTGCTGGGTTGGTCAATACTGTCCTACCAGCATGCAGCAATGCAGCATCTGCAGATTCAATGTTGAGTACAAAAACTGAACCAATTGTTTGTTTTACGGGAAGGCAATCTCAATCAAACATTTCTTTTTCTGGTGTTACTAAAGATAGTGCTGGTGACTATCAAGACTGTGATGCTTCTTCAATGCTTCTCATGGGAGAGCCTCCCTGGTGTCCTCCTTGCCCTGAGAGTTCTGTGCATTCTGCCAACCGTAGCAATGCTGTAATGCGTTACAAGGAAAAGAAGAAGACCCGGAAGTAAGTTAATTGTACTGATTATATTAATATAGTTGTTTGAACAGGTTCAGAGTAAGCTAAGTAAGGTTTATTCAAAAGCTGTTTTACTCTTCCGTTTCTCATCATTGTACATAGATCTACTGTGTATAAATATGCCTACCTAAGGGAGACCTTTTAAAGCTCTCAAAAAATATACTTTCTCTTTTCTCTTTATTTTCTCAAGTTGGTATCAGAGCAAGTTGATCTCGCTTTGCTTATCCTTATCTTGTTTGGGTCTGTTGTCACCATTGGTTGTCCAGTTTTGTCTGATGACCACCGGATCTGGATTGTCTCCTTGAGCGATGGCCAACTTTGTCTGTCCCATCATTAGAAACGTCTACACGCAGCTCCATGTGCTACCTTCTTTACCTATGTAGCTCAAGTGCATGAAACCCACGCCCCACCTTCCCACCATAAGAACATTTACATCAGAAAAGGTTGATAGAAAAAGTTATTTATGGGAAACCTCTATGGAACTTATGTTTCTTGGCCAAGAGTTCATGATCACCTGGAAAATAATGTAGATGAGAAACTTTGCACAATGGAAAAAGATGGGTTTTCAACTCTATGGTCTATTGTGGCAATCAATGGAACCCAATGTATTGGAAACCCTCAGAACTTTCAAAACTTGCTCAACCTTTTGAAAGAAGGCTCAAGGTATCTTTGCAAACAACATTCACTGTCTCTATGATTCTACCCGCAGCTAGCATGTCTTAAACAAGCATATCATGATATGATGTTTTTTATTGGTGACAATCAATTTGTTGTTGAAGAACTAGAGATGTTTTTAGAAGTTGATTCCCTAGAAGAAATCAAGAAAAAGCCGGACAAATCTTTATATGGTTATGATCCTTCACACAATGAACCTAGATTTTGATCATATTATGGATCAAATACTTGTCAAGAAATTCCAACCATGGAAAGTTTAACAATACGACTTCTTTGTGTTCCAACTCTTAAAGGTAGAAATCTTAAAAAATTCATTGAATCCTTAGGCATGATATCTGCACGAGGAAAAGGGTGTCGTGGAATTAGAAGAGGATGTGGTGGTAGATGATGTCCTCAATGTACATATTATAAAAGAATGGATCATACCTAAGAAAATTGCTACTCCTTCCATGGATTCCTACTCCTTCCATGGATTCCTCGACCAAACAGCCAATGTCTCCAAATTTGAGGTTGTTTAGTTTTGTGATAAAGAATATCAAGAATATTTGATGTTGAAATCTGACAACCTAGTACAATCATCTACAAATCCTAATAGGCTTTAGAATGTGAATCATGTCAACTAGGAAAACATGTTAGGTCTTCTTTTCCTAGACATTTTGAATCTAGATGTAACTACTTTTTCTATCATTCATTCTAATACTTGGGGGTCAAGTCGAGTCTCATCTTTTAGTTTTAGATATTTTATTACTTTTTAATGAGTATTCTAAATGTACTTGAATTTATCTAATGAAAGACTATTGTACCCTTCTGTCTGTCTTATTTCTTCTGTTAATGAAATCAAAAATTAATTTGGAAGTAATCAAAGTTTTATGGAGCGAAAATGCCATAGAGTACTTTCCTCTGATTTCTCTACTCTTAAGTTCACGTGACATTTTATATCAATCTACTTGTCTTCACACACCTCAACAAAATGGCATAGCAAAGAAGTATAGACACTTGTTTGAAATCGTTCATACGTTACTGTTTGGTACAAATATACATGTCCATCATTGGGGTGATGCTATCCTAACTACTTGTTTTCTCATTAAGAAGATGCCCTCTTCACCCAATAATGAAGTTCCTTACTCCATTCTATTTCTAAAGGAACCCTTCTTTCATATTTCTCTTCGTGTTTGTTATCTATGCTTTGTTCATGACATGTCTCCAAGTTTAGACAAATTCTCAGCTAGAGCCATCAAATGTTTATTTTTTGGAATATTCTCTTATTAGAAAAAAAAAATATTGATATTACTCTCCTAAAATCAAGAGGTACTATATATTTGCTAATGTCATCTGTTTTGAACCAACTTCATTCTTCCATAGGATATTTGTTTTGTTCAACATGTCCTACCTATGCCCTTAATTGAGTCTTTTGTTCCTCTTGCTCCTGACACCCAAATTCCCAAATTCTCATACTGAATCCACGTGAACTTTCATCACTACCTCTTATTACCTATCAACACAAGAACCAAATGATTAGTCCAATGTTCCAAGATGAGTTCTCTTCATCAGGTCCTTCTCAATCATCACTCAATACTATGATTCCTAATAATCATGACTCGATTCACTCATTGTCATCTGCAGAGGTACTGGATCTACTTACAATTTACATTCTATTTACAATTTTCTTAGCTACTACATGTTGTCACCTTCCTATCTTTCTTTGATTTCCTTTGTATCTTCTATTACTGTTATTGAAATTGTTATAGAAGTACTTGATCATCTTGGATGGCAACAAGCCATGATTTTTGAAATGCAGGCTCTTGAACACAATAGTACATAGGAGTTAGTTCCTCTTTCATCTGGAAAGAAGACAATTGGTTGTTGTAGGGTCTATGTCGTTAAAGTTAGACCTAATGGTGAACTTCATCACTTCAAAACTCGATTAGTGGTCAAAGGATACATTTAGTTCACCACAAAATTGTGATAGATGTACTTGATCATCTTGGATGGCAACAAGCCATGATTTTTGAAATGCAGGCTCTTGAACACAATAGTACATGGGAGTTAGTTCCTCTTTCATCTAGAAAGAAGACAACTAGTTGTTGTAGGGTCTATGTCGTTGAAGTTAGACCTAATGGTGAACTTCATCACCTCAAAACTCGATTAGTGGTCAAAGGATACATTTAGATCTATAGGCTTGATTGCAATGATACTTTCTCTCTGGTGACTAAAATGACCATTATCCATCTTTTCCTTGTCATGGCAGCCATTCATCATTGACATCTTCATCAATTCGATATTAAAAATGTTTTCTTTGTCACGATCTAGAGGAAGAAGTCTAAATGGAGCAAACTCTTGGGTTTGTTGCTCAAGGGGAGTTTGATCAAGATCACTCTTTATGGTCTCAAGCAATATTTACATGCTTGGTTTGAAAAGTTCAGCTACATTGTTCAATTCAAACCTTTAGGCTGACACGCAGTGAAGCAAATCATTTAGTTTTGTATTGACAAACCTCCTTTAGAAAATTCATGTACTTAATAGTGTATATTGATGATATATTTAGACTAAGGATCTTGGAAGTCTCAAATAGTTTTTGGGCTTTAAAGTAACCTAATCAAAGGAAGGTGTTGTAATTTCTCAAAGGAAATATGCTCTAAATATCTTAAATGAGACAAGTATGATTGATTATAAGCCAGTGGATAGTCCTAAAAATCCAAATAAAAAATTAATGCCAAAATAGGGTGAAACTTTCTCTGATCCAGAAAGATATAGAAGACTAGTTGGAAAAATTATTTATCTTATTATTACTAGACCAAATTGTCTTTTGCAGTTGGTATTGAGTCAATTCATGCAGAGAATTGATCATTAGAATGTTGCCATCCAAATCCTAAGATACCTAAAAATGGGTCCAAGACAAGATCTACTTAATCAAGATAATGGGAATACTCATATCTCAGGGTATTATGATGCTAATTGGGTAGGTTCTCCTATGGACAGGTTCTTCCATGGAAAAATGCTCTATAACTAGAAATTATGTTTTCATTGAAGGAAATATTATTTCTCGAAAAAACAAGAAACAAAATGAAGTTGTCTGATCTGATCAAGTGCTGAAGTTGAGTACAAGGCAATGGCCTCTCTCACTTGTGAGTTTTGTGTGGGTAATATAATTCCTCATAGAATTAGATTTTTGTGAAATTCAGCAAATGAAAATGAATTGGTATGATCAAGCAGCTCTTCCCATTACTTCTAATCTTATGTTCCATTAGAGGACCAAACACATAGAGATCGACTATCGTTTCATTCAAGAAAAGTTGTTATCTAAGGAAATTGGTACTGAGTTTTGTCAGATTCAATGATCAACTTGCATATGTGTTAACAAAATCATTGAGGGGACTTTTGATTGAATTTATTTTCCAAGTTTGGTACATACAATCTATATGCTCCAGCTTTAGGGAGAGTGTTAGAATAGGTTCAGAGTAGGCTAAGTAAGCTTTATTCGAAAGCTAATTTTGGCTGTACCTAGGAGTAGTTGTTTTTTACTCTTTCGTTTCTCATCATTGAATCACACATATCTGCTGTAAATAAATATCACTACCTTAGGGAGACCTTTTAAAGCTCTCAAAAAATATACTTTTTCTTTTTCTTTACTTTCTCAAGTATAGCCAATGGTGTTGGCCCATAATACTATTGGTTCTTGGTTGACATAAAAGTACAGGGACCGATTGAAGGGGGAAGATGGACTACTCAATTTCTTTTAGAAATTATATATCTAGGTTGTAGCTTTTTTATATACATTATAAAAAATCTCTGGCCTTGTATCCCACTAATACAATTATGCATGTTCACTTGTGCCTGCCTAGATGTTTTATGGACCAGTCCTTCTCTGTACTAATCATCTCGCAGGTGACCAAACTACCTTAGCCAAGTTTTGTCATTTTGTTCTCAATAGGCGATTGTCTGATCTTCTTATTTACATTTGTTTCTAAATCTTTGATTTGTATTACCACTCATCCAATAGAAGATCCCCATGTCTGGTTCACATTATTTTATGGCTTTTTGTTGGCACCTCATACGTCATACCTCACATTCATTACCACATAACACTGGTTTTATCTCTCATTGACCAACTTAACAAGCCAAGTTACCTTTCTCTTCGCTCTTTCATTTTCCAGTCGCTGAAATGTCAAGTTTGTATTGATGAAATAATTAGGTACCAGAGATTTCTACCAAAAAAAGGCACACTAGTTATGCAAATGGTTGTTTGCAAATGTTAAAACTTGCTAGTTTCTTTAGTTTAGTTTGCTAGCTTCAGCAATATAACTACTTGCTAATTACTGGATTTGCTTTATTACTAAACTTTAAAGCTTGGTTGCTCTGTTGGAGGTTTAATATCAATTGTGGTTATCTTAATAGGTTCGAGAAGAAAGTAAGATATGCCTCTCGCAAGGCCAGGGCTGATGTCAGAAGGCGTGTGAAGGGCCGATTTGTTAAAGCCGGTGATGTCTATGACTATGACCCTTTGAGCCAAACCAGAAGCTACTGAGTGTACAACTTTTAACCATGTTCTATAAAAGGAAAGAAACATTCCTATAGTTACAAAAGAAAACAGTAACTATTACCTGAAAAAATGGATGAAATTTGATACATTCTTTATCCATGCAGTGACAAACTGTCTGATTTGATCACAGGAGCATAGATTTTCTGAAAGGGGAAGAAGATTGTAAGCAGGCCCTATTACAAAGAACAGACAGTGTGAGCTCAGGAGCAGGTTGTGTCCTTCACTGCAATGGACATCCGGTTGCAATTTCTGCTGACACAACAGCATCACAAACTGCCTTCTTTAGGCAATGTGTCATGAATTTTGATTGCCCTTCTGTTTAACTTGGCAAATCCTGCATCTTCATTCTAATCTAATGCAAAATTCTTTTAGTCCTCGGCCTTGATCTTGCTCATAGTTTGTCATATTTTATGTCAACTCCTCACTGATCCTAAGTCACATGTACAAGTGCCTATTATGGCATGATAAGTGGCTCAATTTCATAAATTCTAGACAATGTTCTACTCTGTTGTAGGCTGTAATATTTTGTCCCTCTCTTTGCCATGTATTGTGCAGAATATACATATGTGCAGTTAGAGGTGTAATGGCCCAACAGTTCCTTAGGTATGACAATTGTAAATTTTAAGGTTATTTATGTATAGAATAGGATGCTGCTATTTATAATTTTGATCACAAAACGTTCTATATTGGACATGTATAATGTATTCATAAAAGTTTTGTTTGTATTTTATTTGAGTGCCATTGATACACTTCAACTACATGGCGTTTTTGCTTCAGTTGTATGCCACTTCTGAAAAGAAGAATGTTACAGAAGAACCTTATGATTGTGTGTATGCAATTCCATGAGTGTTCTTTCAATTGCTCCTATTCTTTCACTTTGAAGGAAAACAATAATTTTTTTTTTCATATATTTTTTTTGTAGAAATATTTAAAAATAGGGAAGGAAATGAAAATAGAGTGTTAAATAACCTTTTCTTAATTCGAATTGACCTTTTTTTTTTTTTTTTTTCATATGGTGCTTGGCCAAATTATATGTGCTTTTTATGGTTCTACATCCATTGGCATTACAGCAAGTATTTTGTACTTTGTACAATTATTTTCAAGTTTAGATTTAGAAATTTTTTGAATTTACATAAAATTTAGGTATAAATTAAAATATTTAAATTATAAGAGGCATCCAAATAGTTAATACAATTTAAAAGTATTAATGTATAATTTGACTGAGCAGTTAAAGTTAAATAAAAATAGGAAAAAAATGTTATTATTATTAACTATTGACATTTTTATTAAACATTACACTAACCTGAAGGGTATATTTGGACAGGCTAGGGAAATAACTTTTTTATTATAAAGTATTAGTGTTTTTCTGAGCTATGTCCTAAATTAAAAATGACAAGTATATGAAAGTAGCTAACATTAAATGAAGAAAAAACATATACTAACATATTGATACTACAGAAATATATTGATTTTCTGACTTAATTTATAAAATTGAACGAGAAATATCAAATGCTGAAAAAATAGCACTTGAAAATATTTGTCCGGAGAAAGAAAAAGGCTAAAGCTTAATTTTAAAGAAGAAAGTTGTGAAAGGAACTTGAATGCTGAAAAATATTTAAAACAATCACATCACTATGTGCCAAAAAAATATCCTAAAAGTAGAAACATGAAAATAGAAAATAAACTTTTTCCATTGACAAGTGGGAGGCAGATATAAATGATGTATAATTAGTTTCCTACAATATTATAAATCAAGATTAAATATTTTGTCGAGAAAAGTTATATTTAGTATATGAACCGAACAAGAACATATTGTGGAAATAAAAGAGTTAATAATTTTCGTAAGTCGATTTATCATAATGGTATATGAACACACTTATTATGAGTAATACTAATAATGAAACACTATCTAAAAACTTATCTTATCTTAAAAGTATTATAATTTATTACACTATGTGACAGAATAAAAAATTGAGTTGCTGTAAGCATAAATTGAGGCTGAAAATAAGGAAAAAGTATAACAATCCAAAATTGGAAACATGGCATGGAACACTATTTAGGGTTTAAAATAAAAATTAGTTAACTTTATCCTCTCAACACTGGTAATATGATTAATTCTCCAACATAAAGTGTGACTGCATAAACACTGCTTCTTGTAACTTCTTTGTCCCTTTCCCAATTTTTTATTTATTTTCTAACTGTTTTTCCATTATAATTACGAGTTTTTTTATATATATATAAAAGAAACTGTTAACCATGGTTAATGAATGCACCCTTAGGAATGAGGTAATGTGTAACCATGGTTAAGGCGCTGGGTACTGTTGCCAATAATGAATCCCTGAGATGGTGGGGTTCTTCTTCTATCTATAAAGCAAAGAGAGAAGAAATTACGGATTTTCCATCATTCCAGAACCGTAATCTCCAAACCCCACTTCGTAAGTCTCATCAAAATGCGTTCTTTTTCTTCTGGGTTTTCATTTTTCTTCTCTGGGTCTTTTAGGAATTATGTGTTTCTGTTCGAATCGCTAGATCGTGTGTTGGGTTTGGGGTGGTTTTCTGGGGACATCTGAAGTTCTGAATTTTATTTTCCTTTTACTTTTTAAATCAAAAAATTTGTTTTGATTTTGATCAAAATATTTCTCCCTGATGATTTGGTTTGTGTTAGATCTCGTTGATGATGAAGACGCCAATCGAATGCTTGTTATTTGATTTCGTATTCTCAATTTTCAATCTGGAAATTTTTGCAACGTATTACATGCTACTTGGGATTTTAATTTTTGTTCGTATTTTTTTATGTTTTTTCTTACAATTAAGGATTATAAGGTTGCTGGATTTAACCCAATTTTTCTGTGTATCTGCTCTTTCCCTTGAGAAAAGCAACAATTATGTGTGTTTGTGTGTGTGTTTCTTGCAATTTATTATGTCATTCACTTTCATATGGATATTTTATTTTGGATGAATAACTTGTGAAGTCAAGTGTTCTGACAGCTATATATAGCTAGGATTTAAGCCTGGCATGTTTGTTCTTTCAATCTGTTATTTGATTGTTCAATATCTTATTTATGAATCATTCTCTTAATTTTGTTTGAGTGTTTAATGTTCTAATCTTCCTTTGTTGGGTTTACAGATATTAAGAAGAAACCAACAGAGTTTCCATACTTGGTGTTTCTTCCTGCTTTTTGGTTCCTCATTTCCATGTTTGTGGATTCTTCCTGATCCAAAGGGAATCCATTGTGTCTTCTTTGCTCAGTTTTGAGCTTCAACAGTTGGAACTTGCAAACCAATTTTACCTGTAACTTTGTATCCTTAAAGGTCTCTCAGCATTGATCAAAATGGGCCTCTCAAGTCTGCCAGCACCATCTGAAGGAGTATTATGTGTCCTTCTGGTGAACACTGTATTGTCAATTTCCATATTCAAGGGCATTGTTAGGACAATCCTACACATTGTTGGAATCCATCTTTCATCATCCACTACTTCAGCCTCTTCACCAGATCCCTACCAAGCTCCACCTGAGTCATTGGAATTCCATCTTAGTCCCTCTGAGAGTTACATTGAAGAGTTCAGAAGCCGGACACCAACACTCAGGTTTGACAGTGTGTGTTGCTGCAAACGACCTGAACATGACTGTTCTGTATGTCTCACTCAGTTTGAACCGGATTCAGAGATTAACCGCTTATCTTGCGGCCATCTCTTCCACAAAGCTTGCTTGGAGAAGTGGCTGGACTACTGGAACATTACATGCCCACTTTGCAGGACTCCCTTGATGCCTGAAGATGACACACCTTGCTTTCAGTAAGCAAAATGAGTGAGCATGCCAATAAGAGAGTTCCATGTACAGTGTAGTGTACATATTCTTGAGGGTTTTGATGCTCGTGCATCTGAGTTCTGCCACCTTTTTAAGCTTTAACCTTTTGCCTTTTATGGTCTAGAGTTTGTGGAGGGTTTTGTTTTCCCTTTTTCTGTCTGTGCACTTTAGCACAAATGAGGGGTATACTTTTTGCTTGCATATTATGTTTGTTCATATGCCCACCTTGTTTGGACCTCAAGCCTTAATTCTATGTTGGGCATTTTGATCCTAATTTGGAAGCAGGGATTGTAGAATCCATTTGTTTTGCCTTTCCAACTCTCATCACCATGTATATATAGTGTAGTGTGTAAATAGCTGTGGTTGGCAATAAGATTCAGTTATCACTAAACAATACAAAACCACTAATCGTTTTGGTTCTGCTATACACTGAGGATATCTTGTTTAGTTTATTCTTTACATTATTAAAATGGGGGTGTTCTTTTTATTCTTTTGCTTCTTTTCATGTCATAATGCTTTTTGTGAAAATATAATTTTGAATACAACGAAGTATGATATTGGATCTATGTAACTAGCCCTACCAAACAGCTTTGGTTGATGTTGATTCTGTCAAAATCTTATGCAAGTAGCGACCATTCAGCCGAATGACAGATTAGCACAATTATGCAAACAAACTGATATAGGCCTTTAGGACAGGTTTATGTGGCGTACTTGCATGTTTTCAGTATTATATTCACTGACTCTGTAGCAGAGCCTCTAAATAAGTGCAAATGCTTTTGCATATTACTTTCTCTTGGCTTGAAAAATATGAAAATCTTGGTAGAGTTTATTTTAACTGGTAAAACTGGTTTATAAAATTTTTGCAAATTTTTAATTTTTAACAAGCTTTATGTAGAAGCTCATTCAAATAAGTTATATCTGAAGTTCATAGTTAAGTTTATAAATAAATTTCTGTTTCAAAATATTTTATTGTTTATTTAAAAGGTTTGAGAATAGAAAAATGATGCTCAATGAATTCATCTTCAAACACTATGAAGGGAATTGTCTGAATGTTACTGCTCAGAGACATACACAAACATAACATGCTAAATTGACCTTCAAGGTAATTTATTTTGAAAGTCATACTATGAATTTTGATATAGTTAGCAATGAAATGGTTGTACTTAATGATTAATGATGGAGGAGTTGAATGTGAAAAGTGAAGGTGAGAAGGTGTGGAATAGCAAGAGAGGCAAAAGGGGTGTGAATAATGGGAAGAAAAGGGAAAAGATGCATTGAGTTGGAGCATAATTGAATATTATGTTGTTAGTGGAAAGATGCCACATTTGTGGTGGTTGTAGCCACACAACACAACCCAAGAATTAACAATTCAACCAACTTCTTGACACCGACACTCATCACAGACAAACACAATACTTGTTTTCTGCTTATTAGTCACCCAATTTACCAATTATTACTGTCATCATCCTTTCTTTTTCCTTTTTGACTCAAAATCTTTTCTCATAATATGCCACTGTTGAACGTGGGGATGAGGAAAGTACTTCACTCTTGCCTCCACAAGAATGGTTTATTCATCACAATCTGTTCTAATCAGCACACACGGTCACGGAATCTGTATACTTTTTTGTGGTTTAAACTGAAGAAAGCTAAATATTTAATTGGTGAATGTTAAAAGTAATATAAAAGTTTAGCCAGAAACAAAATTTTATGAGTGTGCAACATCTTATATTGGGCTGTAGAATTGATATTTGACAAAAATAAAAGGAAAAGAGAGTGGAGGGTTGTGGGTGTGGTTGCTGAAAGTTGGTGTTGCAGATTGGAGTTGGTGAAAAGACTTTGATCGCTACTTTTACTATAAAGGTTGAATTTGCGTTTTTTTTACTGTCTAACATTGTGTATGGATGAAACCTTGTGTGTCTATGCTTAAAATAGTATATTTCTAAGTCATTAAAGTTATATTGAAATAACTTTGCTACAATGTTTATAACTAATAACAGCAAAAATCAAAGTCAAAGTAAGCATATAGGACATTAAATATTTAATTATGAGTGAATGTGTTAAGAATTAGAAAGTGATTATTCAACATGTTAGCATGAATTGATAATTGTCGATCATTTATTACAGGCAAGCAAAAAACTATAGAGATCAAGTAAGACGACAAAAAATTTGATTACATGATCTAATTCATTTTAAGTATTTTAATTTGATTAAGTTTTATTTTTCTTTATATAATTTGTGCACACATTTTAACTTTAGAAATGCCTTTTAATTTTGACATGGAATAAACATAAAGTTTATTCGTTAAATTAATAACTTATGATGAGAAATTTGATATATTGAAATACACAAGCATAATTTTATTATGGGACTTATAATTTTGTTGCTTTCAATAGGAGTTAAATGGATCAAGGAAAAAAATGCTAGTAATTCTCGAACTATAAAGAGAATATTATGTAATTCCCAAATTCTAAAGGTAATTGTATCATGTGTTGATTGAGAGAAGTAAACGGTGCCTAGAGTTATAGACACATTCTTCTTTGACCTCCATACTCTCTTCCTGCAACTCTGTATGCTCAGCAAAGTTATTATTATACTCTTAATTAAAAATATAAATAAAAAAAACCCTATATTCCTTAGTTTTTTTTAGAACTCTTTTTTATTCAATTCAAAATATATATATTTTATTTCATATTATATAATCTAAAATATAATAATTATATTTTGGATTATACAATTTAAAATAAAAAATATATTTTGAATTATACAATCTTAAATAAGAAAATATATTTTAAATTGTATAATTCAGAATATAATTTTTAAATTTTAAATTATATAGTCTAAAAAGAATATTTTCAGTATTTGAAAAAATATAGAAATCGACGCGGAAAGAACGTGTCAAAATTATATCATGAGAATGATTCATTTAGTGATTATGTATAATATTTTGTTTCAGTTTCATTAAGCTTTAAGATTCTTAGTCACTATACCTATTATTTTATTTAGCAAACATCACCAGTTGAAAGATGACAATTTGGAAACTGGAGAACATTGTAAGAGAGAGTGAAACAATAAATAGCAAAGAAGGAAGATGATAGGTACCAGAATATAAATGAAAGAAATAGAAATTATTAGAAAAGAAATAAGGGAAAATTATTATTTATTTAGAATTTGCCAAACGTTTAAAGAAATCTCATAGCACTAAGTAGCTCAATCACTCTTCCTAATAACCAGAAAAATCTTGTACCCTACCCTCCTTATCTTAGTCCTATTAATACTAGAAAAATTTCCTAATAGCAATACTGGGATTCTCTAACAGCAATACTGGAATTCCCTAACAGCAATCAGTTAAGCTAGTGCAATCTGTTACAATCAATTACACTCATTCCTATTTCTTCTCCTCTCGTAAACGATTAGTGTTTGTTTGGGCTGTTGATTGGGATGTTGTCTATCAATACTCCCCTCGTAAACATTCACCTTGTCCTCAAGGTGAAGATGAGGAAAATTTGTGTTGATGTCTCTAGCAGATTCCCATGAAGTTTCAAAAGCAGGAAGGTCCTGCCATTTGACCAGCACTTCCTTTTCTCCTGTAGTAGCGTACCAGACAACTAAGATCTTTGCAGGTTTCAATTTTAATTCCCAATCCTCTGCCAAGAAATTGGGCAACAGTTGACTCTGCACTTGAGGACTTAAGCATTTCTTAAGAAGCGAAACATGGAAAACCGGGTGTACCATTGATCTAGGAGGCAACTTCAACATGTTTGCTACCTTCCCAATCCTTTCTTCAACCTCAAAGGGACCATAAAATCGGGGGCTTAGCTTCTGGTTAATTCTTTTAATTAAGGAGTGAAGCCTATAAGGCTGAATTTTTAGGAAGACAACATCTCCTACCTGAAACTCAATATCTCTCCTTTTCTTATCAGCTTAGTTCTTCATTCTTTTTTGAGCTTTTTGCAAGAACCACTTTAGTTCATCTAGGATTGCATTTCTGTCTGCTAGTAATTCATTCAGCTCCTCAATATTGGAAGGAGGAGTGTCATCTCTAACCAAGACTGGAGGATTTCTCCCATATAGAGCCCTAAAAGGGGTGGTGTTTAATGAGGCATTGTAAGATGTATTGAACCATAATTCTACCCAGCTCAACCACTTAGCCCACTGTTTTGGCTTGGTACTTGTAAAACACCTTAAATAAAGTTTTAAACACCGATTTACTACTTCTGTTTGTCCATCGATTTGTGGATGGTAAGCTGATGTATAATGCAGTTTGGTACCGACTTGCTTGAATAAATCTGTCCAGAAATTACTCATAAACAATTTGTCCCTGTCAGACAGAATTTTAGCAGGAAAACCGTGCAATTTCACAACTTATTGAGCAAAAACAACAGCCACATCTTTTGCCGTGTATGAGTGACTTAGTCCAATGAAATGAGCGTATTTAGTGAGTCTGTCTACCACCACCATGATTGTATCCTTTCCTTGAGATTTGGGTAACCCCCCAACGAAATCCATGGTTACTTCTTCCCAAACTAGATCTGGAATAGGTAAAGGTTGGAGTAAACCTGCTGGACTTAGAGTCTCACATTTGTTCTTGCAACACGTTTCACAAGCCTGCACATATTTTTGAATGTTTTTTTCTCATCCCTTCCCACCAAACAAGTCCTTCAATCCTTTTGTATGTCCTAAAAAACCCCGAATGTCCTCCAATTCTAGGAGAATTCTTAGGAATCACTATCCTTCCCTTGAAGTAAAGTCGTCCCTTCCTTAGCTCAAAACCATTCCACTCATCCTTTCCTTGCAACAGATCTTGTAAAATCATTTTCAGCTTAAGATCCTGTTGAATTTCTTCTTCTAAGCCTTCCCAACCATGGAAAGTGACAGTCGAGATTGCTGCAAAAGAAAATCGCTTGGAAAGTGCATCAGCAGCACTGTTTTCTCTACCTGTCTTGTATCTTATTTCAAAATCGAATCCCAATAATTTTGCAATAAGTTTCTGTTGCCCCTCGCCCATGATCCGTTGATCAACCAGGAATTTTAAGCTTTTCTGATCAATCAGCTCCAAAAATTTCCTACCTAGTAGGTAATGCCTCCACTTCTGGACTGCCATCACAATTGCCATGAGCTCTCTTTTATAGACTGATTTTGATTGACTCCTGCCTGACAACTTTTGGCTTAGGTATGCAATTGGTCTGCCCTCTTGCATTAACACCGCGCCCAACCCTCTTTCTGATGCATCAGTCTCAATTGTAAATGGTTTATCAAAATTTGGGACAGCTAATACCGGTAGAGTAGTCAACGCCTCTTTCAACATATCAAAAGCCAATTGAGCCTCCTCCCCCCAAATAAAGCAATCTTTTCTCAGCAGTTGAGTTAAAGGTTCTGCAATACTCCCATACTCTTTTACAAACCATCTATAATAGCCTGTAATTCCCAAAAAACCTCGCAACCCTTTCAAGTCGGTTGGAACTAGCCACGATCTCATGGCTTCAATTTTCTTGGGGTCTACTGCTACCCTCGCAGCTGAGATGATATGACCTAGGTACTCAACTTCTTTCATCGTGAAAGAACACTTCTTTTGATTAATAAATAAACTGTTCCGTCTCAATAATTTTAGGACTTGTTGAACTTGCTTTACATGCTCTGTAAGTGATGTACTGAAGATCAATATATCATAAAAAAAAAAACCAAGACAAATTTTCTGAGGTAAGGCTTTAGAATTCGGTTCATCAGTGCTTGGAAAGTTGAGGGCGCGTTTGTCAACCCAAACGGCTTGATTAAAAACTTGTAATGGCCCTCATGCGTTCTAAACGCTGTTTTCTCAATGTCTTGCTCCCGCATACAAATTTGATGATAACCCGATTTAAGGTCTAGCTTGGTAGAAATCTCAGCCCCACTCAATTCATCAAGCAACTCATCTATTATGGGAATGGGAAATTTGTTAGGAATTGTTACCTTATTAAGGCCTTTGTAATCTACGCAAAGTCTCCACCCTCCATCTTTTTTCTTGACAAGAATTACTGGACTGGAATATGGACTAATACTGTGTCTGATGATCCCTGCACTCAACATTTCAGCAGTTATCTTTTCCATCTCATTCTTTTGCCAATATGGGTAACGGCAGGGTCTGATATTGGGAATTGTTACTCCTTCTTTCAAATTAATAGCATGGTCTAATTCCCTTTTTGGTGGCAGTACTGTAAGTGCTTAACAAAGATCAGGGTAGTCCTCCAATAATTTCAATAGTGGTTCTGGTATTCCTGTCACTATTGCTTTTCCTGTTGCGCCATCATCAATTTCACAAGGAGAAATAATGTAGGCTTCTTCTTCCGCTCTCAAGGCCTTCATCGTGGTTCTCCATGATACTTGGGCTGTACTCAGTAAGGGATCTCCTTGGATACAACGTTCTTGTCCCTCTTCCATTCATCTTATCACCAATTTCTGAAAATTTGCTTTGATTTCTCCCAAACTAGCTATCCAAGTCATGCCCAAAACAACGTCTATATTGCCTAGATTCAAGAGAAAAAATGGTTGAGAAATAATGACTCCTTGCACTACTAAATCCAATTTCTCACAAAAGCCCGAGTCTTTTGATATTTGCCCGGTTCCCACCTCCACAAGAAAAGGGGTATCATTGGTTACTTCCAACTGTAGAATCTGAGCTAAATTCTCCGAGAAAATTTTTTTGTCAGCCTCTGTGTCCACCTGTCAATACCCGATTTTGTCCGGGTAAAAATATATCGTTTTTTATTATTAAAAATAATTTATTTAATTTTGTGAGTGCTTTAATTAAAATAAAATAAATAAATAAATTTGTTTTAGATTGGAATTTATTGTTAGAAAAAAATTAAAGAGTATTTAAAATAATCAAGGATTAAGTTTTTTTTCTTTAAAAAAAAGAAAAAAATTTTAAAAATTTAAAATAAATAAAAATGCTTGCCACGTGGCAAGCTAGGAGTGGAGAATTTTTGCCTGCCACGTGGCAAGCTAGGAATGGAGAGTTTTTATGAGTATATTTGGCACATGGGAGAAAAAGAAGAGAAAAAGGGAATTGGAATTGGCACGTGGAGGATGAAAAATAACAGAATCGGAATTGGCACGTGGAGGAGCAATAACAGATTCGGAATTGGCACATGGAGGAAAAGAAAGAGAACGGGTATTAACATGTGAAGGAAAAGAAAAGAAGGAAAAAACACGGGAGTAGAGTGGAGAAAAAAAGAGAAGGAGGAGGAGTAGAGCGAGGGAGCGGGAAAGAAGAGAAGGAGGTGATCTTACTGGGCAGAGAGAGTTTGAAGAGGTTCTTGAGGTTCAGAGGAAGTTGCTGGGAGTAGGAGAAAGAAGAAGAGGAAGAAAAGTTGGGAGAGGTATATATTTCTACTTCTTAAGGTTGGGTTCCTTTGGTGTGTTTTTATGTTTGGGATTTCTGAAGAGATACATGCTGTTAGTTGTCTGAATTTCTCCTGTGTTTCAAATGATTATATGCTTCTGTTCCTTTAATCTTTCATTGCTTCTGTTTCAATAATTTATTACATGTTATAGCATTGTATTTTCGCATATACTTGCAGATAAGTTGAAACGCAAAATAAGAAAATGGAACCCAGCCTAGTGGGAGAATCAGGAGGTGTGCCCTTGCACCTCTGTTTTACCAAACATCCATGAACCAGATTTTTCGTCAACCACCATTAAATCCCCTATCATCCCCTTACATTCTCTCACATTACACAACACCCCAAAAATTCCCACCACCTTACACAACAATCTTCCTCTCTGATTCTACTCCTTCATTCCACTCCTTAGCTTCACATCTCCATGGCGCTACACAGATTGTTGAAGAGGAAAAGATGCGTCGATGAAGTAAACGATGATTTCCCTCTCTCTTCTCCCGCCACCAAGATTCGCCGTCTCGATGCCGAGTTGCCGCCAATTGTGGAAGAAGATGAACTGTTACCCTCGCCGTCATCGTTTCCGTCTCCTAACGATGAGAGAGCTCTCGTGCTTTTCAAACCTCTCGCTCATTCGCCTTCCTCTATCTCATTCACCGTCGATTCTGACCTTATCAAAGAAATTCATGATACTGACAACTCAAATACCGAGTTGATGGAAGATGACGAAATGGAAGAAGGTGTGGGTTCTATGATGATGGATATTGAAACTGACAGTGACCCTAAAACTTGCACATCAAGCATTCACTACCCAACAACACACTCTGGAATAGCAGAGGGATTCCAGTTACACCGCTTGTTACCTCGCCGGCGCCTTAGACCAACTAGGCCACCTTGACTTTGTTGTTACATTCTTCCATAATAGATTCAAATGCCTATCAGTAGTTGTTCTTCGCAAGCCACTAAACTGCTCCCTGCAACCCCACATATTCTGACCTGCACCTCTAGGCTCTTTGGAAATTCCTGAAATGCCCTCGTCATTAGCTGGTTTGGGCCTGCTACCTGCATCTCCATTAATCAGAATGCGCACCTACAAGTATTTGAAAGTCCTAAAATACCCCTAAAGCTATTTGGGTTGAATCTGCTTCTTGCACCTCCATATTTCTGGATCTGCACCATATCTCTCTCTAATTCCTAAAACACCCTTAATTTAATTGATTTTTTTTTATTATTTTATCTTTTATCTTTTAACATTGGATTATTTTTTTAAAATCGTTCGCGTGATGTGGGATTTGTTTTATAAAAAAAAATAATAATGATAATAATAAATATCAATTCATGATTTAAGTTCTAAATGACCACACGCGTCATGCGGAATTTAGTTTAAGGAGTTTCAATTTTCATTTGGGATTATCAAAAGACCGAACGCGTCTATGATATGTCGAAATGAAATTAAACTTTCAAACTAATAAATATGTGATAATTAAAAAAAATAAAATGTCAAAATTTCTCAAAATAACTCAAATTTGGTAGAACTACGTATTTCCTGATTCTTCACCCGTTAAGGATATTGATACGTAGGAGCAGGGTCAATCCTTGTCGGGTCCTTTAATTTAAAGATTATTATTTTGTTTTTAATCATTTTTTTATATATATTATATTTTTGGGAAAAATAAATATTCTAAAAACCACATTTGATTTTGATTATTTAATTAAAGGTATTGTCTTAAGACAGGCGCTGTGGGGTGTTAATACCTTCCCCACACGTAACCGACTCCCGAACTCATTTCTAGTTCGCAGACTTATTCCTTATTCTTTTCTTGGTTTTTCCATAGTTTTTCATAAAAAAATATGGTGGCGACTCCATTTTCTTTCTTTTCATTAGTTTTTATTTGGACCGTCATACCCGTCGTGATTTTAGGTCGCGACAGCTGGCGACTCCACTGGAGAATATTATTTGAGAGTCAAGCCATTTAATTAAGTGATCAAATTTAAATGTGGTTTTTAATATTTGCTTTTCCCTTTTCCTTATTGTTTTTGTTTATTGTATTCTTATAGGATTGTGGATTTTGATATGTTATTATATGATCTGAACTGATTGATTGAAAGAGATATTAAACCCTAGGGTAGAAGACATGCTTATGATTGCTATATCTGTGATATCTGCCTGGAAATTTTCTGGTTGTTTTGCAGGTGAGGGGTTGGGTGCATACAGGTTTTACTCCCTTCACACACACACTTTCATGTATATTTCCTGAGTGGGATCCTAAAACCCTGGATTTGAAAAAGCATAGAATTAGAGGGATTCAGTGATACCGGAATGGATGTACTTCCTACTTTGGTTTTCATGAGAATCCCAGCTAGAGTTTGTTCTCTTATTGTCTGTTCATAAGCTAGTTGTTTAACGACAACTTTGGATAAAATGATAATGGGGCCATAGCTCTGGTGACCTTTTATACCTGTAAGGATTAGGGAACTTACCTTGTGAGGATGCATGTAAAGATCTTAGAACCCTAGGTGTTATGCTGCCAATTTGTTTAGAGCACTAAGGGAGAAAAAACTATGAACTGCAATCACTCACCGGCATAACAAGACAGAACGTTTGCTATGGAGAATGTGGAAAAGTGTGGAAATGAATTGTGTTTAATGCATATCATTCATGTTTGTTTTCATGCATTATTATTTTTGTTCTAAACGAAATTTTTGAAAATTGTACACCAGATCATGGAAGTTCATCCTGGATTAGGGGTTGAAAAAGTATCAGAAGCTTCTGATTTGAAAAAGAAGTTGAAATGTGAACCGATACGGAATAATTTCTCTAATCTCCGGGAGCTTAATAGGAAGTTGAAATCTATTCAGAGGGCAACCTTTAGAAGAAAGTATGGGAATTTGTTAGGGTTGTTGGAGCTGGACATAGAGATAGACATTGTCACTGCACTTGCTCAGTACTATGATTCGTCCATGAGATGTTTCTTGTTCCAAGACTTCCAGTTAGTACCTACCATTGAAGAATATGAGCAAATCCTGGATCTGCCTTTGGGTGGGGGAATCCCTTATAGACACTGTGAGCAGCATTCTTATGTTCTGACTATATCATCCATCACCAAAATTCCTCATGACATGCTGAAGAGTGTGGAGTATGCTGTTATTGATATATTTGTGGCTGTGAGAACCAGATTTGAGAATCCCGTTACAGCAATATTAGCTGATACTTACCTAGCACTGGACTTGTGCTATGAAAGGAAGGTGAGAAAGATGCTTTGCTTGGTGCATATTCTGTATGTCTGGCTGATGGCTCGCATAAGTGATAATATTCTTGGAGTCAAATGTCCGATAGAGCTGGTGACCCGCAAGAAGCTAGATAAAAGGTCAAGAAAAGATTGGGCTTTATTTGTTACTGGTCTGAATCAGAAGAAAATCGTATGGCAACCATCATGGCAACAAAGATCGAAACTCATATATAGCTGTGAGGGCTTCCCTAATATGCCTCTTATGGGAATAAGAGGGTGCATTAACTATAATCTAGTTTTAGCTCAGAGGCAATTTGGCTACCCGATTAGAGGAGCGCCTATACCTGCTGTCTTAGTTCCATTTGTCTGTTACTACCAGGATGGATTTGTGAATGACACTTTATGTCAGATCCGTAATGCTTGGAAGAATATACTATGTGCGGAAAGAGACACTAGATCATGGTCAGTTGACCGAGAAACCCCATATCAGCAGTGGCTACTAGATAGAGTAAGAGAAGTCAAGCTACCTTATAGATTAACGGATCAGGAGCTTTCAGAAGAACCTGTGCCTAAGGAGCCTACAGTTGACACAAAATCTGAAGAAATTCAGAAGCTAAAAGAAGAGGTTGAGCAGCTGAAGAAGAAGAATGATGTGCTGAATAATGACATGCACAACCTTCAACATGAATACTTGAATGTTAAGGTGGACAATGAAAATTTGATGAAGAGGCAGAAAGTTGATAAGAAATGTATTATGGAGATGACTTAGGAGTTAACTGCTGCTAAGGTTGAGCTGACTACGAGAACTAGAGAATGGGAGATGACCATGCTGAGCGCCAGGAAACCAAACAGGAGAAACAGAAGATTCTAGAAGAATTGTATGACCTACAGGACAGGTTCCACAACAAAGAGTTGCAAATGAAAGAAATTATGGCGGAATATGAAGAGAAGCTGAAAGAGGAGCAGTGGCAGAAGATGGAGGCTGAAGAGAGGTACTAGATGATGATGACCCAACTGGAGAACCATGTCGCGGATCAGGAACAAGACATTATTCATTGGAAGACGTGTTTCGCACAGTTGGCTACTTTAGCCAATAGAGCCATTGAAGATGTACCTAGGATGCTGAGAGAGGCAGATTAATCTCTAATGTTCTTTAACTTCCCAGTTTCTGTTCAGATCTTTATTAATCATTGTAAATATTTAGTCGAGCAAATGAAAGTTATAATTGCTCGCTTTAGGGATTGATTTTGTTTCGTATTGGTTCGATACATTGATTTGTGATATCAGACAGTTTTTTTTTTCATATCAATACAAATACAGGTTCAATTTCCATGGATGTGTGCGCAATTTTCACAATTATTGTTTAAACAATGTGCATACATTTTTATCTTTCTCTTAGCATTCATTTTGCATTTTTATTTAATTTTCTCATAATAAAAAACAGAAACATATAAAGACGGCAAATATTCCGTGTCATCGCTACAGAACTCGTGCCAACAGCAAAAGAATGGACAACGAAGTGCAAGAGAGCATGAAAGCTGACATAGACCAGCTGAAGACTCAGATGGGCCAGATGTTTGAAATGATGGTGGCCTTGAAAGATGCGGTTACTGTCCGTAATGAAGAAGCTCAGTCTTCACATCCCCCTCTACTTCAACACAATAACCTTAATGGGGAAATAGAAACACTCGTGAATCTCATCCATATGGTATGCCCTTGAATTACGAGCCTGTATATGAAGAGTATGAAGAGTATGAAGAGCAAGGAGATATGCCAATGGGTAATGCTGCTAATCCCAAAGGTCAACCTGAAAATACTCAAATGCCATCTGCTAGTCGTATGGAAAAAGTGATAATGGATAAGGTCCCATCTAATACTCAACCACAGGTATTGCCAATTCATATGGGAGAAACATCTGTGATGAAGAATAATATAAATGAAGGAGTTCAAAGCATGATGTTTAACGCTAATATGATGAAAAGCAAGCTGGAAATACTGGAAGAAAGGCTCCGGATGATTGAAGGAGCTACTGCTTGTGAGTTCGGGGATGCTGCTGGGCTATGTTTGGTACCGAATGTGGTGATACCCCTAAAATTTAAGGTGCCAGAATTTGAAAAGTATAAGGGGGCTACTTGTCCAAAAAGCCATCTAGTCATGTATTGTAGGAAAATGGCTACTTATGCTCATGATGAGAAGTTATTGATGCATTTCTTTCAAGAGAGTCTTACGGGGACAGCTTTAAACTGGTACATGCATTTGGAATCAGTTAAAATCCAGACATGGAAAGATTTGGTCAATGCTTTCATAAAGCAGTACAAATACAATATGGATATGGCTCCCAATAGAATGCAGCTGCAAAGCCTGTTTAAGAAAAACACTGAGACCTTCAAAGAGTATGCCCAAAGATGGAGAGAATTGGCTGCTCAGGTTGAACCACCTCTTCAGGAAAATGAAATGACCACCATGTTCATCGAAACATTGCAATCCCCATATTACGAACATGTGTTGGGAAATGTATCTTCTAACTTTTCCGATATAGTTATTATCGGTGAAAGGGTTGAATACGGGCTTAAAAGTGGAAGAATAGCACAAAACCCATCCGCGGTTAATAATGCTAGAAAGCCTGAATTCAATAATAATAGGAAGAAAGAAGGAGAGGTGCAGGCAGCTTCAGTCGTGCCACGTTGGGGGGAATATCAAAACCAGTATCAACCGAATTACAGACCATCACAAACTTATGTTGCGAGTGCTGTGCCAAATTATCAGTATAATGCCCCTCGGCCACAGACTGGATATAGACCGCCAATGGCAGCCCATAATGCTTATCAACCCAATCCAGGGGTTCAGAATCATAATCAGGCACCAAATCAAAACTTTGGTCAAAGGAACAATACAGGAGAGAGGGCGATGAAGTTCACTCCTTTGCCAATGACTTATGCAGAGTTATTGCCTGATTTAGTTAAGAATGCACTGGTGGCTATATGCCCAGCAAAGACAATGCAACCACCATACCCTAGATATTACGATGCAAATGCCACGTGTGAATACCATAGCGGAGAAGTGGGTCATTCCACCGAAAATTGTCGTGCTCTCAAGTTCAAAGTACAATCTTTGATTGATTCTGGGTGGCTCACTTTCCAGGAGCAGAAGCCAAGTGTGGACAAAAACCCTTTGTCTGGTCACTCAAATGCCACGGTTAATGCTGTAATGGGTGAAGAAAAACCAAGTCTGGTTAGATATGTAAATGAAATGAAGAAACCTATGAATGAGGTTTTCAGAGCAATTTGCCAGGCTGGGTTATTCCGATGTGAGCAAAAGACAGGAAATGGATGTGATTTCCACAATAGCATCAATCATTCTATTGATGAGTGTGTTGAATTCAAAAAGTATGTGCAAGACTTGATGGATAGACATATCCTACAAATTTCTCATCAAAAGAAGGAAGAGGGAGTATTTGCTGGTGAAGAATGGGGTTCACAAAGACCGAAACCGTTGGTGATTCAATTTACTAGGCCTACCAATTCCACGCCCGTAGGCAGGCAACCCTTGGTAATTTAGACACCCGTTGCTTTCCCATACAAGAATGACAAGGCTGTTCCTTGGAAGTATGGTGTCAGTATCATCCAAGGTGAACAAAAAGATGAATCTGTTGAATCTAGCAAAGCTGCTATTGACAATATATCTGGAATTGGAGGCATGACAAGGAGTGGTCGGTTGTTTACTCCACCTGTGCTAAGAGGCGAGAAAAGCATTGAAAAAATTAGAGAAGAAATGGCTGCAGAAAAGGCAAAGACGTTGTTAAAAAGAAAAGTTGTGCAAGAAAATCCAAAGCCTGAGTTGAAAGAAAGAAAGGAGGTTACCGATGAGGATGCATATGAATTCTTAAAGTTCATCCAGCAAAGTGAGTATAAGGTGGTTGATCAATTAAACCGGATGCCTGCAAAGGTATCGTTGTTGGAACTGTTGATGCATTCTGATTCTCATCGGAAATTGCTAATGAAGATTTTGAGTGGGGCCCATGTTGATCAGGAAATTTCCTTAGATAAATTCGAAGGGATTGTTAGTCACATTACTGCTAACAATTATTTGACTTTTACTGAGGAGGAATTACCTTCAGAAGGTAGAGGGCATAATAAAGCTCTTCACATTTCGGTTAAATGCATGAATCATTTCATTTCTCGAGTATTGATTGATAATGGTTCATCATTGAATGTGATGCCGAAGGCCACCCTAAACAAGTTGTCAACTGAGGGGATTCATTTGCGCCCTAGCACTATGGTGGTCAGAGCTTTTGATGGGAGTAAGAGGGAAGTTGTGGGAGAAGTAGAGTTATCAGTCCAAGTTGGACCGTGCACTTTCCAGGTTGTATTCCAAGTTATGGATATATCACCAGCCTACAGTTGCTTGCTGGGCAGGCCTTGGATACACACAGCTGGAGTAGTACCTTCAACTTTACACCAGAAATTGAAGTTTATAATTAATGATAAATTGATAATAGTTTCTGGAGAGGAGGACTTGCTGGTATGTGGACCTACTTCTACTCCCTATATTGAAGCCGCGGAGGAAGTTCTGGAAACCTCTTTTCAAGCTCTGGAAATTGTCAGCACAGCTTATATCGAATCTTTTAAGGTGAATCCGCACTTATCTAGCGGATCACTAATGGTGGCTAGAACCATGATGGAGAAGGGGTATGAATGTGGCAATGGATTGGGCAAAAATAATGATGGGTCTGTAAAGCCATTGGAGCTGATTGAGAATAGAGGAAGGTATGGTTTGGGGTATAAGCCTACTCAAGCAGATCGAAAGAGAAGAGTTGAAGAAATGAAAGAAAGAAGACTAGCCAGGACAGAGGGAAGAGAGCCAAAGATGAATGAAATCCCTCTATGCAGCTTATATCAGAGCTTTTATAGTGTTGGATGGATCAATCTTGATTAGGTGGCAGTAATTGAACAGGAGCTGGAGGATGGAGGCTCAAATTTTGTACGTCCTTGCAGTTCGGATGAGCAGATTGGCAATTGGAAGTCTGTAGAAATACCCATGGTGTATACACAAGAAAATATGTAATATAAAAAGAAATTTTTGTTTAGTTTTAAACATTTTTCTTTTACATTGTAATACTTTTTCTTGGCTTTAACGCTATGTTGGCAATAAAATGTTGAGTTTTCATTCAAATTTTTGTCTTGTGTATTTATTATTTTTAAAATTGAATAATGCAGATACGATGATGCCTGTTTTGAAAATAATCATTCCAATATTTCATTTCCAAATTTTACGGACCCTGATGATAATGTGGAAAATGATGAATATGATGAAAACTGTGAACCCTCCCCAGAGTTGTTGAGATTAGTTGAACAAGAGGCGAGAGAAATTAAACCGCACCAAGAAGAAGTTGAAATGGTTAATTTGGGAGATGAGGGAGAAGAAAAGAATGTTAAAATTGGAGCTGGTCTAACAAAAGAAATGAAACTGCAGCTATACACCCTTCTAACAGAGTTTAAAGATATTTGCTTGGTCATACAAAAATATGCCTGGTTTAGATCTCGAAATTGTACAGCACAGGCTACCACTTAAACCAGAATGTCATCCAATCAAACAGAGATTGAGAAGAATGAAGCCGGAGGTGTCGTTGAAAATAAAAGAAGAGGTCGAAAAGCAATTTAATGTCGGATTCTTAGCTGTGACACAATACCCTCAATGGGTAGCTAATGTTGTTCCTGTTCCGAAGAAAGATGGGAAAGTTCGGATGTGTGTAGATTATAGAGACCTAAATAGGGCTAGCCCTAAGGATGATTTTCCGCTACCACATATTGATACATTAGTGGACAACACTGCTACATCAACATTATACTCATTCATAAATGGTTTCTTGGGATATAACCAGATCAATATGGCGCGGGAAGATATTGAGAAAACTACTTTCATCACTTTGTGGGGCACATTCTGTTACAAAGTAATGTCATTTGGATTGAAGAATGCTGGGGCAACCTATCAGAGGGCAATGGTGACTCTCTTTCACGATATGATGCATAAAGCAATTGAAGTTTATGTTGACGATATGATAGCTAAATCGACATCGGAAGAAGAACACCTTGTTAATCTGAAAAAGTTGTTTGAGAGGTTGAGAAAATATAAACTCCGGTTGAATCTGTCTAAATGCACTTTTGGGGTGCGATCCGGAAAGCTTCTAGGTTTTATTGTGAGTCAGAAAGGAATAGAAGTTGATCCGGATAAAGTACGTGCTATTCTTGAAATGCTGCATCCGGTCACGGAAAAAGAAGTTCGAGGTTTTCTGGGAAGATTAAATTACATTGCCAAATTTATTTTCCAGTTAACCGCCACTTGTGAGCCAATTTTCAAACTATTACGAAAGAATCAAGCGGTAAAATGGAATGAAGACTGTCAGATAGCATTTGACAAGATTAAACAATATTTAAGAGAACCTCCAATATTGCGTCCGCCAGTTCCTGGAAGGCTTCTTATTCTCTATCTGACAGTATTAGATGGATCAATGGGTTGTGTTTTGGGACAACAAGATGAAACGGGAAAGAAAGAATATGCCATATATTATTTGAGCAAGAAATTTACTGATTATGAACAAAGATATTCCGCATTAGAGAAAACCTGTTATGCACGGGCTTGGACAACAAATCGTTTGAGACAATATATGCTTAGTCATACAACATGGTTAATATCTAAGATGGATCCAATCAAGTATATTTTCGAAAAGCCTGCTTTGACTGGAAGAATAGCTCGTTGGCAGATGTTACTATCAGAATTTGATATTTTGTATGTCACGCAAAAAGCTATTAAAGGCAGTGCTTTGGCCGAATTTCAAGCTCATCAACCTGTAAATAATTATCAACCTATGCAACCTAAGTTCCAAGATGAAGATATTATGGCCCTGTTTGCCACAGAAGAAGACGTGGATGATGAAAGAAAGTGGATTTTATTCTTTCACAGAGCCTCCAATGCATTAGGACATGGTATAGGGGCAGTGTTGATCTCCCCAGAAAAACAATATATACCAATGACTGCAAGGTTATGCTTTGAATGCACAAATAACATAGCAGAATATGAAGCATGTGTTATGGGAATCCGAGCAGCCATTGAAATGAAAATAGAGCGTTTAAATGTATATGGTGATTCAGCACTGGTGATTCATCAAGTAAAAGGAGAATGGGAAACTCGAGATCATAAATTGATTCCTTATAAAGCATATATCAAGGGATTGATTGAGCACTTTGAACAAATAGAGTTTCATCATATTTCAAGAGATGATAATCAGTTAGCTGACGCTCTAGCTACTTTGTCATCCATGTTTGAGGTTAGTCAAGAGGAAGATCTGTCATTGATTAAAATGCAAAGTTGTGAGAGTCTGGTATACTGCAATTTTATCAAAGAAGAAGTAAATGGCAAGCCATGGTACTTTGACATAAAGCGATACCTCCAAAATCGAGAATACCCAGATTCAGCCTCAGAGAATGATAAAAGAATGTTAAGAAGGTTAGCCTCCGGTTTCATTCTGGATGGTGACATATTATATAAACGGAATCATGACATGATGCTTCTCCGTTGTATGGATGCTAAAGAGGCCGAGCTAATACTGCAAGAAATACATGAAGGAACTTTTGGAACCCATATGAATGGTCATTCTATGGCTAGGAAGATTCTCAGAGCTGAATACTTTTGGATGACAATGGAAAATGATTGTTGTAAACACGTGAGAAAGTGTCAGAAATGTCAAATATATGCTGATAACATTAAGGTGTCACCTACTGCATTGAATGTTCTATCTGCGCCATGGCCTTTCTCCATGTGGGGTATAGATGTTATCGGAGTGATTGAACCAAAGGCATCAAATGGGCATCGTTTTATACTAGTGGCCATTGACTATTTCACAAAATGGGTTGAGGCTGCTTCATACTCAAATGTGACCAGGAAGGTAGTGACAAAATTCATAAGGAAAGAGTTGATTTGTAGATATGGAATTCCTGAAAGAATCATCACTGATAATGCTACCAACTTGAACAACCAAATGATGAATGAGCTTTGTGAAGAGTTTAAGATCAAGCATCACAATTCTTCCCCTTATCGTTCCAAGGTGAATGGAGCGGTTGAAGCGGCTAACAAAAATATAAAGAAAATAATCCAGAAAATGGTAGTAACTTATAAAGATTGGCATGAGATGTTGTCATTTGCTCTTCATGGTTATCGAACATCAGTGAGAACATCAACAGGAGCAACTCCTTTCTCATTGGTTTACAGAATGGAAGCAGTACTACCGTTTGAAGTTGAAATTCCTTCTCTCCGAGTATTAATGGAGACTAAGTTGGAAGAAGCTGAATGGGTGAAAGCAAGATATGACCAACTCAATCTTATTGAAGAGAAGAGGCTAGCTGCTGTGTGTCATGGACAGTTATACCAAAGAAGAATGAAAAAGGCATTTGATAAGAAAGTTCGCCCGCGAGAATTTCATGAAGGAGACCTGGTAGTTAAAAAGATCATATCTATTCAAAAAGATAATCGCGGTAAATGGATGCCTAATTATGAAGGTCCATATGTGGTAAAGAAAGCTTTCTCAGGAGGCGCATTAATTCTCACAAATATGGATGGGGATGAGTTACCGTTGCCGGTTAACTCTGACACAGTTAAAAAATATTATGCCTAGTCTGATTCTATGATCCAGGGAATGTAACTTTTTGCGAACATGAGTTTCTTGTACAAAAAAAAAATGAATTGTATTTGTATATTCTTTTGATGAAATAAAATGTGCTTTGAATTCTCACTTATATATTCTTGTTAAAGTTAAGAAAAAGTATACACCACGGGTTGACTACACGACTTCTCGAATTCTAAGGGATGTCACGGAATAAATTAAAAGAAAGAAAAAGATAAAAGAAAAATTGCTCAATAAATCATAGTTATGAAATCATTGAATTTATTGAATTTATTGAAAAAAAGATTGAAAAAGTTTTGATATGATCTTGAAGCCTGACAGGAAAAGAGGGATTAATTGATCATTATCAGACAGAATATGTTTGCATGCATATGTCTTAAAAACCTCTTTGAGCTTTCCTGCAACCATTCAAAAAAGGGTTTGCTTCAATAATTCCCCAGTGTTTCTTATCAAAGCTATGAATAAACATCAAACTGGGGAAATCTGTTAGAATTTTCATCAAAACAAATTCATTATCAATTTTCTCTTTTCAAAGGCATTCAAAAACAAAAAGGTATAATAAAGAGTTCGCTAAATTGAAAACCCGCAAAGGGGCAATTTAGGAAAAAAAAAGAAAAAAGAAAAATTGAATAATAAAAGAAAAAGAAGAGAAAAATTGGAAAAGACAAGTGTTAGTTGTTATTGAAATATGTTACGAGAGTTAATCTCTTTGAAAATCAAGCAATCAAAGATTCAAAATGATATTTGGCCATGTTTCTTCATCCCGAAGCATCAATAATTTATCCATTGAACCCTCTTTGAGCCTAAAATAAAAATTCTTTCAGAAATACCCAAAACAAGAATCATCAATCACTTGAGACTCAGTTCGTGGTATATCTCAAAATCTTCCCAAACCAAAAGAAGAGAAAAAGAAAAGAAGTCAAAAAGCATAGTGATTTCATCAATCGATGATCTACAAATGATAAAGATTTTCAACAAAGAAAGAAGATGACAATGATAAAGAGGATCTCAACAAAAGCCTGAACTGTTGTTTCACAATATTAAGTTGATGATTGTTGTTACAAAATAATAAAACCCATAAACATTTTTGAGCCTTTATACCTATTCTTGCAAAACCCAATAGCTCTTAGCCACATTACAAGGCATAGAAAGTCCATATTGATTGAAAAATGATTGTTGATGATTTTCATACAGAATAACCTTGCAATAGGATGAGATGATGCTAATATGCGTCAAAAAATGATTAAAAAAAAGGTGAAAAGAAAATTTTGAATGCCTTTAATAGAGAGGATGACATCAAATAGCTAATTGAGCAACAACAAAATTTTGCTAAATAATAACATTGGGGCAATCATTTGAATTTTTCCAGCCAATTTTTCTTTCATTTTAGCTTGTTGCCATTCACATTTCAAACACTGAGGCAATATTACTCGACCAAATGCTATTTGAAGAGCGACATTCTTCATATAAGTTGCACTGCTTTAGTGTTTTATCAAAATTCATTTTTCCTTACCTAACTCAACAAAAAATAAACTGCCCTTTTGAACCTACCATCCCATATTTCAAAATAAAAAAATTGGGGCAACTTTGTATAAAAAGAAATGTTCATAAAGTTGCACTCATTTCTTCAAAATTCTAGCCCACATGTCGAAACTTGGGCCCTGCTATAAACAGTTTGAGGTATTGTCATTTGGATTTTCCTTAATGAAACCTCATCATTCCATTTTTTGTTTAACCACCAATTTAAGTGCATATGTAGCAAAATATGTTAAATAGTGGAATCAATAATTTCCTAATTGCACCTGTCAGGCATTAAGATTTGTTAAATGTTAAAAAAAAAATTTCAAATAGATATCATCATATTTCAATAAATTCAACGACAACTGAGGAAATATTTGATTTACAGCAGGAAAGAATGATGAAGAGAAAAGAAAAAATAAGTATGATTAATGTTGTACTTCAAAATATTATGCATTTTCTAAAATTGCATTCAAACATGCATGCATAGAAAAATAAAAATAAAAAAAAAATAAAAATAAAAAAATTCATCAAATCAATTTTTCATGCATTCATACATGAATCAAAAATCAATTTGCATGCATTCATACATGAATTAAAAATCAATTTGAATGCATTCATACATGAATTAAAACATCTAAAATTTTCATGCATTCTTACATGAATCAAAACACCTGACATGCTCATGCATTCATACATGTATTCTCATAAAATGATTGATCAACATTCTTTGAAATCAATTTCTCCATAGACAAATGACCCTCTCGGTACAAGGTCTTAAGCATTGATGATCAACGATCCTCTCAGTACAAGATCTTGTTCTCATGATTTTAGGTATGACCTACTCGCACGAAGTTAACCTTAGGTCTGCAATGATGAACCGTGATCCTCTCGATACAAGATCTGGTCTCACATTTAGTTTTTCAGCAATGATGATCCGTGAGCCTCTCGATACAAGATTCGGTTTCACGTTTAGTTTTCTGCATGATGATCCGTGATCCTCTCGATATAAGATCCGGTCTCACATTTAGTTTTTCAGCAATGATGATCCGTGATCCTCTCGATACAAGATCCGGTTTCATATTTAGTTTTCTGCATGATGATCCATGATCCTCTCGATACAAGATCTAGCCTCACCTCGCTTTTTTTGCTGTGATGATTCGTAACCCTCTCGTCCTGAAAAGGTCAAGGTTACGACATCATTTTTTTGTTTTTTTTTTTAAGTTTTAAGTATTAGAGATTTTTTTTATCACGGACAAAATCAGTTATTTTTATCTTTACTTGTCTTTTACTTTATAAATGTGGAAATCTCAATTTTCAAAGTTATTAAGTAAAGTCAAGTAAAGAGGGACAGTTGTCAATACCCGATTTTGTCCAAGTAAAAATATATCATTTTTTATTATTAAAAATAATTTATTTAATTTTGTGAGTGTTTAATTAAAATAAAATAAATAAATAAATTTGTTTTAGATTGGAATTTATTGTTAGAAAAAAATTAAAGAGTATTTAAAATAATCAAGGATTAAGTTTTTTTTCTTTAAAAAGAAATTTAAAGAATTAAAAATAAATAAAAAATGCTTGCCACATGGCAAGCAGGGAGTGGAGAATTTTTGCCTGCCACGTGGCAAGCCAGGAATGGAGAGTTTTTATGACTATATTTGGCACATGGGAGAAAAAGAAGAGAAAAAGGGAATTGGAATTGGCACTTGGAGGATGAAAAATAACAGAATCGGAATTGGCACGTGGAGGAGCAATAATAGATTCGGAATTGGCACATGGAGGAAAAGAAAGAGAACGGGTATTAACATGTAAAGGAAAAGGAAAGAAGGAAAAAACACGGGAGTAGAGTGGAGAAAAAAAGAGAAGGAGGAGGAGTAGAACGAGGGAGCGGGAAAGAAGAGAAGGAGGTGATCTTGCTGGGCAGAGAGAGTTAGAAGAGGTTCTTGAGGTTTAGAGGAAGTTGCTGGGAGTAGGAGAAAGAAGAAGAGGAAGAAAAGCTAGGAGAGGTATATATTTCTGCTTCTTAAGGTTGGGTTCCTTTGGTGTGTTTTTATGTTTGGAATTTCTGAAGAGATACATACTGTTAGTTGTCTGAATTTCTCCTGTGTTTCAAATGATTATATCCTTCTGTTCCTTTGATTTTTCATTGCTTCTGTTTCAATAATTTATTACGTGTTATAGCATTGTATTTTCGCATATACTTGCAGATAAGCTGAAACGCAAAATAAGAAAATGGAACCCAACCCAGTGGGAGAATCAGGAGGTGTGCCCTTGCACCTCTGTTTTACCAAACATCCATGAACCAGATTTTTCGTCAACCACCATTAAACCCCCTATCATCCCCTACATTCTCTCACATTACACAACACCCTAAAAATTCCCACCACCTTGCACAACAATCTTCCTCTCTGATTCTACTCATTCATTCCACTCCTTAGCTTCACATCTCCATGGTGCTACACAGATTGTTGAAGAGGAAAAGATGTGTCGATGAAGTAAATGATGATTTCCCTCTCTCTTCTCCCGCCACCAAGATTCGCCGTCTCGATGCCGAGTTGCCGCCAATTGTGGAAGAAGATGAACCGTTACCCTCGCCGTCATTGTTTCCGTCTCCTAACGATGAGAGAGCTCTCGTGCTTTTCAAACCTCTCGCTCATTCGCCTTCCTCTTTCTCATTCACCGTCGATTCTGACCTTATCAAAGAAATTCATGATACTGACGACTCAAATACCAAGTTGATGGAAGATGATGAAATGGAAGAAGGTGTGGGTTCTATGATGATGGATATTGAAACTGACAGTGACCCTAAAACTTGCACATCAACTGGCGTCTTAGACCATCTAAGCCACCTTGACTTTGTTGCTACATTCTTCCATAATAGATTCAAATGTCTATCAGTACTTGTTCTTCGCAAGCCATTAAACTACTCCCTGTAACCCCACATATTCTGACCTGCACCTCTAGGCCCTTTGGAAATTCCTGAAATGCCCTCGTCATTAGCTGGTTTGGGCCTGCTACCTGCACCTCCATTAATCAGAATGCGCACCTACAAGTATTTGAAAGTCCTAAAATATCCCTGAAGCTATTTGGGTTGAATCTGCTTCTTGCACCTCCATATTTCTGGATCTGCACCATATCTCTCTCTAATTCCTAAAACACCCTTAATTTAATTGATTTTTTTTTTATCTTTTATCTTTTAACATTGGATTATTTTTTTAAAATCGTTCGCGTGAAGTGGGATTTTTTTTATAAAAAAAATAATAATGATAATAATAAATATCAATTCATGATTTAAGTTCTAAATGACCACACGCGTCATGCGGAATTTAGTTTAAGGAGTTTCAATTTTCATTTGGGATTATCAAAAGACCGAACGTGTCTATGATATGCCGAAATGAAATTGAACTTTCAAACTAATAAATATATAATAATTAAAAAAAATAAAATGTCAAAATTTCTCAAAATAACTCAAATTTGGTAGAACTACGTATTCCCTGATTCTTCATCCGTTAAGGATGTTGATACGTAGGACCAGGGTCAATCCTTGTCGGGTCCTTTAATTTAAAGATTATTATTTTGTTTTTAATCGTTTTTTTATATGTATTATATATTTGAAAAATATAAATATTCTAAAAACGACATTTGATTTTGATTATTTAATTAAAGGTACTATCTTAAGACAGGCGCTGTGGGGTGTTAATACCTTCCCCATGCGTAACCGACTCCCGAACTCATTTCTAGTTCGCAGACTTATTCCTTATTCTTTTCTCGGTTTTTCCATAGTTTTTCATAAAAAGTTATGGTGGCGACTCCATTTCTTTTCTTTTCATTAGTTTTTATTTAGACCGTTATACCCGTCGTGATTTTAGGTCGCGACACCACCAACATCACAATCTCCTGATCCCCTATCATCCCTTTTACCTTGAAAGTTTTGTTTATCGTCACTAGCCCATGAAGACTGGGCAAAGTGAGATGCAGAGAATTCAGAGATAGAGTAGGCGTGTTGTCTTCTTCATTCCCAACATCCCCTTCTGAAGTGTATGTTGTCTCTTCCTCCATAACTTCCTCCTGATCGACGTCCTCCATCAAGATCAACTTAAAATTTTTGAGTTTACAAATGTGATCCTTTCCCCACCTCTCCCCACATTTAAAACATAATCCCAGATGACTTCTATCTTGTAACTCTTCTTGTGTGAGTCGTCTGCCACCCGAAACAGGGAGTGGTGTTTTTTCCTCCGTTCACTGCGTACTTGGTGGAGTATATCGTAGTGGGTTTGTTGTTGGCCATCCCTAGATTGGTAACCTGTTAGCTAGGCTCCCTCCGAAACTTCTCCATTCTCGATCCCTTTCCTCCAATAGTAATGCTCGGTCTTTGGGTTCGCCTAGTGAATCCAATTCCAAACTCTTGAGTTCAGCCCTTAATGGGCCTTTGAGCCCATTTATGAAAACACTTTTTAACACTTCTGGATCCAATCTCAACAAAGGTCTCGCCACCTTCTCAAATTCATCTATGTAGGATAGCACCGACCCTTCCTGTTTGAGACTAAGAAGAGGACCGAGTGGGTCCTTCATCGTTCCAGGTTGAAACCGGCGAAGAAGCGCATCTCGGAACTGACGCCAGGAGGAGAATGGTGAACAAGTAATGTCGAACGACTGGTACCAGTTAAGAGCTCTATCTTCTAATGCCACCACCACAGACTCTAAATGTTCTTCTCTTTCAATGTTATTCACTGCGAAATAACGTTCGATTCGGGTGAGCCACCTGAACGCGTCATCCCCGGAAAAAATTGGTAAGTCTAGTTTCCTCGTCGGTGCTCTGAATTGATGGTAACGGTAATCATCCTGGTAGTAGGGAGATCTAGGGTGCCACGGATTGGGATCCCTATGGTCGCGACGATCCTCGTGGGATCGAAAGGACTTTCTACTCTCCCTATCCAGAGATGGGAAGTGATGAAAATCTGTGCGGTGGGGAGGAGAGGATCTAGTCGACCCGTCATCCCTACCTAAACCTCCGTTCCATCGATCAGCCGACTTCACAGGGTTGCGTGGCTTGCGCGGGGTGTGAGTACGACCTTGATGGCGATCTCAACCTATTTCCTTTAGCGACAACATCATCTGATCAAACTTCTTCTCCAAGTTCTCCATCCGCTCCTCCATCTCTTTCCCAGGAAGTGCTCTGATACCAATGATAGGTACCAGAATATAAATGAAAGAAATAGAAATTGAGTAGAACTTAAGTAGAAATGAAATAATGGAAAATTATTATTTATTCAGAATTTGCGAAACGCTTAAAGAAATCTCAGAGCACTAAGTAGCTCAATCACTTTTCCTAATAACCAAAAAAATCCCGGACCCTACCCTCCTTATCTTAGTCCTATTAATACTAGGAAAATTTCCTAACAACAATACTGGGATTCCCTAACAGCAATACTGGAATTCCCTAACAACAAGGTTCCCTAACAACAATCAGTTACCTATCAGTTAAGCTAGTGCAATCTGTTACAATCAATTACACTCATTCCTATTTCTTCTCCTCTCGTAAACGATTAGTATTTGTTTGAGCTGTTGATTGGGCTGTTGTCTATCAGAAGATTATGGAAGATTGTTTATTTATTATCCTTTTATTTTCATTTGTTTAGATGATTTAAACATGTGTTAATTCCATTGTTTGACACGCTTACATCATCTAAACTTATTTTTCAAAAAGCTACACATAGTTAAAATAAATTTGTACGTACATATTAATCCAAAAATTCAAAATTAATTTTATCAAAATCATTTTTTTCTTGACCTTAAAGTTTCACTTAATTTTTTTTATTTAGGTTAATTAGATATGTAGTTGCTTATAATGTTTATCAATTTTTATTAGGATGTTGACATATTTTTTTAATTAGATCCTTAAACTTTTATTTTTTATTTTATTTTTTACTTTTTGTGTGGATGGTATGAAGAAAGGCAACGTAAATTAAAGTGAAAAATAAGCTTATTTGAAAATGAATTGGAGAGGAAAGAGATAACAAATTAGTGGAAATTTTGGATGTTTATGTGTTTCATTAGAAAGAAGAGAAAATAGGGAAAAGTGTGAATTATTATAAAATTAGACTGTTTCTTCCTGCACCTCCCAGCTTTCTTAAGACATCTTCAAATTTTTCAAAAATTTCAATATTGTCTTTTTTGCCTTTTCAGTTTCAAAATGTGTATTTGGGGTGAGAATGTGTCATGGAACAATTTATTCCGAAATATGTTGATTGAATTATGGAATTGAGCATTTCGTAAGTCAATATGGTGTTTTGAAACAAATTGTTCTAGAATAGATTTGGAGGGTGAGAATATGTTACAGAATAATTCATTTCGAAACTTGTTGATTGAGTGCTGGAATTAGACATTCTATAAGTCAGTGTTCCAAAATTAGTTGTTTTGGAATAAATTTTCATCATATTATTCCAAAACAGGGTGTCCTGTAACTTAAAGAACCTGTTTCGAAATGACCTGTTCTGAAAGTTAATATATAGTTTCGGAACAGGTTATTCTGGAATAGGTTTTTTGAGTTATGAAACACCTTGTTTCGGAATAATAATTTATGGAATTAGAGGTGTAGGGGCATTTTCATCTCTATACTATTATTTTAAGGATAATTTAAACAATTTTAAATTTTTTGAAAGTGTTTGAAGAAAGACTTGGAAGTGGAGGAAGAAACATTCTAAAATGAAAAGTATAATTAACTATATAATATTTTTTTAATTTAAAATTAAAAAAATCCTCGTTATGTCTCTTGAAATTCGGTGTTAGTATAGATGAGTGTATAGTGACGAATTCTTCCTCCACCCTCATACCCTCTTCCTGCACCTCCATAGTGAATACAAAATTACACATATATCCTTACCTTAAAATTGGAAAAGTCAATATTACCCTCTATCACCTTCATCTCCATAACTCTCATCCGTCGTCTACCATATCACCAGCGTCGTCCAAATCTTAAATTAAAGCTTCAAACAAGTCCTAAGTAAGCAATTATTGATGTTTATTAGTAATTTGTGAGTGGTATTGTTGATTAGAGTAGTTAATTTGGTGATTGAGAGAGTATCGACGACGAACGACGACTTTTGCAATTTGAGAGTTTGACAACCGGATGACACTCCCATCCGGTTCACATTTTGCAAATGTGAACCGGATGACACCCTATCCAGTTCACAGTTTGAAAAAAATGTAAATCGGATGGGGTGTCATCCAATTGTCATTTTGTTTTGCAAATGACAACCAGATGGCACTCCCATCCGATTTGCAACTTTTTTCAAAATGTGAACCGGATGACATTCAAAGTCATTTTAATATGGACATTTTGGAAATTAATTTTTTTTATAAAGGTGCAAGAAGAAAGTATAGAGGTGGAGGAAGAATTCGTCGTGCATAATTAATTATGACCATTATATGGCCCATGACTAGATAATTTATTCTTTAATAACCAATATAATCAATTACGTGTGTACATAACATCAAGGATTTATAACTAGATAATAAATTGTAAGCTACATCAAGGATTTATGACTACATAATAAATTGTAAGCTACAGATAATGGATTGTGTAAGTCATTCAAGACTATTATACGATAATTAGGATACTAGATAATCAAATATGCATCATCTATAATGAATTATGTAGTTATAAAAATAGATGAAGATGAATTGAACACACATGATATATATATATATATATATATATATATATATATATATATATATAAAAAATAAAAAAATATAAAAAAAACAAACAAAATATATATATATATATATATATATATATATATATATATATATAATAAATAAAACAATAAATAAAACTTTTGAATGTCCTAGTCAAATATGTTGTATAAAGCTCATATAAGACATTATTATATGCCTCCAGTCTACCCTCATGCATCTTGAACATATATAAATGTTGTTCAAATTCAACGAACCTCTAGTGAATCTTTTGGAATTATATAAATGGATTAAAGTGTTTCAACCAATTAATATATTAAGCTTCACAAATTACTAATCACAACTTTACTAAATATCATTAATCCCAAATACCACATAGTTTATTTTGAAGTAAAAATATTAAGCAAAATTTAATAAGAATCACATAAATAACACCCAATTGAGATGAAAAGAGTCACATCATCATGCACTTTAAGATCGCACATCATCATCAAATGTTATGAACCAAAAATCCACACTTAGTATCATAATAATTTTTATGATAAGACATAATCAATTATGTTTGATAAATTACATAATTAATTATTGTATTATTGTTATTATTTATAAACACTCTGATTCATTATATTATTCACCTAATTTTACAATGAAATGAAATGTTAATATTATATCATTGACCTAATTTATAATGAAATGAAATGTTAATATGTATAGTTTTATAAATATCAACCAGTCAATTCAAACACATGAGGTTCTTTTAGAAAAGATAAAAATGGGTGAATTATAAGAGTTTATATCTCTTCCTCTTTTTTTGACACAACAATACCAATGACAAAATTATAAACCAATTCACTATAGTAAATCAATTATAATCTTTTGTATAAAAAAAAGCATTATAGTCTAATACATTTTCCACTACAATTCAATAATCATGTCAAACATAGACTACAAAAATTATCATAATAACCAAATTAATAAACAAATACAAGTTCACAAATTTAAAAAACATTATTTTATATCCAAATTATACATATTTAAATAGTTCAAAATCTGAATAATTTATAACTAAACTAAAAATCAACAAAAATATCACTTAATTAAAAGAGTTCATTCAAATAAAGCATATTAAATATGTTTAAATAGAACCTATAAATTAAATATCAAACAAAAGATATCACTTAATTAAAAATTTCATTCAAAGAAAATACATTTGGTATGTTTACAAAGAACTTAAAAGCTATATTAGCACAATTATGCTTTTAGAAAACTCAATTTAAACATGGAGAGGTGCCACTAACACTTTCAAACGTAATATACAAAAGCTAAAGGACTATTGTGAAAACAATTTGTGAGTTACTTTAGACCATTTAAAGTATTTTAATCAGGTCTCAAATATATGACTTGTTATTGTTTTTCAATTAAGCATACGAAATTAAATATTCTAATAATTAAAAGGAAAAAACAAATTAAAAGAAATCTGAGTTTAGAGACCTAATTTAAAATTGTGAAATAATTTTTTAAAATTACATATTAATTTAAGCCCTTATTTTATTTATAGAAGAGATTATTTATTGATGTGTATAAACAAATTGCAGAGTGTAGAAGGCGCCAAGTAAACTCATTATCTTGTTTGTGTGCAGTACACTTCTCCATCTTTCTATCCATAACCATTTCCTTTCTCATGAACTCCTTCAACCTTTACACTATCAGATACCCACCATAGTGTAGGTTACCACTTTTCCCCAACTTCATCTGCAATTGCTGCTTCTTCTTCTTCTCAATGGCTGAACTTGCTTTTACGCACCCCCATCACCTTTTTCGCCCCAACGCCCCCTTCATTATCCCACCCAAGAGGTATCTACTCATTTATTTTTCGCGTTTTCTCTATTTCCCAATTCCTTTATTCGTTATTTGCCCCTTATTCTTTATTGGGTGCGCAACCACCCACAAAGATTGTTTGCGTGAATGGGTGAATCAGTGTGTACCCAATTCGTGTATGCTGTTATGTTGGCCAGCGTGGTTAGGGATTTTGGAAAATTCTCTTTTTGGGAAGGAAAGTTCTTCCTTTTTAATTTCAACCCCTTTGTTAACAGAAGGGTGGGAATGGAAATGGAGTTTAGATGAAAAAAGTTTTGATTTTCGCTAAGAGTGAGGAATCACTCTGAAGTTTGGACTCAGTTTTACGGCTTGGTGATGGGGAAAATTTGTTGGGTGGAGTGTTAATGGCTTGTGCTTTTCTTTCATCCTTCTGACATTTTTGTAGTACGAAGCACACACGTGAGGTGATTTTGCGCCTACTCGAACAAAGATGTCTTGGATATATTTTAATAGAGACTTCTGTGTGTAGTTGTCAGCAGTTGTGTCTGATCACTGAAGGGCTAGCTTTGCTAGTTCCTTCACCTTGTGAACAAAGACTAGCCTGGCTGAAGCTTTTAGATGCTACACAATTATAGTTGGTTTCTCATCATTTGCTCGACTAGAATGTCTAGACTCTTGAGTTATTTGTTAAAACAGAGCAGTGTTCTTGCTTAATGAGAAATTTTTAATTTTGTTACTATACTGTGCACTCATTTTTCCTAGCAAACATTAGCAAATAGTAATGGGTTGTCATGCTGACTGGTGGTTATTATGTCGTGCATATATTGATAGAATGATTAAAGATATCGAGTCATTATTATTTATGCCTTCATGTTTGAAAGATAACATAACGATGGACAGAAAGAATGATGAATGGTACAACTAGAATGGTTGCTGATAAATTATGTCGATGCCTTGATGGATACACTTTCCTTAGGGTTAATTGCTTGAGCTTACGTATTCAAATGTTGGAACAGACACGTATGCTATCATGTACCACTGCACAGTGTATTTCGCTTCATCTACAGTATGAAGAACCATAAATCAGTCAGAACTTTGGCTGCATTATCGACTGATAAAGGTAATTAGAACATATTCTTTGTATGCTCTTGATAATTTATTCGTCTATAACTTCATTTTTACGTATATGGCTTTGTCCTTTCTCTTGGCTACTGGTTTCTTGCTTTGATTTGCTTTTGAATTGTTTGATACTCATGACAACGGTATTGTTGAAGTCCAAATCATATAATTGTTTTTAATATATTAGTAAAAAAATACGATATTATGATTCAACCTTGGTTTTGTTGCAAGGTCACACAAGGTTAGTGTTGAGCTATAAACATGAAATATTGGCTGTACATATAATTATTTGAAGAATTTTTCTGTTAAAGATTTTGTGAAATTTTTGTCTAATACAGACCACACATTATTGTAGTTATACTTACATGGGGAGGATACAGGAATAACTACTAATAAAGTCCTAATGATATGTTATGTACGTTACATATGTTTATGTGCTGAAATTAATTGGACATGTGATACATTTGTTACCTGTGCTATATTAGCGCTCCCCTATTGGGGGAGTATATAGATCATAGGCACAAAGCTTGTTGCAAATATTTTGAACTTTGGATCCTGAGGTATTTGGTGAACATGTAGCGAGTTGTTCTCTGGAACTGACAAAGTCGGTTGTAATTTTGCTGGCAAGGACTTTTTTTCTTTCCTGAACAAAATGGCTATTTATCTTTTTGTGCATGGTCCTTTCATGAAAAAACAAGACTAGAAGCAATGTGGAGAGTGGCTTGATCATTGCAAATCAAGTTCCTCTCCTTGATATCTCTTAACTCTAACAGTTGATATATTTGTCAGAGTGACATTAGTTCAAATGTTGTGGTTGTGGACTATGCAGAAGCCTGTACTGATGATAACTTTTCAGTAACCTTGGTAGATAGAAGATTAAGATGTTGTTATTGAACCTTGGGAGAATTTGGTAACCCAAAGGAACAAGAAATAGAATGTGGTGGCAAGATAATCAGCAGAATCTGAATTTATTGCAATCTACCAAGGATAGAAGGACTGTATGATCTTGTGACTAAAAATGATTTTTAATACAATTAAGAGAAAATGAGAGAGAGAAAGTGTCAAGAGATGAGAGAAAGGATATCAATCTTTCTTAATACAGAATGTACAAAGAAACCTGATATATATAGCTGTGCAATATGACTAACTGCTGAGTCAGCAAGTAAATGATCTATAACAGAAACATAACAGAATATAATACTAATAATGAAATTGTAGGGAAATGAAATGGATATATGTGCATATCTTAATATTCCCCACTCAAACTCAGAGTGGGTGGTGAGGGAGAACCTATCAACTAGCCTGGTTTTATCTCCCAAGGCCAAAAATCTGAGAAGAAACCAGCTTGGTGAAATGTATGCATTTTAGTAAGGAGTTGGAATATGCTGTAGCATGAGACTTTTTCTAGGACTTTCTCCGAGAAAGAAAATCTCAAGTTCCGTACGTCTTTTTGGCATATAGAATAGGATTGAGACAGAAATTGTGCTTTGATTGTCACATAGCAGAACAGGAGTGGTAGAAAGCCACTCTTAATTCTGACGAAAGAGATTGAATCTACAGTATTTCAGCTACTTTATTGGTCAGACTTCTGTACTAGATTTGGAAAAAAGTGTTAGTTTCTTGGACCACTAGGTCGTAAGGTTTGTGCCAAGATATATACAGGATCCAGCAGTGGATCTTCTGTCATCTGGCCCTGATCCCCTGTCAGCATCTGAGAATACTGAGAGAAAAGGGCTGGCTGTGAGGCGGGGCTGAGAAGAAGCAATTGAAAGGTCAAGGAGTCTCTAGTGCAACAAGTCAACTATAAATATTGCTTATACTTTCTGCAGCATGATAGGGCACAACACATGGAAATTGATAATTTGATTAAAGATAAGTTGGAGGAAGGTATGGTGCGTATGTCTTATGTTACATTACAACAACAATTGGCTGATGTTCTTGCAAAGGGGTTGATCAGTTCAATTTTTCATAGCCAAGTTGGGAATGGAAGGCATCTATTCATGAGTTTTAGGTGGAATATTGAGCAATAATTTGCACATTTGCATCAGATATAATTATTATAAGAATATTTGATATAACAGAATTATTAAGATCTCAGAATTTGAGTTTGAAAGTTGACTCAACGCACATGATGGTCCTTCATGCTGCAATTAAGGCATACCCAAGGGTGACCACAATTAAGGTGACTTTCAAACACTCGTTCTCTTGACTAGGATTGCCAGCTTAAGGAATATTTTTAAACATACCCCCTTCCACGCTATGCAATTAAGGCAGGTCTGGTTGATTGCAATTAAGACAACTTTCCAACATAAGACAATCAACCTTCAATTCCTTAAATAAAGGGATTTAAGCTAAATAGGCAATTACTTCTTAGATTTTGGACTTAACTGAACCCCATAAAACCAACTTGTAAGGTGATGACTATCCAAACTATATAAACTCTATTTAAGTCATTTTTAGTCAATGTGGACTAAACCACGACCTTGAGGTTGCAAGTAAGACAACCCCCTAGGTGGTGCAACTAAGGTGGCTAAGGGTGTCTATAATTAAGGCAGCTTTACACTTTTCTTTTTTATTGATTATGTTTGCTTTTTATATCTCCCTGGATCATATTCTAAATTTTCAATGTTGGGCTTTTGAATCAAGTCATTTCCTAACAGGTAGGACTTAGGAGTTAGATCATGTGCCTCGTCCTTAAATTGTGTTAGAATTATACTTCTTGTGTCCTTCCTTTGCTGATTAAGAAAAGTAAAGAATTAGCTTGATGGATTAATATGTTGATAAATACTGCTTTCTTCTATCCTTTTTATGACATATTAGAGAAAAAATATGTTCCAAGGTAATTGTCATTTTATAAAACTAATGCTGCGTTAAATATTTTTCCAGAACTACCCTTAGTGGAAGTACTGTGTAGTGGTAGGAGTAAATGAATAATTAAGTAGAGAGATTAAGGGTATATTAGGAACTTACGTAATGTTTTTATGAAATTCGAAATATTAATTGCATTCCTTAGGATTTGTGTCAAAATCTTAATAATACAAAGTGGAACAGAGGAAGTATTTAATAAGCTTCTGTAAATATGTTTGTAGGCAGCAATGGAGTATGCCACTTAAAATTTCAAGCGATTGTAAAATAATTGGAAACGAACTTGATGAATAGAGCAATATTTTTATGAAATGGAGGAAAAAGCCAAAAAAGTTGACCCAGATCTATTGCAGAAGTAAGTGCTGCATACAACCATAACAACCCCTGTTCTTGATGTTTGCTACAATATTCCTGAGATTTTGATTAAAAAAAAAAAAATACTTGGAACTGTGTTCATGCTTTACTTCATCTTTTTATAATCCAAGGATAGTTTCTCATTCTTCATTTGCACTATCAAATAACCCCTCTCAGTAATATACATTTTGCATGGGTACAAAATCTACCTTTTGGTAATTGATGTTCAAAATCATGCTGTTTTAATATATTTACTCAAATTTAGAATGAATAACAAATCTGGGCGGTCTGATTTCGCAGGAAAGTCAGCCACTAGTGTTGACGAGTTATGCAAGATCATTTGGACTGTCGAAGCAGATTTAGAAGATGGCCACCTCCTGTATCTAACTGGTGATCCTGCTGTATTAGGCTGCTGGAAACCAAACATGGCTGTACTATTGTCTCCTACAGAGCATGCTAACATATGGAAAGCTGAATTTCCGGTAATTTGGCTGGGCTATGAAATCTAAACTTATATGTTTATTTTGTTGTAAAGAAATAATACTGAAGAACAAGTTTAAATGAGATGTTTCTACATTAACATTGAGTTTTTTATTCATCTTGCCCTAGAACTGAGCCCACTTATGTGTTTCTCATACACAAATAAAAATATAAAGCAATTCGTAGTGTATTGCGAGTATTAGAAAGACACTACTTCAAACTCGGAAATCCTTAACCCAACTACCCTTGAAAAGCTACTCTAGTCTGTTGAGGATTCTGCAGTTCCTGTCAATACAACTACAGTTTATATTCTTATAATAAATGACTGGAGACACATTTGCAACTAAATTTTCCATCCTCTCCATAAGAAAAAAAGAATCTTCCATTAAAATTTAGTTAGATTATCATATGAAGCTTCAATAACTTGTAACACTGTATGAAGATCAAAATACGCATTTTCATTAAGTAACTCAGTTCTAATTTTGTGATTGCAGATTGCTTTTGGCTTGAACTTTAAATATAATTATTTCATTAAGGGTAAAGCAAAGTCCTCAAGGGACATTTTTTGGAGGCCTGGACCAGCCTTTTCACTGTCAGTACCTCTAAAAGTCATTGAAGACAATAAAATAGTGGTCAGGGATTCATGGATTAGGTCGTATTCCCAGATGTCTTCAACTCATTCACGGAGCCCCTTCACAGAGGAAACATATCTTCTAGAGCAACCCTCTATTTCTTTCCTGAGCAAAGGTATTACTTAGTGTTTTTACACTATTATTGAAATATTTATTTTCCTAATATGTTTCTGAACACTCAAATGCTTCCAGTGGTTTGACAGATGATGGAAGGATTGAGAGTCTCCTTGAAAATGACATCCTAAATTTTGAGATACTTGGTTTGGAGGATCCATTACTTTATGACAATGATGATGGCTTGGTGATTGCAAATGAGAAGGATTTCCAGTCTACTAATATTCTTTCTGAGAATTACCAGCCTGTTGAGGAACCCTGGCTACATTCATTCCCGTCCATTGTCTCTAAGGAAAAAATAGAATCAAACAAATCTGAAACTGGTGACACTGTAGAAGAGAAAGTGAAGCTGGTAGATAGAGAACAGTTGTTACTTGAAGAAAGTAGTAATATAATGTCAAAAGAATCTATTTCAACCATTATTCTTATTAACTCATCAATATGTACCATGCAAAGAATTGCAGTACTGGAAGATGAAAGATTGGTTGAATTATTATTGCAACCAGTCAAGAGTAACGTGCAATGTGATAGTGTATATGTGGGTGTGGTCACAAAGCTTGTTCCTCATATGGGTGGCGCCTTTGTTAATATTGGGAATTCTAGATTTGCTTTTATGGATATTAAACAAAATAAGAAGCCATTTATATTCCCTCCATTTCGTCAAAGGACAAAGAAACAAGAGATTGATCTTGAGGGAAAAAATGATCACACGTCTCATGAAGGAGAGGATGGTTATTTAAAATCTGTACACAATGACTGTGATGAGCATGACGGAGAGGATGACTTTTATATTTCTGAAGTTCTTAAGGAGAACGTAAATGGTAGCATGGTTGATGATGAAGTAGAAGCTGATTTTGAGGATGATATAGAGGGAAGTGATGTCCAAGTAGAAGGAGAAACAAATAACTCTTCTCTTGCTCTTGGTATGAATGGGTCTGTCAGCTCTCCTATTTTGCAAACAAAAGAAACAGAAAGAGCTACCCACGTGGCTTCTGGAGAAAACAAATGGACCCAAGTTCGCAAGGGAACCAAAATAATTGTCCAAGTTGTCAAAGAGGACCTTGGTACAAAGGGTCCCACTCTGACTGCATATCCTAAACTAAGAAGTAGATTCTGGGTATGTTCTTTGATTGCATCTTACACAAAGTTTGATAGTATATCAGTCCTATCTGATGCAAATTATCCATACTGTGTTTCATCTGAATTTGACTCTGACTTGCAGGTTTTGCTTGCATGCTGTGATAAAATTGGAGTCTCCAAAAAGATTTCTGGTGTTGAGCGCACGAGGTTGAAGGTTATAGCAAAGACATTGCAGCCTGAGGGTTTTGGCCTCACTGTAAGAACTGTTGCTGCTTGTCAATCTTTTGAGGAACTGCAGAAAGACTTAGAAGGTTTGCTTTCAACATGGAAAAATATAATGGAACATGCAAAGTCTGCTGCTCTTGCTGCTGATGAAGGGGTGGAAGGAGCTGTTCCTGTACTTTTGCACAGGGCAATGGGTCAAACTCTATCAGTGGTCCAGGATTATTTCAATGAAAATGTTGGTTCTGTTACTAGTTTAGATTCACTATTGATTATAAATGTTTAACATAATGATATCTATCTATATTAAAAAGAAAATCCAGTTTACATTCTGCTTCTCCTGATTTCATTTTATCATAATATACTTCAGGTTGAGAAAATGGTGGTCGATTCCCCGAGGACATTCCATGAGGTAAGGCATTAGCTAATTACAGATGGCTAAGTTGCAATACTAGAACTGGAGGATGTCTGTTTTTAATGTGAACAGATATTGCGATTAATAATTTTAATCAAAAAGAGTAACTCATTGTGAAAATTGGCTTGTGACCCTAACTGTTGCATAGCAGGCTGTCACATTGCAGTTTACCATTTTCTATTAGTAAAGCCTATCAAATCTCGAAAAAAAAAGTGAAGAACCGAATCTTACATATTACATGTGTTCAAAACTTTATTTAAATTTATGGTGCTAGGTTAGCATGCTGATCCAGTTATTTGTAATCAAATAGTGCAACGTGAATGGTATATATGTTTTCCGTAATTGAAGAACTAGTTTCACTGATTAATTTAAGGTTTAGCATACAAACTGACACTTTTCATTTTGGTGATTTCAACCTTTTTACATAATCTTCAGGTGACCAGTTACCTTCAAGAAATGGCCCCTGATCTTTGTGATCGAGTTGAACTATATGATAAAAAAGTTCCCTTGTTTGATGAATTCAACATTGAAGAAGAGATAGGCAATATCCTCAACAAAAGGTGATATGTTGTTACTTCTTTTTATAACTACTTTTAGTGTGTATTATCCTTGTCCTTATTATCTTCCTTTTCTTTATAGTTATTAGTTAGATTGTGTTATGATATCCTCATCTTACAGTGTTTGAGAATATCTTAAAAGATCATAGAGCATTTCATGGAATCAGTTAGTTGTCTAATTAAGGAGGCAATCTTAGTCATCACTTTTTGTTCCAGAATTTATTTAGTGTTGTTTGTCTTAATATATTAGTAGGTTTGTGATAGTAATAGTAATACTAGTATAGTACTCTAGTACTTAAATTATTAATAATATATATATATATATATGTATGTATGTATGTATGTATATATATCAGTATTAAGAAGAATGTTGGATTAGTATTTTGTATCATGATGCAACAGACCAACTTAGTATCAATCTAAGATTATTCGGTGGCTTGTATCTGTAATTCGAATAGACTGCTTAAATGTATATAAAATGTAGTAGGAAGGTAGATGATTATTATTTCTCAACCTTTTTAAGCTAATCGCATTAAACATTTGGTTTTTAATCATGTTGTTCTTGGTTATTAGGGATAAATCATAATTGAGTTTTTCAATGCAAAGGCTTTATTCAATTAAGCAAACTCTTAATCACATCTTCCTCTTCTGATATGAAATAGTAAAGTTTTCATAAGATACCTAATTGTTCAGTGTAATTAAAAATCAGAATATTGTTAAAAATTATAGAAAAAGGGCAAACTGTAAATAGGAGTTTTTCCCCCTGATATTTTTGTGTAAAATGTCAATTCGTCTGTCCTTCCTGGTATGGTATTAAAATTCTTTAACGTGATAGCTTTCTTTGTGTTGATCACTTTATAGGGTTCCTCTTGCCAACGGAGGTTCTCTAATCATTGAACAAACTGAGGCATTAGTTTCTATTGATGTAAATGGAGGACATGGGATGCTTGGTCATGGAAATTCACAACAGCAAGCTATTCTAGATGTCAATCTTGCCGCTGCAAAACAAGTATGTTGTTAGATGCAGCACCATTATCATTTATTTATGTATAACATAGGCTTTAGTCTCTAGTTTTCTTTTTTCATTTTTTTTCTGACAAATACTGCATGTTACTATGTTTTGATTTCATTATATTTGATTACATTAAATATGTAGTTCTGATGTGATATGATTTGATAGGGAAATATCTCATCAAATATTTCTTTTTATTAGATATTGATTTTGTTCCTTATTATTGTATCTCTTTATTATGAATAAGAATATTCATGTGTACCCAACATGCGAAATTCATTACATTCTTAGTTTCTCTCTTCTCAACCCAGTACCAGAGCATTACCATCCTTCATGACCTGTTTTGTCACCAATCCTTTCAACACTGCTATTTTTTTCTTATCCTACAGAACTGTTTATTCTTCAATCTACATTAGTTTGTTTCTTCTATCCTATAATATATATTCAGAACATCCATTAAAGTGGCGTAATTCCTGGTATATTTCTGATTGGTCAATGAATTCCTCTTCACAATAACTTCACAGATGTTTCAAGAAATTTAATATTTAATTTGTAGTTAAACTTTGACTTGTTATTAATATAAATTTTTACACTCAAGTATCAACTAAAAATTATACTGTTTTTATTTATTTATTTTAATAGAAGTGAGTGCTAAGGCATCACTATGTTGCTCGTCATACCGACTATGTTGGCACCACAAGCAATATCAATCATATGCAACATCTCAATATCATAAAAAAGAAGAAAAGGTCGAAAAAGAGTGGGAGGATCACATCTGACCCACTACTAATCCCTAACCATATATAAAGGGTAAATAAAATCTATTCCTGAAAAACTGAACAAATGAAACTAGGAACATTATCCTACCTAGTAACACCCTGAGATCTAGTATCAAACTCAATAAGTTTATCAATACGTTGATTATCCTCCCTAAAATATGTGAAAAATGAATACACATAGTATTACTATTTACTAAACAATTCAACCATCTACCATGAAGATACCAAAGAATAATAGTAGTATTGGACCGAGCTTGAATAACTAGTTGAGAATCAGGCCCATAAAAAAATTAGTTCAGCCTTTGGAAATGCAACTTCCATAGCCCAAATCACACCACCTTTGCATATAAGGCATTATGAACACCAAGATATGAAGAGAAATAACCCACAATGGAAGCATGATGATTTCTAAATATTCTTCCACAACCAGATACGCCAAGAGAGCCTTTAGCCGCCCATTAGTATAGCATTTGAACCAATTAGAAGGAGGAAGCCAAAAAACAAGAACATATGACACAGCCTTCCTAGGATGTATATCTACTCCGAAACTTTTAAGAATAATGAGTTGTTGCACGTTGGATTTCATGCAATTAATACAATATTGACCTCAACATAAATCACATTTTTAATTCTTTCTTAAGATGGTATGTGGTTTTCAAAGCAGAACTTGTTTCTGGTTATCTATATAGCTTTCATGACACCAATGAAAGCGTTACATTCTTGACTTGAGAACTCAAGGATCTTTGAAAGAAAAAAGAATGGAAGAGATGGAATCAGTAGCAAAGTGGCAATGGAAATAGCTGGTAGGCCAGGCCCATAGATGTGAAGCAAATGTGCATCCAAAGAACAAGTATTGAGCAGTTTCAGCATCACCACCACAAAGATGACAACAAGAAACAATGACCATACTGCACTTGATTACGTTATCATCTCTAGGCAACCTATTGTTATAAATATGTCAAACAAGAAGAGATAGAGGGAGGAATAAATTTGCTCGAAACCTGTGTTGAACCGTTTAGAGAGTTGGCTGATTCAAAAGGAAATTATATGCAGTTTTGAGGCTGAGAATACCATCAGAAGAACCGTTCCATCTAAGATGGTCCTCAATATCAAACTGAGGTAAAATTAAAACAGAGATTGCAAGAGTGAGAGCGTGATCTTTAGAACTAATAGCATCAGGTATAGACCAGGATCTATTTGATATTAAAGCGTGCATCCTTAGACTCCAACTTGTTGTCTAAATGCTTAGGAATCCCAAGCCAACAACTATTGGAACGGGTAGTTTATCTAGCCAGAAATTAACCCTTTGACCATTACCAATATGCCAAGTCGAGTTAGCGATGATCAAACCAACATTCTGCTTAATACCATGCTAAACAGATGACTGACAATATAAATTGTTGAAAGAATTCCCACACACAGCTCTCAACTTAAGAATTCTGGCCATTTCAAAGTCAAATTCAAGAAAATCCATGCTAAGTTTCATCAAAGGAGTTTTATTAAGAGCATGCCAGGATTTAAGGTTCAAACCTCCATCCTTGATAGACCAACAAGATTGCTTCCAAGAAACAGTTACGAACCTAACATTGTTAACATTGCAAAGTCCACTTAAAGTTGTTGATAACAGAAGAGACGGGAGTTATCCTGCCCGTATATGACAGCAAAGAACCTTTCCAAGCATGAAGCTTTTCCTTAGTTTTATCAGCCAAACCTTTCAAATGAATTCTAGGATGTTTACCAACAAAAATAGGAACACCCAAATAACTAAAAGCCAATGAATTTTCTGAGAAACCAAGAGTATCAGCGACAACTTTCTTCCTAGAATGTGTCCAACCAGAAGTACAATACTTGGACTTGGTAATACTGACAATACTGACTTCCTGACCAGCATTATCTTTATAAGATTGGAAAAGGTGCACTAGCTGCTGCAAGTTTGACTTGGTTACCCTATGAAAAATGATAGCAGCATTAGCATATTCAGTGTGAGTTGGAAAACACATACCAGAAGGTCTTGTCTCAGGGAGCAGAATCTTCTGTGGAGACAGAAGAGTAATCGCACGACTTAAAACTTTTTTTGCAAGACAAGAGAATAGGGCATAAAGGATCGTATAACTTCTCTAGAGCAGGAAAGAAACCAACAGCTTTGCCATTGACAGAAGTAAAAATCTTGGCCGATTGCAGCACCAACTTGACCCATAAACATAGCTGAGGACAGAAGTCAAACTGATGCAGAACATGCAGAGTGAAATCCTACTTAAAGAGTGTAAAATGATTTTTCGATATCCACTTTTGTGGCATGATTACCAGCATGATGTCTTCTAAGAAAATTAATCCCTTTGGAAAGTACACTACTATAAGAAATGTTCCGATCCTTGAGTTGAGAAAGCCTCTTTGCTGAGTAGAAATAAGTTTATCAGCTATGAACTGATTCTGTGGGCAAGGATCTGTCATAATTTTAAACTTAAAATTGGACAAAGCAACAGGTCTGTAATTTTCCATACAATCAGCACCAGTACCCTTGACATCAAAATCAGCTAGCTAGAATTAAATTTAGGGGTCATCCAATTGCCTTGAAAAGCTGAATCACAGCACCATACATATCTTGAGAGATAATTGTCCAATAGGTTTGATAAAAGAAGCCACCAATTTCCCAGGAGCACTAGTAGGAGGTAAATTAAACACTACCTGCTCAACCTCTCTAAAGGTAGGTAGCTGAGTTAAAGCTGCATTGTCAGCATCATTAACCAGGCAAGGAATAGTTCTGCTAATCAAATCAGAACTGACACTAGGCAAAGCCCCGATAAACAAATTATGATAGCATTGAAGTATGATTCTGAATGTCCTCCTGCTCTGCACGAATATGTGCACCATTTCTCAAGAAAACAATCTTTTTGAAACCATTCTTAATCTTGGGAACCTGATGAAGATATTTAGTATTTCTGTCTTGGTCTAAATGCCATTTAATTTTGGATTTTCCTTTCTGGAATTCCTCTTTAAACATATTCTACTTTCAGAATTACTAATAGGTAGTGACATATTCGTCCATGGCAGTCTTGAGTGATTTACATTGACATTGTTTATAATTTAAAACCTTTATTCTGTTGTTTTACACTTTAGTTTGATCAGGATTTCCAGCCTAGATTAATGTGGCAACGTAGTTTATTGAAATCGAAAAATGCCTATAAAAAAGGTTCTTTACTACATGATAGGCTTGACTTAATTGTCTGATTTTGATTGTAAGGAAAGGGAATCATGAGTTTTTGGAAGAAATGTAAATTTCATCACTATACTGTTTTGTATTTGCATGAAGGGTTAACGAAAGGAAAAATGACTAAATAGGGTTTGTACTAGTTAAATTTCTTAGAAAAAGTCACTTTAAAGGAGCTTTTTAACTCGCTTACCATTCCATTAATCAAAGTTTCCTAGTTACAACTTCTTTTTTAATCAATGTAGCAGCCATAACCTCTCATTTGGTGCTACGCATAGAAGCATTATGTGAATAAAATCTTTAACGTGTTGATGCTTACTATCAGTTAGATATTAAGTCATTAATGAACCTTCACCAAAAAAACTTAAGCTTTTAGGATAGTTGGTCACAGGCATGCTATTAGAGCCTTTTTGATCAAATGATCAAGAGTTGAGCCTCCCCGTTCTTTAGATAAAGTTTAATTTCAGCATAGAGAAAAAATAAACCTGCATACTTATTATTGTCCATGATTAAAGCCTAGAAGGCTCTTACACAATGGTTGAATATAAAACCATTAATGAACCTTCCCTTATCAGCTTAAGCTTTTAGGACTGTTGGTCCTTGACACCTTGCATTCAGGATCGTGTTTTTATTTGTCATCACCCAAAACCCAGCCTTTACAGGTGCACAAGCTAAGCTACAACACCCCTTAGCCTGGCAAGCCTAACTAATAAAAAAGCATACTTTGCAAAATTATTTTCCAAAATAAGTTATACTATGCTTCCAAGTCTTTTAATGACGGACAAGAGTTTCTTCTACAATTTCAAGTTTTCAACATCCTGAAAGATAGCAAATCACCTTATAAAATATATCTCTAAGGAGTCAACTCTGGATAGCAGCACCAGCAGATAGGAGCCAAAACTGCTAAAGTGAGATAGTTGCTCTTCTGAATTTTTTATTACTACTATTATTTAATTTATTATATTATATGTTATGTTTTATTAAATTTAATTACTATTATCCTTTTAGTTTTATTATATTATATTATTCTTTAAATAATTTATTATATATTTTATTACTTTTGTTATTTAGTTATTACATATATTTTTAATATATTATATGTAAATGTTTAAATAAAAAACAAAAATAAGGGAAGCTAATCTGGACTTAAACTGAAGCCCAACAGACCAAAACAAAAAGAAAAGTATTACCCTTTCTAGTTTAATTCCTGTTATGATCCCACATTGACTACAAATACGATCAAAGTGGAGCTTAAACGGTTTTGGGCCATCCTCATCTCATGAACTAGCTTTTTAGATTTATCACAGCCAGCTTTCCCAATGCAATCTACTTGGCCTTGTGACTTCCTAGTGCAACATAACAAATCAGACCTACAATCTTCACGTTTCAGACGTCCAATCCTAAACATGAAGAGGTCTATTGAGATCCCACAACAACTTTAGATATAACCACAGTAGAGCTAGCTTTTGGAGTTCAATTAGGGGCTTAAACCCACCTCTTACATAAACAAAAGAGAATACAGATAAAATAAATTGTTAAATTAATCAGTAGGTCCCCAAACTTAAAATTTGTGATTGGGTCCTTGATCTTTATAATTTTTTTAATTAAGTTCTAGGGGGCATTTGTTTTGTGGATTAAGTTATATTCTCAGAAATTATATTCTTGGGAGTACTATTACTAGGAATTATTTTGTAAGAAACAAGCACAATCCTAGAGTTTCTACAATTGCCGCAAATATTTATTTTTTGGTGGTTTTAAGACGTCACATTAACTTATACAAAAATTTTACTAGATCAAGGACCAATTTTAGAGACCTAATTAAGAATTTTCGTAGTTTAGGGACTTACTGATTAATTTAATCTAAATAAATAAGAGAATAGACTGAATATTAATACTTATGAAATGATTGCAGTACTCTTTTTATTTTAAGTACAAGTATACATGCTTTTTGTTTTTGTTTTGCAACGTTATTTCATGTCAAGCAGTACAATCTTTTTATTAGAAACAATGCATTACAGATTGCAAGGGAGTTGCGACTACGGGATATTGGCGGTATCATTGTAGTAGATTTCATTGATATGACAGACGAAGGTAAGTGGAAATCTTCCACTTGTTTGTGCATTTCAAGTATTTAGTTACTTGAAGAAGGCATCTCTCAGATATACTTTAAAATTTCTTTTGTACTACTGATTGCTGTTTCAAATGACCTGACTAAAACTTTAAATAATCCTACTTCACGGAAATATTTTTTGTTATTTTTAATTGTGACATATTTAAGAATGCATAGCTTTGAATCTTCACCTTATAAGCTCAGTAGTCATGACAATCACTATGCAGAATTTATCAACCTAACTTGTATGCATGCATGGTATTACGTGTATGATTGCAAATTAAGTTATCAATGGCAACAAAGTTTTATTATTGATGGATTATTTAGCTTGAATTTGGCACATTAAAATTTGCTCTCGATAGAAGTGCTTGTAACATTCTTTCTAACACACTTTTAATGCATTTTTTTTATGAAAATTTGTTGTAAATTACAAAAATTGTGGGTTTAACTTATTTCCACTAATGCTTTGTAGTTTCCAATAAATTTTAACCAATAATGAAGTGTGTTAGGAGTGTGATGGAGAGAGTTTATTGAGTGTTCCTGTTGCTCTAAAGCAGTATTTTCACAGATTAAAGTGTTTTTTTTTTCCTGTGAACTATCTCCATCTGATTGATTGAGGCTATGCCTCTAGGGTTCAGTGTAAACAATCTCATGAATTTTATAATGTTCTCAAGTTTAAGTTTGATGATGATATTTAAGAATGAAATATTCGTTGTTATGCCACTCTAATATAACATCTCTCGCGGTGTTGTTATTCTTGAAGACCTTATCAATATATTTATTTATTAAATTTGGATTCTTCTTGATCAGCTAATAAAAGATTGGTCTATGAAGAAGTCAAGAAAGCCATTGAGAGAGATAGATCAATGGTGAAGGTCTCTGAATTGTCTAGACATGGACTTATGGAAATAACTCGAAAGAGGGTAGGTTTCTTGTCTATGGTGAATATTAGCTATTTGTTATCCCATGTATCAGAGACAAGTGTCGGAATAGGAAGATGTGTTTCATTTGAAACATTATGTGACCTTCCCCATTTTTCTTTTGTATATAGTTTTCCTGTGGTTTTATTCAAGTATAACTTAAGTAGTATGCCAAATTTACTGATCACCATATTTCATGCTTGCTTCAACAAAGACGACTAAAATGTCTATAGACTGAAAAGAATAATGCTGGAACTGCATTTTTCCTTTTTAGCTTGCAATCTCCTCTGATAATTGTTGGCACTGCACTTAGTTTAGTTAGATTTATTAAAATGAATAACCAATGCTTTACCATTGTTTGACAGGTACGGCCAAGCGTGACATTCATGATTAGTGAACCATGTGCTTGTTGCCATGCCACAGGCAGGGTGGAAGCTTTAGAGACGACCTTCTCAAAAATTGAACAGCAAATCTGCCGGCTTCTTGTAAGTAGAAACTTTCAATCCCAGAATTTTGTTTCAGCCCTAAAATCATCAAGAGAAAAACCCCTCAAACGCAAGAGTGGGACAGTTGATGAGTTCTATTTTAGATTTCCTTAAGCACCTAGAACCAATAATTCCTTATTGACCTGTCGTAGTTGCTGCTGCAATATATTTCTCTTCTCTTCTTGGTTGTTGGTAATTTGTTTCTTCAGATCATAATAATGTTCACTTATCATAGTGTTGATACTCAGCGGACGACTACTGACTGTGATTTCTTGTTTGTTATCATGCACATCCCAGGCAACAATGGACCATAAGCCAGACCCTGAAAAACCCAAGTCGTGGCCAAAATTTATTTTGAGGGTTGATCATCGTATGTGTGAGTACCTGACTTCAGGGAAAAAGACAAGACTCGCGACATTGAGCAGTTATCTCAAAGTCTGGATTCTCCTGAAGGTATAACTGATCACTACATAAATTTCAATGATTGTTGCTATTCATGTACACTTTTACCATGCTTTGTATTTATTAACTCAGGTTACTTTTAGAACAAAATAACTTCCATTTCTCAAGGGAAGTACTGCAAATCTTGGATTTACATTGTGAAGTGTGGGGCAAACTATCGTTGCCATGGTTATCATCATGATAATCCTAATATTTTGAATCCTCTATTTTAGGAATGCTTCCTAGATTTTGTTTAATGGTGTAATTTTTTTGTCGTACTAGATTTCAGTGTCAGAGCATGTATTAAATTTGATTTCGGATTGATAAAGTACTGCTACGAAATAATTACACGCTTATAAGCAAGTCCTGCATTGCTTAGCACTGATTAGTTGTTTGAAATCCTTCAGGTTGCCAGAGGGTTGACTAGAGGATCGTTCGAGATCAAACCATTTACAGATGACAAGGTGGAAAAAAACGGGAACCAAGTTGCCATTTCAATGTTAAGATCCTCGGAGGCCAGAACCAAAAAGCCTGGCCAGAATGTGACTCTTGTTCAAGTGAAAAAATCAAAGGCTAGGGGAAAATAGACAGTTCTTCCTTGAAACATTATTTGATCTTTGTTCCACATGAATTTTGTTTTTGCCATACTCGGAGTAAAACTTGGATCCCAGGTTGGAAGGGCAAAAGTAATGAGTAAATGCCAGCCCCAAACTCATCTCAACGATTAATTTTGTTGGTAATTTTACCAAGAGATCACAGGTAGCAGTTTTCACATCATTTGACATACCAAACAACTGTGCCATGGAAGGATAAGAAAGAGAAACCGGGTACTCCAGCAGTCATTTAGCATGATCTACAGAAATAAAATCTACAACGATTGAAAATTTTACTTGCTGTCCAAATGAGAGAAAATAGTTCAAGAGTAATGCTAGTGTCATCATAAAAAACAATAGCATGAGTAGAGTTATGAATGTTGCAGTGGCTACCCCTATTTTTGTACATCATTTTTTTGATATTATTTTATGGTCACTTATAGTTGGGTGAAAATGAGTTAGGTTGAGCTAGATTGTTCTGTACAAGGCCCGAGTTTGACATGCTTTGCAAATTAAATGCTCAAGAGCCAAGTTTGATTTATTATTCAATATAGGTCTCTAACTTGAAATCTACTTTATTTATTAAACAAGAACATATCTCGGAATAGACTAATGAGTTTATATTTATATGCAAGTCGACGAGTCTTTACATAGACTAATAAGTATATATAACTTTAAAATATAATAATTAAATTTCAATATCATACTATTACTGTTATTACTTATAATTGTAACTATTTCCTGAAACTGGCCTTTTAGTCGTTTAACTTAAATGATTTGGAAAAAGTACTTAGCCTTTTTGTCCTTCAATTGCCATTTAGTCCTTTGACTAGTTGTTTCTTTTTTAAAAAAAGCCAGGTTTGATGTGAGTTAAGGATACAGTTTTGTCTATTTTCATCCCCATGGACCCTCCACCCCTCCTTATAATTAGCATTCTAATTGCATTATTCAAACAGTATAACAAATTATATGATACCTTACCCTGAGCAGAGCATTATAACTGATGGCTCACGGATTTGAGCTGTGTAGTATTTATTTCATTCCAAAATGTATTTAGTTTATTTTATTTTAATCAAAGAATAATTCATCTTATCAATTTCTTAAGGAAATTCTTATAATTTCTCAAGGAAATTCTATAAAAAAATGTACTATTCCCCATAAATAATCAATTATTAAACATGGATTAGATTGACCCTTTTGAAATCAGTTAAGAAAGGAGACAAGAAAAAAAAAAATCAAATGCAATGCTTTTAAAATCAGAAAAATTATTGAACTTGAAAAAGTTTACGATTCATTGATTAGTCTGAGTTGAATCGAACTGATAATAACCACCTCTCATTCATTCCAGAATAGACTTTTCAGGTGTACAATATATTCAGGAAAACCATGGGATCTGGCTAAAAATTAATGTAGAGAAAGTTAAAGCCAGTTCTTAATTCTGTAATTGGTTAAACCGACCAGTCCAAGTATAAAACCATGAGCAAAAAGAATATGTAACACCAGAACAAATTTTAAGGAAAATGAATGACTTTGTAACATCACAATACTCTGCATCCCAGTAGCCTAACACTGATAAAAGAAAATGACGTTCGCATTGAAAGAAGATGAGTATTACACGGTCGTCAATCATAATCTGTAAGTTTATTAATTTTTACAATACTTATCTTAAAAATAATAGAAACCGTGATTTCTGATTATTTAATAATTATACTGATAATGCATAGAAATTAAGCTCAATGCAAAAAGGAAAAGCACAAAATAAAAAAACGATAAGATCAGCCTCAGAAATTGTGCTTCAGTCATCCACATACCAATGAATATAAGGGGTTTAAGAACGAAACAAATTTAAATTAAGAACATCAAAACTTCAAAGTAGTCACTACTCTTACAATACCAAAACTATAACGATTTTACTCCTCACTGCTAAGGCTAAAGGATACAAATGCTCAAATGCAACACATATAACAGCTAAAAGTACATGAGATTATATTTCAATATATCAGACATTGGAGTTTCAATTCTCACATTAGTTTGCTGCAACATTACAGGTGTTAATGCCATCCTTGCAATCACTGGTCAAATCATTGAAGGTTTCAAGCTGCTTTTTCCCTCTCAAGAACACTTCTGTATCAATGGACACTCTCATGTAACCATCGAATTCAACTCCAACTCCCTTATTGAGTTTTGTTGTCTCAGAGTACCACTCACTAGTTTCATCCCAAAGTTCTTTATACTCGTCAAGAAAATGAGTGGTATACTTATCTTTCAGAGGGTCGAAGAAAGATGTATCAGGTTCATTTGTTGCTATGTAGAGATTCCTTCCTTCCTCAATCTTGTCACCCAAGGTTGAAAGAAGTGCATCAGGAGAAGTATGTGCATCAAGATTAGGCCACAGCTCCTTGTTCCTTGCCTTTTCCCCTCTCACAACATGAACAGAATCGTAGTCCCAATTCATCTTTGAAGCTATTGCAGACACTATATCCATCAACCTCCTTGATTTCCACAACAAATGCCACGGCCTTTGAACTACAGATTCTGTCTCTCCTTCACAGACTCTATACCAGTAGTTATCTGGCTCCACAGATCCAAACTTCCTCATGATCAAGGTATCCTTCACATCCCTAAGCTTCATGGGTGTAACCCTGAAATCCTCCACAAGATGAAGACTCATCCCATCTTTTTGTTGCCACTTGTTCCAATCTGCCCAAAACTGCTCCTTGTCCAATACAGATGCCGCCTCCTTTAAATGCTCAAAATCAAAGTAGAATCTGAAATCTTTGCCCTCCTCATCCAGCCTTGATGATGTGTAAATCGAAGACAGACATATGCTCAAATCCATAATCAAAGTTCGGTTCAAGTACTGAGCTTCCCCAAGAGCACACAAGAAACTCCACAAGTAATGATTCATGCTCTTACACCTGTCTCCACCTCCTTCATAAATCAAGTATTTACCATGACTAAAGGAACTTTCAGATTCTACCACAGGAAGACTGTCATTAACAAACTCTCCAACAACAGGTAATGCGTTGGCCTGGTCCAGATTCTGAGTCGTCTTCTCTAGCCCAGCTTTCTGATGCTTCTTCCTCTTCCTGGCATTTCCACCACTATGGTACTCCCCAATGCTAACAATGCTAAGTGTACAATTCTCAGACCTATCAATCACAAACCTCCTATAATCCTTATAAAATGCAGCAGCTTTCCCTTCCTTAGGCCTAAACCGCCAAGCCATATCACAAGTGCTGTCATTGGAACCGGCAACTGGCTTACCAAATCGGTAAAAATGGATATCCTGAAACTTGTCAATGGTGGCCCTCATCATCAAATGAAACACCTCAGGGTCCTTACAATCAATAGGGCCACTCACATCACACTGAGAAGCTGAGGCAGTATCGCCGCCATCAACAGTCTCGGCACTAACCAAGTTATCAACATCAGTTGAGTTGATAATGGAGCCGAAGACGGTTTCATTAGCGGCCATGAAATCCTCCCCAGTTCTAACAACAGAGTTATCAGACTTAAAAGTAGCATTGGATTTGGAAGTGAGGAATGTGGTGATCTTGGTTGAAGGGTGAAACAAGGGATCCTCAGGTTCATAAGTGGCAGCTATAATGGTGAAAACCAAAACCCCAATAACAAAAAATGAGAAGCAAACGTTCCCAATCATGGCCATGGCATTCTGACCTAAATTCTCAGGCCGGAATGCCCCAGTTCTAGAAAATGCAGACCGACCCATCATTCTTATTGTGTATCAAATCACCCCCCGAGATATGTATCCTACAAGAACATCAAAAACAACGATACCCAGTAAACTAAAACGGATTAAGACAGCAAAAAGGGTTTAAAGTTGTCATTTTTATTGGAGACAAGAAATGATGAAATGAACAAGTAATGTAATTTGAAGATCTGAAAGGAACGGAACCAGAAGAAACTAAATCTTATGAGAGTGAAATTATACAAATAAAAATACCCATTTATCCAAATGGCAAGATCTAAATTCAGAATTCAGAATTCAATTGATAACTAACCTTTTATCTTGAAAAAAGAAGGATCAAGCAAAAGGGCATCACTGACACCCCTCTCTCTCTCTATCTCACTCGGTCTCCGAATCTTTTCGTGCTGCGCTGCGCATATATGAAAATTGTCAACACAAAATCCAATTATGATAATTAAAATATAAAAAGAAAAGAGCAGAATGCGGACCCAGAACATGACATTAATTCATTAATGAAAACATGAAATCTTTACTTAATTCACAAATTTAAAATTAATAACTTACTGTTTTAAACAAAGTACATTTTTGGAAGAAAATTATTTGTTTGATATTTTCACAATTAATTATGAGAATGGGGTTTTGGTGACTGAAGATGGTAAGAGTAGAACTTGGTCACCGACAATGGCAAAAAGGTAATTGTGACACGCCTCTCTACACTGCCACCTAGTTCCATACCTCTCGTTCGTTTTTGGACAGTTAAATTTCTGATAAAAAGAAAACTAAATCTTACTTATTAAAGAATTAGAAAGTAATTTATTTTTACAAAAGAAATTTATTAATTTCATTTTAAGAAACTTTTTTGTATTTGATGTTAAAAATAAAGAATTGAAAATAAGATTGTAATCCTGAATGTCATTTTAGAGAACTCTTACTAAATAAAGCAAAATTAGCTGAGATATATTTTATATTCTACATCGATATTCAAGATTTGGAAGTATTTATATTAATCTTTAATTATTTTAGTAATTTTTCATCCAGTAATAGTCTGTAATTTTTTTAATTAATTAAAAAATTATTAAAATTATGATATATTTTTTTAACTTTTGTGATACAAAATTGTTCATTAAATTATTATAATATGTATTTAAAAAATAATTTATTCTTTTTATATAATTAAGAATTTTAATTAATTTATCATATTTTAATTTTATAATCTTTTTTAAATATTTAATTGTGAAGATAAATTTAAGCCATTAAGTTTTAATAAATTATCTTATTTTAGAAAAATTTCAAGGTTTATGTATTTTTCTTTTAAAAGTATACAACTCAATTACTTTAATCTTTTAATATCAAATAAAAAAAATATTTTCATATTTAAATAGATTTTAGAATGTGTTAATTGTTTTATATACAATACGAAAAAAATAATCAATTAAATAATTCTTTGAAGTGATTTTATTTTTATTTTTAATATTTTCATTAAATTGTTTTTTTTTTCTACGACTAATTCATCTTTTACGAAACAGATTTTAAATCCATTTCAAAAGTAATTTTTTTTTGTTTTTTACAAAAATCAAGGCATTTTCAAATCTAATTTCTCTATACATATCAAAAAGTGAAAGAAGATATTTTAATTGTTGAATAACCATATCAACACACATATTTTGATTGTAAACTTTTATTAAATGAGTTAACTTCAAATAATATGTGATACCAAATAGCTATATCTAATAAAAATCCAAAATTTTCACGTTCATAAGTTGCTAAATAGGTAGCTTTACTTTTTATTATAAGATCATTATTATTTTCAACCAATTTAAACAAAATATTTTTTATTTGTGGAGTTTTAAATTTTATAGCCTCACACTTTCAACACGATTTTCCTAAGGTGTTTGTACAATGATTTAAGAGTTAAGGTATATATATGATCTTGTAATATTTGTCACCTTTTTGTAGAAGAAGAAAATGAAGTATATATACTTTGTAACATTACAAAGAAAGATGTAGCTTTAAGACAAGAGTAGTCATATATCAAAATACTAATTTTAGACAATGACAACCACATGGAGTATAAAATATTCTATAATTAATATCAATAAATCTTTTTTGCACACTTGATGTTTCAACTTGTATCATCTACTTTTAAAAATTCTAAACAGTACTTGTTAACTTGTATTGGATTTGATGAAATTTTAACACATTATAACACTAAAGACATTTATAATTGATGACTTGCATTTGAAATATACTCAAACTATGATCAAATAATATTTCACATCCATAATTTTTTTTTTATAATTTTTGTTTTGATTTTACTTGCTAACAAATTTATCAACTTATATTATATATTATATCCAGGATAATAATTATGAATTTCATCATTGTTAATTTAAAAAATATAGTACTTGAATCAAATTCTACAATCATTTCTATTAAACTTAAAAAATTGTCATTACTATTTTGATAGATCTTTTTATATTTTTCACAAAAGGCTAAGTTGTTTTTCCCAAAGATTTTAATAACATCAATAATTCTTAACAATATATTTCTCTAGTGTTCTCTATTTCTATTTATTCTTTTTTGAACATGTTTATATGTTATTTTATTTTTTTGACAATTTTTAATTTCTACTATCTTAAAAAACAATTTACAACCAAAACAAAAGACTTTATTGAATAAATTAACTATCTTCTTTCATGTTTCTCTCTCTATATTAGATAATTTTTTAATATAATATAAAGCAGAAAATATCTAAAATATTTATCCTTTAAAAAATTACAAAATCTATATTAATTGCTTTGATAAAACATTTTTCACCAATAAGTTTCTTAATTTTATATCATTGTTCTTCCATTAATTTTGTATCAGTATTCTTACATTGAATTAAGTAGTATATTTCACCTATAAGAAAAGAATGAGATGTCTCAAACGAATTTGATCCTCTTTTCACCTTTGGATGTTAAATAGATGGATTAGATTCACTTTTCTATTAAGTGAGAATATTTAGATTGTTATATTTGACTAACCTTCACTTTCCATGGTGATCTAGTTACACACTAACTGACCCCCCAGAGAAAAAATAAAAACACATATTTACAAGTTAAAACTGAATTGTGCAGTTGCTTGATGAGGAAAAAAGGTACACATCAAGTGGAAGGAATAGAAGGAGTGCAAGATGCAGCCCTATGCTGAATGCATTTCATGCTGTGTTCCACACTCCTTTGAACCATATCTTGCAATAACCGTTTGGCAGTTTCAGCAGCTTTATCTGCTCCATCTACCCGTTCAGCAATGTCATAAACAATTTTCTCCAAAACTGATGAGGTTAGTCTCTTCTCTGGGGGAGAATCTCTCAGCAAATCCAGAAGCACACGAGCTCTATCTTGAGCTTCAGCCGTGCCCTCCACTGTCAGACGTAACAGACCCGGAATAGCTCCTTCTTTAAGAATCAGCTCACGGTATTTATCTCTGCAGCTTCTGCATAATGATAGCAGAGTTCCTACAGCATGTTCTGTGCTGACAAGTGATCCATCTTCAACTGTCTCAACTAGTGTTAAGATTCCACCGTCTGCAAGTGAGATTGCGGTTCGCCCTTCTTCAGTGTTGGAAAGGATTTCAAGCAGTGCTGTGGCTTTTTCTGCAAACTTGGAATACTTCTTGCACTCTTTAAGAAGGTTGATCAGAGGGAAAACAGCACTTGGATCAAGAAGTTCAGTGGAATTCTCGTTGCTGGTAGAAAGATTATAAAGGGCTGTAACAGCATCAACTTTGCCTTGAACACTTCCAGATTTGAGAATCTGAACAAGGAAAGGTGCGGCACCAGAAGCAGCAATAATGGGCTTGTTGGATGCAGCAGCTGAGAGTGTCAAGACTGCAGCCGTAGCTAATTCTCGTATACTGCTATTTTTCATCTTGAGGAGCTCCACCAGTGGAGGCATGGCACCATCTGCCACTATTTTGACCTTGTTTCTAACAAATATGAACTCCGAAATGTTATGCAAAGAACTAATTTATAAGAGAAACCTAATTCATAAATGAACGAAGAGGAGGACTCAAACCAGGAAATACATAGTAATAACAACAAAAAGAACTGCAGAAGCATACATTGAAGACGACACATAATGCTTCAACCATTTTTGGCACAGTCTATGCAGTAAACATGAATTTTCTAGAGTTGAAACAAAAAATTAGTACGTATGATATACCACACCAAAAAAGTCTCAGTCACCACCAAATCAGGTAATTGTAGCCAAAAAGAAATGAATAAGCACTCGTATTAATGATCACATATCACCGTGAGTATAAACATTCACACAAAACAAAACTAGCATCCACATTTTTACAAGACTACGAGAAAGTAGTTCTACACAAGAAAGTGACAGTTAACTAACCTAACATTTGGTATTGACCAATTTCTGTTTCATCCTATGGAACTGTTTCAAGGTGGAAGCCACCTGATAGGAAGATACATGGGTAATGCAAATGCCACATAATCTAAAATCAGTAGTATGAAATTGAGAAGTATAGTTACGATGCCACATCAGAGAACAACGTGAAAAAACATGTATGTTTGGTTCATGCTTAATGTTTGTAGCAGGTAATCTGTCCATACATCAAATTTTTGTCCCTGAGGTTATAAAGACATCTCACAATCACAGCAGCTGCAGAGTAAGGAAATAACTTCTGGGCAGAATGATGTGGTGCAGCGGCGAAAAATGTCTACTACAAGGTTATCAGAATCACACAAAATGATTGATTCAAATCATGATTTGATATGGCGTGGAATTGTTTGAAATGGCTTCTAAATGTCAAGAATCACATTTCTGAATCGAATTGTGCATGTCCAGATCAAATGTAAAAACAGGAAGGGCCACTGCAAACCTGTTTTTAAGAATTCATTTTGGTTTTATTTTTCAAATTACTTTATAAGATTGGAGGGAAACTGAAGAATCTTTCCTTCCCACAATTCCAGAAGATGGTCCCCCACTATGCCACTTGCAGCTGGAAGTTTGGACATGTTCCCGCCATACTAATAGAGCTTTTTATGCTTTGTTTTTTCCTCCCACAGTGCTGCACAAGTTGTTGGTCCCCACTTGTCCCTTTCTGCCATTTGTTAAGAAGGTTCCTACTCATTGTAATTGATGTGATTTTTTTTAGTGGGACAAATGGGAAAAAACAAATAAAAAAGGATGTTGAGGTGGTCATGTGGAACTACTCTAAAAGTGTTCTGTTCCTAGCATAGACTTTCAGACAAATGCAAGTGTTATTTGCATGTTCGGGTGTTGTTACAAGGATGAAGTATTACCTTGCTGAAACAAATGAGAATGTGAATGCTAGTACATCTGCTCCTGACAGTTAGATTGATCCTTCTGAAGTTGCTAGAAAGTAAAGAAAAAGCTGAAGACGGTAAGATGCAAAGAGTCAACAATGCTAGGAAATATGTGCTAAGTACCCAAGATGCTAATACATAAAAGGGAACATTGGTGTCATCCGCTAGAAAGGGGTAAGAAGGAACATCTATGAAACAGGTCGAAAGATAGAGATGCTTATTAAAGGAGTTTGTAAAAAAGCCTCAATGGCAATGCTTTTGATATCAGAGGACAAGGATGAATAAAGTGACTTTGATCTTGGGGATGATGAACGAAAAAAAATCATGAGATTAGCTTATGTACTTACCTACTTAATCAGATAGAACCCACATATCCATCCACCAAAAGACACAATTCATTGTCCTCATAGCGTCAGCCTATTCCATATTTTCAACTAATTTTCTTTTGGGGAGAGGAGCTTTTTTTTACAGCTTTCATGAGCAAGTCATGCAAAACCCGACAGGATTCAGGGCACAACCTGCTTGGGTGTTGTGCCAGAATCACACAATTCATGTGCAGTAAGTCACTCATCTTTGATTCCTCTGATTAAAGCACCAAAAGATTTACAACATGTTTTGCATCGACATCTCTTTGAATTGAATCAATTGTATCATATGCACAATACTGATAACAATGCATTAAACTGAAGGGGTATACCCTAGATCCAATTTGACCACTCTGTACCTGGTTCTAACAAATACTCCCCCATTTACGGGTTACCAAAAATATCTCTCACGTGTTCATTTTTAGCCTAGACACATTAAAGTATAAACCTACGCACCTCACCCGAAGTGTCACCCCACCTCCGTGGCAGGCGATAACCACCCTAGAACATTTTCACAGCTTCAGACTAGAACAGGTAGAGTATCTTTTTATTTTCAGTTTAAAGCTCACTACTAACTACATTGATAAAACCATGGAAACTCAGTTACAAATGTCATGTTATGTTGTGAGAACTGCTCATGATAAAACAGAAACTATATCTAGTAATATCAAGACTCAAATTGACCAAAACATGAACGTTAAAAAATTAAAACTCTAAAAAGAAGATCAGACAAGAACACCAAAACATAAACACATCCTACAAAACAAGCGGCGTAATCTTCAACAAAGGGTATCCTGTTGCAGTGTTGATTTTTACGAAAGATTAAACATGTATCATGAAATTAAGACTATAAGTTAGTCCTCGTTCCAGATTGCTTAAATTTTAACCCAAAACAGCTTTTTATTAGCTTAAGGTTATTTATGTAGCAACTTGAACACCAAATAAGTGAATCCAAAATCAAACCAACAAAACCTGTACAATTCATATAATTTAGAGAAGCTATTTATGCATAGTTTTCTTTGAACAGTATCATGAAAAATAACGAGAAACTTCAACCACCCATCAACTAGATACTGGAGTACGATTTATAAGAAAAAAAGTCTTTTTACTGTTTTTCTGTTGGGATAAAATCAATGAACTCATCGATTTCCCACTACCTTGTGAACACGGAGAGTAACACCCCTTCACAGTAACACTTCATATCCAGATACAAAAACGCATAGTAAAACAAAAATCAGATTCAAACGAACCAAACAAGATTTACACAGAGACCAATTAGCCAAACTCGCAGACCCATTTGAGAAATCGCAAAAAGCATGCATCTTGAGAAAAAGGGTACCGTTCATTGCGAACAGCGAGGTTGAGGAGAGCGAGAAGAGAGGATTGGCGAGCGTCGATGTTGGAAGAAGACAGCATCAGCACGAGCGGTTCGATCACACCCGCGGAGGCGAGCTTCGCACGTGTCTTCGACGAGGACGATGATTTCCGAACCATCTTCCTTATCTCCCTTGCAGCCTCAATCTTGGTGCCGAGGTTCCCGTACGACAACTTCTCCGACAGCTCGATTATCTGAGTGTGTTTACCGAGGTTCCATGACGACGATGGTTCGGATTCTGTTTCTGTTTCCACTTCTATGTTCTCTCCCTCTCCCATTTCTCTCAGTCACTTGCAGAGTGCAGGGGCGAAAGCCAACCCTTTCTTCTTCTTCCCAATTCCTAACCCCTTTTTCAGAAAACAGGGACTTTATTTGTAAATAAACAAAAGGGGTTTTATTTTGGGTAAAATAATAATTCTGGGGAGTATAAATAAAGAGATTTGTAGACTTAATAATTAGCTTTAAGGAGTTTCCTTGGTTACTGGGGCTTAAGGTTGTTGTACATGTATGTGTCGGATGTAAGTGGATTCATCTAACCACCAATTTTTGCCACCAAACTTAGTACTTTTATATTATACTTCTACAGAGAGACAAGAATCCATGAAAAGAGAACTGATTGAAGTGACAGAATGTGAAAATTAAAAACAATGACAGTAGTGTCATCGAGATTTAGGAAGTGTTTATTTTGTATCAATTTTATCTATACACTACTTTTTCGTGGATTAGGATAAGAGAAACGAGAATATTATAGTAGTTTAGTTATTTCAAAGATTATTAGGGTATGTTTGAGTAATGTTCGTATATTACTCAAAACACTCACAATTTGTACTTTATGTATGATTGTGGTTTTCAAACATGCACTTAATAGTTGGACAATAATCATTAAACATGAAAAATAAATGTTTAGAGAGTGATTGGGTTAAGTGGTCAATAATTGAGCATAATTGCTTGATATTGGTATATTTTCATGACAATAACCGATGAATGTGATTTTGTAGAATATCATAACTATTATTGTTAACTAAACTAGTGGTGAAAGTTGTTTTTCAGTTAAGCATACATTGTGTAAGTTTCAACGACAAAGTGTGTTAGAAACTTTTTTCAATTACGCTAAATGTTAATGCATTATGACAGGAGTATTGGATTTGAAAGTGTATAGTAAAAGCAAAATAAGCATAAAACATAATGAGACCATACAACAGAAAAAACACGTATAATATATCAAATACATAATCTATTTATAAAAGTTTAATTTTGATGTACAATGTTAAAAGGTCTTATCCTATTATCCACTAGAATTTGGACATGTTATAAAACAGGGAAATAATTTATCATCAGACAAAACAGGATGGAAAAAAAATAAAATATTTTACTTTTACATCCTTATAACAGTTACAATACTCAAACTCCTATTCAAGTAAAAGATGATTTAATCGGTGTTTTCTAAAAATTTCTGAGGTGTTTAATCTTTCCCCATTCAAATGCGTTATTTATTAAAAGAAAGTCGTTCTATCCTATCTCCCCTCAAAGTTAAACTCAATTGTAAAGGTTTAAAAGCAGAAAAGATGTTAAAAATTCAATAAACAACAGTTTAACATGTAAATGGATGAGCATATAATTGAAAAATAAAATATTTTTACGTCAATATTTCTCAGTCCTACAGTGACATTGATACATGGTAGGTAGAAAAGTTCCAAATCATTTAACTCCACCATATGCACCCAAAACATCCATCGCTGACTACATTAATGACGCAATGGAGAGAATCCTACAAAAGTTTGGATAAAATGCAAGTTCCACACAGGCATTCTTCAGATTTAAAATACAACACAATCCAGGAATCTACTATTAGAATGAGTTGCACAAGAGTTTTTTAGTCTTAAACAAACTTTTTCTGTAAACCATGACATGACATGACAAACAATATTAGTTAGATGAAAACAATTGACACTTTCACTTTGCCCATAGCAATACAACAGCTTAAGTAAATGATTTTCTTGCTATCAAAATTCACTTTACAGGTAAGACAAGGGGCACCAGAAAAGCTTTCCCCACCAACCTAAACCTTCCAAACCCTATAAACCCAAACTAAAAAGAAAGAATGGACATTTCTCATCATCATCACTCAACAATACTCTTAACAGAGTTCAAGGACCTCAACAAAAGATACGGAAGGAAAAGCTTGGAGCTATGAAAAGGTATTAATGGTAACACAAAATAGCAGGAGTAAAAAAGAGAAGGCCTGCATATGTTTCTACCTCGTCTAACTTTAACGGTCAATATCGGTTACAGGTGTCCTACCCTTCATATGTCCTCAATCCAAGCAATCAGAAGATCATATTGGCAAATTTTCCACCTTTTTCACACTCAAATGTAGCCAATTGCCATGTTGTCCTCATAGAAATCCTTTTGGCATTCCTCAAAAATTTTCCCAAGATAGGACTCAATTATCTAATTTAGCTGTCAGGAAGACTGACTCCAAGCCTCAGTAGTTGCTCGGCCAATTGATTTGCGCATGCTGAGGCTGCTGATAAACGTTTCCTCCAGGACCTACCATATCAACTCCTCCAGCCATTGTCTGGGATTGTTGTAGCAGTGGATGAACTGTTGCTGCCGTCACTGCTTGTGCAGGGTGATAGATGCCCGCAAAGGTGCCATGGCCAGCCTGAGTTGGGGCAAAAGTCACATGCTGACCCTGAGGGGGGAGGTTGTAGAATGTACTAGTGGGCATACTGGTCATCTCTCGGCCAGGTGCAGCCACCCACACTGCTGAACCTTCCGTCTGCAGTGGAAATTCAGAACATCATTATCATCTGATCTAGGTATTCCGGTACCAAAATTAAAAACAAGTTCATTAAAGTAGTAAACTGTGACATATTCTAGGTATATATGGTAGTTAGTCAATTCAAATAAACGGTCATTAAAGTTCTTGACCAAAAAATTAAACAGAAGATGTAAGGGTCAAAAGAAACGAACCTGCTGTCCACTGAGGTATACATTACTTTCCTTGAACTGAGAGGAACCAAGATCTTCATTGGAGGTAGAATTCCCTGCAGCTGCTGCAGAATTATGATTGTAACCAGCAGCAGAGGAGCCATATACACCATAGGCACTTGGCATTACAAGGTGAGTTGGGTTCGCAGCATTTGCCCCGGGTTTGAATTGTGGAAGAGGATATTTCATTCCTGTGGGAGCCACAGCTGGGGGAGGGGGATATACAGTGCCGGCCTGTGGTTGTTGAGGAAATGCACCATTACCCAAAAATTGGTGGATTGCTGGAGGTGAGACATAAAATGGAGAAAAATATGGACCATAAGGAATATAATTAGGAGGGTAATGTGATATATGCACCCCACCGGGTCGGAAGACAGGGACAGGCTGTTGTGTAACAGCTATTGAGCTTTGCATCAGCCCAGCAGCTTGAGTTACAAGTGGCGCTGGACCTGCGGTGGACAAGACACCTCCCTGAAAATAAACATTAAAAGGCATAAATTCTTCAAAAACTGTGCACCAATCTAATGGCCAAAAACACATGAAATGCTTTCGAATTTATTGATGGGGTGTGATTTCCCAAAATGATACAATTTTATTACATTATTAAAATACAATATTTTAACAGTATTATAATTATAGAATATGAAGTCAGTTCTTGCCAGCATCACCGGGAAACAAAAAACAGACTAACTTTTAAGTGTGAAGAAAAAGTACATGGCCAACACAGACAGGAGAGCCCACGTTCAAATATAGACTACATTCATAAAATAACGTACATAGTCAAATGAAAGCACAAGAATCTTGTATGCATACTAAATTGGTTAGCATGTCCTACATCAGCTATGGCAAAAAGGATCTTCACAAGGCATGGACAACCTCCTTGAGTTAGGTTTTTGGGTTTGTCTTAGGCTTGATAAATTTCCAACATCGTATCAAATTCTATCTAGTATTGACGGTAGGTCACTCTTAGTAAGTGGGTTTTTAACTCAACCCCACAACCGCTTGTAAGATCAGGATTATATCTCACTTATATATTATAATCTGACATTATTCATCGTCGATGTGAGATCTCCAATACACTCTCTCATGCCGAGAAATGAACATCTCAAGCATGCAATTAGATTTTTTTGGTTGTCTAATAGGAGTCCAATAATGATGACATAATAGCCTCAAAGAATTTTACTAAGATAGGCCCTGATACCATCTTAGTAAGTGGGTTTATGCCTAACTCAACATCACAAAACTGGCATTCAATCGTCCTAGCTTGAGCTAGCTTTTTGGGTTCAGTTAAGTCCAAATGTTGAAGCTCTTAGGTTGGGGTTAACCATAACATGAGTCATTTAGGTTTGATGACAGTCTAGTGCTAAAGTTCACTTTATTTAGGAGAATAGGGGTGACAATAGTCCAACTCCTAAACACCACTTGATCATATAGCCTCGGATACCGTGTGAGGAGAGGAGTTCAAGATTTTGGGTAACTTAGCAGTGGAATAGTACCAGGATGAAGCCATATAAGATGGTGCTGCTCTATTACTATGTCAAACACCAAATTTCCCAAAGGCTAAAGTGCCAGGAGACGGCTTGTTAATAATGACTTCATATCCTTAACATTTGTTATCTTCACTCCCACTCTGAGTAATTTCATCATACACGGAATATTAAATTAAGCGTTTGGCAGAATATCTAGAAATAAGAAAGTTCTACCCGGCCAACTTCCATTCCTTTATTCACAATTTTTACCTCACTTCACTTCTATGTCTATGATCAATTCAATTCCACCTTTAAAAGCATTTTAATTGACAATAGGAAGAAATTGTAGAAATGAACAGGAAATGTAAAGCACAGCGTAAGAGGTATATGCAAGAAAGTTCAGATAAGTCCAATAGAGGCCTGTTCTCTAATTTTAAGATTCACCAAACCTAAAAAGCATTGAATAAATGATCAAATATGTGTACTCATCATTTGAGAAATGGATGCTATCAAGTATATACTAGACATAATATCATTTAAGAAAATAACATTATTTGTATGATATTCTGAGTAATCACTATGCTACTAAATATGCATAAAATAGATACACAATTAGAAATGAAATCCAATTAATACAGGTAGTGGACACTAAAAGAGAATTTTTCGAAGTTGAAGCATAAGTTAACATTTCATATGAATGTTCATAAATTAATTAGAATAGCAACAAAATCAGTGGAAACCTCTTGAGGAGATTGAGAAGTTGGAGCCGGAAGCACTGTAACATTGCCATTGTACTTGGTGTTAGCCCCAGCAGAAGAAAAAGGAGAAAGGCGACCATCGCTATCAGCACCAGCACGGTAAAACTGGGCATAGTAACTAGTCGGATCCAATTGTTGATGAACCTGTAGTAAGATAACAATCAAGCTTTTTAGGAAACAAAAAATGCATAATAAATTAAACGGTGAACAAAAATTTATATACGCAAGTAGACTCACAATAAAGCTTGGAAGCCGAGAAGCATCCCGTGTTTGAGACTCAGAATTGTCAAACGGTGTAAGCTGAGTGCCCAACATTGGCGGCACAAAACCAAAACTGTAGTTCGGAGAAGTAAGTACCCCTGAGTACTGATGACCTCCTGATGGCAAAGCAGTATCTTGCTTGGACTCATTATACTCTTGAATAGCACTGGATGAGCCATCAACCTCATTGGATGACAAATTCTCGGCTCCATCAGTGGGTGATTGTGGATGGTCAGGATAATCTCCAACTTCAGAATTAACCACAGCATTTTGACTGTTGGTTTAAAAGAAAATATTTGTCACAACAAAATGGATAAGTACTGAAAATTAATCCAAATATTTTCCACAAAAAATTGAAGACAAGAGGGATAATGACAACTGAAAAATAAGGTACTTGTGGGAGCAAAAAAAACACTGCAAAAAGAGTTGAAGTAACATACAGGCTCATAAATATCATTATACCACCGAAAGTGAATGGAAGGAAAAGAATATTAATTTAGGCTGGTCACTATTATGTACCTTGAATCCTGTTCCTCCACGGTTTCTTCAATAGTCTGAGAAGTTTCAGAAACAGGTGTAGAACTCTTCTCGCTTTCTAGGCCACTAACATATGTTGCATTAACTCCAAAAGCGACTCCCAAACTTCCAAAGCTAAACTTGTTCTTTTCAGAATCAGGCACAATGATATGGTTTGGAAGTATAACATGTTGACGCTGTGGAAGATGAAAATCCTCCAGCTTCCTCTGAAGTTTTGAAGTAGCTTCTTCAGATTCAAGGACACTAGATGCAGATTGTAACTGCCCAATTGGGTCAACTGAAACAGGAGCCTCAGATGCACTAGCTAGTCCAGAACCCTGATTATTCGAGTATGTTGGCTTTGGTTTCCACTCCTTATTAGAGCCAGCTGTTGGAAACAGAAACGAATTATAAATCTAGTGCAGGACAACCTAAAAGTCTGTAACAGATAAGTTATATTCACACCAAAAGGAAACAAGTACAATGAGTAATTCGCACCAGTGGGAGAAAAAGTAAATCAATCATCAAAAATGACTACAGCTAGAAAACTTTATAAGTAAACTCACCACAACCAGCATATCCAGACAAATATTCACCTACCAATATATTGAAATTAAAACCGTGCATCCAACAGAAAAGACATCAGAATAACGGGGTAATGAATAACGAACAACAACTTCCATAACAACATATGTACAACAGTATGCACCACAGTACCTGCAAGGCGTAGGAGGTTTTCTAGATAACTGTAATCCAGTTATAGAAATACCATGACAAAATTTCTAGATCATGATGTCCGACAATAGGAGGATAGCTATGTACATCAAACAGCATTGTGCTGCTTTACCATTAACAATTTTTTCATGAGAAAAAAAATCTATTAAATAGTTACTTTTAAATGAGTATGAAACTACTTACTCGACAAAACAAAAATATAAACTTCCAAATTTCAATACCAGAAAGAATCATACAGAAACTGTTAGCCTACAGTGTACAAACACGTTCTGGATTTTCGGTATTTACTGAATCACAATCAATTAAAAGTAATCTTAGCTGCCAACATTATTTGTGCCTAATAATTATTAAGTAATTATTCTAATCTAATCAGCACAAATATAGTTTATATACATTCTGACATAAATATTAATATTCTAATGAATGTTATTAATGGTGGATGGCAGAAAGCCCAAATTGTGCAATAAGAATATGTACCACAGTGCAAACTATAGGGAAGCAAGGACTTGAGAAAAAATATAAAAGAGTAGAGAATGAATTTGAGAGAGTGAATTTTCCTCTCTTAGGATCTCTCATATTTATAATAACTTTGGATACATCAGATACAATGTATGAGAGGGAAGAGAAGAGAATATGAAAAGATATGTCTAGGAACTAGGTACAGCACAAAGCACCCAGCAGCTTTACAATAAATTCTATTTAAGACTATTTATTCTAACAGAATGACAGCAGCAAAAAAGAATGATATTTACAAAAAAAGTATAGTAAAAAACTGCAGAATAAACATAAACATCCACTTAACAGAAGTATAAGAGTAAGGAACAGAAAGTCAGAGAACATACAGACTCAAAAAGGCAGGAATGATAGGGTCAAAATACAGGCAGAGAGAAAGAGAGAAAAAAAATCAGATCTCAGAATATAGAGGCAACGAGAACTGGGAAGGAAAAGAGATAAATAATCAAAGAGGAAACAAAATACAGCGACTCAGGAACAGAGAATTCCCGTAAGAGAACCAATTATCCATCCAACAGAGCTGGCTCCCTTGCCAGAGGTGCCATATTTTGCTGGAGAAGATTGTGGGAGCAGGGGCACAACAGCAACAGAAGAATAAACACAAGGATCACACATTAAACATATTTATGTATTATGCATCTAACTCCAGGGATTATGCAGGATACAAAATTGTACCATTTGAACAGCAGAGATATAAATTACCTTTTTGAGGGCCAATTAATTGTGCTGATCGGCTACTGTAATTAGAAGAAGGTCTACTAGTTGAAGGGCTACTATGAGTTACAGTTGATGAAGTAGGTGACATCTCAGTAACATGATTCTTTGCTGCTCCCTGGGATTTGCCTTGAATCTTTCCTTGCACAGAAGAGCCACCACTCTCAGAAGCTGGCACTAGTTAACGGAGCAAAAATTCTTTGTTAATTACATTGGATAACATCCAAACCAACATATTATGGAAGAAAATATCAAATATTCTCACCAGCGGTAAATTTGTTCTTGGCAGAGTTAGCAGCACTTGATTCCCCCGGAGGATGTAGGTTTCCCACTTCACGTTTAATTGCACCAACAGCACCAGGAAACCATAAATCATCAGATGGAACCAGTACTGGGTCTGAAGAAGAGAAATAGGCAGCTGATGAAGATGCTGGTCCAGATCCTGGGTGGATACTGGAGGAAGGAATTGATCCGCTTCCAGAAGCAACTGCAGCAACTTTACTTGAACTATCAGAAGGAGAAGCACTACTCAAATTATTTATATCACCAGAAGATGCACCCAATCTATCTCCAGTTCCAGCAGATGAAGGGGAAGTACTTGAGCCACCGATAGTTCCAGAAATTACACTTATTGGGCCATTTGCATTGATGGGTACAGAGCTGAAAAAACATGTATAGTTATTAGTTATATAATTTGAACCATATGTAAAAGAATTTTAATCCAAATAGCATTAAGAAAATTGAAAGAGAATGGTAATGATAGTTATCGTCACAAGACAAACTATTTAATAGTTACCTTGTTCCAGGATTTTTTTCTTTAGATATTGTATCTTGAGAAGCTGCCATAGGTGGCACACCTTTCACAGTGGCTTGATGAGTTCCATTATCTTTTCCTGTACCCGCATTCTTGCTACCAGCAGCATCTGAAAGAAGTTAAATAAAACACTATTAATTTAGGTGCACTGGATGGACATAATATCTAATTTTTCAAATAAATTGAGACTAGAATGCAGATATAACCAGAATTTTTCATCTAACATACAAGGTATACATATTAAGGGCCAGGTAACAACTTTGAAGACATGCAGCATGACCATTGGTTTGAAATAATGTGACAGAAAACAGCCACATGATATTACACAATGTTCAGATCAGATCAGACCCATCTTCCCATTTCTAATACTGCTAGACATACAGAAGCTAAAATAGTCAAAGCAAAAACTATTTTCGTTGACAACAGAAGGGGCTATATGCAGTAGTTGAGAATGGTTATTCACCATGTGATACGTTATGAGGTGAAAAATTTCCCCGACCACCCCTAGCTCCCCGCCCTTGGGTGCCAGGCCTCCAGCGTGGCTCCACAGATTCTCTATTGTTAAGATTCTGTAAAATCACAAACAAGAATAGACTTAGCAAAATACATTGAATGATTAATAAATATTGAAAATAATTACAGTAAATGTCAATGAAAAGAGCCACAACACAAAGCAAACAAGAGACAAATTCTAAAATTCATAAAAGTATACTCTCTCCTGCAATTGAGGAAAAGAAGTCTTGGGTGGGAGTGTTCCAAATAAAGAAGAAAAATGCTCCTACAATTTGGTGCATATGCTACATCAAGCGGCAATGTTTCAAACATATGTATGATTAGTAGTGAGTAAAGTCTTATTGCTCTAATTAAGGAGCTGATTCCTCTAGTAAATAGAACATTAAGCAATAAAATTAAGTCATACATAGTGCACAATTTTGTGCTTGTAGCACCACAAATTGCAGCCGCCTTCGTCTTGGCCACTATTGCTTCAGAAGGCATAAAGCAGAATTTGACCAAGAAAATGTGCCATTTAATGCTTTTGGGGATCTTGGGATTATGCCCCCTTATTATTTAATGTGGTCTGGATATCTTTTCCCCTCACATTCACATGCCCCAATGTAGAATCAAAACGTACCCTATCCAACAAATATATAGCTCATCTAGCATATGTTTAGGTGGCACACAGCTGTTTCTTGCTAGTTTATGGCATTCCATCTCTATTCTGACCAGTTTTCAGTGGTGATCTGATCTTCATCTCTAGCTGTCTAAAGGATTAGTGACAAAACAAGTCATGGAAGTACTGCTCTGGTACCATGTCCAGAAAAGAGAAACTGAGAAGCCATATGATGAATTCCAAGTGCTGTGTATTCTTATTTATAATAAAGAAGAGATAGAATACTAAGGAACAAAATCAAGATCTAATAAAGAGAAATATTCAGTAATATATTTCCCTGTTAAATCATATCAGTCTCCCTATTTAATGTAATTGAATCATATCTCTAACATAATCAAATCACATCTCTAACTTCCTCCTTCAAGTTGGAGCATATATTTTATATGAAACAAGCTCGTAACAAATGTCATCAACACAAGACCCCTTGAACTAATCGATTACACAAGTTGACTTGGTGAACATGACAGTCAACTGCTTGTTGGAGCTGACAATAAATAATAATAAAGCTAGTCAATATTTCTCATAAATGACTTTCTATATGTCAAAGTGACAATCAATCTTCAGTATTCTTCATCCTTTTAACACTCCCCTTCAAGCTGTTGTTAAAAATTCAGAGGTCACAGTGACTGCCAAAGAACAAAAAAGGGTAGATGACTCCGTGGCTGCCAGAAAGCAAATATTGCTAGGACCGGAGGAAAATTTATTACAGGATGTGAAATTGCCGAAAGCAAACAATGCTCAGAGGACACAATACCATATTGAAAGGATTAGTGAGAAAACAGGTTAGGGAGGTTGGTATCGCTCTCATACCGTGTTGAGAGAGAGAAATGATGAATTTTGTAGTTTGTACACACAAGTATTCTTATTTATAATGAAGAGATCCAATAACAAGGAAAAAAAATCAAATATCTACAATAGTGAAGACCTATCTCTTTTTTGGCTAGTTTCCAATGATTGTCATTGTTCTGGTTTTCCCACAACTGTTTCAGCTCTGTTTAACTTCTCTGTTATGTCATCAACCTTGCCATAATGGATGAAACAACAGCTTCATCCATGCCCAGCCACGGGGAACACCACCCAGCCTTGCCTATGCCTCACTTACTTCCTGTGCATAGTCAAAGCCCAAGAATAACTTGGGTATAGCGTGGCAGCAGAATAGTTCAAAAAATAACAACTGGAAAGTTGTTACTTGTGACTTTTGCGGCAAAACCGGGTAGTATTTACACAGCAAAAGAGACAACAAATGGGAATGAGAGGAGACATTGATATTTGTATGAAGGCTCCTACGAGGTGACAAATATACACAAACAATCCAATGTAAGCAAGAAAATTGAGATGGGGGCATACTTTGATTGAGCCTCAACAAAATGAGGAGGAGGATTAGGAAGAGGTGAAAGAAATTTTGTTTAAAATGGAAAAATACTGGCAACATCATGTGACCGTACTACCATTACCAAACAAAGCCAAAAAAAGCTAATGGCGCCATAAACTTTTTGTTATTCAAAAATAAACCATCAAATTAGGAAAGGCTCAAGAGGAAAACAAGCATAAATAATGCTTTTAAGAAGGAGGCAAAAGCAAGAACAATTCAGTATAAGAGTGATTCCTTTATAGGAATTTAATTGATTTTATTGTTGTGCACTCAAAGAGCTTCAACTTAATGGATTAGGTTCTTAGAAATTATAGCCCACATCTAAAAGGTTCCGTGCTATCATGAGTGAGTTTCTCTCACCCTTATAAGAAAGTTGGAGTACATGAAGGAACTATTGAAGAATCACTATGTAGAAAGATAATATTAGATGTTCAATTATTTCCAAACGTGGCAGATAAGAAAATACAACCTTGATCAAATTTTGTGAATCATCCAACTGATTGTATGTATGTGAAGAGAATTTGTGTCTGCATATGTGAAGGCTGGGCATAAATTATTTGAGCTCTTGGATAGTTATGTTAAGGAGGTTGCAGAGCATACAGCTATGCAATTTATTACTGACATGTTAGATGTTCATTTCCAATGAGTGGTAGAAGTCCATGTAATAATTAGATTAAAAGAGAATAAATGACATAATATTGATTGATTTTGATATAATATCTTGAATTACAATCTTTGGGTACAGAGACAATTATTTATATATCAGTGAGATTTCTCTAGGAAGCCATCTGGACTAACTCTAATTAACCTGCACCTGACATAACAGACAGAGTCTATAACAACTGTCACGACTAACACAATCATGTGCTCTGTCAGTCCAAGAAAGCTAAAGAAGCAAGAGGAAAAAGGGAAACTAACAATGATATTTACATTCTTAAGGCTAAGGGCGGCCTTGATAAAGTTCTTGGGGTTGTCGATGAGAAAATGACTGCAATGAATTCCATATATGAAGCTACAGATAGCCAATGAAGCTACTGAAAAAGCATTCAAAGTGTTAGAAATATAAAAAAATCTAAAGATATTATCTTAAAATATCTTTGATGATCTCTTAGGAATTATTCTTCTTTTATATTTTGATTTATTTCTTTATTTAATTAAGAACTTCATAATTATAGAAATATCTCATTAGAATCAGATTTAGGGTCTGTTTAGACAAGCTTCTTCACAAGACTTCTAGAATAGAAACATAAGAAATAGTGAAATGAGTTTCTCCATAAGCTAATTAGCTCATGCACAAGTTAAAAACAAGAATAGAGAAGCTATATGAGAGATATACTACAAATAAACTTATGCATAGGCTAATTTTAGTTTATAGAGAAGTTCATTTCAAATTTTCTTCATATTTTTCTCTTCTAGAAGTGCTTATGGAAAAAATTGTCAAGAGAGACCCTTATTAGAATATGACTTAAAGACATACCATATCATGTATAGAAGAATAAAATATCCTACAATTATTTGTATTTATGTCATCAGCTTATGCATAAAGATGGATTCTATTGTGTAGTTCATATACAGTTTTCAACCACTCTTCCATCTATTTTTCTCTCTTTCAACATGCTATCAGAGCGGTGTCATCCTCCATAATCTATTTTGTCACTACTCTACTGCTTTAAAAAAAAAAAAAAAACTAGAACGTTGGGTATCTTAATATTATCTTAAAGATATTATCTCAATATTCTAGAGTATCTTAGACAATCTCTTAAGATTAATTATTCTTTTATATTTTAATTTATTTTAATTACTTCCATCTATTTATCTCTCTTTCAACACAACGGAAATAAAGTCAAGTACAAGGTAATTTTAGCTATAATTTCTAACATATATAAATGTCATATTCATCATTCGTTTCTATGACAATCCAAGAATTGAAAATTATCCAAAAGTAATGAAAGGGCCATAGAAATGCACTAATAGGCTGTTGTCAATTGAACACGAGGTGGATAAGGCATCAAATCAGTTGTCAATGTAATAAACAGCTGGAGGCAAAGGACTATGATAGCTACTAGTGTGCAAAAGATAATTTTTTATAATTTTAATAATTACATGACGAAAATGGAAATGCAAATAAGTTCTTGCACTGGTTTTGAATGAAGGAGAAACTACGGATAATGCACTCCACTTCTAGAAAATGCCATCATTAAAACAGTGAGTTTAACTTAAAGTTCATTGAGATACACGCAGAACTGGTTCCTTTAAGCACAAAAGTAAACGTCAAATAACTACATTTTAAAAGGTTTCATATAATATAGCGAAATAACATTTTTATATTTATAAAATAGACTCGTTCAAAAAAGAGAAGGAGGCTTGGTTTCAATAAGTATAAGAAGGCTCTTAAGGAAAACTTTGAGTCTTGTGATGGATATCTAATACAAAACGTGTGCTTGATTAATATTTAGAGAAAAGGAATCAATACAATAAATATAGGAGATTTTATATCCTCTAGTAACAAAGATATGATACGGGAATGAATAAAAACATTCCTCAAATAACACATATATAATCTAGATACTTTTTGTTATATAGGATCAACTTATTTCTATAATTATAACAATTTCCCTCAAGTTAGAGCACAGAAGTCTATGTGCCTAGCTTGTTGCAAATATAATTGATCATTAGTTGTCTTGAAGACTTAGTGAATATGTGAGCCAATTGTTCATTAGACTTGACAAATCTAGTGAAATGTCGAAAAGACTCTAGTTTTTATCTTATGAAATGACAATGTAACTCAATATGTAGTCCTCTCCTAAAGACACTATTAGACACAATGTGTAATGTTGCTTGATTGTCAATACAAGGTGCATTTGGGAACATTCTTCAAATTTACACTCTTTGAGGAGTTGTTTTAGTCATATGAACTCACAAATGACTGATGCATTGACCTATGTTCTGCTTTTGCACTTGATCTTGCCACAACATTTTGTTTCTTACTTTTTTTATGATATAAATTATCTCCAACAAGACGTAGTACCCTAAAGTGGAGCATGAGCATCTATTGCTTCGTGACCTTCCCAATTAGTGTCAAAAATACCCAACAGTTTGAGTAATTCCATTGTCTTCATAAATGAGGCCTTTTCCAGAAGCCTTCTTAATATACTTTAGGATTCATACAGCTACATCTCATTGGTCTTAAAAATGCAGTCTAAAAATATACTTATTTCGCTCACTATAAAGGTGCTCACTAAAAAGTTAATGTCAGGACAAGTCACAGTGAAGTAGTTTAGCTTACTAACTAACCTTTTGTATTTTTCAAGTTCAGAATAGGGTTCTCCTTGGTCAGGTACAAGTTTGACACTTGGATCCATTAATTTGTTCACGGGCTTAGTATTTATCATCCTTCTTTCTTCTAGAATGTCGAGACCATATATTCTTTGAGATATGGGATCTCTGACTCATACCCTCACACTAAGAATGGGGACATCTCGAACATGGGTATAGAGGGGAACTCAATAGTGGGTGGCTCAATAGGTTCAAGAGACCTTGCTAGAACAGGCCATAAAACTATGTTGAACTCTAGGGAAGAGAGAAACGTTAAGTTGAAACCATGTGTCTTTGAGACAACAAGGGTGTTTTACTTGTCATGAGAAAGAGGAATCTATGCAATAAATAAAGGAGATTTGATATCCTCTAATAACAATGATATGATATGGGAATAAATAAAAAAGTTCCTAAGAATACATTTATGATATTCTTGATCATATATAGGATGAGCTCCTTATTCTTATAAACAGAAACAATGAATAATCAACCAAGCGAGCCAGTTAATAATGAATTATTAAAGGCAATTACTGACAAAAATATCTTACCTCCTTTCTTCGGTCCTTCTTTCTCTTGACCTCATGAAATGTGTCTGTCAAACAAATTATTCATGTTAAGACACAAGTGGAAAGAACAATAAGAATGTATAGATCAATTAAGAATTTACATCAGAAACCCATATAAATCATGTGTGAATGAAAGGCAATCAAAAAGAAAAGAATGAAGGATTGATTCAACAACTCCAAAGATGGAAAAACATTGCTCAAGCTACTTCAACATGACATTGTAAAACGATACATGAATGGAAAAGTAGCCTTATATGCAAGATGATGACAACATGATACTTCACACTTCAACCAATAACCCAAACAGGGAAACAATTAAAAGAGTGTAAAATTAATTATGAAACAATGTTACCAAAGAGCAACACCACACATCTACAGGGCCAATCAAATACGTCAAGAATCAACCATTCATAGAAATTAAAACTGATAATAGTCTACAAAAAAATTCACCAATTAATATTTACCCAACCCAATAAGTAGACAAATAAAACAAGCAAATAAGAACTTCAAACTTCACATATCAATAGATTAATCCACTGAAACCATACGCCTTTAACATCAGACCATCTCATGGACATTACTACATGCAATAGCATGGCAGAATGTCGCTTGGCTGCTTCTAATTTCTAATCCTGGTTGCAATGTACTTCACTTTTGTGGAATGGGGCACCACAATAGTGAGCTACAGGATGGTTCAACAAGGATCATAGTTGATTCTATTCTATAAGGAGACAAATTTGCTGTTTTTAACTTTCTTGTTGTAACCCATCTTCACCCATGGGCTACACCAAATTACAAAGTCAAGATCCATTGAAACCAACAAACAGATGTAGGAATCACAGATTACGACTGTTGAGTTCTAATTTAGGAGTAGCTCCAGTAACTGTCATCATTTTGACCCTCTTCCAACCTTGCTCTGGCCATCAACCCTTCCTTCAGTACTACACCCAGCTCAGTACCTTTGTTTCACATGTGGCCCTCTCCTCCAATGTAGAAGGTGAGACTACCTGCAGCCTTGTAATACGGGTGTCTCAGAACTTGTCCGTTTTTCTTTGTTCTCTTATGTCTCTCATTCTATTTCTAGTTGATTCATAGTATCCGTGGTTGTAATAAATATGCTAAATATGATTTTAGTTTTAAATGTTATGTTTGAAAATAATGAAAAATTAGTTAATCTTGATCTTTTTTTTCAACTGTAACTACGATTTTTTATCTATTACTGTAATTTACCGTATTCCAGTTCCAAATAACTCTTTAAAGTTTTAAAACAGCTACAATAATTAATTGCGTTAATTTACAATCTCTTAAAGTGTTTCCATTCAGTCCACATCCTTTGTTATAGCACTGAACTGTGATCTGCCACAGAATTATCAAAACCTAAACATATCAAGAATAGCTGCTCCAAGGTAGAAAAATGCAGCCAAAATGTTGCATGAACTGCAAGAAAATATTGCCGTAAGACCTATTTCGAAACTAGCCTTACACACAGCACAAAACATGGAAAAGCCATGTGAAGACTGAATATGCAACAAACCAACAGCATCCATCCTATTAAGCATCCAAAAAAGGGGTTTAGATTCCAAATGAGCTTGTCAAGAAGGAAACTCTAGTCATCACAAGAATGAACAAGAAACAAGAAATAGGACATACAGTACTAAAGCACAAAGGTGAGATTTTAGAGTCAAAATAATACGATCTTGACTGCACATTAATCAAATTAAAACGCAATGTCCTATCAAAGTATAAAATATCCGTTCATAAGAATCCAGTTTCAAGTGAACTTGAAACTATTAGCTGATAACAAATATAGCTCTGAAATGCCACTCACGTATTTGGAAAAAGAAAACTTGAGAAGAAGAGCAAAAGATTACAGAAAACCCCACAACACCATCACTTGTACTTATTATAGAAACCCAATATAAAAAACCAACCACTCTCAACACATCCAACACAAGTTCCATGCTTAAATAACTCACATTCCGAACTCCACCCAACCAATCATCAAATTAAATTAAAATGAATTGAACTCAGATTCAGTGACAGTGCATGCTTAAAAACAACCAGCTCAAGGCATCAACAAACAAGCCGACAGTGGAGTTGAACATGAATAAATGATATACCCTAAACCATTCTGACTATTTACAAAGAAAATTCTGACCCGAGCCAACCAAGTCCAAAATCTAAACAAATTAACCATTATATCGAAGCACAAGAGTGAACGAACCCTTCAAAATTTCGTCCAAAAACTGAACTTTCTACAACTCAAGCTACACAAAGCCCCTGAGAAACAAAAAGGGCTAATTAAAAAAAAAAAAAAATTCCCCTTCTTAGCCTAACAAAAATATCTCAACAGTGAAACCCCATCATGGCAAACTCAATTATTCAAGGTCCCCCATCCCACCTCACCAAAAGAAAGGGGTAAAAATTCAAAATCAAAACAAAACAAATGAACCCCAGATGAGAAAACGCAAAGTCCAACACCCGGATCACACAATAACACATATTAAGATCAAGATCGAATCCGCGCAAGTTAAAGAGGGGGAAAAAAACGATACCCTGAAGGAGAAGCTTCTGAGTGGTCTCGTTGGGATCCATGGAACATTCCTTGAGCATTGCATAGATGTCCTCTTCACTGTGATTGCCCGTGATCTCCTTGATGTTCTGGATCGTCCTCCTCACACTGGTCGGAATTGAAGCCCTAAACCCCGCACCGCTCATCTTGGCAACACAAAGTGACAAACTTTGCAAACACAGTATATGTGGGCAATGAAGAGAAGGGAGCAAAGAGGGGTCAGTGATTGATTGGGTGATGCAAAAGAAAAGGGCACTAAATAAACATAGAGAAAGAAAGAGAAAAAAAAGACAGAGAGATGTAGAGAGAGTTCAATGAGGATTGTGAGAGGGTATGTATGATCTATGGGGTTTGAATTGATCAATCTGAATTCTGAACTAGGAATATGGGGAAAGAAGGAACAAAACCAAAACCAAGTGTGTATGTAGGTGTATCTTTGTTTATATTCTTTATATTTATTTTATTTTTGAAAGACTTTTTGGTTCTCTCTTTCTCTTTATTTTCCTTCCTACTTACCTTTTCTTTTCCTCCTATTTTCCTATGGATTTTCCTCCCTCATTTACTTTTTTTTTTTTTTTTTTTTTTTTTTTTTTTTTTTTTTTTTTTTTTTTTTTTGTTTTTTCTTCCTTTTTTTTTTTTTTTTTTTTTTATGCTCCTTCAGTTATTTTGAAATATCAGCCAGCAGCATTGCTGTGTTATATTAGTATTTTTAAATTAATTGAAGGTTATACATAAGATACAATGTTTTCTCCACGTAAGAAATTATTCGAAATTTTGAGTTAAAATATTTGTCTGAAAACATTTCTAACATTTCCATTTTCCTTATACTGACCATGATATTGTTACTAAGGTTATTTTAAATAAAATATTAAAATAAAAACTAATAACCTATTAAATAGTTTATTTTTATAAAACATTTAAAAATAACCTTATATTATAAAAATAAATTGCATCCAACAAAGTTAACTTATAAATTAATCATGACCTCTATCAAAGACATTCATTAATACTTTTTTATATAGAAAATATAATTTGTCACATTAAGTATAAGATATTTAATATTTACAAACTATTAAAGTTATGGCTTCTTTTAATTTTATTTAATATTTATTTTAAATAAATAAAAGAGTACTTATTTTACTTTATATCTATTAATATAATATTATTTTGAACAAATAAAAAAATAATGTATTTAAAGTGTTGTTAGTTTTAAAAGGTTTATGACTTTATTATAATTTGTCCTTAATAGATATAAGTAAATCAATATGTATATAAATTATTTTTAATATCAACTTTTATGTGATGTGAGACTTTTATAAATACTAAAATAAATTCTGAATTGATAGACAAAATTATAAAAATAGTAAGACATTTTAAATTAACCAACACTACAAAACAAGAAATGACAAAGTCCATTTTAGAAGAAAAAAAACAATAGTCTTTTATCAATAAAGGAAAAAGAAAGAAGTTAAAGTGAAAATCACAAAACTTGTGTATGATTTTATGTTGATAAAATATAGGAGTTTATTGACTTGAAGAATTGTTTCATGTAATCCCATCTCTATAAATATAAAATACTTTTCACCTTTGTTTTAAAAAATATAACCCTAGAATATCATACTTTTTTTCTTTCATGTCCATCTTCCTCAATCCAAACATTGAAGTCTCCCTACCACCATCATCTATCATCATCTAATATACCACCATCATCTATCATCATCTAATATGTTATCACTGTTATTATATTTTATTTAAAGAATGTTAGAGTTATCACTAATACAAAATAAGAGGTATCTCATTATTTTTAGTTTTATAGTAAGAATGAACTATATGTTTATTGACATTTTCAAACATGATTTTTAAAATATTTTTTAAAAATATACAATTTAATAATATATTATGAAGTGTTAAATGTAACATTTTTAATTTTAAATAATTATATTTATTATTTTATTATTATTTAAAACTAAGAACTAGGAAATTTAACTTTTTAATTTATGTGATTAAATTCTTATTTTTTAAATATTTTGTATTATGTGAACATTAGAAAACAAATAAAGTAAATTAAGAAATATTATAAATAAATGAAATGAAAATAATAATAATAATAATAATAATAATAAATATTGGTATTATGAATAAAAAATATTTAGAAATTTTAAAAAAATGAAAAAATGAAAAAAGTTAATTAAAAAAGTATTTAATTAAAAAATAATTAAAAAGAACATTAGAATAAGAATAAAAAGAAGAAGAAGAACAAAATGAAGAGAAATGAGACAAAGAGGGGAAAGAGAGAGAGAAAGGAAATTTGAAATAAGTAAACTCTTCAACCTTCTACAAGCATTTGTAACTTTATTTATAGTGTGCCTCTCTATTTAAAAATAAGGAGAGTGAAGTTAAGTTTTTTTCCCTTAATCTTAATAAACTATGTGTGTTTTATTAATTTTTCATTTATTTTAAACTATCTTGAACTATATATTATCTTATTATCTTTGTTTTTCTATTTTTTTATCTTCAGTTATGTACTGGTCCTATTTATTTCATTTATTTTGTCTCCCTACGCACTAATCTCATTTATTTTATTTCTTTTATTTTAGTTTCGCATTAGTCGTATTTATTTTATCTCTAGTAATACATTGGTCCTATTCATTTTATTTATTTAATTATTTTATCTTTGGTTTTGCACTGGTCCTTATTATTTTATTTATTTTATCTTTAGTTTTACACTGATCATGTTTATCTAATTTATTTTATCTCTATTTATGCATTGGTTCCAGTTATTTTATTTATTTTAGCTCCAATTTCGTACTGGTTCTGATTATTTTATTTATTTTATCTTCAATTTCGTATTGGTCTTGTTTGTTTTATTTATTTTATCTCTGGTTATACACTGGTCCTGTCTATTTTATTTATTTTGCTTATTTTATCTCTAGTTTCATGCTGGTTTTATTGTTTTTTATTTTATCTCCAATTATGCACTAGTCCAGTTTATTTTATTTATTTCATTTTTTTATATCTAGTTTTATAGTAACCCTATTTTATTTTCAGTTATGCACTCGTCTTGTTTATTTTATTTAAGTTATCTCCAGTTTTATAAGAATTATATTTATTTAAAGTTTTCTTCCAACATACCTCTAGTATTATTGTGGATGCAATCACTCTCCTGTGCATAAACCTTTAATACAATTTCTTTATCAACATGTTTCCCACACTTATCTGGGGTAACCATACCCATGTGGACAAAGATATGATAGAACCTATATATCAATGAGCCTCTTACACTGATAATGAGGAACTTTTTTGTAAAGTTATTGAGTTTTCACATGAGGGGGGTTTAACACATCTTTATATTCATTTTACATCACTTGTTTGTTAAAATTCCTAAGTTTCAAGTGTCGTGTCTAAGTTTTGTTTTCCTATACAATTTGTGCTCATCTTACTTGCTTGTTAATAGTGAAATTGTTCATCATTTCTTCTCTTTTGTTGATTCTAAAATTTTGTTTTAAGCTTTGTGATTGCTACCTTTTAAAAGTGATTCTTGATTGTATATTTCTTTATTGTCATAAGAACCTTAAGTTAGAGAATGAGTGTTAGAGGGCATTATGAAATCTTAAAGAAAAACTTATTGTGTGAAACATGAGTATGGAGTGTAAACATGTGAGAAAGTGTGATGCTTGATTTTATTGTTATTTTTAATTTGTTTGTTGAAGCATATTTAGGAAAACACCAACTATTAGACTTTTACAAGTGCAAATGCAAGTTTAACTAAACATTTTATTGAGACTAATATAATAACAAAATGATGAGCTCCATGAGAGGCTAGAGCAAGCATAATAAAAAGAAATTATGAAAATATAGGGGAAGACAAGTGGAGAAAAAGAGAGAATGAGGGAGAATAAATATAACCTAAATTTGATAGGATTCAAAAGCATACCTAAAGTGCGAGCTAAATGTGTTTTCTTGCAGTGATTATAATGAGGAGCAAAAGACAAAGTTGTTAATAGGGAAATTTTCATATTGTCTTAATTTGGTGGAAAATATATACCAAAGAGGGAGAGCTAGGAATTACCTATGGTGGACTCTTGGACTAAAATGAAAAGGTTTATGAGAAGGAAATATACTATAGAAAGCTATAATGGGATTTGCAACTCAAACTTCAAATAATGATTTAAAGGAATAAAAGTGTAGGGAAGTGCTTTAAGGATATAGGGGTGACCATTATTAGAGCTAGAATGAATGAAGAAAAGACAACTATGGCTAGATGTTTTAGTAGATTGAACCATGATAATGGGGATGTTATGGAGTTGTAAGAGTATATTGGAATGGAGGATTTTTTTTTATAAGGTTGTATAAATAGCACAACCACTCAAAAGAAAGGGAACTATGGAGAGGAGTTCAAACAATAATAATAATTCCAATTGGAGATATAAGGATTTGAGGGATAAAGGGGTTTCCTCAAGTTTAACCATAGCCTAATAGGTATTAATAATTCATCACCTAAAATGAAGTCAAGTAAGTTAAAATGTTTCAAATGCTTAAGAAGAGGACATTAGGCTTTAAAAAATTTCCAAGAAAAAGGAATATGGTCATGTTACCAATATGGTCATGTTACCAAATAGAGATAATGAACCTTCAAACGAAGAAGAAAAGAAAGAGGCAAAAGTCAACTTGGATACATTACAAGGTGATTTATTGATCAATAGAAGGCTTATGGGAAGCCACATACAAGCTTCAAACCAAATTCGAAGAGAAAATATTTTCATACTAGATATTTTATTCAAGGAAAAGTATGTTGACTCATACTTGATAGAGGAAGTTTCATTGTTGTAATTAACTCAAGACTAGTCAACAATTTAAATTTAAAGGTAAAACCCCATCATAGGCCATACAAATGTCAATGACTTAATGATGGAAAGATGACCAATGAGCAAGTAAGTGAAGGTGAACTTATCCATAGAAAAATATAATGATAAAGTTTTGTGTGATGTGGTTCCAATGACAATTTGACACCAAAGTCACAGTGATGGTTTCACCATCAAGATATCTTTCTTGCACAACAACAATAATATAATTCTCAAGCCTTTATCTTCAGAGGTGTGTGAGAACCAAATGAAATTGAGAGAACAAAATTACAATAAAAAAGAGATATAAGTGAAACACTTAAAAATAGTGCAAAGAAAAAAGTGAAACACTTGACAAAAAAATGAGTGGATTAGTAAAAGTGAGTGATGTGAAGATTGTTACTTGCTAGAAAGCCTCTTTATTTACTTAAATGCAAAAACAACACTTTGGTTATTGACCACTCTAATCAAATTAATCTTCTTTCTATGTTGATTCTCTTTTGCAATATTTCAGTAATGCTTTTTTAAATGAAGTATGATGAACGACTTTAGTCACATAAGTGTATCAAATAAGTGTTTACAATTAATATAATAATAGAGAATAATCTAGATCATATTCACAAGGATCATTTATTGATATGATGTGAAAATGTCTTCACAGAGGATTTTCACTATTCCTAGACTGAAAAGACCCTTGGAATGATTGTGTTTCATTTTCCAAGAGTTGCCTTAAAATATAGTATTACTTATTAAGTAAGTTTGATCCACAATATAAAATTTACACTTTAACTTCTTGTCTGATTTGTTTATAATGTATGAAATTAATGTTATATGTGTTAGATCCAAGTTAAAAAAAACCTTTTGTTTGGTTTTTGATTGTTTGTTTAAACAACTAAATGTAAAATATAATTTTATGTTTATCATATTGGCGTCGGAACGTCGTTTAATCACCAATCGTGACAAGGTTACTAACCCCACTATAGTGAGAATAGACAAGAAACCCACCTAGGTTGGCTAAGCCAAGGATATTAACTACCTCTTACTCTTAAAATAATGCTTAGAAAAAATAAACACAAAGCTTATTTTAGAAATCACTTTTCATTCAACTTGTGTCAAAAGGGATACATAGGTACATATTTATAATAGTAGGGGATGGGGAAATTTCTTAACTTTTTCATGTGGGGCTAGTAAGATACCCTAAATTTAGCATATACACATGTTCCTGTATCATTCTCCCCCGGTTGGAAAAAACTCAGTGTTTTCTTTTGCCAAATTGTTGTCTTCTCTATAATAAGGTGATAGATCAACTATATTGAAAGTGAATGACACTCTATAAAGTTCTCCAAAAGTGACTCATGAACTTCACATCTCAGTTTAAAGTAATTGTTTGAAGAATACCATGCAGACACACAACCTCCTTGAAGTATAGGTCGGTTATGTGAGAAGCATCATCAAAATAAACAACAACAAATTTTCCAATGAAGGTCGCAATTCCTGATTCATCAAGCGCATGAAAGTGTTTGGTGCATTAGAAATACCCTGTAGATTAATTTGTCCTCTCTGTAGAGAGTGTTTTTCTCATTTATTGAGATGTCTTCGTCTCAGGAAGAGATTATGATTGGTTTACCTAGAGACTTGTGAAAACTCATTACCTAAAGAGGTCCTGAATATTTGTTCGTGGATAGATGTTGAAACTTGAATTAGTGAAAGCTCTTAAGCGGTTAGCTTAAGGAGACTGAACGTAAGTTTTGTTGTAGGACGAACCAATATAAATTTGTGCCTACTTCTCTCTCATTCTTTGTTTAATTTTTATATTTTTTATATATATTTTTTTTATAATCCAGTTTTTTCGTTCAGGCTTCACTCAACCCCGTCCCCTTTTGAAAGCAACTGCACCTTCAGTTTTCATAGAGTTTGACAAGTGATGTTTGTTTGAGGGGAACTTCGAAGAAGAAGAAGACAAAAAAAGAAGACTTTAAATCCCTTTATTTTTTCTACTTTCTACTTCATCTTGAAAATCTTGTATTAAAACCTGCTTTGATAAAAATGTGTTTTGAAAAATATATGTTTAAAAAACCCATAAAAAAGGGGAAGATTATTAGATCCAAATTCAACAAATCTTTGTTGGATTTTGATTATATGCTTAAACAAATAAGTGTTAAACAAAATTTTATGTATATCAAATAATGTCAGATGCAAAGTATCCAGTCTAACCTAACAAACACAAGTTGTGTGGATGGATAGATACAAGTATTGTTTAAAATGTGCTTCATCTCACAAATGCAAGTGTTATACACATATATTATCTAATAAGCTTTTGCTTGAAATGACATAAGTAAGAATACTTGGTCAAAGTTCTGCTTGAACTAAAAATAAGTATACTTCATTTGACAAACACAAGCCTTAAGCATTTAATAGTACATGTCAAACTTTAATAAATATTTATTTTATGTTTGTAGGGATTATACATCTTTTCATTCTTTTAAGAAGATCTCACAACATCTTGTCAAAGATTTGCTCAAAAGATGGAGAGAAGCTACATGCCTAGGTTTGTAAAGCTTTATCATGTTGCAGGTGTGTTTCCAAAGAAGCCACATGTATTCAATGTCAAATCAAGAACATTTAATCTGTCTTGAAGCTTTAAAACATTCTCATAAGCAAGAAGGAGTAGTAGGAAAAGAAGACTCTCACAACGACTATAAAGGATGTGCAATAACTTTTTTTCTTTTCAAGCTTTTATATATAGAAGTTCTATATGAAGAAGGAAGGTTGACCAAAGTCTTTCAAAAAGAACAAGCATAAGATCCTAAGTAATCCTTAACCTTTGTAGATGTGAAGAAAAATATTATTTACCTTTGAGAGTACTTAAAAAAGTAAACCAAATTTTGTATAGTTATAAAATGTAATATCTTTTTTAGTGAGTAACGTAATCATCTTTTAAATCAATTTTTTTGTAAATTCTTTAAACTTGTTGAATCTTGACTTGAGTAAAAAAATTCCTAATTTCACAAATTAAAATTAATATCCATCTTACTTATAAACATTTTTTAGCAAATTATAAAATAAAACTTGCTATACACAAATATTAAAAAAAGTTATCCAAAATAAACATATTATTTACTCAAATAAAACATGAATAAAAATTTATACATTTTCAAAGTTTCCATTTATATCACATGCATGCCTCATTTTCAACGTATTGATAATTTTACACATGGTAAGCTTGAGGTTTTTATACATTTTTTAAGTATTTATGATAACTCCTATATTTCTATTCATACAATGCTCCATTTCTTATGTTTTTTCTTTTTACTTTGTTTACTTTTATTTATGAATTTATCTAATATTTATATATTTAATATTTGTATAATAAGTCTATTTGGAATTGCCTTATGATATATATATATATATATATATATATATATATATATATATATATATATATATATATATATATATATTTTAAACTGTATAAGGAAATAAATAAATAAAAATAACAACAGTACTTTTTAAGAAGATATAATTTTCATGTCAGTTTAAATAGAAACTGATATACAAACTGACTTAAAAGTTAAAACTTTCTATAATATTAGTTTTTTAAGCTCACATATAAAATTTAAAATAAATATATAAAAGATCTCTATCCTAAATAATGAATTAAAAACACCAATTTTAAAACATGTGTTTTGAAAAAATTAATTTTATTCATTTAGCTGTTTTATGAAAAATATAATTATTTATAAAATAAACAGACATCGAGTAAATTTTATTAGTTTTAAAAAACACATTATTATGTATCTAAAAATTGTAAGGTATTATTTTTCAATAATTTTTTTCTCTTTCAACTTTCGACACACTCTTTTTCTTATATAGAATCCTTTTATTCTTTTTTTGGTATAAACAAAATTAATTTTCGATAAACTTATCCAAATAAAAATTGCTTCTGATAAATTGTGGATATAACATTTAAATTTTGCAGTTTTCCCAAATGCATCACTAATTCTTTTGTCTTATTCCAGCACAACTCAGTTTTTTTCTAACAAATTTCCGGGCTATAAGAAATTCTTAATTGCAATGAAATATCATTTTTTTTCATATGAATAAACAAATATTAAGTAAATAAGGTTTAGAATGGCATTGTATTGGTACCAGTGAAGGGCCGCAGGCCCACAACCGTGCTAGTGGGCAAATTTCAAGACTTCTGCACCTCCATAATTTCTTCCTGCACCTTAATACTTTTTTGATTTTTTCATATTTCATTAAAAATTACACTGTCTATTTTATGCTTCTCCAATACACCTTCATACTTTCAAATCTTGAAACAATAGAATAAGTCATTCTGAAATTATTATCAAAGTGTATTTTTTTTTTCTTTCAAAATATTTTTATTTCAAAAGTTGTTTCTAGATATAGAAACAACTTTCGATTCTGAAAGTATTATAGAGATATATTTTTAATTTTCAAACTAGACGATTTTAGAATCATTCTAAATTTAGAAATAACTTTCGGAATGGATCTATTATATTATGGAAATATATTTTTAATTTTTGAGTTAGACGTTTCTAGAATTATTATGAAAATATATATTTTAGTTTTTGAAATGACTTATTCTAAAAGTTATTTTAGGATCGAAAAGTTAAATTATACTTTTGAAATAACCTATTATGAAATATGAAATTTAGCTTTCGAAATAGATTGTTCAACAAGTAAAATTTTATTTTTTTAGAATAGACTATTCCAGAAATAAAAACGTAAACCATAATATAAATTTGAGATAGGAAGGTCACGGGACAAGATTGAAATTTTATAAATGTATGGAGGTACACAAGAATAAACTATGATGGGTGCAGAAAAAAAACCATCACTTTTTTAATTAGGTTATTTTTCCCGCACTTCTATATTTTCATTTTACACTTTCATAAATACAAAAATTCACTTTATCCATTTTAGATTTATATTATGCAATTCAAAAGTTAAAAATGTTTTTCTATATTATATAATCTAAATTTTTTTAGTTACATAATATAAAGTTATTTTTTATTTCTAACTATATAACTTTAATATTGTGCAATCCAAAAGATATTTTTGATTTCCAATTTGCACGGATTGCAAAATCTAAAAAAACTTTTAAATCAAAGGATAAAGTAAGAATTGTGATATTTATGAGGGGTAAAAAAATATGCAGGTTTAAGAAGAAATATTGAAAGGATTGTAACGTAAATATTCTGGTATTGGCTAATCACTATATGAATCACTGAACAACAAGAGATCTAATGTTAACATTAAAATTTAATTAAATAAATTATTTCTTGCTTGGAGATCATGTATTTAGTTAATTTTTAAAGTTGATAATTGTTCGAAATTTTAATAGATGCGTACATAGAAGATTTGTTAAGTTGTGCGTATTCAAGAGTTGCAGAATGTACAAGTATTTAAATTATTTATAAAACAAAACTTCATTTTGTTAATTGAATTTAATCAAAGAACGTATTTTAATTAAATTAGGCGAGGGTTCAAATAAAAGAAGAAAGAAACAATAGTGACATATAAATATTAATTAGTTTATTAATTAGTTATAAATGATAGCTTATATAGTAGGAAGTTTAAAGAAAAATTAATTGTTTATATATTGAAATTGAATTATAAAAAAAATTGGACGTGATATAAGTGGAAACTTAAAATACGAGTACTTAAATTTCAGATTTAAATGATATATTGGATATAATATAAACATCTAAGTTAAAAAACTGATATAAGGTAAAAAAGATTTCAGCGGATAATATTGATCGAGAACGTTTCAGATAATTAATTAAAGTATGAATTGGATACATTATAGCTTATACATAAAGCTATAAATTATGTTTGAGATTTTCATTTCAAAATTTGACTGATTGACAATAAAGGAGTGTTTAGCAACCTAAGATGAATTTTTTTGTAAACTATTATTCACATAAAGTATCCAAAATGCTACAAATACTAATTATTAGTATTACAAGACAAATCAATTTTTTTCAAGATGCAAAATTGTAAATATTGATCACTAGATTTATATACGTATTAAAAAAATCACTAAATTTATACGTTGCAACTTTTATTATTTTATAATAAAAATTGATCTATTGGTTAATTCTATTTTTAAATATCATATTAATTATACTCTAAAAAGTTATTAAATCATATTAGAATTTTACTGCGTATGATACATCAATAACTATTATAAAATTTTAAAATAGAGAATGAAAAGGATGTATAAAGAAGATTGTCAAGTTAGATGGTAAGAAAGAGATAATATTTGTTAGTGTGCTTAAAATCTCTAACTATCAATTATTTATATAATGTTTTTAATTTTATCACAATAAAAGGTTAATAAATACTAATCATTCATAATAAAATTATAGAACACAAAGGCTAATAAAATCTTATAAATGTTACAAATGATTTAATATTTGTATATTTACAAAAAGTGAATAAAATTAATTTTCGTAAATCGTAATTATATTTTTATATCTCTAAATGAGTATCTAAATTAACCTTTTTACAAAAAATAGAAGTAACATATTTTACCTTTACAATATTAACTAATTACATTTTAAAATATATACTAAATGAATAAATGTAAAACATTTTCTAAACATGGTTATGGTTGATAATGGTTTGAAATGCTGTTAAAATCATACACATTTTTTAAACGTTACTAAAGAAATAAGTTAGTAGTATTAGAGATATATTAAAAATATTGTTAAACCTTCTTAGTTACACATACTTTAATACATTCAAAATTGGTCACAACGGTTCTCAAAGTCTCGTATTTCAATATTATTCAATGAGAAAATGATAATCGGGCCTTCGACCCTCTTCAATTACACCAAAAACTAGGACATATCTTTTTATGCGCACCTACCTAAATTTAAAAATTTTAAGTTTATCCTTGCGATATTAAATGGCAACGAATGGAAATTACAGGTTTTGTTGTGTTGTTGTGTTTTTTTTTTTTTTAATATTTTTACATAATTTATCTTTAAATATCTATCCACATTATATCTTTGTATGGGAGTACTTCATGTTGATGGTGATGGTGATGCTTGAACTTTAGAATGAACATTGGTACAAGATTGTGGTGAAGTGAAGATAACGAAGGAATGAAAGCTAGGATAGATGAGATGATCCTTCCGTTTTGAAATTTGTTCATTGTTTATGGTTTTGAATTGGAAAGATTTTTTATTTTATCATTCGGCAGAGGATAAATATTAATATAAAATATATATTTTACAGCAGAATATTATCGAGTTAAGATGAAATTGTAATTAAAAAAAATACAGTGATATTTTTGAAATTAAGTACAATCATATCAGCACTGTTGATGTGAGAACTGCGATGATAAGATACAAATATTTTAAAATAAAAAAATTGAAGGAGATACCAATGCAGTTCTAGAAACAACCGCGTTAGTATCTTCAAAACAATTTTTAAATTATTTTGCAAGAAAGATACAAATGCAGTTTTCACTAAAATTTCTTTTAGTACCTTAATACTTTTTTTTACAAATTTAAAATATTAATATCTTGTTGGTTTGAATGAGAAGGAGAATGAATTAAAAGTAGTGAAAAAAACACTAAATCAAATAATAAATACAAGAAAATAATGGTGAAGAGCAATTTTTTTTTTCTTTTTAACAAAAAGCTTAATGAAGGTTGGATATTCTCATGCCACATGTTTCATATTCCTTTTTCTTTTCATGCTAATTCTATCCCCCTAGATTTAAGAGTGAAAAAAAAGTCATAAATGAAGAATTTTGCTGCCACAAAATGCAGAAAAGGCAAGATTGTCTTAATCGAGTTTAGTGGACCATGACTTAAAATAACAAGATAATTAATGGTAACAACAAAGAACAATAATATTTGATTAGCTACAATAATATGAAAAATGGACTATTTTTTAAAGTAATGCCAATTGATTTTTATGCCCTTTATTAGCTTTAAAGTCATATATACAAACACTAGTTGATAATTGAAATCCCTTATGTGGTTCTCAGTTTTCACAATAAGTTCATGGAACATAATGGCCTTCACTTCCTCCACACTACCAAATTGATTTTTCACTCTCACTTTTTTTTGCAAAGATACACGAATTATAACAAGGGATGTCACTTCCAATAGTAATAATCCTTATAGAGAGGCAATGTCAAGAAAATAAGATAAGCTCAAAGGAAAGAAACTTGTCACGTTGATATATAATACAACTGAGAAATGTCTCACTCTTAAACACCTATAATTGACTCTTCATTATTTTTATTCTTGCCATATTATTCTTAGTACATGCCATCATCATTAGTTACTTGAAATTAATTCATATATTTTGTTTGTTCAGGTAGACTAATTCAAAGTATGTATCCGGATAAAGTTGAGAATTTTGTGAGTTTTTTTCTTTCCAGACATTATTGCAGAAAAAATAATGAAAAACAATTTTTTCCTCTTCTAATACAACTATCTTATCTTGAATATTGATTCCCAAGTTGTTCTAGAGATTTCTTAGAAATGACATTTGGACCAAATAGCATTGATTAAACTAATCTAATGTGAATTGTGATTATGAAAGGTAGCTCAATAAAATAATACCTAGTTTAATCTCTAAGTTTTGCTTTTCTTATACTAAAGTAACTTTGACCTTTTTTCAGGATCAAACATCTTGATGTTCCATGCTTATTTTCAACTACTTTTCTGGGATTATATGAAAATTGCTTTGCTGTTCAACCCCTGATATAATGAACTAATCCTTTATTTTTTTTTTTCTTTTCCTTTTTTGATATCATTTTGCAATTATTTGGTACATTTTTTGGATATCATTTTCCGATTATTTTGGACATAGTTCAAGCTTCTGAAGAAGTAATACTTCAATGTAAAGAAAAATTACATGAATTTCTAACAGCCAAAACTACAAGGACCAATTCTTTATAACCCAATGTTTCACATAATTACACAAAATGCAACAAAATTTTACATAGCCTATTCTTCTAAAGCTCCTAAATGTCCTCACAAAACCAATTTATTATGAAATAAACAATTGTGGCACTTTCTGGTGTGGTGTGTCTATACATAACGAATTTGACAATAGTTGACATCTTTTTATGTGGTAATCACCATAATGGTTAAATAATAAGGTAGATGCAATGATTTGACCATATTATAAGGCCTTAGAGACACAATTTTCACATTCACATACTGTTTATTTAGGTATTGACTATTCTCTACAGGTTACGCGCAAATGGTAATCATTATGGGAATACCAAATTTATTTTAATAATGCTTTTGTGTGAGACATTTTGGGGTGTCTCATCATATCTTTTTAAGAGTTAATATAAAGAAAAAAACATTGGGGCACTTAGATTAGCTTGTAAGTTTTGATCACCAAGTTTTGGTAGATCCATGCATTGGATTATCATAATTTTTTTTTATTACTTTTGATTAAAATTTATAATTATTAAGATATTGGATCAGGACCTTGAGTGAAGAAATAAATATTTAACCACTCTAACAAATCATATGATTATTATTATTATTATTATTATTATTATTATTATTATTATTATTAAAAACAATAATAATAATAATAATATTAACAATAATAATAACAATAATATAAATAATACTATTAATAATATTGATAAAAACTATATTAATAATATTCACAGTAATAATAATATTAAAAACAATAATATTAATCACAATGACAATAATATTCTTAATAATAATATTACAAATATTGTTAATATAAATATAAATAATTTTAATAAAAATATTATTAATACTAAAAATATTTTTCATATAAATATAAAACTAATAATAATAAAAAACTAATCACAGATTAATATTACTAAAAATAGAATTAAAAGCATTTGTAATATAAATATTGTTAATACAAATTAAATACTTAATAATATTAAAAACAACTTTAATAATATTACTAATCATATTAATACTAATAACAAAAATAAAGTTATTATTTTGTTAATAATGATATTATTATTTTTATTTTTATAATACTATAACAAATATAATAATAATAATAATAATAATAATAATAATAATAAAAATGTTAATAATAATATTAATAATATTGATAAAAATAATATTACTAATATTCATAATGATAATATTAATAAAATTTATAATATTAATATTAATAATATTAACATTAATAGTAATAACAATACTGATAATATTATTATTAACTATAATAATAATAATTCTTAATAATGATATCACAAATATTTTTAATATAACTGCAAATAATATAAATAAAAATATTAATAATATTAAAAAAAATTAAATATAAATATAAATAGTAATAATAATGTTATTAATATTAATAACAATAAAAGAATTAATATTAACATTAATATCATTAATATATTTTTTAATATAAATATTAATAATATTAAAAAGTTAAAAAAATATTAAAAAAAATTAATAATTTGAAAAAATATAATTTTGATAATAATAATAAATATAATATTAATGATAATAATATTAATAATACCAGTGATAATAATAATATTAATAAAACTAATAATGATATTAATAACAGTAATAAAACTATTAAAAATGTTATTAATATTAATTATAATATTAATATCAATAAAAATGTTAATATTCTTAATAATATTAACCTTTAATAATGTTATTATTAATAAATTAATATGAATATCACTAATAAGTGCAATATTATTATTAATATTAATAGTTTTATTTATAAATATAAGTTTGTAGGTATTTCTCACATAGATATGTTTATAGATATTACCTACAGATATAGGTCGTGGATAATATCTACATACCTATATCCGTGAGTAATACCTACAAACCTATCTCTATGGATAATACCTACGAATCTATATATGTAGGTAATACCTACAAATTTATGTTCGTGAGTAATATTAAAAATACTAATCATAATAATATTCAAAATAATATTAATATTATTAATCATAATATAAGTAATATTAATAAAAATATTAATATTTATTAACATTATTACTATTGATACTAATATTTATATGTAATAACAATTTTACTATTAATAACAATAATAAAATTAAACATAATATTAATATTTTGAATAACAATACTATTTTTAAAAAAAATAATAATATGTGAGGATAATAATAATAATAGTAATAAAAATAAAAAATATTAAAATAATATTAATAAAATTAATAATAATAATATAATTAATGTGAATAATAACAATAATATAAATAATACTAATATTATTTTAAAATATAAGTAATAGTCCATATGTAATGTGAAATTATATGTTATGTTATGAGTGGATAATAACCTGTATGTAATGTTAAATTTATCTACAAATACAGATTCGGGATAATATTCGTAGATAATGTTGAATTTACTTACAGATACAGATTTGTAAGTAATAATTCGTGAAAATGTTAAATTTACCTACGAATACAAATTCGTGAATAAATTTAGTTTTTCTTGTAGTGACTCTTATTTTTTTCTAACACATAGATTTGGTAGAGTTGAATTAACACATGGATTTGATAGAGTTGAATCTTGAGAGCTTTAATCTTAGATATTTGACTCTAATAAGTCTCATTGACTGAAAATAATTCATGATTGTAAATGTTGTTACTACGAATAATGAATGGAATGTGATCGTGATGTCATAGTTCAATGGCCAAAAGCAAATAATGTGCATGTATAATTGTCTACCAAATAATGTTGTGAAAGGGTGAATAGCATCAGAGAGAGATATATTCATTTATTTTTTAAAGTGCCCCACTACAACATAGAACAATGGTAGCTAAAGTAGCGAAACAAAATCTAGCTTCAAGAGAATCTAACTCAAACAGGAAGAATCCAAATATGATATAATGAGTAAGTCTTATTTTGTCATAAATGTAATTTGAGGATGCTCATGAGATATAACGGTTTTGATATATTAAATTCAATCAAGAATGCAAAATCATAGTACATATGTAAAAGGAAATTGTGCAAGAATTTATGCATAAAGGAGCTCAAATGTTAGGATAGTAATATATGTACAATACAAGCAAGACATTTTCTTTTGAAAACACTTATTTATCCTTTCTTGCATTTAATATTGTGCTATTTAGAAAGAATATGATCTAGTGAAGACCTTCTTCCATGCTTTTAAACTCAGAGATCGAACCTTGGTTAAAGCTAAAGAGGGTTTAAAATCTTTTTGAGAAAAAACTAACGGTGAAGACGAGGGTGATTGTGATTTGTCTAATACAACATTATCTTCTTCATTCCAAAATCGAGCCTCTTTTCTTTTGCTTCTCACGGTTTCTAGCACATCATATTTGTTGCAAATTCCCCACACAGTCACCTTTTGTTGAAAGTAATCCACATTCACAGAATATATACCTGTCAAATCATCAATAATAAAAGAGTGTCACTTACCTAAATATTATTTATACAATAAATAAATTTAATATGTAATGAAATGTGAAAAGATAATATGGATTTAATATAAAGAAAAAATTCAAAATGTTTGTTTACTTTCCTAAGCTAAATATAATTTTACTTAGAAAAAAACACAAGAAAAATACAATATATATATATATATATATATATATATATATATATATATATATATATATATATATATA
>Ga0209489_100134_pt1 | contig 109793 bp, 43 predicted proteins | sample SiratrowhiteBW_FD_187527 | JGI IMG/M metagenome (GOLD analysis project Ga0209489, IMG submission 187527) | Root nodule microbial communities of legume samples collected from California, USA - Siratro white BW (SPAdes) (version 2) | ecosystem: Host-associated > Plants > Roots > Nodule | place... | reverse complement strand
AAAAAAAAAAAAAAAAAAAAAAAAAAACATAATAAGGTGGTGGAAGTGTAGTTTCAACACTTCTTGCTCTTTTTTTCTTAGTAACCATTGGTTAATGTACCCTTCTCATAATTGTTGCAAACCTGCTAGATTAATATAGATTTATGTTTCTCTTAATACTGTAACAAATATGATTAATATGACCGATAGCAGAGGCTTCTTTGTCTGTAATGACAAACAAATTGTAATTTGCATTTAAACTACTTCATTCTTTTCCGTATATTGAAAAGAAGTATAGGAAGGGAGTTCAATCTCTTTTGACAGGGTTATTTATATATTGATAAGATCCCAAGTGGCTGCTATATTTTACTGTCAGAAAAAAAAAAAATGATCATTGGAATGTTACAAGCTAAAGAAGTGAATAGTTTCCTGCTTAAGATAACAGAGAAGTAAGAATACAAGGAGTACAAATATATGATGATGAAACTGAAAACAAAACAAAATAAAGTAATGCCAAAACAACATAAGCAAGGAAATTTTTGTTGAGGTTCTGAACTGAAGAACAATGTGAATTAGAGTATAGTAGAAAGTATTTAACAGAGTTACCTCAACAGTGGCCATTGGTATAGCAGAGAATGTGGAAGTGATGGAAAAGGAGGAAAATTGAGAGAGATAGAAGGCTAAGCTTTTGATGAAAAGAATGAGCATTAAGAGTGGCTTATATAGACGTAAAGGGCTCAAGTTGATGGAAGAAACGGAGAGGTGGGGACGCTTGAAGAATCTTGGGATTTGACCCCTCCATCACTGAATGTTAATAAGCATGTTTGGCAATAATGGTGACAAAGGCTTAGAGATGAGCTTATATTATTATTTTATAATGCTTGTTTCGGATCTCTCTACTGAGAGCCTGAATAATGGAGAACGATTTTCATTGAGATCATCATTCTTTTGTTTCTAAGTTTATGTGCTTTGTGCAGTCGGATTTACAGGGAGAACTATCAAATTCATACATGCTTATTCATACTGATTTAGTGCTAAAATAATAATAATAATAATAATATATTGTAAGTCATATTATTAAATAAAAAAGATAGATTACAGAAAAAATTAGTATATTAGAAATAATTTTGGGTGCAGTGAAATGAAATGTTCCGTTGATGGATCCCAAACAAACAAATAAAATAAATAAATGGAGGATGGCTCCAGATCAGACCGTGACGCAAGTAAAGCAACAAACCGTCGTTCACCTAAACTATATGGGCCTTGGTCGGCTGGTGGGCCATTGGGCCCATGTGAGTAGGCCCTGCCAGGAGATTCACATCTGGTACCGTATTTTTTCCCCAATCGCTACCTGACACGTGGAAATCACACGCCGACCATTGTTTCTCCTTTTGATTTTGATGTGATGAGATGAGACTACAATTGTAAAATCAAAGTATATGAATGATGCCACCATTGACATGTTCTGCTGTGTTTCATATTGCACTATTGGGCTATGGGTAAAAATGTGTGTTAATGTTGTATGAAATCTCAAGTGTATAGTTTTTTTTTCAGGGGATTTTTCTATCTTGGTTTCTGTCCCTTACAAACAAAATTTAAAAGTAGAAGATCTGAAGCATTAGCAATTAGCAATAATTGTGACAAGAATCCCTCACAAACAGTGTAGAATTGTGGATCCTACTGGCTCCAAAATAGAATGATGGGGCCTAGGAATTAAAATTGGTGCATCACATCATCTTTTACATTGGAATTATTTACCTAACAAAACAACCACACACATAACAGTAACTCTTATAGCTGTAAAACTGGAAACAGACACATAAAAAAAATTGATTGTCAAATGTGTTTGTCCAGGGCATGAAAAGGTGCAATAATGCCCTAGTCAAACATTAGGAAACAATCCGTGACTAACCAAAAAAAAAAAAAAGATAAAGTTTTAGGTGTCATTTCATATTTTACCCTCAGATTTTTATTTTTATTTTTTGTAATTTTTACTTTTATTAATATAGTTCAAAAGTTTAATAGAAGAGTTGCTATTGCGAGATTGATTCCAAATTAAAGTTAGAAAGGAGGTCTACAAGTAAAATGGGTAGTTTCCATCAATTATGGTATAGCGTACATCATAATTGGTAAGATATTCACACCTCGGTTTTGCTATTTACACTTTCCATTTTTTGTTTCTTTCTACATTTACCAAATACTTCTCTTACCTTTACAGCCTTTTCTAATTTTTTGAAACGTTTTTTTTTTTTTACACTCCAGTTTTATTCTTCACACTCCTCATTTTAAATTATTTTTTATATTCTCCAAATATCACTTTCCCTCACAACTTCACACTAACTACTTTTACATTACACAAATTTTACAAAAACTAGATGCAGTTATATTCTAATGTATTATTAAAACTAGTTATATATAAGACAATACAAATTTTCATGAAGGATATTTTCGTAAAAAAAGTGGTGTAGATAGCATAAAAACTCTAAATTTTGAATAAGCCCGTCCATTAATATAAAATCACCATATTAAGAATCATATTACAGGTATTTATAGAAAATTCGAACAATTTAGGTAAATGCTATACTTGAAACTTCATTTTCTTTTAACTCCACAAAAGATCTATCAATTATAAATCATAAAATCTGTGTTAAAAAATCAGTTTTGAAATTTGCACTGAATAAGTATAACAAACTTACTAACCTTTTACATTATTAATTGATCAATCATATTCAAGACACTATTACTATGGCTTATAAGATAATCACAATAAATATCGACATGAATAACAACACTTTACAATGGAATTACAGTATAAATATCCTTTATACATATTATTTACTCATACGTTAAGAATATACATATTATATGTCAAATCACCCAAAATTATTTAATAGATAATTTTATATCACTTCAGTTATATAATTTACCATTCTCTATAACTTTAGTTACATTTTCAATGCCGACAAAGAGGTGAATGGAACTCATTCAATGAAATACAATATGTAAAAAAACATTTTATAATTTGAAGTAGATCCTAAGATGAGTGTTTGTTGGGGGATGGAGTTTTTAACCAACCCGTGATTCACTCTCAAGAAAAATAGCAATGCAAATGATTTAGAAGAGAAATATATATTTTCAAAGTGATGTTAGGATATGAATAAATAGTAAGATAATTTTCTTAATCGAAAAAAATAGTACAAAATTGAAATTAATTTCGTCCCCTGGTCAAAAGGTCAATAACTGAATATTAACTTGGCAATAACGTTAACAAATATTTCGGATCACCACATGATAATGTCCTAAAATTAGCCACAAACTTCTCTTTCCTCCTAAAATATTGACCATCTTACCACAAAAAAACACGCTACCAGACAAAATATGTCATTTTTCCTTTGTCATCTCTTTCCTTTTTTGCTTATAGTTAATGATCATTTTTGGGTTTTGGGAGACACAAACTATAATTGTTTTTTTCAGTTTCACTAATCCCTTCAAATCATTTTTGCCTTGTTGAATTGGGTAATCTTCATTTTCTCTATCCCATTTCTTCGGTGGGATTTTATCCACTATTATTGTTCCTTGTGACGGTTGATGAGTTAACCACCTTCCCTGTTGGAGCTGTATCAAGTTCCAAGAAGATGGGGTTTGATGAAACTGGAGAGAAAAGTGATCATGAAAATGATACTCACAAAAGTGAAAGCGAGCCCGTGAGCAGGCAAATGAGTGAGGCTTCAATCTATGCAACTGAAGAAGAGGACGATGAACTTGGATCCAAAATTCAATTGGGTCCTCAGTGCACTCTTAAAGAACACCTTGAGAAAGATAAGGTTTGTGTCTGTCAAAACAACCTTAGCATTTGTGTTTTCTTTATTAGTTAATTCACTTTCTTTGGTTGGTTTCTGGGGTTGACTTAGGATGATGAGAGTTTAAGGAGATGGAAGGAACAACTCCTTGGAAGTGTAGATGTGAACAATGTTGCAGGTTTTTTAATCTCTTAATTATAGCCTTTTTCTTTTGTTACACCAAAAGGGTATCTAAGAACCATTCTTATATGTTTGATATGTTTATTTTACATTAGCATTTTTGTGAGTAGAAACATTTTCTTATGACTTTTGAAGTGTTTAAATGGATTATGACTTAATCTTTGATTCCAGAAATTTTGGACCCTGAAGTGAAAATTACTAGCTTATCTATTGTGTCTCCTGATAGAGATGACATTGTTCTTCCCATTCCTGAAGATGGGAATCCAAAGGGTTTATGGTTCACTCTAAAAGAAGGTAGCCAATATCGATTGAAATTCACCTTCCAAGTGAACAATAATATTGTGTCTGGCTTAAAATACACCAATACTGTTTGGAAGACTGGTGTCAAGGGTAATTGTTTTTTGCCTAATCCATTCATATTCAAACTTGTAGCATGCAAAATTTGAAGCACTCTCTTACAATAATGATTCTATAATTTCAGTGGATAGCTCAAAAGAGATGCTTGGAACTTTCAGCCCTCAGCAAGAGGCTTATACACATGAGATGCCTGAAGAAACCACACCCTCTGGACTATTTGCAAGAGGATCATATTCTGCAAGATCAAAGGTAACAGAGAATAATATTTCTATTTTTTTTCTAGTAATTTATGATAATGAATTAATGATACAGCAATGTGTTATCATATTTTGCTTTTGCAGTTTCTTGATGATGACAACAAGTGCTACTTGGAGATCAACTATACTTTTGATATTAGGAAGGAATGGGCTTGAACATGGTGCCAATCTACCTAATTTGCTTCTGCAATAGTAACTCTTCTCCATTTAGTCAAATATATTTTTATTTTTATTCTATTGAAGAAATTCATATATATGGTAGTTACTGGAATTTTGTTTGTACTAAAATATTCTTTTGTATTGACTAAAAACACACAAAGACAGAGCATTCATTTGTAACTTTCCCAATAAACATGGCTTAATTTTATTTTATCTTTTGCAAATCTAAATCTTGGACTCAATAATCGTTTTGCGTGTTCAACTGTTTTATAGTCTTATATTTCTAACATTTTAGCCTGTGAGAAATGCATTTAATAATGGTTTGCTAAATATATTAGTGTACTGAAAAATTAAAACATAGTCATATCCCTCTATAATTACGAAGCCTAATCAGTCAGATTAATAAACTTTGAGCGTTAAGCCCGTTACATGTTCTAAATCGCCTCAGTTTCTCGAACCTTGATGATGCTTACAAAATGTTTAAAATATTAAGTACGATTTCAAAACGTACTTAATATTAAGTACTTATAAAATCGAGTCTCACGGAGTAAAAAAGTTTTTTCAATTCAAATATAATTATTAAACAAGTTCAGATGTCAAAAAATGAAGTTTAAATTCAATGAAACGTCCAAATAAAAAAGTGTTAAACATTAAAAAGATATTTCATCTCCTCGATTTTGGTTTTTCTAATTTTTCATTCTTTTAATATTTTTCCACCTCATTTATAATACAACACATAATAATAATAATAATAATAATAATAATAATAATAATAATAATAATAATAATAATAATAATAATAATAAATAAATAAATAAATGAGATATTTGCATAAGAAGCAAGGAGAAGTCCGCAAAGGAATAAGAAGAAAGGGAAAGGCCGCAAAGAAAGAAGAAAAAGGAAAAACGTGTTAAAAAAAATCGTTCTAAAAAAATCTTTCCAGAACACATTTTATGTATTGAAAAAGTTTGTTTTAGAAAATTTATTCTGGAAAATGTTATATAAATTTTGAAAAACTTATTATAAAAATCTTATATAAAAAAGCTTGCTTCAAAATATATTTTATACATTCTGAAATTCGTGTTCTATATAACTCACGTTCCAAAATCTTAATCTGAAAATTAGTTTTTGAAAATCCCGTTTGAAAAAATCTATTTCAAAAATTTAAGAAGAAACATTCTGGAAAAATTCTAAAACAGAAAATCCAAAAGTCATTTAAAAAAAATCTTATTTAAACTTTTTGAGAGTGCGCCAAGAAATTATTGAGGTGCAGGAAGAAGAAGTCCAAAGTGAAAGCCCATGCTCATGTGGGCTGAGGTTTATATGTACAGTTCATAAATTTAAACTCAAATATCCATCTCTAATTAATCTACTCTTAAATAATTATTAACTGTAGCTTTCTCCATCATAATAAATACTCCATCCAACAAAGTTGCACATTACATTACATTGATATCTTTATTTTATTTGTGTAAAAACAAAACTTACAAAATAATTTGGAAGATGACTTTTCCCAACATCCATAATGTCAATTGTCATTTAAAGATAGTCGACTAAAGTTTTAGTAAACCTAAATTGCAAATAGCATTTTCAATGAACAAATTTTATTTACTTTAACTTATCATAGAAAAGTTATATGTACTTTATAGCAAAAAAAAAATGGAAACATGTTATATTTTGGAGGATAAGGTATATGTATTTGAAGGTCACTCAAAACAAGAGAGTTTGGAGATTTAACAAGTCGAAAGAATAATGAAATGAAAGTAATTTAAAAAGAAAAATCAAACATACCTTCGTATTTTCCCTATAGTTATGAAAGTCTATAATTGGTAACGTATTTACTAAGATAAACTAATAAGAGGTAACTTTTTTTAGAAGTTGTAATCAAGATACACATAATATACGATAACACAGTTTATTAATACTACTTAGCACATTTATGGTACAATTTAGATCGTAAGGCTGTTTCAATTATAATTTTTTATTTTACATTGTAAAAAACTCAGTAGAAACAGATTGTTTTTTGTTAACAACGAACTTAAAAGATCAAGATAAAATAAGCCATTAAAAAACAACAAATCAAGTGTCTATATTCCTCACGAAGTATAAATAATTTTTTCTTATCCAAGGTTACATAGCTCGTCTTGCTATGATTAATACTAAAATAGAAAGCCTCCTACATCAAATTAATTGACAGTGATATTTCATGAAATATAACTTGCTTAAATTGTTGTATTTGATTATTTTATTAAAAAATACGATGAAGTCCCTTGAAAGCAATGTTATCCATTCAATCTCTATGTAATTATTTTTTTTTTACAAAATGATTCGAAACGAATTATGACATCCACTCAGTTTAACAAATAACAAAATTCTTGTAAATTCTACAACTGTTGGTGCCACTTGTATAAATTACAAATATACTAAACAAAGATAATGGTGTTATCATTGAACAAGCGTCCAACTAAATTTGACAAATAAAATATCACTTAAAAAATAATTAATATTACAGTATAATTCTTTCTCACTTAAGAGGACAATAGTATATAAACTACACAATTTGATTATAATTTCATCCACTTAACTTTTGTTAAGAGACAATGATACAATTCAACTATTACAAATATTTATTCAATTAATTCTACATATATTATACAATCTTGTGTTTTGTATTGTTATACATATCCATATTTTGTGGTGATTTTACATTATTTAATTTACGCAATTGGTAATTGTATTAAAAATTAATATTTTTCATATTGGAATGTTAGTATGTTTTAATTGTTATTATGTTTAATTTCACAATAAATTATATTTTTTTTGTCTGTGTCGTGATCGTGATTATTCTAATAACATACGCGAAAAAAAAAATGACCATCACTTTATATCGAGTTTAAAGTCATTTGCGTTGCACAATAAAATTTGCATCATTTGTTGAAAAAACTCAAAAAGGACAAGAATAAGAGAGAAACGTTGATCTCCTATGCAATAAATAAATAAACTTCGTTTTTTAATTGACTTAACGTTACATCACAGCATGAAAGTTTTGATATCAGATAGTGTAGAAGGGATATTGAAAGGGTTAGAACATCTCACCATATTTCTTCATCTAACTCTGGTTTGTGGTGTTGCTAGCTGTAGGATGTAGTTTTCTTGGCAACTAGGTATTGTGTTTGTCTTATCTACATTTCTGATGGATACACATTTTTTCAACCTGCCTCTACCTGTTCCAAGATACTCTAACTTTTGCTCACGCATGATAAATATACACATACATATCTGGTATATTGTAATAGGTTGTTGTAAACAAATTATGTTTTTCTACTTTGTGAAATTATTAGATGTTGCCATAATAATTGTGAAAACTAAGAAGTATGAAGTAAAATGTGTGGAAGGTTTGATAGCATGTGGTGAGAGAAGGGTGAGATTTGAGTATAGCATTGGTATGGCTAAATGTCAGCTTCATTTTTGGTGATGTAAATAAATAAGTAGGAAGCATTATGTGTGTCGGTTAGGAAGATGAAAAAATGGGAGATTGAAAATGGTGGGGTAGAGTGCAAGGTTGGGCTAAGGAAGTAATTAGTTAAAGCCGATATAGAAAGGCCACCATACAAGCCTAGAAAAAGTGTCTTCCAGATATGCATTTTCCATTAAACTATATTATATCTATCTTCACACAACAAGTAGAAAGAAGTTCAAGTAGAAGTAGAAGTAGAACACATCAGAACAGAACAACCTCTTTGCTGTATCCAATACCCTTCTCTCTCTCTCTCTCTCCATCTTCCCTTCCAGCTGGTACGTACCCTCCATTCCATCTTTATATACCCTCTCTCCATCTCTCATTCTTCGTCCTTCACATTCTCTCTCTCTTTATCTCTTTTTCCTTCTCTCTGAATTCCTCTTGTTCAGGTCTGTGCTCTTCAATCTCATTTGTCATTCATGTCTTTGCTTTAATTTTGGTGTTCTGAATGTCCCTCAATTAATGGTTTGGTGCAAAGTTTATGCCTTTCTTGCTTTTCACATCTCAATGTCATTTTTGTCTTGTGGGTGCTTCTGATTTTGGATCAGCTACTATAGATCTGTCTCATTCCGTTATGGGGTTCGTGAAATGATTTGAACTCTGCCATTGTGTACTTGATTTCCCTAACTCACCTACATTCACCAAGTTGGGAGCTTTGTGGGGAAAATGCGCTTCTAAAGGATTCATGCACTTTGCCATTGGGGCCATGATGGTTTTTTTTAAAGAAATATTAAATCTTACAACTGTTATTTCACTGGGTGTCTCGATCTTGAATTTAGCATTTAGAAATTTACTCTTCTGGGACTCGCTTGCAGTCTAAAGTTAACATTTTTCACTGGTGTGAAGCAAAAGTAACACATTTTAAGTGTTCCGATCTGAAATTCCCTCTGCTCGTTCTGGTTCAATTTGCATTCCTAGATCTTCCATTGTGCATTTCATATTCTGTTGAATATTTTATCTTTTGTTCCTGTGTGTTAACTTTTCTAAGATCTGGTTGCAGCCATTTGTTAGTCTCTAGATATTATTAGTAAGCTATAGACAACTTTTCAGTGAGATGTAAAGAGAAGGTTTGGTAGAAAAATTCAAAGGTTTTATGATTGTTTATATTGTTTATTTATTGGAGATTGAGTTTGAACTCGGAGTCCATTTTTTATTGCCGCATTATTTCACTTTTGCAAAAGGTGGGGTAGGTTTTGTTGAGATGAGATCTAAGTTCTAACCACTGTGGAACTTTTTTTCTTACAGGAATTTGGAGAGGCTATTAATATTGCAAGCAGAAGATAAACCAGTATAGCAGCAAAAAATGGAGTTTTCTACGCTTTTCATTGTCAGCAACATTATGCTGCTTCTGAGCACAGCATTTGCCAAAACTGCTAGTCCTCCCTCGCTGAGCCCAACTCCAGCACCAGCCCCAGCACCAGACTTTGTGAACCTCACTGAGTTGCTGGGTGTTGCTGGTCCATTTCACACCTTCCTTGGACTCCTTGAGTCCACCAAAGTGATTGACACTTTCCAAAACCAAGCCAACAACACCGAAGAAGGAATCACCATCTTTGTTCCTAAGGACAGTGCCTTCTCATCTGTGAAGAAAACTGCTCTATCCAAACTCACCTCTGACCAGATAAAGCAAGTGGTCCTCTTCCATGCCTTGCCACATTTCTATTCTCTGTCTGACTTCAAAAACCTCAGCGAAACCAGCTCTACTCCCACATTTGCTGGAGGGGATTACACTTTGAATTTCACTGATAATTCTGGGACAGTGCTCATTAGTTCAGGATGGTCAAAGACCAAGGTGAGCAGTGCTGTTCATGCCACAGATCCTGTTGCTATATATCAAGTTGACAAGGTGCTGCTTCCTGAGGCCATTTTTGGCACTGATATACCTCCAGCACCTGCTCCAGCACCAACTCCTGATGTTGCCCCTGCTGCAGATTCTCCCACTGAACACAGTGCAGATAGCAAAGCATCCTCTCCATCATCTACTCCTGATGGCTCCTCTTCTCACAAGCTCATAGGCTATGGAATCTGGGCCAACCTTTTCTTGGCATCTTTTGGTGTGCTGGTGCTCTTCTGATGGGGCTCTTCCTATTGAATATTTAATTTAGATTATGTTAATGTATCTACATTTGGTGCACTTGCTTTGATTTGAATCCATTTTTTTTGAACATAAGTGTTATTCAATATCTGTATGAATGTGATATCTGCTATTATACTATTTTTTTTTAATCTCATAGCATGTGGTTGTCATGTTATGTGGTTGTTATGTTATTACCTTTTTTGGAGAGTTTTAATGCCATCTCTTAAAGTTAAAGTCTATTCCTCAAGTTGAGATTCCATTCCCTAAAGGGATGTTTCCTGAAAATGATGATGAATTGGCTGATATACAAGAACCCTTTTTATCGTCCTACAATCAAATTAAAAAATGAAGAAACTTGTTGGACCTTTTAACGTTCCAGCTCCTGAAGACCCGGTATTTTTCCTACCCTTGTGGCATGTGACAAGAGATGCGGTTTTGGTAAACAATATTTTTAGCATTTGCTTTTGGTCCTTGACAGTGCTGTTGCAAACTGGCCCTGCTGGGTTTAGTAAACATGATTGATTAGAGTTGATAGTTCCGTGAGGAAAAAGAAAGCTTGATAATTATGAGATGCTAAAGTAATCTTGGCCAACAGATCTTTGCAATGTCATCTTCAAAATAATTACAAATATAATTAGTGGTTAATGTGTACTGTTTCAAGAGCATAGTCATATCATATCAGAGGTGACTCACTCTGAATAAAAATAATCAAGGTTAGAATTTAATGTAGTTTTTCGGTGACTTAATTTTGAATTTTGTATTCCTTTACTCTTTGAAGATTGCAGAAGGGTTTTTTTTGAAGTGTGTTGCGTTGCATATAACGATGATCTTGGTGTCTGTCTCATCCAATCATGTATTTGGTCTCAGTTTGGGGTCTTTATAGAGAAGCGCATTGCATGGGAATGTGCGAAGTGAAATTGGAGCCAACATCGTTTAGAATAGTTAACGTGTGGTGTGATCTACCTTGAGCATTCGACCCTTTGAAGAAGAACTCCTCCACGAAACTATTTTCTACCTCTCCCAAGCTTCATATTATAACTCACTTGTTTATATTATTTTTTTAATTTGATACTTTGAAATATGTTTCGTGAAAATATAAATAAAATAATGTTTAATGTATAATTAAGTTCAGCTTAATTCATAAAAATTAAAAGATAAATGGTTATGTATGTGTGAGTGAGACAGGTATATACATTTAAGATAAATATATGAACTAGTTTTTTAAAAAGTAATAAATAATAAAATTTTAAACATATATAACAGTAATTATATTTATTTTTGCTGAGATAATAATGTATATTTTATCACAAGAAAGAAACAGCTATGTATTATTTGCATTTGTAAGGGTACGACTGTGTAAATGACGTTTTTTCATAACATTTTTCTTTATGGAAGTTAACAAACTTTGACTGAAAATTAAGGACAAAATAAGGGGTTACATACTTAAATTAACTTATAAAAGTAAAAAAATAGTATATTTATGATAACATATTATTTTAATATAAAAATAAAATAAATAATTACAAAATATGTTATTATCTTAATTTCAATGTATTATAAATAAAGAATAATATTGCTCTTGTATTGATAACATAAAAAAATACGAACGTCTATTTTAACGTTAGAATATGATACCGTTTCTTCTCCTCGAATAAATTTCTCCTCGTTTTTTTCATCAGAAACTAATAGCGCTTGGATTTGTGTGATTATATTTGTTCTGTAGTGGAAATCAAGCTCCAAGATAACATATAAAATGGTTTTTTTGGGGTTTGGTTAGACTTTTTTACTCACCTGTTAACCTATTTTAGGTATTTTTCATATCCCAACGCATAAAATAAATAGTCTAACAAACCAATTTTTAAATAGGCCCACAAAATAAAAAGGGTCAACAGACTTAGTTTAAGAAAGTTATAATAAAATTTCTATTATTAATAATATTTGTTCTTAAAATTATTTTATTTATTATATGAGATTTTTAAGTTATAAAAATATTAAATATAGATAACAATACGTATATTGATCTTTTAATCTTTAAAATATTTAAATAAATACATTTATTAAAAAGTTAGATCGTATCAGAAGAAACTTTAAAAATGAATTCATTGCGATGGACTTCAAATGTTAAAATACAGTATGGTTTCGTTATCAAAATATTTTAAATATTTGAAGAGTATTTTCTTGGTTGAGAGTTGTTTGATTTGTGATGTTTTGAAGAGTGTTATTACGTTTAAAACTTGACCTTAAAATGGCTACACTCCCTAACAGAGTAATCCCTTGATAGAGAGGATAAGTTGTCACAAAATAACAATATACTAAAATCATTTTTGTAAATTAGTGTGCTTGTATATGCAAAGATGAGCAAATGCATCGAAATTACTTATTAGATTTTTATTAACAACCTATAATGTTATAATCAAATATTTTTCACAAAGCACGTGTAGAAATAATAAAATAATATCAATTAAACGAAAAAAATATATGAGTAAAAGGATAAAACATTCATTCGTATCTTTTTTACTTGTCATGTGATGGATAAGATAAGAGAAAAAAAAATGTTATTCTTGAATGGATAGGTTAACTTTTTTCTTAAAGAATTATATTTTTTGTAACATGGTGAAAGTATGATATTGTTAAGAAAAAGGATAAATGATGTGTTTTGTAGTGTGAAATAATATAAGCTATACGGAGGAAGAGAAATGATCCAGTGTTTCAAAGATTATAATAAGAATATTATTTTTTTTAACATTTTCATGTATTAAACTAGACATTAAATCCTTTAACTTGCCTTTTACACTTTGACATATCAATCTATGATAATGTATAACAATAGGATAAGGAATTTTTTTTGGGAAGGGATAGAATTGTGTATATGAAGTATAATATGTCTTTTTTTATTTATGGTGTGAGATGGATTTACTAGGATTAAAAGACATAATATAGAGTAGATACGAGTATGCTTTTAGGATAATATTTTTTAGATATCTATATAATTTAAACTTTTCATTTGGATATCAAGATTAAATTAAATAAAATTTGATTATATAATATTTTATACAAATTTATAATTTAGTAAATCAAATATCTTTATCTTCACACTTCTAAAATTGGTAAAATATATTTATCTTAACATTTCTCAAATTGGTAAATTGATGTCATACATTCTTAACTTATCAAATAATCTTTCAAAAACTTAACTTGTTAAAGCTTTGGTTCAGGTCGAATATTTGATAATTATAAAATATTTTTATCAAGTTTTTTCTTGATGAAAAAATATCAACTCCACATATTTCAAGTTTTCTCTTAACAAAAAAAAATTATAAATTCACATATTTCATATGACCATATTAAACAAGATTGTGAGTAATGTTACCGATAACTTTATAATCATAATATAATTAAATGAGACACGTATATGAATACCTTAATTTTTGGAAACATAACTAGCATTGTAAATTTTCTTCTATACAAAATATCAAAAAATTATTTAAATATCAAACAATGGTTATTTCCTTAAAAATATCAACATTGATGGTGTTTTATACTCAATATGAGTTAGTGTTATTTTATTTGACAAAGTTTGTCACTCCAACTAGTATTAAAAAAAAGTTTATTTTCAGTTAATATTAAGAAGGATTGTTTTCATATCATGTTTACCACACTTATTTAGCTTAACGTTAATAAAAATTATTTTGCAATCTTGTTAGTTGAAGATTTTTTTTTTCAAACATATAGGCTACAAAGTCCCTATTAATATTGGTAAACGATAATCATAATTAATGATAATTGAATTTTTTTTTAATTAACATTAGAAAAAAAAATCATAACACACTATTAACTTAAAATAATGTTACTATCAATAATAAAAAAATAATCACCATACACGGATAAAAAAATAATAATCACAATACACATCAATAAATAAATTTAGTTTACATCCTAAAAAATATAGTTCCTTTAGTATTGGTCTAGAAATATTGATTAATATTCAATGGACGATATAACATCAATACAAAAAATCATAACAATCTAAACAAAAAAATAATTTCTATCAATATCACTAAAAAATTCTAATGCATATCATTCTAATGACATTTCAATTTTAATCAAATCATTGAATTACAATTAAAAATGAGTTTAAGAAAAAATTCATATGAATTTGAAAATATATGAAATTTTAAATTTCTGCTATTTATATTTAACGTAAAATATATAATTTTAGATAATCCTACTTCTTTCATAAAGTTTTTTATTTTCCTTCTTAATGTAGTAATCATACTCCAATTTTTCTATAAAAGCAAATTAGTCTTCCAATTCTAAATTGGCTATATTAAGACATACACATGTCTGTTTGGTTGATTTGGGATGAAAAGAATAATTCTAAAACTGATTTCAACTGTCTCTTTTATATGTCTTGAGTGAAACTGAGAGGGAAAAGGGGTAAAAACTCTCATGCAGCCATATTTTATTTCTTTCCATTTTTCTCATATTTGGCTATAAAGTGCTAATGATGGTTTGTTAACTCTTTCTTATATAGTATAGAAAAAAATTAAGTAATACTCTTTTTCTGTATAAAATATTTTTGTTTGAAATTTTTGTTAAGAGTAATTTTATAAAATACTGATATAAAAGATCCTATATTTTTTAATTATTTTTCTTCTCAATCTCAGTAAAAGGATCTATTCCAAACATTATCCAATCCATATTACACACACTTATAAAAAAGTTAAATATTGATTTGATGGACTCATAAAAAACCAAACATTGAACTAACACTTTAAAATAATAGGTGTTTTTAATGTTAATAATGGTCTGAGTTAATGGGGAAGCAGTTCCATAAGGTATCACTAAGTTGTGCAATTTTAACTTTTTACTACCTTCCTAGCCTAACTATAACATGCTTCCTGGTTTAACACCACATTAAATATATACAAGTTTTCCAATCGATGTTCCGTATTTATATGTAATTTTCGAAATATATAAGTTTTTATCTTTTTTTGTTTTCGATAAATAGACACACGATATCTTGGTCTGGAAGCTAAACCTGCGAATTGTTAAACGTTGAAGTATATGTCAAGGAAAGCAGGAATAAATGTCGGTACGAGGTTGTACTTTTTTTTAATAATCACATGTATAACAGAAAATTAATAATCTATTCTGTATTAATATTGTAGGTTCTGAAGAGGTAAAAATTAGAATATTAATTTGTTAATACGAGAGATTAATTAAAATAAATTTTATTATTTATAAACATTATTTAAAATTTCAAAAAGCTATATGATTTATTTTCTTTTAGTAATATATAGAAAGAGGGAAAAAAGTAGTAGATATATTTGGTTGGTGAAAAAGCAACAAAAGAAAAGAAACAAGAGGAAGAAAGTGAAGGAAAGAGGAGTGTAAAGAGATGCCAGATGTTATTGGCGTTTAATATTTGAGGAAATAGAAAAGCAGAGAATGAAAGCGTGTACCGTTTGATTTGATTATTTGCGTTCCATTTCCTTTGTCTTCGCGGGTCCTTTCGCCAACACGTTTTTTTCTCCCCACCCCATTTCCTCTTTCGCACATTCAAACAAACACCTCGCTCTCGCTCTCGCTCTCTCTGAATTCGGAAGAAAGAAACTCCGTGCAGAAACAATGACGAAACCTTTGAATCTCTCTCTCCTTTTCTGACTCTCTTAGGTACTTTTCTTAACTCTCATTTCGTAATTGCTTCGTGTCTTGTCGCAATCTCCCCTTGGATCCGTGTGATTGGATATTCACGCGTATTTGATTAGATTCCGAATGCGTTATCTCTATTGGCTCATGAACGGTTCGTTTTGTGTGTTTTGTGTCAGTGTTATTCCAGTGTTTATTGTTCTTCTCCAGCATAGTCAAACATGTCTAGTTTCGTCGGCGTCCTTGTTTCTGATCAAGATCTTCAGAGCCAGTTCACTCAAGTCGAACTTCGAACCCTCAAATCCAAGGTCTGTATTTTTCTTCCTTCTTCTATTGTTTTTCGTCGAGACCGCAATCTCGGACTTAAACGCGCCTTCTGTTTATTACGTTCCTTTAGTATGTGTCGGAAAGGACTCAATCAGGCCGTGTTACTGTCGGAGATTTGCCTGCTATTTTTAAGAAATTGAAGGTTTTTTCTGAACTCTTCACCGAGGATGAGATTAAGGCTGCTTTGGCACAGTCATATCAGAACATGGATGAAGAAATTGATTTCGAGTCCTTCTTAAGGGTGAGTTTTTATTTTACCTCCGGAAAAGTTGAAGGCTAGGTTTCTGCTGCTATATGTTCATGTGTTTCTTAATTTAGTTTCTACATGTTTGTAAGAATGACCTTTTGATTGCTTTTTCAAAGAATTTTTTGGATAATAAGCGTTACAATGTCATTTGATGTTCAAATTGCCTCTTGACTCTTCATGTATGTGCACTTAACATGAAACGAAGTTGTGATTTTGTTTTTGTTTTAATTTTAAATTTCTGCTTGATCTGGTATATACTAATTTGTTTAGGAGTAATTTTGTAGGTATTAATTATATCTATATTTACATAGATAGGATATAGCAACTTTAATCAGTGACATTGAATGGCAGGCACATTTAAATCTGCAAGCCCAAGCAACAGCTAAAGATGGTGGTTCAAAAAGTTCTTCTTCATTTTTGAAGGCAGCTACAACAACTGTTCATCATGCCATTAATGAATCTGAGAAAGCTTCTTATGTTGCACATATAAACAACTATTTGGCTGAAGATAAATTCCTGGGTCAGTTTCTTCCAATTGATCCATCAACAAATGCATTGTTTGATCTTGCAAAAGATGGAGTCCTTCTCTGGTAGTGTTCATTAATCAATATCAGCTCATTTAAAACCAATTGTCTCCCCTTTCTTCCACCCTGACCCGTTGTTTATTTTATTGCTCCAGCAAGCTTATTAATGTTGCTGTTCCTGGGACCATAGATGAGCGAGCTATTAACACAAAAAAAGTTCTTAATCCATGGGAAAGGAATGAGAACCATACCCTTGGCCTGAATTCAGCCAAGGCTATTGGGTGCACAGTGGTTAATATTGGTACACAGGATCTAATTGAAGGAAGAGTAGGTTTAATCCTTCTTTTGTCCCTCTCTTCATGTTTCCAGAATCCTTTATTTCATTTGACAGAGTTTAACTCATTTTATTTTTCAAAATTTTCTTCTTTGATTACTTGTAGCCCCATCTGCTACTTGGTCTGATTTCACAAGTAATTAAGGTAAACTACTGAAACTTGTCCCCCTCCTTCCTTAATATGAAACTCAGATAAGGAGGTTGACACCATAATGAGTTTGATTATTCATTGGTAAGACGCGTAAACTTATGCTGTACTTTTTGTTTGTTTGAACTTTCATTATGGTGGCAACATTAGATTCAATTGTTAGCTGATCTCAATCTGAAGAAAACTCCTCAACTTGTGGAATTGGTGGAAGATGACAAGGTGATATTGGATAATATTGTTCCTTTATTTGTAGTTTACAAAGTACAATGGTTTTTTCTTTCCTTTATATGTCCGAAATGTGATTGAAATATCCCACTGTACTATATTGTAACATCCTCGCAGGACGTGGAGGAGCTTATCAGTTTAGCACCTGAAAAGGTTTTACTGAAATGGATGAATTTCCACTTGAAGAAAGCTGGATATGAGAAACAAGTTACAAACTTCTCTTCTGACCTAAAGGTGAGGGAAATTCTTATTAACTTTGCATGCTGACTTACTCTAGTACAAGTAATTCTGGACGTGGATAAAATATTATCCAGTATTCCTTGTTAGGAACCTTTTCTTATACCCAACACTGCCTTTATTTTATGCCTTTTAAATCAGTAAAGAAACTGCGGACCTTCTTGCTGTTGGCAACCATAGACTAGTTTTCAAGGAAAAGAATCCTGTCCTGCTCTACGTCATGCCAATTGCTAAATATGATTATAAGTTGCATATGTCTATCATATCCACAATATCTTCTTTTTGCAGGATGGAGAGGCTTATGCTTACTTGCTTAATGCTCTTGCCCCAGAAGTGGCCGGCCCATCTGCCCTAGCCACAAGTGATCCAACAGAAAGGGCTAGCATGGTTCTTGAGCAGGCAGAAAAATTAGATTGCAAGAGATACCTCACTCCAAAGGACATAGTGGAGGGATCACCTAATCTTAATCTTGCATTTGTTGCTCAGATTTTCCAGCATAGGTATGTTAGTTAAAGAGGTTGCAATGTGCTAATGATTTCATTGAAAATTCATACAATAAGAACATTTTGGGATATGCTTCTAAGAATCAATGCTTTGCTTTGCTTTTCTGTGAATGGGGGTGGGGGTGGCTTGTATATCACGTAACATTGTCACTTAAGCTTATATATTACGTTTGTTATGATTATCCTGAAATAGGCCTGAGTATTGGTAATGGATCTCTCTGGTTGATTCATCAGTTAGGGAAGGGTTAGTGAAAGTTTAAGTCAGAAAATGTATACAGTACAGGATGACTTGAGCTTTATTCAGATTGTTAGTTTTATATCAATAAATCCATTCATCTCTGTTACATACACTTTTGTGGGAGTGACCGTATAGTAGTTGGCAGCCAGAAAGTGTGCTAATGATTTGATTGAAAATTCATACAATAAGAATATTTTGGGATATGTTTCTAAGAACTTAATCTTTGTTCACGCCTTCCTAAGAATGGGGGGGAGGGGCGGTGGCTCCTATATCATGTAACATTGTCACTTAAGCTTGTGTGTTTCATTTGCTATGGTTATCCTGAAATAGGCCTTTGAGTACAAGTAAGGGTTATGGATCTCTGTAATTGATTCATTTGTTAGGGAAGAGTAAGTGAAAGTTTAAGTTACATGTATACAGTACAAAATGGATCTTGAGCTCATTCAGATTGTAAGTTTCATTTAAATAAATCCAATATCTCTTTTACTTGTACTTTTGTAGGAATGGTCTTACAACAGTTGACAGCCAGAAGATGTCCTTTGCTGAGATGATGACTGATGATGCAGAGACATCTCGGGAAGAACGATGCTTCAGACTATGGATTAACAGTCTTGGAATTGCCACTTATGTCAATAATGTTTTTGAGGATGTCAGAAATGGGCAAGTTTTTCCATTGTTCAGTTGGCTTACCATCTGCGTCTTCTATTTTCTTATCATTTCTATTTTCAACTTATGTCATCTTTTAATATTTTCTTTAACCTTTATTGATTGTAATTGTCCTTATTTCCTTTTATGCAGATGGGTTCTATTAGAAGTTCTTGACAAGGTTTCACCAGGATCTGTCAATTGGAAGCTGGCCACAAAGCCTCCAATTAAGATGCCATTCCGAAAAGTTGAGAATTGCAACCAAGTTATAAAGATTGGGAAGGACCTAAACTTTTCATTAGTGAATGTTGCTGGCAATGATATTGTACAAGGGAATAAGAAGCTCTTACTGGGTGAGTGCATTTTATCCCTGTTTTGTGATGATTTCTTATTGGTAGAAAACTTTTTATAGCCATATCACCTCTTAATCGGTGGATTCACTTAAGTGGGGACTAAAACTGTACACTGGAATAATGAGAGACCAAAGCAATAGAAAAAAGTCAATGGCTGAAAGCAAAAACTTCAAGGACTAAAAGTTATATGAGCCCGCAATATAGTATTGGATATTTCTCTGATATTTTAACATTTGGATCTGTCATTATTTTGTTCAAAATCTGCCTAATTATATGTATAGGGAATATTCATTTCCTTTTTTATTTGTCCCCAGCATTTTTGTGGCAGCTGATGAGGTTTACTATGCTTCAACTTCTGAAAAATTTGAGATCTCACTCCTCCCAAGGCAAAGAGATTACCGATGCTGATATTCTAAACTGGGCAAACAATAAAGTGAAAAGAGCAGGAAGAACTTCCCAAATGGACAGTTTCAAGGTATAGAACCATCTATAGAGTTATGTGTGTGTATGTGTGATTATACAATTCTTGGTACTCTTAATTTACATTTCTTTATAACAATGATCAGTTTTAGACATTTGTACTGCTCATGTTTGGAGCGAAATCACAGGAATCTGTTATCAATAGTACTAAAAGTAGTTTTATTAAGGCTTTCGAATGAAGAAAAAGATCGTTCAGTTTTTATAAAGGAACAATGTGTTCGATGGTTGCTTTGATTTGGACTACAACTCATTGTTCATGTTTATGTATTCTAATTCATCAGGATAAGAATCTTTCCAGCGGCGTTTTCTTCCTTGAGCTTTTGAGTGCTGTGGAGCCAAGGGTTGTCAACTGGAGTCTTGTTACTAAAGGGGAGACTGGTATGCCGACTAAGAATTTATGCTTCTAGAATTCTGTCTGGAACTCTTTATTTTCTCATCAATCATTATATTTGATATTAATGTGATGAGAATATGTTACCTTATTTATGAGCAACAATTGGAAATTTCAAATTATTCTGTCTTGAATTGCAGATGAAGATAAGAAGATGAATGCAACATACATAATCAGTGTTGCCCGAAAACTTGGGTGTTCCATTTTCCTGTTACCTGAAGACATAATAGAGGTAAGTTCCTAGATGTTTTAAACATAATATTGCTAGTAATTATGCCAGTTGTCTATGAAAAGGGCAGTTTTGATAATAGGATGCAGTCTCCAGTAAATATTCTTTTATAGATTAGAAATACACAATCCTTCTGAAATCTTAAAATTGGAATAGTACGTTTCAACAATTTATTGGTTGTTGTATGTGACACAGCTCGTGTCATTTATCCAAAGTAAATAATGTTTATGGAAAAACGCTTCTTCTAGCATCTAAATATATCTTTTCATTGAGCTTCCTGCTCACATAAATGTTTCAAAACTGGGCATTAGTAAATCTTGCATATTTATTATATTAATGCTTACCTAGATTCCACCAGACTTTTTATCTGTCCTTTATTTGGCTGAGAAATTTTATGTCCGACTCTCCCTTATCTTGCATTTAACCTTGACAGGTCAACCAGAAGATGATACTCATTTTAACTGCTAGCATAATGTATTGGAGCCTGAAGAAACCTGAAGAAAACAACCAGCGTGAAGCAACAACGCCTGTAACTCCAGTTGAAAGTGAAAACGAAACAGATGTAGTTGACGAGGTATCTAATTTATCCGTTGATGATACTGCTCCGGAGAATGCCAGCACTCCTTAAGTCCGAAAGTTTGAAGAAAACCACATCCAATGGAGAATGAATGGACAGAACACAATTTTGTTTATAGAACTAAAAGAAGATGCCAACTTCTTGGTTCCCTGTTCGAATGGAAGCTTATTGTTTATTATGAAAAACCACAGATAATAAGGATCTTGTAAATTCTTATTTTAGATTTTTTTGTACTTAGGCATATTCTTTGACGAAAATTGCATGCAAAATTTCCCAATAATAATATGGGAGGAAGGCATCGTTTTGTTTTCCGTCCTACTATGATTATTTTTAATGCGGTGCATGCAGATACGAATTGAAGTGGATGAACGAAACCAGTGATTATTTATGCGCTTTATCTTAGTGGGTTTTTAATTTCAGGTTTGGGATTCAATTACCATACAGGTAATCCATGTTATGTATGACCATTAAAGAACTTGTATGCCAACTTTTTCTGTTTTCGTCCTAACTTTCTTTGTTGTCAATATAACCAGCAGAATAGTAGAAGTGCAAATGCGCTCTTATAAAACATCATGACACACTCCTTGCAATTGTTTTATTTTATTTTTTTTAATTGGTCTATTATGTTTTTTCTTGATCTTTGTCCCCGATGATTCGACTGTTCTTCATTTAGTTTACTTTCCTCGTCAGTCTTATTCACTCATATTCAGATCATTCAAGACTATTTTCTACCATGCTTCATGTAATAAATCTTTATTTTCCGAACAATACCATTTTATTATAGATAACATCTCAATGGAATTCTTCATTTTATCGTTTCACCTGAACCATATACTTTTTTTCCTTTTTCTTTAACAGCGATATACTTTGTCTTCTACTTGGGGATAACCACCACCTTTCAAAGTTTGTTTAACCTTCCCTATATTCTCTATTAATATTCCAACTAGAATTATATTATCTTAATAAAGTAGCAGCACATGATTATTCCAGACTAAGCTTTCAAAGTCAACCCTTGATGTAGTCCTAGATAAAGTTGATGTGGCCTCGTTCTTACCCTAGTAATGATCTATTCACACATTTTTAATTGCTATCCAATACAAATCTATTTCTTCTACAGTACCTTCCATGAGATATTTTGTTGAAGTCCAATGATCCACCCTCTCTAAATTAATATACATACATATATATTCATAAATAAATCTTTTCCATTCTTCTGGTAGCTCTCCATTAAACGTCATAACTAGTATATTGCTTCATATTTGGCCTCCTAGACATAATTTATTTCAGTGATGTGAATCTTTTGTCTCCGATCGTTTTCACCTTCCATAGTATTAACGTAATTAGTTGATATAATAAGTTTCAGTATAAAAACATTCCGTCATTTTTATTTTTCATTATAAATTTTAAATTTTAACCACAATAAATTTCAGTCCAGTTGCTACTAGTGATTTTACATATTTGTCATACCTAGATGATCATGGACTCTACTGCATTCACGAGTGAATAAATCTCACTCTTAGGCTTAGTGAAATAACTCACCAATGACTTTGTAATTAGATGATTTTTCATTACAGAATAATTTAGGTTGCATTTAGAGAAAATATTTAAATATATTTTTCTCAAAATTTAATCTTTTGTAAATCTTTATTTTATTTATCTATTTTTAGCCTTTAAAGTTATAAAAAGGACGTGTTTTTAGTAACATGTCTTTTCCCTCAGATAGAACATATTTCCTCTGAACTCGATTGCCATTAATAAGAAAGTTCGCGAATAAAATCTTCTAAAGCTACAAGGCACTATCTATATTATTAGAAGAACACAAATTGGGTACCCTTTTGGTTGATCTTTTCAACTTCCATCGACCGTCATTATGAACAGAAGTACTGAACCGATGTTGATTTATGAACCACACACATCAACATATATAGTTGTAAACTCGCAGAGACGCAGACTCCAAAAAATAAAATAAATATACTCAAACTACACAGAAATGAATGCCTTCGTTTATATTCATCTCATGGTAGCCCATCTTTGTTTATTAGATGAAAAGTTGCAATCGACTCCCCCATTCAAAATTTGATTAATCGAGTAAGAATAATACTAAATTCTGTCCTCCGTATAGCGAGAGGTCTTTGTATACAAACTGAATAATAGTAAATCCTGTTCCCTCTTAGCCTGATAGGAACAAATACGATCCCTTTAAATAAGCTTTTAGATTTAGAATATTTGAATATGAAATCTTACTTAAGGGGTAGAACAAATACATTTATTCATTGTCCAGAGTTAAGAAAACGAAGTAGAAATTGAATAAGAAGATGGCAAACAACTCAGGAACCACGTGATCGCATTTATTCATACACACCGTAACAATAAATCCCTCTTCATACTTAATTCATTCACTCCTATTCACCGAAATTTGATAGTTTTTTTTGGCCGCTGCTTTTTCTCCTGTGTGCAAGAAAACGCATTCAACTTGATGAAACTAATCCCTTTAATCAAGAATTCTGATTTAATAAAGCGCTTCATTCGGGACTTGTAACCAACCAGTATTCAATGTCCATAAGATGATTTTTCCGATGTAGGAAACACCAGCATCCTTAATTATCAGAGAATGTGAGTGAAGAGGGGTGAAGTTTGATGTTGATAGAGATTATTATAATCTTAATTAATAGATTATGATGTCCATATCGAAATTTACACTTATGACCTACAAACATCCTGAAATTGAACAGGGCTTGTGTCATGCCCCGAGGGCGATACCATTTGAGATTAAATTAGAGAAACGTAACGTAACGTAACGAAAGGTACCCAAAAAACAAAAACAAAAGACAACAAAGCTAATGCTAGTTGTCATCCGTTCTAAGGGAATTTAACCGTCTGATCCTCTGATCAAGCTCCTTCATCACTTCAGGTTCTTGTTTCTTCCTTTGCTTCGATATCGTGTTCGTTGTCATTGATCCTATCTTATCAAATGCCACCTGCAAAAAAAATCAAACTTTCATTCAACCATTGCATTATTAAACCATACCGTGCAGTTAAAATAAGATGGTAAAAGTTTCTTACTGTCAATAGATCGTCTGGATCAAATAGGTGATGAGTGGTCATCTGCAAAATGTTGATCACTTCGCCAACATGATGCGTTAGAATCAACTCATCTTCCTTCATCTGCAATTAGGACTCACCATTGTTAAAACATCCTTTCCAATGTAGTGGTTACAAACATTAAAAAATCAAGAAGGAACAAAAGGGTACCTTAAAGATTGCCAATGCCACGTTAAATATAACCTTGGCACCCTCATAGAAGATAACATCCCACACGCGAAGAGTTGTCTGGTTCATGGAGGAAGTGTTAATACGAGGAACAATTTAACATTTTGATGTAGAATTTATTGCAGCATTATTCTAACCTCGGAAGGTAGGCTTTTGGAGAAGAGGCAGAGGAACCACTCGGTTGCAACAAGGGAAACATCAAATTCCAAAGATTCTAAATGACTCGCAATCCTGCATTTCCATTACTACAGTTTTCAGAAGGTAGTAGGAATCAAACATATATGATACACAGTTAACACCTCATATAAAAATACCTAGGACACTTTTTAGCCAGTAAATCTTTGAACACTCTTTGTTCCACATGGCACCCTGACAAGTTGTTTGTGTAACAGTCATTAACCAGGACATTTTCCAACAAGACAGCAAGCATCCAAAATGCATCTTCTTCTGTCTTCATGACAAGCAACAACAATGCTGCCACGTAATTTAATCCCTGGAGCAGTAATATAGTAGAGTTAGCAATTGATAAAATGTGTATCCAAGTATGCATTCAATATTTTTAATTTTCAAGTAAACCAAAGGTTATTGTGTAGAACTTCAATTTAACCGAAGAAACTTTGTGGTGCTATGTTTTACCTACCTTGAAAATTTTAAGACATAAAATACAGTGGCTGAAGCAGTTCAGAAAACAATGTAGGAATAACATAGAAACTAATCCATGCTTCAGTCACATCATTGTTGTTAATTTACAAGAGTGAGGGTTGAGAAAGAGCAAGAGAATATTCAACCAGCATGTTGCAAATTTTTGAACATATAACATCTAATCACGGAAGAAAAAGAATAGACGATCATGCTTAGAAGCATTTATTGAATAAAAGATATTTTCTCTTCAAATACCTAATACATACATAGGTAGGTAGTATCAAATTTATATTCAAAACAAGTCAGATTTTTGTCTTTCATGTATGAGAAGAGAGAAACTTCTTCAAAAGAAAGAACAGAGCAAACCCACCTGACAATACCCAACATCAGAATCACGGAAGGAATAAGCAACAAGAACACGCCTGAGAGCAGCATGACCCTCAGGAGTGTCCAGCCACGGGTGGCCAGGGAAGGTTCGGGGTAGGTCCTGCAAACATGCTTATGAAATTATTAGAAACAGAAAAAATGTAATGAGCATTATAACAAGTGAACAGGATCAAATAATTCTCGAACAAAAATCAATAATCAAACATCATTTTAAGGATAGCATCAAACACCCTGATGACAGCTGCATTTCCAAAACCATAATGTGCACATTGTTAATTAAGTAGATAAACAGCATCCACATCCCAACAAAATCTTCATCCCTAATCTTTAACTATAACAAGGATCACACAAATTCCCATCTGTTTCTGATCAGCGTTTATTCAAAGCTTCCTTTTGCCTCAACTAAATTTTGTGCACTCGGGAACATGTAAATTATTCAAATGGGATATACCAATACGGCTCAAGGATCCTATAATTGTAAAGGTTACAAACATAGGGCTAACAAATGCTTCAATTCTTACGGATCTTCCTTAACTCTCAATATCCTCCATAACATAATTAATAATTTTACTCATAGGAGAAAAAACACAAAAGCACGCAGACAATCATTCATCAAAATCTGCAGCAAATTTCCGTCTGAAATTTTTTTAAGAAGACACAAAGCAAAGTCCTTACGAAATGATTTCTCCATCAAATTCATCTGAAAATGATCCACACACCTGCAAGCACTTCTCAAATAAAAGGCAACCAAACAAGCCAGAAGGACGATGATCCCCAGAACCATAATAAAAAAACTTGAAATCAAATTCAAAACCAAACCCAACTTTCTGTGATGATGATAAAAAGAAAAGGGTGAGGTCCTCACATGATCTATCTGCCGGGTAGCAGGGGTGACCTTCCCATCCACTGCTTTGGTCAAATCATCATAATAACTGTCAGGCACGGTGGACTTTTTCTTGGCTGCCCCTGACAAGGAAAACCAAATCTTAGGCCTAAGAACTGGGGGTATCCCTTTCCTGATCAACTTCTTCAACGTGATAGCATTAGTCAGAGCTGAGAATTTTAAGGAGGATGTAAGGGCACTGCCTTGCCCGATGGTAGTGTGCAAATACCAATTTGCTCCCTTGCTGGCCTCCAATGCCCACCAAACTCTTCCCTGTTGCCTCACCTTCTCCCTTACCTCATTCAACACATTCACATCATCCACATTCCCTTCCACTGTGAATCCATAAAGGTCTTGGAATTTCACAGTCAGATTTGCCCTCCTGGAATGGATGCTGGGCCTCAAAACTGCTACCTGAGATTGGTATTCAAAGGCAAGGTCAATTTTGCTTTTGGTCCCATACATTTTTTCTTGTGTCAGATCAAGAAAGACGGCCACAACAAAGGGGCTGGGCTTGCCTTTGCTTCGGTGTTCAGACTGGGTTGTCTTATGAATAGGGAAAAGGAAGGACCTTGTCAAATAAGAAAATTACCCACTAGTCTGAAACCGAGAAATGGTCCATTCCAAGGACCTGGGTGCTCGAGATTAGGTGAGGAAACGCCGCAAAGTTGTCAGAAACAAAATGGGTGCAACAAGATTTGGGGGAACAAGGGTTTGGGTCAGAAATGATAACAAAAGGGCAAAGTTTTGAAAGACCCTTTCCGCATCCTCGAGCAAGCCTGAGACTTTGATGTATTGAGCTCAAATATCTTGGGTGAGTCTATTGAAAACACTTATAAATGTGAATTGTGGACAGAAAAAAAAGTGGGGGTTGAATATTCAAGCAAAGAGAGATAAGATGAGAACCAGGAAGAAACAGGTGGGAAAAAAAAAAAAGAAAAAGAAAAGAAAAAAAGAGGAAAAATGAGGGAACAAGAGATCCTTTAAGATGAATGTAAGAGAGAGAGAGTGGGGGGAAGGAAGAGAAAAAGGTAGGTGGTGAAATGGGTAATAAGATGAACAAAAGAATGGACTAGAAAGAAAGGGAGAAGAATAAAAGGCTGGAATTTAGGGAGAATTTTTGCATAGAAAGAATGCAAAAACAGAACGGAGAAATAGGGATGCCGATCTGAGCTGGTCGCTGCCTCTCGCCTCTGCTACAAACAAACACTCTCTCCGATCTTTCTCTTCTTTCATTTTTCTCACTGGTTTAAATTTCACCTTTTCATATATTATATTTATTATAAAATTAAAATTATTATTATTATGGTTATTATTATAACGTTCATTAGGTGAATGGATTAAAAAGCATCATTAATGAGAAAAAAAGTTTTAGAGACTTTCAGTGACTCTGGTGCACTTTTCAAATTCGAAGATAATGTCTAGTGTCTTTTTCTTAGACGCTCTGTGTGGCATGATTGCATCCTCTTGAGTTTGCATTTTTACATTAAATCAATAGTTCTAAATTCTTTATGATATTTTTATTTTTTATGGTAAGTATTGAATGTATAGTGTACTTCAAGCAATTGAATGCATTTTTTATCACTTTTTTCAATAAGAAAATATCAGGATTTGTATATATATATATATATATATATATATATATATATATATATATATAACATTAACTATATTAAATCAATTCTTTTTTAACGAAATTAAAATTTAAATATATAATTTCATATAAAGTATTTATATATAAATTGTTTATATATCTCAAATAGAGTAATGATGGGGTAGTCTTAGGAAATCTACTTAAATCCTATAAATAATTAAAACGTAAGTATATTTAATGATTTTTTTTTTCTATTTTCCTTTAACTTGTGGGTTAATAGTTCATAGATTAAACGTTTTGTAACTTTTTATGATTTAATACTTTTATTTACATAACATCACTTGCTGTGTTGATGATTAGTATATAGTGACATATTTTTTTAGTATTCCAGTATTTATAATTATTTTATATAAAAAGTTAGAAATATTGAGTTCTAATTTTCATTTGATTATAAGTTTTCTATCACCTTTTATAATTTCACTAGTCCACACACACACACACATATATATATATATATATATATATATATATATATATATATATATATATTCCTGTCTTAGATGTTTTTATAGAACAATTTTTAAAATATATAATTATACTGAAAAAAATAAAAACAACTAATCTATATACAACAAAGGAGGTTTAGTAAGTTCCAATGTATGTTTACTATAAGTGTGGACACCTACTAGTCATTTCTGCACCATTAATAGGTAGATAGCACACATGGGCATACCCTATTATTTACTTCTATTATCAAGTTAATAAATAGACAGAGAAATAAAACCATTTACTTTATTTATATCCATTAAATTATCTATTTTGATCCACAGCAGACTTTATCTCCCAAAAAAAGATTATTTTGCCATAATGCTCCGACACATACCCAATAATATAAACTTTATGTAATCCTTAAATTTAAGCATTTAAGGGGTCACTAAATCCCGATCTATATATAAAAAAATAGAGAATTCATATATTAAATTTAAGGTTTTTCTTTTAATTTGCTAGAGGAGAGCTTGTCTTGTTCATTATTCATCTAAAGCTTATAAATTGCTAACTAGATGTGAATAAAAAGAAAATAGAAAATTCAGATCCCACAAACTTAAAAAAGAAAATAATTGTTATGATTATTTTGTTCATGACACCTTTTCACTACCTCGCTTCAAAGTAGGGGGAGAGTGTTTTACTCTTAGCTTATACCAAAAAAAAAAACATGGAGGATTTATTAATTAAGTTAAAACATTATTTATCAGTAAATATAGGTAAAGAAAAAAAAAACGCGTGTGTTTATGCAAGAAAAAATCAGTTACGAAATAAATAGATAGAAAACAATATGTAATTATTCATTTGCAATCATCATGTTCAAGTAGCAAAGACATTCATATAATAAGCATTCACAGATCCAAATACTACTGTTTAAAAGTTATTGAAGTATATTTTGTGTAAATATAACTCTTTCTAATATTTCATTGTGAGTGAAGTATAATACAGTTTTATAGAGTACATTGCATTTTTTTTAATCTAGTGTTTAAATCTTACTCTTTAAAATCATGAAATTAGGAAAAGTCCAAGTAAAGATTTGTAAATGGAATTTCCAACTATCAACTAAAACACCAAGAAATAATAATAATAATAACAGTTTCATGTAGCTTAATATGTTTGAATCCACAATTGAAAAATATCTATATGTATTTTAAATCCAAACACCTCTATTGATTTCACATTTTGTATGTGGTTTAATAACAAGTAAGTATATACATTGTATGGCAACTCCCACACACTAACTCTCTTTATAATCCTGGAAGCAATATCAAAGTGTAAGATTTATGATCAAAGTGGGTTGGGAAATATGTAGGAATAGTTTAGGGTAGCTGAAGAGGAATTAAATAAGTTGGGTAAGAGAAGTGAGGTGGAAGAATTAAAGGAAGAAGTAAATGTAAGTAAGACTTTGTAGATCAATAATAGAAGCAGTTATGAATAAAATCAATTTTCAAACAAACTTTAAGGAGTAAATGCACTGTTGAAGCTAATACAAATTTAAAGAGGCAAAGTGAAGAAGAAAGTACAAAATTTCTTCTACTTAAGGTTGGATGTGTTATCAAGTATAAGGAGATTATATTATGTTTTTAAAGCATTTTATGAATAAAAAGTAAAACACTTTATTTAAGAATATGGAAGTTACAAAAGTCATAGTCCAAATAAATGGAGTATTAAATTCATTAATTTGGAAGCCCTCGAGGAAGATACAACCATAATCATGAGAGATTTTATCACGTTGTTCTTTAGATTTTTCTTATATATATATAAAATAATTTTAAAGGTTATAGCTAATATATTAAAGAAATTTTTATCCAAAATGGTTGATGAAAGATAAAGTGTTTTCTTGAGAGACAATAGCTTATTGCATTGTAATTTGGTGTTCAATAAATTAATCGATGGAGTGAAACGATTAAGAAAATAATGCTTATATTTAAAAAGAAAAGTAAGTTTTAGAAAAACATATGACTTTATTTCTTGAAATTTCGTACTGAATGTTAAAATGGTTGAGGTTTAATGAAAGATGGGTGTTGTGAATTAGATAATGTATAATTGTTTATCTTTACTTTTATTACTTTTATCCTTATCAATTATAAGAAATAATTTAAACTGGCAAAAAGTTTAAGAAAATGAAATTTACTAACATCGTTTCATTTTGTAGACATAACAAAATGTTTATTTCAACTCGTGAGAGAGATGAGTGGAAAGAGCTCTATATATACTATATAGTTAAATTCAATATACTTTAATTTGTAGATAACACTATCTTATATAGATGACAATAACTTATTTAGAAAAGACTATATTAAACTATTTTAAGAAGCTTTCAACTTATGTCAAATATACTTTTTATAAAAATATATTTAAAACCATAAAGATGAAATATTCAAAAATAACATAACTAAATTTTTAAATTACAAATTACTTTACCTATTTAAACATTCATGTTAGAACAAATTCAAAAAAAGTTAAGAACGTGTACATCAATTATAGAAATATAAGAATAAATTATCGATATGGTTGAGAAAAAACTGTCTAAATTTATGTAATAACATTGTTATCATATAATTCATGAAAAAACTCTTTATCTTTTTACTTTTTTAAGAGTTTATTAAAAGAATAAATCTTAATGTACTTATACTGCACTGAATTTATTTGGTCACAACTATTCAATTAGTTTATGAATGATGAAAGATCTCTTTGACGGATTAGTTATCTAGTGTATTAAGAGGAATTAAAGTCATACATGAACATGAAATTGAAGTCTGAATTTATATTGACAATTTAAATTTATTATTAAAATAGAAGTAAAGTTGAGTAATTAATTGAAATTAGCTTGTGGTGAAAGTAACAATTATTTTTGGTCAGTCATTAAAATAACCATGCAGTTATCAGCAAATAGTTTTTATAATAAAGTCAAAAGAGGATGATAAGTAAGAAGGAATAGTTCAAAATTTGAATGCATCACGTTACAAGGATTGTTGAATACGATTTCCCAGAACGTGCAGAGTGCTAACAAAATCTTTTCAATTTTTAATAGCGCCATAGTAAGTCGTGCCAATGACTCTGTGCTCATGAAGCTCAAATTCAAAGCAGTAAAATTATTAATATATCTGATCTATTTTTAGTTTAAGTACTTATTATTTTTTAAAATTAAAATATTTTAATTTTAATTCTTAAATATATTTATATTTATTTTAATCTAAGTTTCCAATATACATTTAGATTTTGTTTTTTATCTTAACAACTAATATATTACATATCATATGATAATGTTAATATAGGTAATATAAAAGATTTAATACTAATAATTTTTTCAAATAAAAGATAGTTTAACAAACACATTAATTCACGAACATACACAATAAAAGAAAACACTTAAATTAAAATGATTAATACTAATAATATTTAAAAAAGTATATAATAAGGAACTAAATTTACCTAAACGAAAATATAATAGTAAATTTTTTTCACGTCTAAGCATATAGTATTATAGCAAATAAACTGCGTACTGCAAATTTGGTTTTTTTAAAGTAAGAATCCATTTATATTTGATCTAGGAAAAATAATTGAAAATGACTAAAAACAATATATATTTTTTTAGAGTTTTTGGTAAGAAAAAAAAATATAGAGAGAGAAATATTTAAATAATATATATATATATATATATATATTACACTGCTTATTTTTCTATTGTTTTTAATATTATAATTAAAGATATTTTAATCATTACATAAAATGACATAATTAAAACATCCTATAAACAGATCACTTTTATCATTTTACACTTATTATTTGTTTTAACATATAACTTTTATCCAACTCGTATAATTCAAAAAACTAGTTTAGCTGTTTTATATGCATTAAGGTTTGAATTGATCTGAAACCAATATATTCTTCATGAAATTTGGTTCTCTCTAAAAACGACATGTGACTACCTACACAGTTTTTTTTTTTTTTTCTATTGTACCTAAAAAATTCCTGTAGACTGTCAATGAAAGTACAGGCAAAAATTTGGAATAAATAAATGATTAACTATTTTCGGTGCATTTTATTTTTCAAATAAATGAATCAAATCTGACCTAATTTATTTTAAATCCCATTTATATGTATACCACTTAATAATCCATATTTTTTATACCAAAAAGTAATTTTTGTAATGTTACCTTTTCTTCTGTGTACTTTGCTTCGTCTACATGGTTTCTCTTCATCATGATTTGTTTTATCAGAAAAAAAGTTTTTTACCCAAAAAAAAATTCTTACGCTTTTCTCGCATTTGATCTATTTCTCCAATCATATTAATTGGCAAAAGTGAAGGGCAAATTTTGAAAGGGGAAAGGTGAGGACACGTTTTTGTTGACATGTGTTTTGCAGTTATGGAATTGTTCTGTGGCCCACAAAATGATTGTTTGGATTTGAGCAAACTGATATAAAGTGGGGCCCATTAGGCCTGTTAGGTAGGCCCATCCTTTCACTAGCGCCAAATGGAAGAAATCACCTGTGGATGAGACTATTCTTATTCTCAAAGTTATGGATAAGCCTTACAAAAGTTTCAAGCAACCTCATTCAAATATTTAAATTAAAATATAAAATATAATATGGAGATTGTATACCCTTATTCAATCATAAATGATGATATATTATATATTTTATTTATTAATTATATTAACAATTTTTGTATTGGAAAACAGTGTAAAATTATTTATAAAACTTAAGCTAGAAATTATATAGTAAGCTAAATCTTATTTAATAGAAAAGAGTGCATCAGATTAATTCCCAACAATGTAGGTTGTGTTCGTTCTTGTTACATGGGCCGGCTCTTTCTACATTGGGCCGAACCGGCCGGTTGACGTTGACGTGGGACCCATTTTCTTCTGGAATCAACAAATTTAAGCCGTTCTTCACCGGTTCGTGGCCATTTCATTTCATCCACGCAATTTTTTATACTTGTAATATTACATTTAGTAATAAGAATGATTAATCAATGTTTACTTTATTTTCTTAGGTAATCTCAATTCAAATTTATGTAACATTATTGTTTTTTATTGTTTTTTTTCTCACATATAAAGTTATATCATACACGTGTTTATTGAGTTTAGACTACTATATTTCCATTGCAAATTAATTTTTTTCTCTCCAAAAATACTCATGAAAAACTTCAGTATTGATTAGTAACTGACCATCTTGACTTACTGGTTTGTAATATTTCTCAGACTCTTCAATTAAAAGAAACATTAGTGAGATATTGGTTTTAACTCTGAATATGTTAATACAAGGAAACAACAATATATCTTATGGAATAAGGAAGAGAAAAAAACAAATAAAAGGAAACAACTAAAGAGTGATGATATCAGCCTACTTCCTTTGACACAAAGACAACGACCATTCACCTTCACGTGCTATGTCATTGTTATTATTTTATTCAAGAAAAAACTCACTATCAAAACTCTTCAAAAACTTAATAATCCTAGAAACAATTTCACCAATATAATTAATTATATAGACAAAATTAATTGCGGAATGTTAAAATTAAAAAAATATAATTTATTGCAATATAAATAAAATATCAAATTAGTAAATAATACAAATTAAAAAACTTAATTAATGTTTAATCTTATAATAACCACAAATAATGCATGGTTAAAGTAAAGGCAATGGTGTGTTCATCGCAATAAAGTTTTTAAATTTTTCTTCAGCCGTTTTCTTGTCTTCTTACTGTGTCTAATCAATTCTTTTCCTTCACATACAAAAGCTATTTTTCACTTCACATTTTTTATCACAGTTTCTATTTGAAGGATAAACATAGAAAAGAAGAAAGAAAAAGTGATGGAGAAAAAATATAACTGCTTAAAGTATTGTGAAAATATAAAGTGAAAACAATACTATTCTATTATTTTTAGCATTTCCTGCTTGTATTTTCAACATTGATGAATCTGATAGGTACCTTAGTTGTTGTATACAACATAGCAGTTCACTAGAGAAATAAATAAATATCATTGTAAAACATGCTGCACTTTTCATATCCACTCAATTATGTACTACACTAATGCCATTACTATTAATGAAATAATGAAATTATTCTTTCGTAGGTGAGTGAAATGCCACGTACAGAAAAGGCCTTTACAAAAAAATAAAGTAGAGTGAAATACAATATTTTAATATTGATTTACACAAAAAAAAAAATACTAAGCAGCTATTTTACACAAAATAATATTTAAAAAATCAATTTTGAAAAGTTTGTTTCATAATGTATTTAAAGTTTTATGAAAAACTTGTTCTTAAAATCTTATCCTAAAAATTTTGTTTCGATAAATCCTGTTTCAGAAATTCTCACAAGTTCAAACAGTTAATTTGGAAATCACTTTTACAAAGAATAATATAATTATTTTAAAAATTATACGTTGAAGTTAGAAATTATGGTATTGCACGAAGCAAAAAGCCTTAAAGCAATTATACCAAAAAGGTAAAGAAAACTAAATTAGATTGTGCTTCAAAATCAAAATGTGGCTCCGAAGGCCCAGAGAACAATTTGCTCTCATTTGTTCCGATATCTTCAATTTTGGTTGCAACATCTTCAGTTGACATGTTATTCAAATTTTCGCCATCACTCACATTGTGCTTCACCACTTCATTAACTTAACAAATTATACACAAACTATCGGTATATCAATGTATTAAAATGCTGTAAATAAACTAAAACTACAAGTTGCATTGATTAAATCAAATTCCTAATTAAATTCTGATTTTAAAAACAAAACTTTATTTCCCAAAACCTAAATAACAACTCAATCAACAATATTATAGATTATTTGTTTCACTACAATCACACCACATCCCAGTCCTGACACACAGGACTCTCCACTAGTATTTGTCATCACCCAAATTTGGTTCACAAATAATTATAATTTTGAAACAAAATCAATAGTAATATTAAACGAGATAATATTTTGGGTAACTTACACTACCTAATTTGATCATATATATAAAATTGACAAATTATTAAATATTTATTTTCGTATCACCTTTTTAAATATATATATATATATATATATATATATATATATATATATATATTGTTTTTATTATGTTATCTTTGTTTTTGTCATGATGAATTTTATTTATGTTTTCAGTGCAGAAGTTAAGTATTGCGTGTTACGTTTATATTATGAAAACAAATTAGATATTGTTAAAGATACAACATTTCTCTTATTTCACTCTTCAATTGCCTTAAAACAAACTATTCTTTGATACCTTTTTTTTCTATATTAATTTGTCTCAAGAGACAAATTTATAAGAAATATAACTTATTATAATTTATATGAATTTTAATATTTATTGAATTTTAGTTCTTATTTCTGATGGACTTAGGATTTCAACGCTTCTCGTTCTGCCCGTACTTTTTTTATTGCTAAATATATAACATAACATAACATGTTTTTTTTTTTTTTTTAAACTACTGCAAATTGCACAACTATTGTCGATAATGGATAATTCTTTTTAATTGAAGTGGGTAAATTGTGTCAACACCATTTTAATTTGAAGAAATTTTATCTACTGGTGACAATTTTAATTAAAAAAAGAAAAAGTCGTGTTTAACAGGAGAGATCTTTGGGTAAAATAGAAATTGTATCTTTATTAAAATATTAAATGAAATTATTACCATGTACGATTTCTTTATTTTTACATAAATCTTTTCTACCAACTACGATTTCTTTATTTTTATATAAATTTTACGATTTCTTTATTTTTACATATATATTTCCTACCAACTACGATTACTTCTCTATGTAATTGACATTCTTTCTGTAATGATATCCTTTCTATAATTGATATCGTTACCATTACCTCACGATTTTTCCGTTTGGATAAAAAAAAAATGTGAACATTATGAGAAATATGCAAATTGCACCCGTTTGAAAAAATGCCACGTAACACTTCTACCACTCTTTCTATCCCAATTTTTTCTTCTCTTTAACTGTTCATGAAATGAAAGAACAACTTGCTACTACCTTCTCTTGTTTGTTCATCCATCTTTTCGATGGTCCAACATTCATGCCGCAACCACATTTAGGTACACTATAATTCACTCAATAATTGCTATTAATAATGAGTCTTTGAAAAGGATTTAAACTCAACTTTTTCTAGTCGATATAAGATAGCCAAAGATCACATCTTAACGCATCCTCAACTTTTTCAACTTTTTCGATCTCTCACTCTCTCAGCTAGATCTTCAACTTTTTTCAGGTTTGATTTCTCTAAGCTTCTCACTTTCATCGATCTCACACTCTCTGTCAGGTTCTTTCATCGTATTTCAATATAAGAAAGAAGCACAGACAAACACTTTAAATAGTAGTTGTGTCTAAGTCACGACGTGTCAGACAATGTATGTCAAACACTATATGGATACTGAAATTTTTAGCAGTTCCTTTTACTTCTACTTTTAAAACTTTTATGCTAATACAAGTTGGATTTTTTTAGCCACCAAAAATTTCCAACTTTTGTTATTCCTTGGCTATGAATGATCTTTGGCTAAAGTATGTTTGTCCAATTGAAGGAACAATTTATTTAAGCTTAGTAAGACTAATGTGTAACTTTGGATCGAGTCATTATGGAAATAATGTTCTTGAAAGAGTTGAAACTGATATGGTTATGGTGCAGCAAAGCATGGAGGAGGTAAGTGCAGAGGTAGTATCTGATGAAGAAGCCTTTCTGTTTGCCATGGAACTAGTTATTGCCTCTGCTGTTCCCATGGTTCTCAAGTCAGCTCTGGACCTTGGCATCTTAGAAATCATAGCCAAGGCTGGTCCTGGAGCTTACCTTTCTCCTTCTCAAATAGCTGCTCAAATCCCAATTATAAAGAACCCTAATGCATCTGCTTTGCTGGACCGCATGTTACGCCTTTTGGCTAGCTACAAAATCCTCACACACTCCCTCATTCAATCCTCTGATGGTAAGGCTGAAAACCACTATGGTCTTCACCCAAAAGGCAAATACTTTGTCACCAATGAAGACGGTGTGTCTGTGGCTGCTCTCTTTCTCATGTTACACGACAAAGTACTCAAAGAAATGTGGTATTGTATTAACAGATATGTGTACTTTTTTACTCTTTTTAAGTTTTACATAACACCTTCAAAGGATTGTGGGCAGCATGAATAAAATATCAGTGCAAGAATGTTTTTTGATATAATTGGTGAATTCTTAGAGAGAGAGTTTGAGCGTGTTGTTGTAGGTACAAGCTGACAGAATCAGTTGAGGAGGGTGGTTTTCCATTTAACAATGCTTATGGAATGGATGCCTTTGAATTCCATGGCGCAAATCCAAGATTTAACAGGCTTTTCAATAAGGCGTTGTCTGATTGCTCTAGCATCACAATGAAGAAAATTCTTGAGACCTATAATGGGTTTGAGGGTGTTGGATCTTTGGTTGATGTTGGCGGTGGAACTGGAGCTGTCATCAGCATGATTGCCTCAAAGTATTCCGCCATAAAGTGTGTTAATTTTGACTTACCCCACGTCCTTAAAGATGCTCCGCATTATGCAGGTTCTTTTCACTTTTTAGTTATTTAACCTTATATTATAAAAGCCTAATAAGGTTTATTTATAAATCGTAGAAAATATATGACATGCTATGTTAATGTGGTATTATACTTGGATAATTTACTTTGGTTGGACTTTTAAAACATTAGTTACATATACTTTTACGTGATATTATAGAACTATATGTTTGGTGCAGGTGTGGAACATGTGGCTGGAGACATGTTTGTGAGTGTTCCAAAAGCAGATGCCATTTTTATGAAGGTGTGTTATTAGTTTGAATTTCTTCATTTGTTTAAACGTATTTATGATATGTAACGAAGTTACAAATTTTGTATGTAGTGGATATGCCACGACTGGAATGACGAGCAATGCTTGATATTGTTGAAGAACTGTTATGATGCTCTTCCTGACACTGGAAAGGTGATTTTGGTTGAATGGGTTACTCCAGAAACCCCAGATTCTAAGTTAGCTTCAAAGTGTGGGTTTCAAATGGATATTTTGATGTTGTTTCAAAGCCCAAGTGGAAGAGAGAGAACGGAGAAAGAGTACGAGGCTTTGGCTAGAGGAGCTGGATTCCATGGTTTCAGAACTGCATGTTGTGTTCTAAATACTTACGTCATGGAGTTCCTTAAAAAGGCTTAGTTCTTATCTTCTTCCACTTGCATTGCATTTATGTTTATGTTTTGAGAATAATTTGTTGGCTACAAAGGTTTCCTTCTACGTATGTCCTTATGGAGCCAATGTTAAATCTATACTTGTTACCAGGAAATTACGAATTCTTTAAGTTTTAATTTCCTGCAGAATAATTATGTCCTAATTTTGGTTTTCATAAAAATTTCTCCCTTTTTCTGTTTGTAGAATTTGAAATAATTGATTTTAGTCTTTATAAAAGAAGTCCATTGTAGTCTTTTGAATTTTTTTTAATTTTTCTATGTTAAAAATTAAAATTGCTAATTTTGGTCCTTAATATTTATGGTAAAAATATATAAATGTATTTATTTTACAAATTTTATTTTTTTTAAAAAGTGCCATATTATGTAACAAACATTAATAAACACCATTTGGAATGCCATTTGACTTCTAGTTCAACAAATAAACACTTGCTGAGGGTGATATAAATACTAGGTATTAAAATTAATGATTTTTTAGTTTTAAAGGGATTAAATATATAGATTTTTTTTCTACTCGAATCAAAATATAAATGAAATTTTACAAATATTAAAGCATGTTTAAATAGTTTTCTTAGTAAAAATATAATAAGGGATCGTCCCTAAGATTTATACAGAATTATTTTTAATACCAAATAAGTTATAAAATATTGTTTGAAGATGGTTTGCAACTCTGTAACATTCTATATTTTTCTCAAACTTTATTTCATACAAATTAAATAGTACACTTAAATGTACATATTTATCTATATATTTTAAAATATATTTATCTACATAAGATTTAATAAAAATATTCTTCTTATAATCATAAAATAAATAAGATTACACTTCTTTATAAGTTTGATAAAAATATTTTTCTTATAATCATAAAATAAAATAAGATTACACTTCTTTATAAGTTTTATGACGAATTTTATTACTTGACAAATTTCTCACCTATAATATACAATTACCGTAAATTATCATTATTCTATATTATTTACAAATATGGATATCACATCATATCATACGTACATATTTTTTTAATTTAATTTAAATTTATCAAAATTATAAACAAGCTAACTCTATTCAAAGATTTTATGAAACACTCTTCTTCTACTCAATGACAAAAATCTAAATAGTAAAGAAAAGTAAAATTTCAAAGAAAATACAAAGAAAATGAAAAGAACAATTTTTTAGAGAAAAAACTATCATGGACCTAGTTAAGACAAAATTTGAAATAAAATAAATTTTCTAATTATTTAAAAAATAATTTTAATATAATTAATTATGTGCTTTTAAAATTATATAATGATTTTTTCATTTTATATAACTATAAATAGGGTGAAATTAAGTAACTAACATGTTTAGTAATGATAGATTTTTAAAAGATTTAGTTGTTTTGGATAAAAAAATGTCTGCGTTTTCAATTATGTGTTAGGATAAAAGTTGAAATTTGTAAAAAAAATTTAATAAAAAAAATACGTTAATTTTATAAATCTGAAAATTTGTAGATTATGATTTTTTTTTTCTTTTCAATTTCATGTATACTCTTCTCCTAGTAAAAGTTAATTCTTTCACTCCAAATATAAGTAACTGTTTTAGAATTACTTTTAAACAATTTTATATTGAAATAATTCAATTTTCAGAATGATCTCAAATACGTATATTATATATTTTAATTTTTAATATTAAACTTGTATTAAATCTTAATTTATCTAAATAAAATCAAATAATATTATTCAAAGAGATGAAAAAATAAAACTTTAACTATTTGTTCATAAAATATAAATATACCGTATTTTGATATATTTAGATTTTATGTTATAGTTAGTTCAGTTATTACTAACAAAAACTAACAAACAAATATATAAGGCCTAATAAACTTCGTTTATCTTTAAATAATTTAGTAACAACAATATCATATCATATAATCAATAAAAGGATAATTCTTATTGTTTGAAAAATTATTTTTAAAACAGAAATTGTCTTATATTAATATTTACACTAAATGCTCAATTTACTAATCCAAATTATCTCATTTTATTCATTTTTATTTTAATAAAGTTTATAACAGTAATATTTTATAAAATAATTCTAAAATAAAAATTAACCTAAAATTTATCTTTAAAGATAAAAAAATAACACATGAATATTTTTTTAATAGAAATATTTAAAAAAATAAAAAAATTAGTTATTCAGTTTTTATTTTTATAATAATAACTATTAACTTTTTCTCTAAAAATATATTTTATCGATATCATTTAATCAATATTTTTTCTTCATTTACACTGATAAAATAATTGTTTTTATTAATATTATTATTATTATATTATCATTATTATTTTCATACGCGTATTGGAGAGATTCTGAACTCATCTGAGTTGGTTTTGGTTGCACACGAGGCCGAGAGGAGTTAGTAGTTTGAAACACATCTTACGTGTCGAGAGTTTATTAGATGAGTGACCAGCACTGTCCAACAAAATATCGACACGTGGAAAAGCCGAAAGTTGTACAACGACGCCGTTTCTAGTTTCAGCAAGCACTCAGTTGATATTAAAAATCAGCGACTGTGTGTCGTGTTTCATATTCTTCGTCAAATTTCCGGAAGAGACAATCACAAAGGTATTTGGCTGTCTTATGATGTTATGATTTTGTGGATCCGTGATTTTGAGATGAGTATCTGAATTAACCTATTGTTTGGCAGATGAGATTATTATCGTTGAGGTTTGCTTTGGTGTTCGTGTTAATTGGGGTATTGGGGAACTTACAGAGGTCAGAGGGTATTCGATTTGTGATAGACAGGGATGAGTGTTTCTCCCATGATGTCAAGTACGAGGGTGACACTGTTCATGTCTCTTTCGTTGTAATTAAGGCTGATTCTCCCTGGCATTACGGCGACGAAGGTGTCGATCTCGTGGTATGTTATTTTTTTTGTTCTTTTTTCCTCTCTCTCGATCTCCTTATATGTAACCGATATTATTTTGTTTTACACTAATTTTGTGTTTCATAACTCTTGATGAGAATCGCAATTACTCTGCGGTTCTTTCTTGTGCACTTCCATGGGGTGTTCATATACGCTATTTGCTGTTTATACTTGATGGGAATTTGTTTCAAAATTCTGTTCAGGGAAGGGAATAGAACCGTAGGCACTTGAATACAAAGTCAAAACCAACAATAATTGGTTTAGGGTTTTATATTGGAACAGCCATCAATTTCATCCTTGAAATATTACTCTCTCTCCTAAATGATTCCTAATGCAGACAAGTGAATTCCATTTACGTGATTTCCCAAGTGTGAGAAATCATGCTTAGTAGTCTTCCCAAATATTATAAAGTCCTTCAACTTAGAGTTATCACAAACATACGTCAAATTAGATATTAATTTGATTAATGTTTAATAGAGGGATTACTTATACATTATAGTTCTATTTTTTCCTAGAATACTATCTTAAACGAGGGAGTAATACTTGAGAGACGGAATTGATGGTTTATTTTCTGTGCTTTTTCTTCACCACAACCATGAAACTTTATTTTGTTTATAGATCTTGGCATCTGTTGTTAAACATACACCCCCTTCTGGAAACTTTTATTCACTGCCCACGCTGAATTATTTGGAGGGTGTTGTTGTAAGAATGTTAGCATGGTAAACACCTAATGAAGCAAAAAGTTTTATCGACTGTTAGGAGATAATTCACTGTGTAAAACAGTTTTTTTTTTTTTTTTTTTTTTTTAATTTAGTAAGAACGAGTACTTGTAGTCATAGAGATGTTGTTAATTGTATGTAGTTGTTTATTTGTATCACCTTTTACATTCACAATTATATATAAATATCGGGTTCTTTTGAGGGGAAATGTCGTTCGACCCAAATGAGCCATGAGTATTTCATATAAAAAAGTCAAGACATTACTTCCTAACCCAAGACCTTAAGTCTGGATATGTAAGTCTTTTTTCTTATATATTGCTGACTTATTCGTATTCAATAAAGGACCAAACTCACGCTTAGAATCCTAATAATCTTCCTTTCAAGTACGACCTTTTTACATATTGGTACTTTCCCTCAAGTAAGGTTAGGGAGTGTATATTGCTAATGAGTATTCTTTCTTATATATTGCTATTCAAGCTCATTCCTACTCTACTCAGTATAGGACCATACTCACTTGAAATCTTAACAATAAATGGTCCACATTAAACATCTATATCTATATTTTTGTGCTACAATCTTTGAATATTTATATCTTTAGCAGCTGTACAAATCCACATTCTGCATACACAATTGATAGGAATAACCTTTCTTTGAAATTATCTTTACTTTCCTTTTCCTTGATACCCTACACAATCATACGTTGGAATCTCATTGCACCACAATGTAATAATTTCAGGTAAAGGGACCTTCTGGTGAGCAAATTCAAGATTTTCGGGACAAGACCAGTGACAAATTTGACTTTGTGGCTCACAAATCAGGGATCCATAAGTTCTGCTTCACCAACAAGTCTCCTTATCATGAAACTATCGATTTTGATGTACATGTTGGTCACTTCTCTTACTTTGAGCAACATGCAAAAGATGGTAATACCTCTTCTATGAAGTCCACTTTGCGCTTTTCTATTTTTTCAGTGTAAAACATTGCATGGAAATCTATACAATGAGAGCATTTTTGTTGAAACTTTTGTGACTGTTTTTCAGAGCATTTTACCCCTTTGCTGGAGCAGATAGGGAAGTTGGAGGAAGCTCTTTACAACATTCAGTTTGAACAGCATTGGTTAGAGGCTCAGACTGATCGCCAAGCAATAGGTTATTATACTTTTATGTTTATCTTACGATTTACATTTTCCGAGTACAATTTTTTATTTTCATCAGTTAAAGATAAAAAACCTTGTTTGTATGCAGTCCTGTTTTATTTTCTAGATACTATTTTATGGTAAACTCTTGTTGCTATGTGATCATCCTAATTTATTCATCTACCATACCAAAAGAGACCACCCTGTTGAGAACACTGCTTCCTATCTTTGATTGTGTTTACTGGCTTTCTTTTGAGGCCTGAGTGTTCCCTTGTGATTGGATTAAAATTGGGAGAAGAAAGGATTTGCTGTTTTGCAAGTGAAAATATTTTTGAGTTCTCCAGCTGAAATCAAAACATTCACTTAAAAGTATGAGTTTGCTCAAGTGCCACCACATACTTACCGATAAATATGCGTACCATTCAGATAGATGGGAAATAGCTGTTTCAATGCACCCTTTGCATACATTTCAAAGTTGTGTTTAGTGAAATGCAACACACTCCTTATTGGTTGAATGTCCATTTACTGGCTTATGATCTTAAAAAACAAAAGCCAACAAACTAAACATCTTAGTTGATAAAAGCTGCAGACTTTTTCTTCTGCTATTAATTCTTGACTGCGGATGAAATATCATGTTGACTTATGTTTGGAATATGTATGCAGTGAACGATGCAATGAGCCGAAGAGCAATACACAAGGCAATTTTTGAATCAGCTGCACTGATTGGGGCTAGTGCGCTTCAAGTCTACCTTCTACAGCGATTGTTTGAAAGAAAATTGGGTACCTCAAGAGTTTAGAGCTTCCAAATGTTTTGAGAACATGTAACAGTACAGACGAGAATGATATTTCAAACTTTTTTTTGTTCTTTTTTTCATCACATGGATATTTATATAATTAGTTGTTCACCTCTGCTCGTAATATCTGTGGAAAGATGTTATTTAATGTTAATTATAGTTCATTTCAGTAGGCATACTTTTCACTTTATTTACCCTGCTTAAGCTGCTAAGGCGTTAGAGAAATTGTTAGGTACTGTGGCAGATTTGCAGTGGTAACCTACATTCTTGAGTCGCACCGTATTCAACGAAACCCTCTCACTCGTATCAGCATTTAAGAACTTATTATCGCTTAAATATAACCAAGAGAAAAATTAAGATTGGCCAATTACATACCAAGCTTCAATAACATGGCAGGAAACTTTAACTATTAAAGTATGTCCCAAGCAAGGGGCATTATTCATCACTTTGTATCCAATTACTACTCAAATTTAATTTTAACTGAACATTGGTATATCTTTCTTAATTTATACACTTTGGTATATCTTTCTTAATTTATACACTTTCAGTATAAATCCCCTTGGACGCCCTTGAATTGCTTTTTGTATGATTTCAGAAAAGGATTATTCGTTATGATTTGTTTTCCATTTGACGAGAGATGGCAAACGATGCAAGCGAAGTCCACTAAATTAGAATATAGTTAAATTAAAATATCAAATTCCTCTTCATAAACAATTGAGGGAAACCTGAACGGATAAAAAACTAAATGAAAAAGTGTTGGGTGAATAAGTTGTGAAACCAACTAGTTTTAAACCCCAGAAATTGCATATATCATGCGATATTTGTTTCCTAATGAAGTCCAAATCTACACTACGTATGTATATATATGACTAAAGATTTCAGCAGGACCCATCACAGCTTTAATGAAGCTCCAGATTTCCCGAAATTATGTTGAGGCTAGCTAGGATAAATTATCCTCGCAGCTCATCAGATGGCTTTATGCAGCAGAACCATTTTTTCTGCAAAAATAAAACGGATGGAGAAATCAATACAAAGCAAAAACTGTACAACTCACACAGCATTTCAAAATTAAAATGTCTGTCCATGTAATGTCCAAACATCTAAACCACATATATAAATGGTCAAATTCCAAATCAGAATTTCATTCAGAAGTTAGTACTCTTCAGAACAGGTTACAAAGACAGCAAGTGTATCTAATAAAGTATTTTATCGCATATCTTTTATTAAGAGAATAATCCAAACATTATTGCTTAAGCATAGAATCACAACGCATGACTTACTCTATAAAACAGTCGAATTTAAATAACAAAAGTTGCGACTGTCTTTTTCAACGAAATACATCAAAATGCTTTTCTCAAATTTTAGAAAAGTGAATCGATTATGACATGGTGATCGTATGCAGATACATGTAACATCTCATTATCCCCTAGGTTGGTATCAGTGCTACATGGATCTATCATCATCGACAGCTCTATCAAAATCCAAAATTTTCAAATATATTATATTATGATTTCAATAAGACCTTACTTGAACAAATACGAGTTCCTCCTAATTAAGGATAAATATAAACAAGACATCCATATTTTTAGAAGACATGAAAGTACAATACAACAGTTGGAGTATGAAGCAAGAGCCCTTTGTATGATTCATGAGGGTTTCCCCATTTGAGAATAGGACGATGGCACAAACGGTTAAATTTCTACCAAAGCTCTAATGCTGGATATTTTTTTAAGCAACAAAAATTTGTTTTTGGGTTGAATTCACCATGGTTTTTTCCTTAACATTGATTCCTATTACCAAACCAAACACACTAAAGACAAGCGAATTCCAGGCTCAGCTTGGCCAAAGCATAAGCAGGCGGAGAGAAGCTTTTCCTCAAACATATAATCGAGACTCATTTTTCTTCTTCCTTTTCCAACCAAAGCTTAACCGCAAAGGGTTGGTTGTAATTTACTAAGACCTCCTATACCTTACAAGACAAATAGTCTTGATAGATACTTACAAAATAAGATAAAACAAATTAAACCTTTTTTTGAATTAAAATCAACTTATGAACAAAAACTGTTCCAAGAAATCTCCCTCTAACCTGCCTAAAAGTTGAGATGCATGAGTTGATTTTAACTCAAGAGAATTGATTATGAGTGTAGTGCTTAGGAAGAAGTTTATTCAAACAGCATGCACACCAACTTGAATCATTCATGCATCAAATAATGAGTGAGATGTAAAATTTCTTACAAATAAAGTATAGATTTGTTTGTGTTTTGAAGGTGATGGAAAGAAAAATGCAGAGCATAGGTTGTGAAAAGTTAAGAAAGAAAAAAACTTACATAATGGGACTTGGCAAGAGCGACTTGAGGGTTGTATTTTGGTGTATTGCAACGATTAGGGGGTAAGCGAGCCTTAGCACCATACTTCCTCTCATTCCCGGCTTTGTTGAAGATTACTGAGAAATCATTAGCTGATGATGGATCATTCATATCCCATTCCCCAAACTTAGGCAATGCTCTACCCTTCTCCTGCAGTTAATCCATGCTCATAATCAAATTGAAATTGAAATTGAAATGTAGCGAAAAAGAAGGAGATGAAATTGGGTTGCATAGTTACCGCCATGGTTGGTAGATGAAGCAGGAGGTAGGAGGATGGATGGATGTAGCTTGAATTGAACTGAATCTATTTATATATATTTGATGCAATGTAGTGTTTTTGATTCAACCAACCTTCTTCTTTTTCCTTGATTTTGAGTTTCCAAGGAGAAAGGAGAAAGCAGAAAGAATCAGAGACACAGAGAAACACAGAGAGAGTGAGCCAATGTTAATCAAAATTGTGGGGCCTACCTTTCCACCATTTCCAGCGAACAACGCTCAACCATCAAATAATATATGAATTTATATATATATAATTTTTATAATTTTAATATACATTTAAAAACTCCTTTTCAATTTTAATCATTACTATTATAATTAGTTTTTTAACTACTTATTTTTTATTATTGTAAAGGAAAGTAGAAGCAGATATATACACCTATTTTTAAACTAGTGATAATAATAATAATAAACTATTTCTTCACTACTCATTTTGTACGTCTCGTTGTTTTCACTTCATTTTACTTTTAAGAAATGATAAAAATATATTTAAAAAAGTTACCTTATTAAAAAGAGGAATATAAGACTACAATAATCTTTTTTTTCTTATTTTTTTAAAATTAATTCTAAAGGTTTATTTTGATATAATACTAGTTGACATTTATTGTTCGTCATTCTAGTTAAAGAATTGATGGATCAATTTTTTGTATTAGCAATTATAAGGAGAAGACAATTGCAAAGTTAGTTTTACACTGTTAACAAGAAAAAAAAAACTTTTTGTATTTTTTTAAACTATTTTTCACAAAAAAATATTTAAATTAATTAGAAGAACTTAATAGAGTATATTTAATGTTTTTAAATCAATATTCTTACAATACTAATTGACAAGATTATTTTAAAATAAGTTGTTTTTTTGTAGATTAAAATTATATGAAAGCATAATATTATTTTGTCATCTTAAACATTTCTATTCATAGACTCTTCTATTGTGTCGGTGTTTAAAACTTTAAATGAGAGATAATAAATAATTTATTCACATTACTAAAAAGGATAAAAAAATGCAAATAAACAAGCATATATAAAAGAAAATATCTGAATCTAAATTTAATATCTTACACACAGTGGTGTTTGTATTTCTGTCAGTATATATTATAAGCAAAACTGTTTTGACATTTTCAACTAATAGGATTACCACAATGATTCACGTTAAGCATGGGAGCTTGATCCATAAAAATTGGATCCCATGTGTTTTTCACATATATGAATTACGAATCCAACTCTTAATCATATATATTTACGAAACGTAATTACTTTTAATTTTTTTGTTCTGATTACATAGTATGAATCACCTTTCATATTTATAATTTTTTTCTTCTGCCTTTTTTCTTATCAGGTGTTAAATAGACATAAAGTGTTAACAAAAGAATTGATCTGCTTTAAGAATCGGCAACATGGTAAAGCCAACTTGTATTATGCGAAACTAACACAAACAGGGCACTAACTGAACAAGGAAATTGAATTTAGATAATGAATTAAAGGAAAGTTGATTGAAGTTTGAAGCTGGAAACAAAACAAGAAGAAGAGATAGAGAGAAAAAGTAAAGGCAATATATATGAGGTATATCTATGCAACAGAAGAGAGAAGCTGATATGGATTGAAGTTAAACATTCTGAGTGTTGTCTGGCTTGGAGTGGGGATCAAAACTGGCAGGAGAAGCACCTGGGGGTGGAGCTGGCATCCCATAAACCTGTGGATTGGTCTGCATCTCTCTCCTTCCTCTTGCTCTTCCAAAGAAGTAACATCCAAAGCCAAGAAGCAAGCAGAAGATTATGAAAGGGAGAGAGATCACCACCACCATCCCCATCTTCTTTTCTGAATTCTTCTTTTCTGAATTGAGGCTGAGAGAGAGAATGAAGTGTTGTTGAGTTGAGTGGGGAAAGAACAAGATGGGGCATTTATTCAGACAAGGTGGTTCTGGTATTGGATTCTGTTCTGTTCTGTGATGAAGAGCTTAACGTTCAATTTTCCAACGGATACTTTTCTGTCCCTACAAACACTAGCTGTCTGTCTTCTACTTCACATTTGCCTTTACTATAAAATTAGCTGTCACTCCAACTCTCATCTCAAGTTCTGTACTACTACTATTATTTGTTAGACATTTTTAATTATCCTTTGTTATTTGACTTTCTTAATTATTTTAAGAGGTTTATCATGTACAGACACACTTCATTATTGTATCCATGTATAACTTATTTTTTTTATTATAACTTTCCCATTTAATTCAAAGCGCCTGAAAATGTATTTATATTTATTTTCTCTTCTCTTCTCTCCCATTTTTTGAACCTTTTTTTCTTTCTTATTTATTAACATATCTAAGGTAACATTCATAAATGACAATTTTATGATAGAATAATGTCTACTCAATCAACATAAGGTGTAAAGCTAAATGTAGACTATAGAGGAGAGAAGGGCAGCTTCAGATTTCTAAAAGTTAAATTTAAAATTTTAATCCTCCTCATTTTTATCATATAAATCGGCGAGTAACTTGTCATTCCATTTTTACAATTTAATTTACACACATTTTCAAATAAATCATACATAAGTTATGAATTATATTTTTATAGTTAACTGTACACTTTTAAGTTTGCTATATAATGTATATCTTTTAAATTGTAAAAAAAAAATATGACAATGAACTTTTGTATATATATATATATATATATATATATATATATATATATATATATATATATATATATAAATGTTTTTATTCTAAAAAATCGTATGCAAGTACATTGTTTAAAAACGAAAACGAAAAACTGCAAAATGTCGCACCGGGAGAAAGTGCAATTCTGTTGCAAGATGTTAAGTTCCAATAAATGTAATCGAAAAACACCGATACATTAAGGGTAGAACCGAAAAGACAAACTAGAAACAAAGAATGAACTAAACTTAACTAAAATTACTTTTATTGTTCACCAATGGCTAACTCAAAAGCTAATCAATCCTTTTCTTAACAAAGCAGATTGACCTAAAAATAGTCATGGACAAACAAAACTTGCGAAGTATTAAATTGATGTTTCCCAAATAATGTCGTACATGTAGCTCACTCGCAGGCTGCTAACCGCAAAAGAAAACACGATAGGCTCGGATTACATCGGAGGCCTCCCAGAACCAAGCAGCTGACCAACTAGATTATTCACCTGCCCAAAATAAATCTGCTTAGACAACTAGATTACAATCACTATTTGCAGTTTCCCATTACAGCAAAAACCATTTTGAAGTCAGAAATTCCGTCACCCATAAACACTTTATTTGCCTTACTCCACTAAGATTTCATCATAAAACATCCATATGAGAAAACTATATTATACCTTCTTAATATTAAGTTTGACGAGAAAAAAAAAAAGAAAAAGAGAAACAGGCAACAGACAACTCAAAAAGTGTCAGTGATAGATCCGAAAGTAAAGTTAAGCAAAATCTTACATGCCAGTATTTTGAAACACAGCGATCAATGCAACTATTTTCACCCATATTTAGCTCAGACTCCTTGTACCTGAGAAGAAAAGGTGTTAAACAGATATTATAGTAACATTCACATTGAGCAATCATCAAATCAATGCAACAGCAGATAACTGAGAAATCAGAACAAATTTCGAAATTGACTAGACTGGACTGGATGGCATTTCAAGAGCATCAAACATAACAGTTTCTCAAGCATTTAATAAATTAGACAAGAAGAGTTTACCCACCTATTGTCAACACACTTTTTGAAACAGGTCTGGGTCATCCTGAATAGTAAAAATACCAAAGCATTAGCCAAATGAATTTATGCCACCAATAAATCTTCTCAAACAAAAAAACAGCTAGATTCTACGTTATACTTGCTAACAACAGCAAAACTATCAAGGCAAGAAGAAAGAACAGGGAAACCTACTTGTTGAATAATTCGACCCTATATTCCATCTCCTTTTCAGCCATTCCAAATATCTGTTCCATTATCAAATGAATGATTGAAACACATCCAAAAACAAGAAAAACTAACTAATCAAATAACCCCAAGAAAAGACAAAGTTAAAGTTGAAATCATTTTCAAATTATCAGATAACAACATAAATCACCAGATTAGTTTTTCCAAAATTGGAGGAATAGAAAGGAATACATACCTGTTCTTTTTCGAACGCAGAAGGTGAGATATTGGCAGCCATTGTATCCTGAAATAAGATAATAGACTATTAGAATTGGATTGGTGCTGAAGGCTTTAGATAATTTCCATAAGATGAAGGGCATCACCGTGTAGATTTCGTTATTTCTAATTGCAACCATTTACAACCAAACAAAATGTCCACTATTTATTCCTAATCAAATTTATGTCTCATTATCAGCTAGAATAGTTATATCATATTTCAAACAAGTCATATTAAGAAGCACACAGGTGATCCTTTTACTCTAAGATTTGACTGATTCGAGAACCAAAAGTATATGAACTGGATGAACCAGATGGTGAGAGAAACTTATGTCTACAATTTGGGTTAAAAGATTGCAGAATAAACCAAACAAAAGAACAATGAACAATCAAACATGCAGAATTTCTTAAAACCCTACCTACATATGACGTGCAACAAAATAATCGAGAAGCAAACAAATCATGGTCATATGTTCAGCTAGAGTCATTCACTTGAGCACTAAAGACAACCTACGAAGTCCAATTTTTTCCCAGGTTTCTAATCAATTTAACCTTCCTTGTTGTTTACATCTAGTATAATGACCAGTCTCAAGTATAAATATAAATCTCCAAGCAGCCAAATCCTCTCTCCTCTCCTCCCTACGATTCACGGAACAAAAAATGACATCTCTAGATAAAAAGTGGAATTCTCTGAACAATGGGTTATTTCAATCTTACACGGCGTAATCTATATGTGAAATTTAGTCCAATAGAAACAATGTGAATGGAACACTCCAACGAACTTCAAATTAACTTGGGGAAATCATACAACTCCGTTATCATAGACACTAATTTTAAACATCCTTGAAATCGTGACAAGTTTTAAGTGCATGCAGAGGTAAACACTGAGCAAGAAAGAGAGAGGTGATTAAGTAAAACGGAATTCAGAAAAATGTAGTGAACAAACGTGAATAATAAAACTCACAACACAACAAAACGATTCAGCCTTCAATCCCAAATCCTCTAGCTTTGTAAGAAATTTGAGTTGAGAAACAACGAAAAGAGGTTAAAAAAATACAATAGAAAGCGAAGAGGGAGAGAGAGAGAAACGTACTAGTTAAGGAAGAAACGCGGCTAGGGTTGGGTTCGATCTTCGTAAAGGAATCGATCTTTCTTAAACTAAATTACCCAAATAACAATCACACTGTAATATTTTAAATTTAGAATAACACTTGTACATTGTAAAACAAATTAAGCTTTCAAACTTTAAATTCTTTTACAAATTATATTTTCTATTTACAATTTCTCATCCAAATTTCCATTCTTGATACTTAAAGTCGTAAAAGAATTGGATATGTTATTATAATTTCATACAGCTATTTATTTATAATTTTATATGGATACATATTTGTTTGGATAAACATATTTTATTCCTTTTTATTTATGTTTGGTTATGTGGTGATCAATAAAAGAACACGTATTTTCATGTGAAAAACGGAGGCGATGCCTTGCTATTTCACCATCAACCAGGATGATTTGGATTGGATCCCATGAAAAATTAAATATTTCACTGACCTTTAAGAATAATACTTTTTGGTGGATCCCATGAAAAATATTCCGTCTCTTCTATTTCCTTTATCAAATAAACTTATAAATATAATATTTTTATTATATTTCTCTTTGATGTCAGTTATAGAAAATCAAGTTTGTTATTGCTATCATCTTCTAAAAAGGATTTACATTTCACCCAACTAAGTGGAAAATACATCGTTAGCATCTTTTTATATATAACACGAGTTTGAAGTCATTTGTGTCATTAAATTATATTTAAAAATCAAATTAAATTCTAAGACATTTGTGATTTTAATTGTTATTATAATTTTAATTATATAAAGATTAAAATGATTAATTTATATTTTAATAATTATAAAGTAAAAAATATGAAAATAATTCTATAATTAATGATTCAGAATATAATTTTATACTACTCTAAGAATAATAAACACAGTTCAATAGTTGTGCGTCTCTTTCGTATCTCCTTATGTTTTGTTTACATTCTTCCCTCTCAGATAAAAAATAATAGGCCAGTTATTGTAGTTTTTAAGCAAGGTTTTGTGGTGTCTGCGTCTTTGTGCTGCTTCATCAAGTTTGGTGGATGTGGTGGATAAATGAACAGGTTCTAAACACCAAAATCGTGAGGTCATGAGGGAGTAAAGGCCATGGTGTTGTTTAACAGTGTCTTCAAGATACAAATTAAAAGAAAAGTTTTACTGAAAATCATGAGAGCAATAAAAATCATATAAAACGCTGATGAATCAGTATATATGTTTCAGAAATCGTAGTCTAAATACTGATTTGGATCAGCTTTATGTAAGTAGAACTATCCAACAATAACCACATTAATAATAAATTTGCAAACAGAAGACCAAGGACAACAAGAATTTGTGTAATGTTGTGCTCGGAATAAAGAGGCTTGAAATGATTCACTTAAGTCTAAACCATAAATACAAAGTACTCCAATAACTAATAACAGAAAGCCTTTTTTTTTATTGCTTAATGGTCTACTTCGATACTAAGAAAACTTCACTTTCACAGTATCTAAGATTAAAACCTAATTATGAAGCTCAATTTCTGTCCACCATCCCGTCTGGTCCTTGTAATACATTTGAAATATGCATATAGGGTGCTAAAGGAGGCAGGATCTTTGAGCTTTGCACAAAACAGTGGCTCTGAAAGGACATTTATGGAACATGAAAAGGGCTTACAGAAGCTCAACAACAAGGGCAGATGCACCACCTCCTCCATTGCAAATGCCACCGACTCCATACTTCCCATTCTTCTGCTTCAGTACCTGCAGGTGATAACTTTTAGTTTAGCTGAATCGAAAAGGAACATTCAATATTATGTAGACCATACATAGATGCTCAGGATCTTAAGTTTAGACAAAACACCGTTACTTAAAAAAATCTAAGAATATCAAGTTTTGTTCATTTCAGTTGCAGAATATAATACTCTCACTAGATTGTCAATGTAATTTATAAAAAAAAATAGAATAAAAAAGGACAAAATGATCACGTTGCTATTATTTTCCAAATTATAACTTTTTGAATAATTGAGCATAACAATTTAAATAATTAAACAAAGAATTTAAGAAGAGCACACTATGATAGAATTTTTCCTTCAAACGCAAAGCAATTTGTCAACGTGCTACTTTATATCGTAAAATAATAAGTTTCGAACAGAACATATACCCCCAAGAGTGTCACCAGAATGCGAGCACCACTGCAACCAAGAGGATGACCCAATGCAACGGCTCCACCATGTACATTTACCTTTTCCTGCAAAATAATAGTTATTTGTGTAAAAGGAATAAATGGAAGCCATTAATGATCGTGGTGACGTTAAACTATGGATTATAGAAAAAACATTTAACATGTTCTGCAGTATTCAAAGGTGGGTTTAGAACCTACGACAGCATGCATTCTTTAATATAATTAAGGATACGGCCATTAATGGCCACGATGATGTTAAATTATGGATTATAGACAAATGGTAACATGCTCTGCACTGTGCAAATAGGGATTCGGGACCTACAACAGCATCCACTCTTCAAGACAGTCAATTGGAAATAGTTTATTGCACATACACTAAAGGATGACAACTTTCACTCGATGACACGGAGAAGAACTTACCGAATTTAATCCAAGAAGTTTTTGGTTTGCGAGAGCCACAACCTACAGACACACAGCAATATGAACAGTTAAAATCAATGGCATCATGAATTGAAAAAGTACTACAATTCAGCATTAAATCCTACCGCAAAGGCTTCATTGATTTCATAAAAGTCAATTTGTGAAGCCTCCAAGCCTGCCCTGGAAATGGCTTTGGGAATGGCAAGGGATGGAGCCGTCGTAAATAATTCCGGTTCCTGCACAGCCCAACCTCATTTGAGTATGAAATTATACTGATAATATAATACCAAATACTAGAAATCATGTGAATACCAATATGGATTTTTCTATTTCTTATTTCTTATGGTCTGAAGATGTAGTTTAGATTTAAAATATATTTTTATGTACCTGAGCAGCATCAGCAAATCCACTGATTTTTGCTATAACTTGAAGCCCAAGCTTCAGTGCCTTCTCTCCACTCACCAAAACCAGTGCAGCAGCACCATCACTGTTGGAAAGAGCATTTTCATATTTATTAAAATATTAAATTAATGATGGATGTTAATTATCAGTTGAGCATTTAAATTAATGATGAATGAATACTCAAAGAAACATATAAAATATTAAATATATCATCTAACTGAATCACTTGTCGATCAAACATAATATAGACAAAAAAACTTGTCTTCCTGATGACATTCTTGGCTATCTATACTACCAGGAGCACGATGAAGATTTACAAGCATTGTTCTTCCCCATACTAACCTCAGCCAACGCACATATAAGAAATTTATATAGTGGAAAATCCATTTTTTTATAAAAATAAGGTAAGCAAATTTGGACCATACAACAATATATGGATGGTCAATATTAAAAGTTTTTAAGTTCACATAACCAATTAAAAAAGTCATTTCACTGTTTAAAACTGCTCACATGACTTGGGTGTTTTAAATGTCTATCATTCATAATAACATCTAATGGTGAGTACTTATCCCTCTCAGTATCACATAGAAAAATTCTCCTCTCCCTATATACATACATGCATACATCTATATGTATAATTTTATTATTTTATAACAATAAATAATTGAAAAGAGAATCCAAATAGAAATCGATATGCATGAAAAAATTGAGCTAATTTTGATGATATATTAACCTGATGCTGGACGCATTGCCAGCAGTAACAGATCCTCCAGTCTCCTTGAAACTTGGACGAAGTTTGCGTAACTTGGCAGCATCAAACTGGCATAGGAAAAGGAAAAATATAACAATATATTGACTTGTATTCGACTTGCGACTATAAACAAATTTATTGACTACAAACTTACTAAATTTGCAGCTAGAAGTTGCATAAAATTGTTTGAGAAGAGAAAAAAAAATCTATAAATTCCAATCCCCACTCCTGACTAATTATTTACCTTAATAGACATGGACATATTCACAATATTATCCAATATCCATATAACCCGTGCTTAGAAAACCTACAGCCTTCTGACATATTTGATACTCATTAAACTGGGAAATATTATTGGGTAAACAAGTGCTTTTGTAGGCTAACCTATTCATACAATTATTACCATGGTTCAACTTATTTATGTGGTTACCTTTCCTAAGCCTTCATCCTTATCAACAACTGTTGAAGGTTTTCCCCTTCCACCAGAGACTTCAACGGGAACAATTTCCCATTTAAAGGCACCACTATCTTGGGCAGCAATTCCACGTTCAAAACTCTGGATCGCATAGTTGTCCTGAGGGAAAACAGACATCAAAACAATTCATTACAATAATCCTGCCAAAATCTTTCTAAAAAAAGTAATCCTAAATACCTGGTCTTCTCTTGTTAATGAATGGTTATCTGCACATAGCTCAGCACACACTCCCATCCCAACATCCTTATAGACATCCCACAACCCATCTTTCAACATCCCATCAACAAGTGAATCATGTCCAAGGCGAGACCCTTTCCTGAAGTTTTAGTATTGAATCAGTTTATGCCACTACTAGAACCAATCTTAAAGAGTGTCAAATTAAATGCATTATTGACCTTGCTTCAGCCAAGTACTTCGGTACATTAGACATGCTTTCCATACCACCAGCCACAACAACATCATTTGTGCCCAATTGAATACTCTGTGCTGCAAGCATTGCAGCTGCAGTAACCAGAACAAGTTTAATATCCTTTTTCAGTATTTTAAAAACATACAATGAAACAAATAGAATTCTTTTAATAATAAACCCACCTTTCATTCCTGATGCACAAACTTTGTTAACAGTAGTGCACACTACTGAATTGGGTATTCCTGCTCCGAGAGCAGCTTGTCTTGCAGGAGCTTGCCCCAAATTAGCACTCAGAACATTCCCAAAAATTACTTCTTCCACAAGGGATGGATCAACATTGGCCCTTTTAAGAGCAGCTGCATATAAATAAAAAACATGTAAACTAAAAAGTTTCACATGCAATGTAATGAGCACTGAAATAGGCTTCTATAGTTACCTTCAATAGCTATAGAACCTAGTTTGGTGGCAGATAGAGATGACAGGGTACCAAGAAATCCACCCATCGGCGTACGTGCAACACCCACAATGCAAACATCTACAAAAATCAAACATACAAGATCAACTAATGAAAAGATATGGAATTTAATGCTTTAATTTTTTTCCCTTATGATTGCGCCAGACTGATGAAATGAACGGTTATACAGAGAAAACTTTACAAGGTCAGATAAATCAAATAAAGGGTATATAAAACCGTGATACATCAATATATTCTATTTCAAAAGTGCATGTAGGTAATCCAAAATATTTGATGAACGAACCTCTGGGTTTTATATTATCTGAAGATGCTGCAGCTGCTGGCGCCATTGATTGATGAAAATGGAATCTGTAATCCAAAACATCAAACACGGAGAGATTTAGGCCTAATTCAAGTACGGTGGATGTAAGAATCATGAGAAATGATATAGAATGACACAAATTAACTTCTTAACATTTAACCATTCAGAAATTAGAAAATACAAAAAGAAAAAACAACAACAGAGCGAGATTGTACGACTGTTCCTCCTTCCTCTTCCTCCTTCTCTTATGCAAGCAGATAAAATGCAATGGGAAAATACTGATGAAGAGATATGCAAGGGAAAAATGGAGATCTAAGAGAGAATTAGAAGTAAATAGTAAATGATGACAAAACAGATAAGTGCTGATGCATGCATCAGAAAGAAAAGGGGATCTGATGAAAATTGAGGAAAGAAAATTCCGAGGAGATACCCTTGGATGCGATGTGATGTTCCTGTGGAAGAAGTAGTGAGAAGATGAAAGAGAAGTGAAGAACAAATGAAAATGGGTGATGCCAGTGCTTATATATGCCCTGGTGGAAGAGGCCACGAGTTACACGCGCCTTTCAATGCATTCAATTCATTAACTTCAACTTTGCATTATTTATTATTATTATTATTATTATTAACCCAGATTGTTTATTAGTAAAATAAAATTTAAAACCAGTATTCATAGATTAAAAATATAAGTGTGTTAATTTAATGATGATTACATATTACAAACAAACCCAGACAAGTCATTGCAGCCTGTGAGAATGTTTTGATACAAAATTGATTTTGATACTTTTTTTTTTTAATTGGAACAGTAGCATCTTCCTGAAAATGAAAAAAAAAAAGACAATTACAATAATGATTTATTAAAAATAATTAATTAAGGTAATTTAACATTGAAGGATGTTTTAGGTAGAGAGTGTGAAAAATTAAAGACTATTTTTGGCATAATAAAACTTAGCATGCCGTCCATGCCATGCACACTTATTACTTTTTTAATTTTCATAGACACTCGTGCCACCTCATATCCACCTACCAATAAATGAAACAATCTTTTTCATATACATAATGTTCTATTCAAATTTATTTATCTTAACTTTATAAAAAATACATAAAATTTTATTTCTAATAAAAATTAAAACGATTTGGTTGAAAGAATATGCATGCATGTACATAGATGTAGTAGATGGAGGGTAGGGTACAGTGAGAAGGCTTCACGTGTCTTCTTTCCACAGTGGAAACTTAATTTGACCATAAGATAGATTATTTTTAAATAAATGGCTCAGTTTTTTTTTCCATATTTTTTATTATCTTTAATGATGTTTATAAAATTACTATATTTTTCTATATAAAATAAATTGATTATGATGAAGCAAAGAGTAATACATCAACTTCCAATAAATCGGTGTCGTTTAGTTTAGTTAGTTGAATGTAGCGCCCAACGCCTTTAGCCAATGCATTCATTCTGCTTCACTGACCTACCGAACTTCTAACTACCTTCTAGATATACAAGTCCCTCTCCTTCTCCTACATTGATTGGGGACAATACAATTATCTTCCCTGGAGGCTATTTATATAATTTTATATTTTTAAAATTGGTATTTATTTTGTTTATCTTACATTAAATTTTATTTATATTTTTAATTTTTAAATAGAATTTTGTGTGTGTATATTTGTAATAAAATAAACTTACTTCTTTTAGATTTTAATAACATCTTTCTTATTTTACTTTAACTACTTAATTGAAAAATTAAAATGTTAAAATATAAAAATATATACTTTTATATTAAAAATTAAATAATTTAATTAATATATTAAAAATATCATAAAATCATGTTGTTACTAATAGTAAATTGTCTTGTAAATATAAACTGTTATATTCTTTTAGAAAATACTTTCTAATATAAAAAATAAAAATTATAAAATATATGATTAAATTTATTAACTTATTATCTATATATATATATATATTTATATTTATATGTGTAATTTTACATTTTAAAATTTTAATTTGTATTTTTATAATTTTTATTTAAATTTTGGTAAATATCTTAATTTTAAATAAATAAGGGAAATAAATACTACTTCATTAAGAAAGATAAGGAAATGAGTTATATTTATTAAAAATATAAGAATGTAAATATGTATTAAAAAAATATAAGACATGAGTTTCATTTTATTAAAAATCATTTTAAAACTAGAGTGGTGTAAATTACGGAAAATAATTACAAATTATTTTAAGTAAATTATGATTTTAATAGTCTTAAATTAGTAAATATATTATATATAACGATTAATAGTTAAATGGCAATATAAATTTTTATGCATGTTATATTTATTTATAAATTATTAAAAGGTAAAAGTTTCTAAAGGTGAACAAGAAATAAAAATATCATAAATAATATGATAGTAAAAATAAAATAGAAAAAAAGGAGATAGAAGAAAAACAATCAGTATATAATTCCTATCAGTATTAATATTTTCTTTTGGGAATAGACATTTACTTCCTAGTTATTTCTGCATTAGTGATTTTGAGAAACGCTGAGTTTTATTTATTTTTATTCTGACTATGCTACTTAGGATTCGGTTAAGCTATAAAAGTTAATTTTTTTAAAATATGATAAATTAGAAACAATAAATGGAATGCATTAATAGTTAGAATTGTTTAAATACACAAGAATTACAAAATACCTTTAAATAGGAACAAAATAATATTCCTTTTAACAAAATTTTAATCAATTTTTAAAACATCTTCTCCCTATTTGGATGGTGTTCATAGCACTGTAAGCACAGATATTAAACTAAAGTAAAATAAATAAAAATGCCTTGAAATGCTTTGATTGAAAAGATTTCATGAAGAGTTCTTAATACTATATTGTTCTGCATTAAGTCAAAAAGAATTAATGCATTAGTCATTTAATGTAGTATATTTCAACTACATGTCACTTCCTAATACTGTGAGAAACAAAGAAGTATAAAAGAATAGGAGTTTATTAAGTCAATCAATAATTAATAATCCATGATTTAATGTTATTTGCCAACAATATGTCTCTTTCTTGATTTTTTTCTTTACAAAAGAGACAAGTAATAGGTGGATGGGAAAGGAAAGAAGAGAAATAGGTGAGAATTGTAATGGAAACAAAATTTGTTCAGTAAAAAATGAAAAAAATATATAAAATTATTGGATTTGAAAGAAAAAAGTTATAAATAAATTTATTATATTAAAAAATAAAATTTAAAAATAATTCAATTTCATAAAGTAAAAAAATAAAATTTAAATAAAGCTGAATGTTTACATGTAAGAAAATGGAGACGAGGAGAAGTTTACACAAGCCTGAAAGAATCGAATTTAATGCTAAGCAAATTATATCATTTTTTCAAACTTATCAAGCATCTTTACCCTTTGCATGGATCTCACAAATAGTGTCATAAAAATACCTGCACATTCAAATGCCACACCTATCAGCCATATGAAGAAATTTCAACATGAATGAACAATAAGCTTTATAATATAGTCACCTGCAGCAATGAAAGATCCATTGCCCATAGCTACGTTGCCTTGGTTGCTCATACTGATACCAAGATTTAGCAGAGTTCCTCCTAATACAGTATACATCGTTGCCATTTGTAGAGTCGTTGCTTTTCTAGCAGCTCTTTCGGACTACCAAATTAAGTTCAATAATCTCATTTTTACAAAAAAGTGTCTTTCCATGTTTAGAAATGCTTTACTATGCAACATAAAAAGCTTCAATTAAACTATGTCTAGTCCCTATATACTTTTTTTTTGTCTAAGTTTTAATCTTTAGACAGTTTATAAAAGTTATGTTCTAGTCCTTTTGTTAATACCAGAGAAAACTTTGTGATAGTATAAAACTAATATAAGTCATTTTAAAATGAGAAAAACTATAGAGATTAAATAAATAAGTTAACAAAATTTATAAACTGACCTCGAGCACTCGGACCCGAAGTTTTAGATCCCCTGCTTCAAGTTGCTTTGTAAATTCTTCTATTCTTTGAACTCTGTATGGCATTGACATGGTATAGGATCTAGCCTAAAAGCATTATCAATTCAAGTAGATGCACATTGCACAATGCCATAAGTATAAAATAATTTTAGAAAAAAAAAAAAAAAAAAAACTATAAAGAAAGTTCCAGGAAGAGGTGTGGTACATCATCTGCTTGCTTTCTTATCTCCTCCACAAGCTGTGGAGGAGTAATCTGCTTTTGCCTCATATCTAAAAGTTCCTGTAACGTAGTAAGAAAGTATGAGCACTGCATTTTGATGCAGTATGAGAACAACAATTGTTCATGAACTATCTGAACTCTGAACCTGTACATAGGGAGCAGCAATCCTTGCAAAGGAGAAGTTTGGATTGAGTGTGTAACCTATACCTGTCAGAAAAACAAAAGAATCATTGCTGAAACTTACTTTTAACTAAAGTTTTAAAAATAAGTAAGAACTTATTAAATAAATGTGAAATTGCTTATCTAAATATAGTTTAAAGAAGTTAAGTTTTTCACTAGAAAGGATGATGTTACCATATTATAATTTATATACTAATGTGAAATTAATAATAAACATTGAGACATGTTCAAAATTTTTGTAAGAATGACCCTAGAAGAGAGAAAGAGAGAGAGGGATAGTAGGAGAATTTTCAAATTGGGAAGATGCACACCTTCAAGTGTTGAAAATGCCCTGAGAACAAAGGCAAAGGTAGATGGAAAACGGAATGGCTGGTCTTGTGCTATGGCAAATAAATCCTGGAACAGAAAGCATTGAATAATAAATTGTGGACTGAAGATTCTCGAGATAATTTGTTGTAACAAAGTGAAAAACAATAATGATCCATCTTCAGCTTATCCATGGTTCCACTCCAATGAAACAAACAGCCAAAATATTATGAATTCGCTGATCCAATACAACAATGTTGACCAACCTCCCCGATTGCAGAAAGAGTCTGCTGCTGATCTGGTGCCTGGCTTTGCAAATTGTCAAGGAAAAATTGTACAGATCTCCTCACCTGGAAGGTAAATTCATCATTTATGAAGCCAAGTGTCAAGACAAGAATCGGAATATTTGAACAGCAGGTAGTTGAATTCTTACTGAAGACAGGTCCCCAGTAGGTTGGAGGGCTCCCAGCTCTATAAGGCGTTGCATAACCTGCATCATTGTTTGTGGCATAGTTTAATGTTTTAAGAACTGTGAAGATGGATAGTAAAGTTTATCAGTTAAAGTTATGGCCATCTCAAATTCCTTTATGCTGAAGATTAGGCCATTGTACTTGTTCAAGTTAATCGAGGCAAAGTTATCATAAAATTAAAAAATGGATATCAATCAAAAGAGCTTATCATGACAGCAAGTTGTGATTTCTTATTAGTTATCAGTAGAAGACAAGGTTCTAAAAGGGTAGTACAAAATCAAGACCTTTTTGGCATCCTTTTCATACATAGCATAGAAAAGTTCAAGCAGTCTCTCTCGGGTAAAAGATTTGATCTCTCCCATCATGCCAAAGTCATAATAAATAAGTGCTTCGTCCACATCAATCGCAAGATTTCCAGGATGAGGATCCGCATGAAAGAAACCTGTTCTCAATATCTGTAAGACAAAAATAAAATGACAATATCTGTTACATGAGTGCTAGCAACACCTATGTTCTAGAGAAAGAGTAACCAAAAAGAACCATATTCAACATAATGTTACTATTAGATTGTGCACCTGAATCAGATACGCCTCAGTAGCACGTGATGCGATTCGTAATCGATCATAACCACGCGAAGTTAATGTATCCACCTGGTCTATTTTGATACCTGTTCCAGGAGTAAAATCAGAGTTGGTAGCAGTTGTAAAAAATGTTCTGAGGCATAACTCTCATGATACCAATGGATCATGCATTAGTGAAGATGAAAACCTGGTACATACTCCATGGTCAACACCTTTAAGGCAGTATAATCCCAATATACCAACTACAACGAAAGATAAATAAAATAGAATTATTAGACATTAAAATTTTTCACAGGCTAGAATCGGATGTTAGTGTTGCAGCAAGAAACTTACAGGAATTCGAACCCACTTTATGTTTCTAAAATCTCGTCGGAATCTGTCAGCATTCTTTCCTTCATTTATATAATCAATTTCTTGATACAGAATCCTGCAAAGTGGAATGTGAAACACTATGAATTGTAGAAAACATTGGAATAATAAAGTAATGAAGAGAAGGTGAAATTACTGAAATGCAATGAACATAATTTAGCATATGCTTTACTTCATGAAATCTCCATAACAATATACTTCCACGCTTATTACTTACGTTGCACATTCTTCATATATTCCCATCCAATCTCTGAGTGGACCCCCAAAAGTTTCATTACTCTCGAAATACTCTGCAATCAGCTTTAAGTTTTCTGTATAGAACAAGCAAACATGTGAGAATAACAAACAAATAAATTCACCAAAATTGTAATCCTTAAACTTTATATACGCTGCAAGCACAAATAGCCTTCTTCGGCTTAGAGTTTCTTGAAACAAAGAAGTGTGTCAAACAAATACTGTTGTAGATTCCATGTCTATCATATATATATATAACCAAATTATAATACATTAGTATTTGCAAACGTCATTAAAAATTAATTTTGTAGAGTTTAGTTACACTTCAACCAATTTTCTAAGAATACATTGAAAGACAGTACAAGCAATGAAATCAAAGTCTTAGATACCAAACGGTAAAGTTTGCACCTAAAAATCTCAGGCTACTGGATTTATTGGTAATTAAAAGTTGGTAACATCCTCTTAATCAAAACCCCAAGGTGTTGTTAATGGCAGAAACAAAATGACCACAACTTACTCAAATCAATGTCGAAAAGCCTCTTCAGACCTGGTCTTTGAACTTTGACCACTACTTTTTCTCCATTATGCAGAATAGCACGATGAACCTACAACCATGTGGCCCCAAAATTGATGTTACTATATTAATAACATCAGTAATTTAAAAGCTCATCAGTTTGGCCACAAGATGGAAGAAACGTTCTAGTTTGAGATAACAATGGACTATGCTACATTTCACATAGTGTTGAATTCATCGAATTTATGAATTCGAATAAACCTACAAGTTTTTAACAGAAGGGAAAGACATTAGGGAGAATAAACAGGGTATACAAGTATAAGTTAAATCTGTTTCGTTTCAAATTCATCAATGGTAGAAACTAACTAAAACGTGGATATTTTTACTTTTTATGAACGAATCAAAATGAGTAATATCAAGTGTAAGACAAATTTTCAATTTAACCAAAATATAAATCTGCAGGGGTAGAATCAAACACCTGACCGAGACTAGCAGCAGCAATTGGTCGATCTTCAAACTCCTTAAATAACATGTCAATAGGAGCTCCCAATTCACTCTCAATAAATTTTCTTGCTTTCTTTGGAGAGAAGGCAGGGACCATGTCCTGTACAATGTTACATTGTTATTAAATAAAACTCTTGTATATTAGTCCAAAATATAAACAAATCTTACCAAATTCACTCTATTTAGTGAGATAAGTTTCAAAACACTCTATTATAGTAATATGTCAAATCTGACATCAAAATCTAGTACTTCTCGTTTTCTTAAGAAAAAATAGGACATGTCTACAATGATGAGCCTGAAAACGAGTGCAGAAATACCTGCAATTTTGAGAGCTCATCCACAAATTCACGTGGAAATAGATCTGACCTTGTTGATGACAACTGACCAAGCTTGATGAAAGTTGGACCAAGCTGCAATACACACTCCCTTAACCATGAGGCAGTTTTCCTCATTCTGCTTTTCTAGATAAATGTTAAGAAAATCTCAGTTCAGCAAAGCACAAACAGAAACATGTCCAAGACCAATTAAATAAAAATAAAACACTAATTTCTTTCCACCACCTAGGACTACAAGTCAAGTCAGAATGGAAAATAGTATTTTACTTTTTTGGCGACTGACAAAATTCAGAACCTACCTGTTTTGCTTCCGTGAAGCCTCTCAAATATGCCCATTTTGAGTTGTCCAACAGAATCCGAATTCTCAAAGATACAACAAAAGACCAAACATCAATAGACCTCTGCCAGGAGCTATAATTTTCATTGGCCCAACTGAAACCTTCATCTGAAGGTAAGACCTTTAGCTCTTCTTCCAATGATGGAAGTTCTTTAGAGGTTCTAGTTCTAGACTTCACTGTCTTGGTCAAGACTGGCATAGGTTTTTTTCTCACTTCACTTGCCCCATTAACCTTCGAAGCTGAACCATTCACTGTCTTCACCTTATTCGCTGATATTGTCTTTTTGTTCACTAGCTCAGTTGTCCGTACCATTTTAACAGCTCTACCTTTTGCTGCTCCATTCTTTGAGGCAGGCAAAGGCAATTCTGTCTGTCGCATTCTCACGAGAAAAAGCTTTGGAAACTGATTGTTCCCTGATGGATCACACGTTCTTATCCTTTTATTCTTTGACAACTTATTAACCGAAATGGAGCCTGAAAAACTTAGATTGTCTGATATTCTTCTTTGAGTTACCAACTTCACATGATGACAATAACAACCTTGCATGGCCATTGTTTCTGTCGTCTCCGATAAATTGGAGCCACCTTACAAAGCAGCACTAAGCAGGGAAACGGTGAGGAAAAGAAATGACACGTGCGGAATCAGTTTTGAACTCCGCCGACAAGGTAAAATCCATATTTCAGTGTGTTGTACTACTCGTATTAGTGATAGAAATTCCAAAAATCATGGTGTGTTCATCTCATAATCATTGCAAACACATGAAAGTGTTTAAAAAAACAGAATAAAGTAGGTCGTGAACTTGTGAACATGATTTTGTCTGGTTCAAAAGAACAAAAAGTTTGCTAATCTTAAGCATCATGGCAAGTGAACCAATCAAGTTCAAAAAGCAAAATCAAATACTGTAGCGAAACTCAGAGTTTGATATCATTTATTTTAGTCATCAATGACCAGAAGCAATCAGTAATCATATTAACACGATAGACTAAGAAAAAGTATTGCTTAAACTCAAAAACAGTATTGCAGTAACAAATATTCACGTAGATTTGAAACAAAATAGTTAAGCAAATTGAAACCACTGGAATCAAAATTATTATACCTGTTGCGTAGCTCTCAACTTCAGTGAATACAAGTTCAACAAACCTTAGAAGTTGCCAACATATACCATAGCTTTTCTGAAGCAGAAAGAAAACGTGTTGGTATGTATATGGCGAAAGGCAGAATAAGAATGACAGAGGGACAAGGTAGGACGTTGTTGCTTCTAAGTTTTAAATGGAACAGTTGAAGTAACTGACTTCTGCTTCAGTTTCGGTGTTAAGGACAAAATCGGAAAACATGGTAGGTTTAGTACGTGTAAGACTCTACCACCTCTTAACGTTGTTAACGACAAAACGGAAAACGTAATTTTTCATCCTTTGTCCATTAATCATTAATCATTAATTGCCTAGTTCCTCTCTTAGCCAATAAAACGTAGAAATTACTAAATATTCATGCTGTAAAATTAAAAACATTAACCTTCAATCTGTTCTTCTAAATCTTCACCTCATTTGAATGTTACGATATGAATCTTTTGTGTCTCACTACTTACTTAATGTATCTATAATATATAAAGTTGTGACTAAATTCATTTATACAGATATTAAAAATTAGATATTAGAGAGATAATATTTCTTCTTACGTAAGTAACACGTAAACAGAAAAGATACAATTATTAAATCAAAATTTTATCACTATTTTCTCTCGTTCTCTGTTCTTTCACTTTCTCTTGATGTTTATTGATTGGCTTGTTGAGACAAGGGTGGTTAGACTAAGAAGACAAGCAAGAACGACCCAACACAACATAGCAATTTTCAATGAGATGCTCCATCAACATTGAAAGAAATCATTTCCGTTCAATTTCAAACAAAGTCACGGGAAAAAATTCAACTCATCACATTGTTTCACTTGCTAACAGTTGCTAAATTTTAAAGTAGCATTTGATCATCTGTTGCCAACTTCTACCACATGAAAAACGGGTACATACGTGAAATTTTGTATTTGTATTTTATTTGCAAAAGAGATTTAATTTTTCATTGACATTTATTTTCCTATGTATGGTCGTCTTCAATAATGTAACTAGATCCCAAACTCTCTTCATCTCATGGACGCAATTGGTTGCATACAAGCATATTGGTTATCAACAAATAAATTAAGAAAAGTATGAATACAAACTATTAAACACCTAATACAAACTAAAGATTAAAACCTCAAAACTCGATCTAGGAACATATTCTAGAATGAACATCCAGATTCCTGGATTGGTTAACATGTCTCCAAAATTAGGGTGAAGGAAAAGGGAGAAAAATCAGGGTTTACGTGAAAAATCCATCAAGGACATTTTCAACCTTTTCAAACTATGGAGGTGCAGGAAGCAAAAGTCAATATGTTTGGTTCTGTGGTTTGGGCTTCGAGAAAGGAAATATACTAATAAATATTTCAGCTCAAGTTAATTATTTTAGTAAGAAAATAATTAATTTTCTTTTCAGAATTTAAGGAATTATATTTAACATGCTATTTAGTATTTTAAAAATTATTCTTATAATTTAATTACTCTAAATAGAGAGAATGATATTCTAAGGACAAATAGATGATTTATTCAATTTTAATTATTTAATAGACAAAACATGCTGCATTAGTAAGTAGAATTTGATTTTAATTTCTCTAAAAAATTGGACCATTTTTAGTTTTTATAATTTTCAAATACATCGTTGTAACATTTGACTCACAGACCCACCTAAAACCTCAGACAACACAATCTCTCTTTGTTGTGTTTAGGTGCTTGTGGAGCCAATTGTCTGCTTCAAACTTGAAGGTATTGCAAAGCTTAGTGATTTTTCTTGTCTGCTTCAAAACCAGTGAAGTAACCGCGATTAACGCTATTAATTAACATTTTAAAAACCAAACCTAAACCTAATTTTTTATTTCCCTCCCCCAACTATCGTGTATCAACCACCGCCGACCTTCGCTCCAAGACGGCATTCATCTGTGAAGGGACCTCAGGAGTCTGCCCACTTCACTACTAGCCTTCCCTGCTCGCCAATTTCACCTATTCTCCCAAATTCAGGTTTTTGACAATTTTTTCAATTTAAGATTTTTGTCTTGCATGTGTAATAAGCTATATGGTTCCACGTTGATCTTAATTTTGGTTCATGTGTTTATAGCCTTGTCAATGCTCATATCTGCTGTTATCTGGAATAGCTTGGGTATAGCCTGGATATTGTGGTCCTGAGGTTAGACTTAGGAATGCCATTTTGGTCTTCAAGTTCTCTGTGAATATTATGATGATTGGCTTCTGGTATGCCAGTTCAAAATTAAAGTTTAGAAGAAAATTCGGTTCCTGTAATTTTTTTTTTCTCTATTTTGAGTGATTTATGTGGCATATCAGTGTTCCTCGAAACTCAGGTCCCTTGCCCTTTTTCTGATACCCGGCCAAAGACCTATTATTTGTGTTTTATCTCATAATCCTAATTCTTTGAGTAGAATGTAGCCGTTAGAACATTTAGCTGTTGAGTTTGTTTTTTAATTGCCTTTGTGTAGAAAGGGACTGTGTTCGACAAATCAGTGGAAGAAATAGCCAATGATGACAAGCATTTGAGATATTTAAGTTAGGATTGGTTTCCTTATTTAAACTTAATGACTTTCTGCTTTTTGGTAACTCAAGGGCAGGTTGGGAAAATCATCCTAAATGATTTTAGAATATATGCTTCCACATGGAGGGAAGCATGCTACTAAGATGTACACAAGTACTAAGAATTTCAATTGAGAAGGGATAACTATTAATAAGATCATTTTGTTCCCAACAGCAATAATATGGATAATAAAAGTATATGTTTACTACTTGGACTGTAACGCAGTGGTAACCTGCTATCTTCGCTTGGCAGATATGCTTGATACAGAAATATTTTAATGACAGTATTTAACAGTTTCCACTTTGTACTTGTATTTACAAAGTTTCAATAAAAAGAACACTTGTTTTGCAGGAATGGTGGGTTTATCTCTTGGAGAAAAACATTTCATACAAGGTGGCATTGCTCATGATCTTCGATGTGATGGTAGGAAGAGATTGACATATCGACCAATCTTGGTTGAAACTGGAGTGATTCCCCAGGTAATACTTTAATCCGTTGTCATTTGGCTGGATGTTATGATGATTCGATTGAATTTTTTCTCTCTAAATGGTTTTATTCGTCTGATAAACTAACTGCTTGGCAGGCAAATGGTTCAGCTCGAGTCAGAATGGGTGCCACGGATGTCATTGCTAGCATTAAGGTTGGTTAAAAGTTAAAATGTTTGTCTCTTATTTCTTGAATTTTAATATCCTTTTGTTTAATACTATATTTTTTTTTAATTAAACGTGTTATTATACTAACCATGATATATTGGCTACACAATGCAGGCTGAACTTGGAAAGCCAAGCTTGTTGCAACCTGACAAAGGAAAAGTCTCTATATATATTGATTGCAGTTCGACTGCAGAGCCAGCATTTGAGGTTGCGTATTCTATCACTTTTCTTGCTTCTCTTTTTTTTTTTTTTTTTTTTTTTTTTTTTCTTTTTTTTTTTTCTGGTCATTCAACTTTAAGTACCATGATCATTGACATTGATAGCAAACCAAATAACTTAATCCTTAAAAACTTTAATTATAGTTAAATGGTGCCTAGATTAATAAACTTTATGTTTTCATCAATATTAGTGTTTTCTATTATTGTTGTGTTATTTGTCATTTTTGTTCAATATATTCCTTCTAATGTTTCAAAATTACTTTTCTATTCGGTAATCTATTTCTCTGGCTTGTATATAGGGTAGAGGGGGTGATGAGTTGGCAGCAGAACTGTCAATTGCTCTTCAACACTGTCTCTTGGGTGGTAAAAGTGGAGCAGGTCTATTTCCTTCTTGGGTGAAGATTATGCTCACTACCATATGCTCTTCCTTCCACGTTGTCCCCTCTTTTTAATATATCTGTTGAGCTCGCGGTTTTTTTCCTCAGGTGCTGGCATTGACCTTTCATCACTTATTGTCGTTGAAGGAAAAATTTGTTGGGATCTTTACATTGATGGGCTTGTTGTTAGTTCAGATGGAAATTTGTTGGACGCTCTAGGCGCTGCCATTAAGGTACAACCTAGAATGAAAATAGGATAATATACCATAAAAGCTGGAAAAGATGATGGTGATGGATTTCTGGTTATAATAATTAGCATTGCAGAGATCTTCCATTTATGATGTTGTCAACTTTGAATGTTTACTTTTCAAGTTTTCTCGTTCATTTACCATATCTTAGCCATTGATGCTATGTGGGCTGTTTGAAAAGACTTATATAGGAAACAGTTAAAAGTTAGATACCTGAAACTTTTAGTCTTCTATCTAGTTGTCTCATTAAGCTAAAGTTAACATATCCTTTTACTAGCTGTTTTCTTTATTCTTTATAATATCACCAGACCAAATTGTTTTCAGTTTCATGGACATTTTTCACATGGATTTCCTTAATACGATGATGTTGAGTTGAGAATCAGAGAATGCAAACATCTTTTAAGTATTTACTGAAAAAACCCCAGTGCAGATAATAACTATTGTTCTTTTAGGCTGCTTTGTGCAATACAGGTATTCCAAGAGTCCAAGTTGCTGTTGGAGCATCAAATGATGAGCAACCAGAAGTTGATGTAAGCGACGAGGAGTTTCTGCAGTTTGACACATCTGGAGTCCCTGTCATAGTTACACTAACTAAGGTAACATGTGCTATCTTCTCGTTTTGACCATACTTGTGATAATGTCTTACCAGCTCTGCTTTCTAGATTGGGAGGCACTATATTGTGGATGCAACATCAGAAGAGGAATCACAAATGAGCTCTGCTGTTTCCATCTCTGTTAATAGGCAAGGGCAGATCTGTGGCATAACCAAACGAGGAGGTGTAGGGCTGGATCCAAGCATCATTCTTGATATGATATCTGTTGCTAAGCATGTAAGCGAGCAATTAATAAACAAATTGGATTCAGAAATTGCTTCTGCAGAAGCAGAAGAGGAGTCATGACATAGAAGAACTTGGTGATAGCTAGGTGTACCGTATCATTCAATTATCTAGGACAATATTTTGTAACTTAGTACTGAGTCGGGATTCACTCTATTAAGTGTATGATGGAAATTGGTTTGCCTGCCGAGCTATGCGTTGCGATGACTGTTTAATGACATGCAAAGTTTCAAGTTGCACAAACAGTTGCATGGTAACATTAAAGATTGACATGGCTAGCAATTTTGGATCAGGTTTGTAATAGTAAGGTGACGCATTTATGCTTTGCAATAGGCAACAGAGGAAATTTACAAGAAAGAAACATTATTAATAAAAATCCTTAAAACTTAGTGAACTTTGTACACAATCACTAGTCCTAACCTTAGTTTCAACAGTGCCAAAATATATCCATAACGTAAATTTCTTTTAAAAAGTAAATTAGAAATCTTCAAAGGTGATTAAGAATAACCCAACAAATAAACAAAATTTTCCATGAATTCCATTAAAAATTTCACCTAAAGCCATCAAAAGTAGGTGAAGAATGAACTCTTATGTTATGTCCCTTTGCGATTATCATAACTGAAAGTCTTTAAACAACTAATTTACTTGAATAGAGAAGGAACAAGTCAACTTAGTATTTTGTACCGAGTTTCGTTCTGTATGACAATTCAGAGATTTGAAGGGTCAAGAAAGCTAACAATTTAATGCTCTCACGCAACGCGGGTGTTTCTCAGTCTACGGTAACTTTTTGACGAATAATTATGATTTTAAATTTCCATGCAAAGGTTACCTTTTTGCGTACTATAAATTGCTCCTCTAGTCGTTGAAGCTCAAGCTTTTTGGTTAGCAACCACGTATTTCTAATTTCTAATCGTTTCCCAGTGCTAACAGAGCATCACACTTGTCATTCAACGCCCAAATGGAAGGTGAAAGGGTTGAATTGTTTAGTGTAGTTAAGGATCAATATGGAGGAGTTGTTGTAAACGTGGAGGATCAGGAGCCTGTGGATCCTAAGCTCTTCTCTTCCTTATTGGAAGCTTCAATGTGCAATTGGAGGCAACAGGTAGATTGATTCATAACATTTTGAATCTAATACAAACATTACACGTTTTTTACGTTGAGTACGTGTTTTGCAGGGGAAAAAAGGGGTCTGGCTCAAGTTGCCCATATTGCATTCAAATCTTGTTGATTCTGCGGTCAAGGTAAAAAAAAAAATGCGTTCTTTTATTTCTTTATTTGCGAAGCCTAATTCTTAATTAAGAAGCCATTTTCCCTTTTTAGGCTGGATTTAGGTATCACCATGCTGAGGCAGATTACTTGATGCTTGTCCGTTGGATTCCAGATACTCCTGATACCATTCCTGCAAATGCTTCACATCGTGTTGGTATTGGTGCTTTTGTCTTTAACAACAAAAAGGAGGTAATCTTTTTTTCTTTTTCAATTATACTTTTTAGTTTCAGTATTCGCCCTTCTTTTTGTGGTTATCCTACTGCTTTGTGCACTAAAAATGTCTTGTTACAGTTACCATTCGAGTTCCATAGTACTAATGTTACTGGTGAAATTATGTTGTTCGGTTTGACAGATGCTTGTGGTTCAGGAAAGAGATGGCAGCTTCAGAGGCACAGGTGTATGGAAGATGCCCACAGGAGTTGTTAATGAAGTACATTAAAATTATTATAGACCAAAGTATTAAACTTCAAAATCATCTTTTCATATGTTTTGAACTTTTACTTCAATTTGCAGGGTGAGGATTTTTCCGAAGCTGCAATTAGAGAAGTCAAAGAAGAGACAGGGGTAAGTAAGCAAACACGTAATATATAGTTTAGAGTAAATTATGTACAACATTTTAAAAAATTATCATTTTCCTTACAAAACTTCGTTTTCAAATATAAGAATAAAATAATTTAATAAATATTTGTAGACGAGCATTCATGTGTATTTAATATTTATAAATTATCACGCTTTACCAAATATATCATATACCATAAGATCCTCCCGTCGCTGTTTAATTTGTTTCTTTTATCATATCTTCTTGCCGTCAATTCTTTTGGGTTTTCTTAATTTTCTCATAACCTATTCATTCCTACCTTTTCTAAAATCTTGAAATTTCATAATTATGCAATTTTGCTACGAGTGACAACATAAATATTCGAAATTATTTAATATTATTTAGCAAATTCTAATTCAAATATTCAACTAATATGGACCAAGCTTCGGAGTATTGCAGATAAACTTGGTGGTAGTAGAGCGTAATTTCCTCTAAAGTTATCTATCACATAATTTTTGGATTGTTTTCAAGTGTAATGCCATTGCTTTTATTCTTTTTTTCAGATAGAGACAAAGTTTGTTGAAGTTTTAGCTTTCAGGTAAGACTACGACACTATCTCCATCAACTAATCTGTAGTGTCATCAACTAATATGTAATGTTCTGTTGAAAACAGCATGTGCATTTTTTTCACTAATAATAAACGCTCTGCTATGCATATAAATATAGTTTACATTTTTTCTCTCTCTCTGAAATGGATTAGTATTGAATGTAGCGTATTCACGTTCACCGTTCTTGATCTCTTTCGTAGGCAAAGCCACAAGTCATTCTTCGAGAAATCAGATTTGTTCTTTGTGTGCATGTTGCAACCACTATCCTTTGACATTCAGATTCAGGCTTCGGAAATTGAGGCAGCCAAGGTATCAATTGAGAATCTCACTGATTTTCAGATAAATTGTCATTCTAAGGATCGTACATTTTCATTTCAGTTGACAGCCTTTGATGTTTACTAAAAACAATACCATATTATTTCACCTTTCACTTTGTTAATTTGCTGATAATTGAAAACAAGAAGTGCAAATGCTGTTTTTACCATTTCATTTGCAACTCCTTATAAATAGGAAGGAAAATGGTGTTGCCATTTGTAATCATTAATAAAAATGTACGAACTGAGATGAAAACAAATAACACATTCAAAGAAGTTTATAGCATTTCCTTTATTTTAAACTTCTCCTAATGAAGGCTGCTGATAATCTATCTTGACGTTGGTACCAGCAAATTTTGTTATTTCAGTAATTTTCTTTTAACTAGTTCGCTACATTCTGATATGGCTTGTTTTTTCATTCAGTGGATGCCAGTTGAAGATTATGCTGCCCAGACTTTTGTGCAAAAAAATGAGAACTTTGACTTCATTGCAAAAATATGCTCTTCAAAGATGGATGGCAACTACACCGGTTTTTCTAACGTGCGTACTTGTACTTCATCTGGCAAAAAGTTCTATCTGTATTTTAGCAACCAGGATGCCAGCCTTTTATCTTCGAAACAGGAGCAAGTTTGACATTTCCTTGCAAGTTAACTCTACATGTACTCGTATATGGAAAAATATTTGTAGACAGCAAACTATAGTAGACACCTACATAGATAAAAAGAGACAAAAGCGAGATAAATACAAGCACAGTATGTGATATAATGTGATAGTGAGAGATATCTAGAGAGAGATAAGAGATGTTTATTAAATGTTTGATAAAAAGAGGTGTTTATGTATCAGTTCTTACTTTATTTACTCCCGGACCTGAATTTTATGTCTTTGATATAGATATAATATGATTTCATTTTACCGTTTGTTAATTTTTTAATATCATGTTTTCTTGGGTAGAGGAGTACTGATTGCGTTTCTTGTGCCGGAAGATCTACCTAAAATAACTACTACTTGTTTGCACATCGTTTGAAGTGTTTTTCTTAAAGTTGTTAGAAAAGTCAATCCAAACATGTTATAAGCTGAAAATATTCATGCAGCATTATTTTATTGGGGTGATGTCATACGAATACAAAGAAAGTTTGTTTTTGAAATCTGGGAAATAGTCTTGGACAGTAACTTTTATGTTCTGTATAAGATTGTCCAGATAAATTGAACAGAATAGTGAAATACATAATTGATAATTGATTATGTATTATGTTTCAGCAATACGTGACAAACTTTTTTCTCATTTTTTACTATCACATGGTAAAAGTTGAAATCAGTGGGCCTGCGAGACTTTCTATTGAAATCAGGGCATACTCGCACATGTGCACTTTTCCATCTTCAGCAACAATAGTCATATCGATATGCAGAGCGTTAAGGTAGAAAATAACTGTGGACAAGTAGAAAAAAATGCTAAAAAGAAGAGACACTTTTTGTTAGAACTAGGAAGTTTTTCTGATGTATTGTATGGTATCATCTGAGAGTCTCAGGCCCAGAAGACAGTGGGGGGAGATTCTGTCCATTTAAAAACTGTGTTTTTTATGATTAAGATTTGAAGTAGTCACTGTTGTGATTATAGAGAATCCGTGTCTGTCGGTAGCTGTGCAGGATACGGATCCACTGTCATTGTATAATTAATAACTGCAATAGTACATTTTCAATTATGTTTTTCTATAAATCTTTTAAGTAAAATATATATTGATCGCGACTGATGCAGAGGAAAAATGTATACATGCAAAATGTTCCTGGAAAAGTTAGGTGTATCGAGGAAGTAAAATTGTTGGGTTGTGGTGAATTGACTTAATTGGTTTCATCTTGGCGTTCTGCTGAAGAAAAAGCAGTTGGTGAAGCAGCCAAAGATGTCTCCTATACAGAATTTATCAGAACTGGAACCAAAGGATACATTCAATTCAATACATTGCACCCCTATAACCATTGTTGCCATAGGGTGCAACCAAAAAAATCCTCCAATTATGATTACCCAAATTTCAATTGCATTACATTATGATTACCAATTTTTTTTTTAAACCACGGTAATTTGAGAGAGATACCGCTAAAAATTAACTGTTTGAAAATTCTCCAGAAAAGGAAAAAAGAAGTTAAAAAAACTCATATTTAAGTCTAATTACTTTATCAGTCAAAGGTACAACATTTGGTGCATAGCTGGCCACATTTTTTTAAGATGTCATTAGTAGAGGGGAAGGGGAAGGATGATACAAACAAAATTGATTCCACAAACAACGGAGGAGAAATAACGTGGGATTATTATATTATTTTTGTATATTCTTATTTATGTACATATTTCTCCATCTTACTTTTAATTAAATAAATCAAATTCAGTGATAAGCAGTTGCAAGTTCAGATCTTGTTGAATTATAATGCAGAAATTTGTTCTTACCTCGTCACAGAATCATTATAAACTAATCAGATGGTTGAAATGAAAACCAGAATAATAAAATAGAGTAATATAAAGAAGATAATCCCATGCATGATGAGATGAGGCGTTGTCTGATCCATATAATTGATATAGAACAATGGAGTACAATACATCACATTCAAAATCTAACCAAATTAAAACTGTTTATATGAACACATCCCAGCTGGCAGGTGGCACAAACCGGATCTACCCACACTCAAGAAGGAAGAAAAGGCAATTAAATAATCAAAATAAGAACAAGCAGACAATAAATACAAAACCTGTAACACTAGCAGATTGAGAAAAAAAAAAAGGGTACACATGGCCTCAAACATGTCGGTGCCACTGTTTTATTTGCTTCACATATTATAAAGAAAAAGAAAAAAAAAAGAATCTTTGAAATGGTGGTTGACCACAGCTGTATACTACCGACACTCTCATAGAACCAAAAATCCAATCACCACACTGAAAAACACCGACACCAATCTCACGCCGTCGCGCAATCCACTTACCCCATTGCTGTTGTCATCATCAGCGGCTTTCTGATCTTCGGAGTCCGACGCGGGTCCGTCGGCGGGAGCATCGGCGGCGGGGGAATCTTTCACTCCCTTCTTGCCCTTCTTCTTGGGAGGCTTTGGTGACTCGGCCGGTGCTTGGTCGTCGTCGTTGTCGGAGGCCTTGAACAACTCTCTGGGCATCAAGACCTTGTTGATCTTGTAGGCCACAAAAGGGTCTTGATCTATGAGTGTGCCTATTATACTGACGGTGTTAACCTTCGTCTTCAAGCTCACGTCTTCGCCGTCATTCTGGACGGTGAAATCGTACTTGTTGGCTCCCTCGGTGGCGAGAGTGTTCATTATGCCGTTGCTGGACTTCAGCATCTGCAGGGACTGGTAAACGGGGACGCCGTGGTATAACAAAAGAGAAACTTTTTGAGAGTCGGTGAGGTTCTTGTACTTGGGGGCGAAGCCGTTGACGGCGCTGTCGGTGGGGCAGAAAACCGTTAAGCCGCCGTCGATGCTTTCTTTGAAAGTGGGAAGCGCTTTGGAGCCTCTTAAGAGGTCGGCGAAGGCCTTGCAGCCTTGTTTGGACATAATTGAGATGAGGTCGATGGCGGAGGGGGCGGCGGTGGGGGCTTCGGCGTCGGCGGAGCTTATGGGGTTGCTGATTTGGAGGACGGAGATGTAGTAGGGGAATTCTTGGACGGATTTGACGTAGAAGGAGTGGAGGGAGCCGTCGTTGTCTTCGGCGGCGAAGCCGACTTTGCCGCCCTTGAGGTTGGTGATGTTGACGTAGCCGGAGGTGCCGGCGGCGGCTCCGGTGGCCTGGAACATGGAGGAGACGAGGGTGGTGCTGTTGTTGATCTGGTGGAGCTTCTTGGCGCCGAAGTAGTCGACGAGGACGTGGAGGGAGAGGACGTTCTTGAGGGTGGGGAGGGAGAGGTGCTTGTCGAGGAGGGAGTTCATGGCGCCATTGTCGATGGCGAGGACGGTGATGGTCTGGCGGCGGTTTATCTCGTCGGCGAGGTGGGTGACGGTGAGGTAGTGGTTGAAGGTGGAGAAGCCTGGGTGCTTCTCGAGGATGCGCGTGATGTTGTGGGCGGCGCCGTCGGCGGAGGACAGGAGGAGAAAGAGAAAGGGAAAGAGGAAGAGAAGGTTCTTCATTTGGAAGAAAGAAGAAAGAAAGAATGTGAAGAGTGAAGAAGAGAAGAGAGTGTGAGTGTGGTTTATAAGTAAAAGCAAAGCATCTGCACTTATCTATCACTTTTGTGGTTTTCTATTCATTTGGTGTTTTTGTGTGCTGACAAACAATGCCAGCTTGGGATTGGGTAGCAGATGGACCCCTTTATTACTCATCACACACATCAACACCCATTCTTTTTTCACACAATCTTACCATCTTCTTTTACTATCTTTAAATCTAACTTATCTTTTTCCCTGCTCTCAAACATACTCTTATCTCACACCACTTTTGTCATCTTTATAAAGAAATAAATGGTGTAGTCAAATATAGTAAGTTTGTATCCTATGGAAAATTGTGTGACTTGCATAAGGATTAGGGTTGTTTGAAATAAGGTGAATGTTTTGAAAGGGCAAAGTGGGAGGACTTATTATTGCTGTGTTGTTGGAGTGAATAATCCCACCGACGCTCTTAGGCCCCGCTCCCCACTAATCTAATGCACCTCTCAGTTTCAAGCTATTTTCTTTCTTTTTCTTCATGCAATTATTGATTGAAAGTATGAAATTATGACTGAAATCTAGATTTTATTTAATGATGGAACTGATATTAAAAGAATGTATATATTATAAAACGTGTTAACGATGAGGACAAAAATGAGGTACTCCTACTCCAATCTAGGCACATCCAAAATGGTTTTCATACTAGAGATGGTCTTAATGTTAGTTTTAGTATAATGAACAAATTCATGTCACATAAATTGGAAATTTGAATAAGGGTGCAATTTGGGATTGTACTTTGATGTGGGACTTTAATAAAGTAGTTCAAAGATTAGCAGCAAAAACAACTTTTTTAAAAAATAAAATAATGGTTTTCTTGTGATTCTTCAAAGCGGTTATTTTATGCTATAGTCTGATTATAAACTTTAACTTATTATGTGATTTGATTTGCAACTAGATGCTGAAATGTATTTTATAGAAAGAATTCGACTCAAATTCTCTCAAAGGGTTATTTCATTTTAAAATACTTTTCATAGTATGAAAAAAGGAGACAACAATGTTATTATCAATTGAATTGTATATTACATTCCATAAAATTTATTATTCTTGTATGGAGATTTATTATTCTTGTTGAAAGAATCATAAAATTTATTACACTAATTTGTTAAAAGAACCATAAAACTTATTACACTAATTTGCTGTAGATGAATGAGGTCCATAAAACAAATCATATTCAAATTTTCAATAGCTTTGTATTTTTCTAAACTCTCTTCTTGATAGCAATAAGGATTCAATTTCCTCTATCATGTTAAAGTCAACCTTTGTTAAAATAAAAGTGATGAAATTATTATATTTTTTCGATAATCTCAAATATGTTCATGAATTAAAATACGAGATTATATGATACTTAATGTATTCACTATTCTTTTTATGTCAAAAAGATAATTGGTTATAGTGTAGTCTTTTTTTTTATGTAACTGGATTTTTAATTTCTTGAATTTGGCTTTTAAATGAGAAGCATAATATATACATAACTTTGTCCACATTTGAGAAAAAGATGATAAGCCTTTTATTTTGTTGAGAATAAACGTATACATGGATGTTAGAAACCAAGTTACACATAACTGATCATATTGTTAATCTTAATTTACTATGTTGGTTAAAGTATCTTATGGTGTGAGAAATTGGAGAGGAACATCAGGTTTATTCAAAAATTTGGTGAGTTGAAGACGTTTGACAATGATAAGTACATCTAGTTGTAAAATGAGAAAGTTATCATTATCGAGTTTGAGAGAAATAAGTATATTGAATGTATAAAAAAAATGTTTATGAAATTTTTAAAGTGCATGGTAAATGGTAAGAGAAAAATTATTAAAACTCATGATAGAACCTAAGCAACTCTTGATACCATGATATAAAGAATAAGAAAATAAAAATATTATTAATCAATTATATATTGCAAAAGGCAGGATAGAAAGAATAAGAAAATAAAAGTATTAATAATCAATTATATATTACAGAGCAAATATAAGAAACATATAGATATATGCTACATAATAACAAAAGTATGTTTATGTTAATTCTTTTTTATTTCTTATTTCGACAATGAAAAGAGAAGGATTCAAAATAATTGAGTTTCTTCGCTTGTATTTAAAATAAAATATATGATCATTTTAATGTCAATATTCATACTCAATAAAACGATATATTAACTTTTTAACAAATTCTTCAAATAAATAAAACAAGTAGTACAAAGTAAACAATAATAATCAACAAACTGACCTAATTAAAAGCTATTTTAGACTCTATTTAATAAATATATAAGAAAGTGTTAAAGCATAGTAATATAACTTTTATCAAATATTAAATTACTAAATATTTTTTTTTCAAAATTAATCGTCTATTAAAAATTTACTTCACGTAAAATACATGTGTAAAATTTTATATTAATATAAAATTATTCAATATCTTATTTATATAAATCAAAATCAATATAATACATATTTTCTTTTAAGTCCAACAAAATGTAAATCGTTTAATCATATTATGATTCTTCAATTAAAAATTAACAATAGTTATAATTTTAAAAATTAACATAAATAGTTATGATTTTACGGTTAAATCGATAAATATTGCAGCAAAATATAGAAAAAAAAAAAAAGTATTATAGTATTCATACCCTTACTTATCTACAAAAATCTGCGCAGAATTGCTGATAAGGGGACTAAAACCGATATAACAGGAAATAATGTTAGCCATTATGGATAATTTTTTAAGGATTATGTCTATAAATTTTAAATCTTAATTATCATCCTTAGATGGGTACTCTAATGCAAGCCAGATATCTGTTGCAAAAAGAAAATGTATGATATGATATTATAATATGTGTTGTTATGTAACATTTATGTTTTTGCGTAATATTAATGAGCTTAGTTTTCTTGAGAACACTTTGAAACTATTATTGGCGGCAACATCATTTATAAAGACCAAAATCTTTTGCCAGTTGGGACAAGTTTGGCTCAATATTCCAATAAACCAGTTGAGGCATTTTATTTTTGTTGTGAAAAGGGTTCATAATTGTTGAAGGACAAATAAATTATGTTTTGCATTGGTTGATACATAGTTGTCACCCTCACCCTTGCAATTATTAAAGGCTCAGCCACCAAATTTGGAATAAAAACCATAAAATACACTACAGTAGCACTCTTGTGGGGTACCAATTCTTGGACTGTTTCAATAAGGTGGTTGATGCATTAAGAATGGAGTAAAGAGTGTCTTACTCAAAAGAAACTTGTAAAAGCTACACAAGGACACTTTTATTCGTTTCTTTGATTATGGTTTTAGGATAAATTAACTGCAACAATGTCAGCTAAAAGAGTTAGGGTGATGGCCAAGATTTAACAAAAGACTGAAACATACCTGCTACATCTAAGTTTCAGAAGAAACTTGTGTGTTACATCTAGCTTCTGCACTGAAACAAGTTAAAACAAAGTTGGTGTCATAATAGGTATTAAACTAGCATAGGTTTATGAGTTGGTGCAAGTTGATGCTAGTTACAAAAAATCAGGTGATTATGGACACAAAGCCAAAAAAATGGATTAGGGAATTTTTATAAGATGTAGAATCAATCACATGTGGCTCATGGATGACAACTACAAGAAGTAGTTTCTTACCCCTTTTGTTTTTTTTTTAGCTTTTTAGTTAGTGTGGTGATACCATAAAAACTAATGTGGAATTGGGTATGTTTCTAGTTAGGGAAAGGTTCTGTGAGAGAAATAGAGATGAGGACATATGAATATGTGTGATGCTAACTTTTTTTGTCCAAACAAGCACATGGCTAAAAGGTCCCACTTTGGAACTCTAGATCCATGATTTAGTAGGCCCAGTTAATATTAAAGAAAGAGAACTATAAACGGGCTTCAGGCCTCAATGGTTGGCTTCCCAATTTGAGCCTATTTGGGCTTTAGGTATTTTCATTTGGGGCGCTTCCTCCTGCACCTCCATGGTTTTCTTCATGCACACAATACTTTTAAAAGTTGTATTTTGAATTATATAATTTAAAATAAAAATATGTATTTAATTTTTTTATATTTTAAATTACACAACACAAAAAATTATTCTGAATTATATAATATAAAATATAAAATAATAAAAATGAGTATAACCGACAAACTAAAAAAGAAAAATAATTTTACTTTATAGGTGCAGAGAGAAAAAATGAGGATGTAGAAAGAATTTGCCTTTCATTTGTAGATAAAAATTTACCAGACTTAAAATATTAACTACAAAGAAGCTTGTATTGCAAGAGTACATATAACTTCATTAATTTAAAATTATAATATGTCTAAGAAAAGTAAAGTTTCAACCACTTAGTAAGAGAATAATTATGTATAATACCATACCTGTAGATACATAAATCTTGAAATTAGTAATATTTCATTAACTCTTTAATCACAGTAAAATACATGTACCTAGATAAATTTTAATTGTCAGAGTGTATGAAACTTTAATTAACAATCATAAAGTGAAAGTGAAATACCTAACTAACTTTTCTCAGTCAGCCACCTATGAAACCTTAATTTAACAACTTCAAAAATTTGATTACTTTGTTTAGTTTGCAGTCACTTCTTTAATATCATTCTAAATAGTGTTTTTCTAATTTTAAAACATACACATATTTTTTATATATTTTTAATAAAATGACACTCTCACTTTTTATAATTTTTATTAGATATTCTTTTTTTTTTCTTTCTTAACACTGTTTTAAGAAATGATATTCATATTTCTTATGTTTCTAATAAAGAAACACACATCTCTTATTTTATTGCAAAATAATATATTCATTAAAGAGATATAAGTTGATATAAGTTGAAATTCACAATCGTAAAGAGATAGAAATAGACCAAAGCCCAGTTAACATAGCACAGTTTTTTTTTTTTCAATGAATATTGAGCATAGAAGTCATAACTATGTAGGTACATACAAAAATACCAACAAAATCACATAATTGTCTTTCGATAGAATGTTTCTAAAAAAACAAAATACAAGTTATAAATTAGTTTTGAGTCAAATTTAATGATGGAAAATTAAACAGATGAATTTTTTTAGTAGCAAGATTTTAGGTGCTGTACATAATCTAAAACAAAATAAATAAATAGAAATTGGATGAAAGAGAAACTAAGATTTGTATATAATAAGCATATATGCTAATAGTGTTTTGCATTGTTCAGTTGTGGTGTGTTCCACCAACACCAAGTGCAATGTGAATTGCAAAATAAGACCCATTATTAAAATAAGTTGATTTAATTATGTATTACCAATCAATTTACAAACTTAATATTTCACCAATTGCATAGAAATATGAAAATGAGGTCACGATAAATATTTGGATGAATGTTAAATTAAATTTTATTAATAGTGTATTAAAAATATTCTTTTAACTAAAAAGCATATTCGTGGACTGAAAATTGGAAGTAACTGTTCATCATTGGTTGGGAGATTACTATTTCATGTAAATAAGAAACCTCGGAAATACAATAATATTTTGTTATAGGCAAAAGATAAAGATCAACTGCCAATGATTATAAAACTTGTTAATAGTAATATATAATATAATTAATAATGCAAATTGCGAAACCATTTTTTTTTCTCATGTTGCACCTCACATTTTTTTTTTTCCTTAAGATGCAAATGCCCTTTGAAGACTTTAACAACAAAATAACCGAAAGGAAAAGAATATGAAATAAAATAAAATAAATTTGGATGACTTTGGGTGAATGCAGACATGTTATTTAAGGTGCTTATTACATAAGCAAAGATAACGATGGTTTGGCGTATTTTCCTTTCTTTTCTTAATTACTGATCATGCACCACTCACAAAAGAAAAACTCTTCTATTTTGTAGAGAGAAACAAGTTACATCATATTTTCAATATATATTTTAAATTTTCAATTTAAAGAACTATGAATTATTTTGATGATCACAAAAAAGTTATTTGATCTAATAAAAAGTGCACAGGTCTTCCAAGTTCTAAGTAATATTAGGTTGTTTGATTAAAAAGACGAAGATAAAGGTTTTATATAGGTGTTTTAGTAGATTTAATCTTAATTGTTAGAATAGGTGATACATAATAAAAACATATATAAATAATTTCTATAAAACAAAATAAATAAATAGTTTCAATGGCTGTTATTTTCATGCTTTAAACCAGACTATCTTTCATTTTTAAACTCATAAATGGTTATAATAGCTAAAAGAGAAAAAATATACTAAATAAGTATTTGACTATTGACACTTATTATATTATAATTTAAGTATGAATTTAAATCTTATATTATTTATAATTAAAATTTAACTAAGTATATAAAAAAACGTAGAAATTCAATATTTTAAAATTTTTAATTAATATTATAATGTTTTATATAGATTTGTCACATGTCTTATTATTATTAAAATTTTCTGTTTATCTCCTTAAAAAAAGTTATATTTGAACACTTAATGTATGGATGCATGTAAACATGGATTAAAATAAAAAGTTTAGGGAAGATTAAAGGAGAATTTTTTATTGGAACTTAAACAAAATCTTGAAGTTTATCGGTGTTAAAATTTTATCTAAGTCTTAATAAACATATTCTTTTTTTTTCTCATTTTCTTAAAGGAATTCAGCCTAGTTTATTTTCTTTTATTTTTTTCCCTGTGATAGAGAATTGGCTCATTTTCCCATTTTATTACCATGCTAAAATTTGACGCAATGAAAAAGAAAAAAAAAACCTTGCTTACATTGTTTTTAACGTGAGAAATTTCATGAAAATAACAAAGATAAAGAAGATGTACATGTGGAAATGGATGAATATCTAGTTGATTTTTATAACTTTACGGAGAAAAAATGGGGTCTGAATGAAAACACAGAACATATTGTTATCCAGCATATATCAAACAACTACCAAAACTGTGCTGGAACATACTATCATGTTAATTATGTTCCAAACTATCAGAAATCTGAACACATGTTGTCTGATTCTCCTTAATCTCCGACTCTTAGTATCTTGTTTAGATTTGAATATGATGATCCTTGTTACTTGTTGGATTATTTAGTATAATGTTTAGTTGACACCTAGCAACGAACTGAGAAACTATTAAAATGGGTACCATTCGTTCTACTTTAGCTTTTCATCACTGATTGGACGCTTAAAAGGAGATGCCCACTTCCTCCATAATTAGCTCTCAGGAGCTTTAGTGGATTAAGACATGCCCAACTACTACCTATTATGCTCACTCCTTTTCGAAATATATAAAACAAACCACATGCCAAGATAAATACATACTTGGAGGATTACCCTTCGTTCCTAAAGTTGGCTTCAGTTGATCAACGGGTGGAACTACTTCTATAACTCCAAAACCCCTAAACAAGAATCTATTCATGCTTTCACTTAGCTTTTCACATGCTTCTTTCAACTTTCGAATCTTAGGATGCTGTTGTTGCATCTTAAATTCGCAAAACCAGATATTTAATGGGAAAGATCCGTAAGTGCTACCTTTGGACGTGGGAGAATTTATTTGGGTTTCACACTCTTCACTTAGCATATACACTTTAGAGGATGCATCAATGTTAATCACGTTGTAGGAGAATGATAGAAAATGGAAAGCTTGGTTCAATATTTTTTATTATACACTGCTACAAAATGCCCCTTCAATGTGAGTTTTTGCCTACAAAGAGTGAGAATGTAATCATCCTTAATTTAAAAACACACCATGATTTTGATGTATTGAAAAATCTCAACATTTAATATAATCAAATTGACTTGTTCTTGTTCTTTACATGCATGTTTTTCCCTGGTTGGTTATAGCCCATAGGACTACATGAAATACTAGAGGATTCAAGTGACTTTAATATATAACTATTTGGTATATGAAATTGTAGACAGAAAAACAAAGGTTCAAGTGGCCTATTTATATAAGCACACCCTCAAACTAGGCGTATATTGTAACTCAAAAGAGTCATCTAACACAGCCATGATCCTCCAAAAAGGGATTTGTTAGCACCTGATTGCGCAATTTCTTGTTCGTTTCAAGGGAGCAGATGCTTTAGAAAAAGATAAAAAAACCGTCGTTAGATTCAATAACAAGAGCCTAGTGAACTGTAATACAAGAAGACCCTCTTTATGCATTGTTTATGTGATACGATGTACTATATAATATAAAATAGCTTATCAGGCATTGCGTGCCACTAAAAAAATCACAACATACAAACATGGATTTCAAATTCTGTGTTTGGCTCAAAGGCACGGATCCCTTTCTGCATCATTTGCAACAAAACTTAATGTATTCCTCATAAGATATATTATATGTACATATATTGCATCAAATTAACAACAGGGTTGAAATAAAAAAGATTATTTTAGTATCAAAGTTAAGTCAAAAAACCATCTAAATTCAACCAAGAGGAATCCCTCCTATTTTTGCATCCATATGATGGGTTGTGGACTTGGGGTTGCCTTGTTATTGGCAAAAGAAATGCACTAGCATGGATATGATTAAACTTTATTATGCAAGACAAGAAGCTGCAAACAAAATAGAAAAAAAGACAAAGTTAACATGTCAAATCTAATCAACAACTCATGCTTTCCTGTATAGACCAGAAGCACAACACAATGCTATTTTATGTTTTCTTTTCCTTTATTATTTTTTGAAGATACCATCTTATGAGTTTAGTTAAATAACAAGTAGCAACTTCGAACCTTTTCCTTTCACATGTCGTTTCACTTTTCCACAAGCTTTTGACTTCAACTCCATTACGCTGAAAACAAGCTCGTTTAGCTGCTGTAATCCATTATGGTACCGAAACAATATTCTATAATGTTTGAAAGCTTTACAAACAGAAATTAGTTTAGTTTAATTGACCAACACAAGGACAAGAAGCTATGCAAAAAGTATGTACAGTTTCATTAGACAGCGTTTGGTTGTTCCTGATAGCAGGGGAACATTCTCCTTTAAACCAGACTCATAATAATTAGTCCCCTGTGGAATCTTCCAAATTCATTGGAGAATAAAACTCTGTATATTTGTTCAGTTGCTTTAAGGCAGGGAAAAGTGGCATCAAGAGAGAGGGAGAAAGAGAAAGAGAGAGAGTCATCAAATATTAAAAAAAGCAAAAATTAAAAACTATTTTTTTTTCTATATCAACAATGCCGCTCTGCTGCCTTGAGTCAATTCCTGGTTTGCTTTCAAGGGTTTGTTCTGTTTATTCACTGAAATGGGTATGCCAGATTGCTTTCTAATTCTTTCTTCTCTATCTAAAGGATTCGTGCTGTCTCGCAGTTGAACATGAATATCTACCCTTTTCTCTTTCTGTGCTGGAGTTTTTGTGTGGTATTTTGATTCTGAGGATAGTGGTGATTAGCATCAAAATTTGGGTTTCATCCACTTTCAGTGATGGGAAGTAACAACAGAGGAAAAGATGGTGAAGGCTCTTCTGGGGTTAAAAAGGATGAAGAGAACTATGAGTATGAACAAGACTTGAAATTTGTGCGGCCTGAAGCTCTCTTTCGCAATACCAACGGATTCACAGATCCGTTGGTTCAGTTGCCTCCCTTGCTCATACAACCCCAGGTCAGAGTTAGATGATCCTTTCTTAATTTCTTTTATTGAAAAAACATTACGGGGTTTGTTCTTTTTCTTTCTCTCTTTTAAAATAAAAAATATATATAGGTTAATGTTTAGTGTTGTAGTTTTGTAAAGTGTAGCCATTTGGGTTTTAGCTTTAAGAGGGGATACAGTGAAATTTAATCCAAGTAGTGAGCAATAAGCATCTGATGAAAGTGGAATGCTTCTCAGCATTCTCTTGACTGCGCTTACAGTTTAATAATGATTTGTAGAATGGTACTGCTAAAGTTGGATTTTAGTTCTTACAGAAAAGATTAGAAATTTAAGGTGGATTTACTATTTTGAATTCTACTTCTGTTTACAATTCATGTGGGAAATATTGCTGGTGTAATGGGAATTATGAGATTGAACGAAGAAATTTATTATCTGAGACTTGATACATGCATGCCATTGCAACATTAGTTCACTCCCAGGTAATATGAATATAAAAGTTTCTGCAAATACAACAAGGATTTAATGTTTTTAATCTGATGAAGAACTTGCAAGTTAAGAGTTAAGTGACATTTGAATGAAGCTATTGTGAGCATAAATATCTTGAGGGGTACAACACATCAACACAATGGACGTTTACCTTGAAACACCAAATTTAAAATGGCTATTTTCAAGGTACCTGTGGTTGGCATGCAAGGATCTGCGGCGGTAGCGCAAGCCCTGCCACAAAATGGATATGTAGAATCTGTGATTTATGAAAGGTTGAAAAGTGTGAGGATCACGTGGAATCATGCAGCCACCAATGTTGCTATTGCAGGATCATGGGACAACTGGGAGACCACGTAACCATCTACATACTTTTAAATTCCAAACAGAGTTCCTGCTTTTACTTCAATCTTATGATGTGACCAATTTTACCTTGTCCTGTCAGGGAGCCCCTGCAGAGAGTAGGTCAAAATTTTCTCCTTGTTAAAACGCTCCCAATAGGTATCTATCATTACCGTTTCATTGTAGATGGCTATTTGACACATGCTCCAGAGTTTCCATCAGCTTCTGACGATTCAGGTTATGGCTACAATATATTGGATTTGCAGGTAATTTCATGGTTTACTTTATTTTTCAGGAAATGTAGATGATCTCCTTTTTATTGCATCTTCACAACTGTTATCTTTCACTACAACCATTATCAGGATCATCAATGAATTCAGTTGACATTTATTTTGAGACCATGTTTGCTCATGCACAAGGACAATATCTATTCAATAATATACTAAATCCATTAAGTCACGTGTTCCACGATTATTTTAAAATTTGTTTTCTGGTGAGGAAACCATAGAACCATGTCTAAGTGGATGGATTTCTACATTACTGCCCACAACCTTGTTGGACAATGTGTCCTTTCCAATTTCACTAATAGTTGTTATGAATTCTGACTCAGATCTCATTATGTGGTGCAAATTGTACAGTGAGTCTCAGAATATAAATATTCAATTATTAAACTGAAATATCTCCAGCTGATTAGCTGAGTATAACTTCTTAAATAAATAATGTATAACGACTTATCGGAGTTGGGCATAGAAAAGAGTGCTAATTTTACATAATTGTTGTGCAGCCATTGTTTTGTAGACATAGTGACATACAATTAAAATGTGTTCAGACTACCTCTGCTCTATTCATTACGAAATATCATTAGATGTTCTGTTGCATGTAAGAATCCTGAGTGTGTTTCAACTTTTGAAACAAATTAACTTAAAGCTGCTAGATGATTATGTTAATAAATGGTAATCTAAAATGGTGGTCTATCCCGTATTAAAGTATAACTCTTGCTGTGGATGTTGTGAGATCATACAAACTAGAATTCATTTGCAAGTACATAGTGTCGGGTTGTAACTTCTGCTAGTTTGGGTTGATTTCATTAGTCTTCTATCCATTGCTAGAATATTTTGTCTACACATAAGAATTTATTGCTCGTTTTCAAGAGTATTGAGTGAATTATATGGTCGTCTGTTATAATCCCTTCAACTCTTGTAATTTATCTACATGTAATAAAAATATGATATATTCATTGAAGCGACATGCATTTTGAAGATTTTGATTACAGCTTTATGATTAACCATTTTCACAGGACTATATACCAGAAATAGTTGCAAACTTATCCGATTTTGAAGATCCTCCATCACCACCATCAAGTTATGATAACTCACACTTAAATGAAGAGGAGTTCAACAAGCCCCCACCAGACTTACCACCACAACTACCACTGGCAATGAGACATGAGCCTTCATCTACGAGTGGTAGTCGTCCTGTCAATAGGCCCACGCATCTGGAACTGAATCATCTATTCATACACAAAACTGAAAGTGGTCAATTTGTGGCGCTACGATCAACTTACAAGTTTCAACACAAATATATCACTGCTGAACTGTATAAGTCCCTGCGCAGGGAAAGATGATGAAGCTGTATGATTTTTGTCTTCTATTGTACTTGCCTCGTTTAAGCAGTCTTTATGAGAACATTTTGTTAAGGTCATTAATCCGATGTGCAGAGAATTGATTTGAATTAGGTAATGAAATATTGCTTTCCTTGTAAAAAAAGCTTCAGGGGATATTATTTTATTCTGGCAGTCCGCAGTCAATATATACAATACATTTTCATAGTGGATGACTAGTGTCCTGTTTTCAAGGACTAACGTTTTCAAATTGAACATGCTTACTGCACTTGCTGTGATGAAAATTCAATGATTAGTCGAGCATATAATAATGGCTGGCACATGAACTATGACTTTCCTCCTTCCTTATGTGTCGGTATACTCTTCTTTCCACCACTTTCCTTCTGATAAACGAGACTAGCCTTGTTTTCATATTGCTTAAAATTCCACAGACCATGCTACATTTCTTCAGTTTTACTCTTATCCATTTTTATCTACAAATGTATCATATTGCTCACTGTCGAAGCCTCCAAGGTCATATCCAATTTTTAAGTACAACCGTTTCACAATGCATTCTTTCGTATGATGATTGCTAATACTATAGATATGCCAAGCATATGTTCTCCTAAATAAGAAAAAACTGCAGGTCTATACTATACCAACGATCTAAACCTCTTTCCTTTTTCTTTTCCTTGTTTGATAAGCAAGAAGCAGAAAGAATTAAAAAATGTCAGACTTCAACATTCCCTTGTTAATTTTCCATGCAACAAGTGGGGTTACCAACCTTCTCATGTTAGCAGTTTCAGTGTAAGGTCGTTGAAAAAACTATTACGCGTCGATCAACAACGTGCTATTCTTGAAACAACGAGCAGCGTATCCAACAGAATAAAAAAAAAAAAACTTTTCCATCGTTGATTCTTCTCCTTTTGTTTTCAAAATAAAAATGCACAAGGGTCATCAAACTGCTACAATGAAGTAGCTTTCTCAGCCCAACTTTCATAGTGGTAGGAGTGAACTCTTGATCATGAATACGAGACTTAGCATAATGTCCTTACATGAGTGAAAAAGTAAACAAATTCTCTTCTGTAGTTTGAGAAGTAAAGTGCTTGAAATTCGTGAGAATTAACAAATAGAGTAGACAACGAAGTGTTGTCTCATCGAACGGGTACCTTAATCCAACCATTTGCAAAAGCAATGGCCAAGATTACAAAAGGAGTTGACATACCAAATATGATAATGTAAGGAAGAGGGGTCTTCATGGGGTTCTCTCCCTCCCTTTCTCCTGCTGTCTGCCAATACCTGCGCCACACAAAAACCTTTTTGTAGCAGTAATCACTATTCAAACAGACATTTACTAGAGAGGCTTTGGGAAACAAACGTGGCAGAAAATGAAGTGAAAAAACAGGGAATTGTTACTGTTGTGGTTCTTCCTCTCTGGTGATGAATTTCTTCTTGTCTCCCTTCTTAGCTTCCTCATCTCCACCACCTAATAGGATCACAGCCACATTCCCAAGTTTATCATCTCAACCTCATATAATTCACAGGATGATAATTATAATAACAATTACATAAAAGTGAAGCAAAGGGAGGTAACAGTGAGTGATAGATTGTTACCTAATTTAGCATGAACTTTAACACCAATAACATTAGTTCTTGGGGAGCATGAAACAAGAGAAAGTGGAAGTGATTTTGGCAGAAAAGAAGTTTTGAAGGAAATGGGAGAAGAGAGAGTGAGTTTGGCAGCCATGTTGATGTTTGTGTTGCAATGCAAAGTGATGAGAAATCCATCACATAGTGTTGTGGATATTGCTGTGTTGTGGACTCTACCCTTATCTCACCGACTAATCAATGACCTGGCCTCCATGCAGCCACTTCTTTATTGTAATTTACCTTTTTCTTTCTAATTACTCTTTTAGTTTGCAATAAATTGTACAACCACAAATTTTTTACAAATTAAATTTTATAACAAATAAATATTTACAAAATATAAATTATTTTGCAATTAAAAATTATAATAAGTAATTGTTTTAAACATAATTTTTAAAAGTAATTATTGATATTCAATTCAGAGATAAAGATAAAATATTGTAAAATAAAGAGGCTATTTGGATAAAGAATGACAATGCATAGATAAAGATAATAAATTAGTAATTTAGGAGCTAGAAAATTGTTGTGATTGCAAAGCAGCGATACTTTGATGTGAAGAAGAATGTTGTTTAATGATGACTAGGTAGAGTTTCGAAAAGCATGATTCTCTGCTACAGGCGATTGTTGCACAATGCAAGTCATGCTATTTCTACCCAGTTAGCTTTCTCAGAGCAGTTGCTACATCACTGCAACTCATCTCACCAACACCTTCAATTTCCAACTTTGAATTTGGAATATAATCGGTACAAAGATTCTTGTAGCGTGGAAGATGCCCATCAGCTTCATCTGCACATCTACAAATCTGGGGTTAGCAATGATGTTTTCTGGTGTAATACTCTTATCAACATCTATGTCAGAGTCGGCAACTTGGTTTCCGCACAGAAGCTGTTTGACGAAATGCCGCAAAAGAACCTCGTTTCCTGGTCTTGTTTAATTTCTGGGTATGCGCAAAATGGCATGCCTAATGAGGCATGTGTTTTATTCAAAGGGGCCATTTCAACTGGTCTCCTGCCAAACCACTATGCCATTGGTAGTGCTCTTCGAGCATGCCAAGAGATTGGTCCAAGTAAGCTGAAACTTGGGATGGAGATTCATGGCTTAATTTCCAAATCTCCTTATGCTTCGGACATGGTGTTGTCTAATGTGCTAATGTCCATGTATTCACATTGCTCGGCGTCCATTGATGATGCTCGTCGTGTTTTTGATGAAATAAAAATTAAAACTTCTGCATCCTGGAATTCAATTATTTCGGTCTATTGTCGTACGGGAGATGCAATTTCTGCTTTTAAGTTATTTTCAAGCATGCAAAGGGAAGCTACAGAATTTACCTGCAGGCCTAATGAATATACCTTCTGTAGTTTAGTAACTGCTGCATGCTCTCTGGATGACTGTGGACTGACTTTGCTAGAGCAGATGCTGGCGAGGATTGAAAAATCTAGCTTCGTACAAGATTTATATGTTGGTAGTGCATTAGTCAGTGGGTTTGCAAAGCATGGTTTAATAGATTCTGCTAAAATGATTTTTGAACAGATGGGTGACCGTAATGCAGTGACTATAAATGGGTTAATGGTCGGACTTGCGAAGCAGCACCATGGTGAAGATGCAGCTAAGATCTTCAGGGAAATGAACAATTTGGTTGAAATAAATGCATCATCTTATGCAGTTCTTTTAAGTGCTTTTAGTGAATTTTCAGATTTAAAGGAAGGGAAGAGAAAGGGTCAAGAGGTTCATGCTTATCTGATTCGAAATGCCTTGGTTGATGTCTGGATTTTAATTGGAAATGCACTTGTGAATATGTATGCAAAGTGCAACGCCATTGATAATGCTCGTTCAATTTTTCAATTCATGCCCGGTAAAGATTCTGTCTCATGGAACTCTATGATCTCTGGCCTAGACCACAATGAGCAATTTGATGAAGCAGTTGCCTGTTTCTATACAATGAGGAGAAATGGAATTGTGCCCTCAAAATTCTCTGTCATTAGTACTTTGAGTTCGTGTGCAAGTTTGGGTTGGATCATGTTAGGACGACAAATACACAGTGAAGGGATCAAATATGGGCTTGATTTGGATGTTTCAGTTTCGAATGCCCTTCTAACGTTGTATGCTGAAACTGATTATATGGACGAGTGTAAGAAAGTCTTCTTTCTAATGCCAGAGTATGATCAAGTTTCTTGGAATTCTTTTATTGGTGCACTAGCATCTTCAGACGTGTCAGTCTTAGAGGCAATAAAATATTTCCTGGAGATGATGCAAGCTGGATGGAAACTCAATAGAGTAACATTTATAAATATTTTAGCAGCAGTTTCTTCTCTCTCTCTTCTTGAACTGGGCCGTCAAATTCATGCTTTAATCTTAAAATACTCTATTGCTGATAACAATGCCATTGAGAATATGCTTCTAGCTTTTTATGGGAAGTGTGAGCAGATTGAGGACTGTGAGATTATCTTTTCTAGAATGTCAGAGCGAAGGGATGAAGTCAGTTGGAATTCAATGATTTCTGGATATATTCACAATGGCATCCTGCATAAAGCCATGGATATGGTATGGTTTATGATGCAAAGGGGCCAAAGATTGGATGGTTTCACGCTTGCCACTGTTCTTAGTGCCTGTGCTTCGGTTGCAACATTAGAGCGTGGTATGGAAGTTCATGCATGTGCAATAAGAGCTTGTTTAGAATCTGAAGTTGTTGTTGGCAGTGCACTAGTTGACATGTATGCGAAATGTGGAAAGATAGATTATGCATCGAGATTCTTTCAATTGATGCCTTTGAGGAACATATATTCTTGGAATTCAATGATTTGTGGTTATGCACGCCATGGACATGGAGAAAAAGCTCTAAAGCTTTTTACACAAATGAAACAGCACGGCCAATTGCCAGATCATGTCAGTTTTGTTGGTGTCCTATCGGCCTGTAGTCATGTAGGATTAGTTGATGAAGGATTTAAGCATCTCAAATCAATGAGTGAAGTGTATGGACTAGCTCCTCGAATAGAGCACTTCTCTTGTATGGTCGACCTCCTTGGGAGGGCAGGTAATGTTAATAAGATAGAGGAATTCATCAAAACAATGCCAATGGAGCCTAATGCCCTTATTTGGAGAACAATTTTGGTAGCATGTTGTCGTGCTAATAGCCGTAATACAGAGCTAGGTAGGAGAGCTTCCAAGATGCTTATTCAGTTAGAGCCACAGAATGCTGTTAACTATGTACTTCTTTCTAACATGCATGCCGCTGGTGGGAAGTGGGAAGATGTGGCAGAGGCTAGGTTAGCAATGAGGAATGCAGCAGCGAAGAAGGAAGCTGGGTGTAGTTGGGTTACCATGAAGGATGGAGTTCACGTATTTGTGGCTGGAGACCAAACACACCCAGAAAAAGAAAAAATCTATGAAAAACTCAAGGAGATAATGAACAAACTGAGGGGCGTGGGATATGTGCCTGAAACCAAATATGCACTGTATGATCTGGAACTCGAAAACAAAGAAGAGCTTATCAGCTATCATAGTGAGAAACTAGCGATTGCTTTTGTTCTCACTCGCCAATCTGAGCTACCAATTAGGATAATGAAGAACCTTCGGGTTTGTGGTGACTGTCACACTGCTTTCAAATACATATCAAAGATTGTTAATCGACAGATAATTTTACGAGATTCAAATAGATTTCACCATTTTGATGATGGCATATGTTCTTGTGGGGATTATTGGTGACTGATGCAAAACAATTATGGAATTTCTTTGGTGTAAGATTATTGAAATATAGGATTAGGCGTAATTTTTGAAACTCTTTTCTTAATCTTAACTTACGAAATTAATCAGTTATCCAAACTATAAAGCAGGGAAAAAGGTTTGGTCAGATGCACTGCTTTAGCGAATTGTCATGTTTTCAGCCCTGAATTCAATTGTGTTCATTTTTTTATACATTACAAATGAGTTTAAGAAACAACAGTACAAACCTACGTGGTCTGATCTCAAGTCTTTATAAAGTTTAGATTATCCATTTTAGGAATGGACTTGAGTGACAGATAAATTGATTAATAGATCTCGTATAGAAAACATTGGCCTCTAACTTCCATAATCTTGTCCAACATTATGAAGAAAATTGATTGAAAGTCGTGAAGATCAAGAGATTTATAAGTTTTCATTGAAGAAAAAATATAGGGAAAAGTAGTTACCATAGAAAGAAGTGGAAATAAACTATAACATCTAACTATAACTATAACTATAACTATAACTATAACTATATATATATGCACATATGTTATTTATTTATCTTGTAATCATTATATATGGTTATAAATTAAAGCAATATAATTAACGGGATATCCCATATTAAATTGAATTATATATTGACACACACATATATAATAGAATAATAATAATATGTTTTTATTTAATATATTTAAAATTAATATTTATATAAACATTAAGTTTAATCTATTAAAACAAATAGCATGATATAAAATATGAAAACATGTGTTTTAGCTAATTATGAATAATGAAGATTAAAATATTATGCTTTTTTTTTACTAAACACAATCTTTCGTCAATTGGATCTTATTAAAAATAAAAATTATTATTCTTAATTTATGTGAAAAATTAAAAGAAAAAAATTTAGAACAGAGAATTAAAAGGATAAAATAAAAATATGCTAACATGATTTATTATTCAAAACGTTTTACAATCACATATTATTTCCATCATTTTATTGATTCTTAATTATATGAATAAACTTTTTCAATTGTTGTTTTATCATAACAAATATTAATGAAAGGTGTTATTAATTATGGTGAATATGATTTTATTGTTTTACATTAGCTTGAATTTAAAGTATATCAAACTCTATATTAAGACTTTATACACGATGATATATAAGAAATATCCCTATATCAATTCATGTATTATTAGGATTGTTGCAATAAAGGTATCACTGATTTATCAATTCCAAAGGACATTAATACCAAAAGATACAGGTAAATCACAGACTAAACATATATTAGAAGCATAATAGGATCAATGGAAACTTGGGCCTGTGACCCACAAAACAAAAGCCCAATTACGAGTTTATAAATAGAACAACACACCTAGATTCTAGCTAACGAAACTCTGATCCCAACCGAAGACTTGAATGGTCGTGTGGGATTAACCGACAATACATATATTACATGTTAAATTCTTTGTTTGCGATTATAATGGTGTAAAAAGTAGGCTCTCTCTTACTATCGATAGCTTTGTCCATTTTTCTTTTTTGTATTTCTTTGTATACCAGCGTGGCTTGGAAAAGTTTATGGGTTTCAAAATAGGTTAAATAGAGAGCAACGTGCATTGAAGTTGAAGTTATGAATGAAGAACAACCTAGGCCCGCATTCTTCAAGTTGAATTGATTTTGGTGGAAAATTGTGTCTCTTTCTCTTTATAAAAACAATGGATGATTCTGATGGCTTGCCAATGATTTTGTTGGCTTTCTCAAAAGACTTGACTGACTCAGGTCAAGTAAACAATTGCTTCGTATTTTCTTTGCCAACGAAAAGGACCTTGTCAAACTAGTAGGCCAAGTTCAGAAGGACAACCTTCCAATGTTCAATTTCTACCTTAGACATTTCAAACATCTTTCATTTTGTTTCATTTCAACCTCTAAATCACTATTATTCTCTCTTTTATTATTGTATGTGTAATAGGTATGAGAAATGTTATTTACATAGCAAGTTACATTACAATTTTTATAATTTGTTTATAAAAAAAATTGAGAAATATTGTGTGGGAAGTTGTTGATATTTTATTAAGGACTCGACACAAGAATCATTTTTTTTTATCGGCAAACTCGACCCAAGAAGCATAAACCATACTATATTAAAACCCCTTAATTTATATGTATAACAACATTAATTGAAAGTTAAAAAAACATAATCTCATCAGTTTAACTCTAAACAACTTAAAGAAATCCCTTCGAAATAGGAAACAAAGTATATGACTCAAATAGTTTTTATAGGTGCATGTTTAATAAATCTCTTTGTTTGTTTAAATAATTGTACACTCTTGATTCTTTTGTTAACATATCTTTATTCAGTTTTGTAATAAATTAGCTTAAGTTCTCCTTTTCATTACATATCTCTTAAGAAAAACAACTTAATTTTAAAATAATCAGTCCTATAGAGAAAAAAATCAGATTGTTTGGAATATAAATATTTATTTGTTTATCAGCAAAATTTGTATTGATTCACTTTGTTTCATATATAAATTAACAAATATACTTTTAAGATAAATAGTTTTGATTTACAAATATTGTGGCTACTTACATTTAAAGTGAACTGAAATGGTATATATGAAGTTATGGTTTTACTGTTCCCAACTTTTTTACTATCTCCTAACATGGTTGGATTCATAATTTTATTTAGTTTTATATTATATTTTGAGTCTAACATTAATATTTTGATAATTATATTTTGTAATTATAAAAAGTAGAAGTCTGGGTAAAAAAATTATAACCACACTATTAGAATAAAATTTATAAAAATACAATATTAATTACTCAAAATTAATGCGGAATGAATTTCATTTAAAGTGAAATAACACTTCCAATTTTTTTTATAGGATTATTATATTATAGATATTCTTATGACAAGAGAAAATAATAGATGTTTCAGCCAGTAAATACTAAAGATGTAATTAAGGAAAAGAAAGCCATATTCAATTCTACTTGTGAAACTTTTCAGCAATAAATAAACAAGAGAAAATTGGCTGAAAAAACTGTTAGTTTAAACTTTACAGATAACCTTTTCTTTTCATAAAAGGTACACTCAAGATAAAGTTGATGATGATTAGGACTGAGTTAAAAACACTTAAAACAAAAGTGCATTCAATCAAGGATTGATGTCGAGATCTTTGAAGGATAGGACAACAGAATTTCATTTTCAACTAAAGTATACTTTATTATTTCAGTATATTAAAAAAATCTTCCCATGACCCTTGCATTTTCAGAAGAGATTACCTTCTATACAAATCAATTCGCACTCAATTCAAAACAACTATTAATTTGTAATATCTTAGAATTAAATATGAAAATAAGTTTGATATGTGTAACAGGGAAATTCCTGTTCAATTTCCTGTTTATGTTAAAAGAGTTTAGGATAATCATAATAACGCCATAAGCTTAATTGATCTCTCTAACTAAATAAATTTAAAGAAATTTTGAAAAACACTAAAAAATAATTAAACGTAATTTATTTGTATTATTAGTATATTATAATTCTACCTATAAAGTTTTGTATAACTTTTTATTCAAACAAAATTTTAACAGTATTAATTTGTGTTTCTAATATATTCAATACTGTGATTTCAAAAATATTTAAAGAATATTAATAAACACAAAAAGAAATCATTTCAAGATTAAATTAAATATTAATAAAAAATAAATTTGATAGAATAACAATTAAAAAAACGGAGTTGAAGTATGATATTTTTAAACAAATTAAATTTAACCTTCAAAATTAACTTTTATAAAATATAATACATTTTGTCATTTCACTGATATCAAACTTTATCACTTAACTTTTCTTGTATACTTTACCATCTTTGTTTTTTAATTTCCTATATTTTATTAGCATATCTTCTTATTTTCACATGTTTCCCTATTATGTTGGTACTAAAATAATATTTAAAACATTATCATAGACATAGCCATGTTCACATTAAGACTTATTTCTTGGTTAAAAGAATCTGAGATTGAACAAGATTATATTGGATACAAGTTGAATGTCTAAACCTTAGAAATGTTCATACTGGGAAAAAACATTATTAAAGTTAATTAGTAAACAACGTGTGCCTTTAATAAGATAGAGTGAACATAATTTCTTTCCTTTTAAGATTACACATTGGAACACAATACAGATAACAGAACAACCAACATTCTTAGTCCAAAAAACAGAACATACAACATAGTCTGACAGAACCACGCAGTTGAAGTAGGTTTAATTGTTACAAGCAAAAATATGTGCGGCCAAAATTACCAAAAACTTGAAAAACTATGAGAGTTAGTTAAAGTCATGAAATGTAAAGAAGAGTGACTCTGAGATTAACGACTACTTAATTAACAACAGCCACCAGAGAATTCTGATTAGCAAAAGATAAACTATCCACAGATCTTAGCTCCAAGTTATTGGAAGAGAACATTGCCTTCATCCTTTTGATAAAATCCTCACATTTTTTGTTTAACTCTTCATTGTCATCTAATTCAAACTCCTCTTCTTCAATGATAGCAAGGGCATTTTCCTCTTCTTCCCTATCTGATGATGATACCACATTTTCTTGTTCTACTACATTCACCAAAATCTTTTCTTCTTCTTCTGGGGGTTCATTATCCTCGCTAACAATTGGTTCTGCAACTGCAATGTCCGATTCCTTGGATTCTAAGGGGATACTTTTCTCTAAGAGACCAACTTCTGCATGTTCTATACTCTGATGAGTGGTTGGTGGTGAAGAGGAATAAACTAGACCAGAGTTCATGGCTATTAAAGCAAGAAGACCATTGCAGAGAAGGAACATGTAGCTCTTTTCAACCATGTAGCTGAAGAACTGCATGAGGAATGGCTTCACGAATTGAAGGAACAGAGGAAGTGCAGAGAAGAAAACACAGAACAGAGAAAAACAGAGCAGAAACTTGATTGATGTCTTCATTCTCTTGTTGGGATTGTGAGATAGTAAGTGATTATGAAGTTTAGAGTTTGGATGCTTCAAATAATCCATGCCCTGTGTTCTGATATTGATTTGATCACAAGTGGTGTGAGAGCATGGATAGTGAGTGTTGTGTTTGGTGAAAGAACACGTATATATATAGGGAATATGAATATCCTGAGAGTGTTTAAGAAGTTACGTAGAAGAAACTTATGCCAGAATCTTCTTTATAATTTACATCTTATACTCTATTAACTAACGTCTCTCTTTTTTTATTGTTTTCTTATCATACCAATCTTTGGTCTTACTTTTCTATGTCTTTCCATAACAACAACCATCAATACCATTGTCCTATTCTCTAACTTAATTTTAAATTTATTTTTTATTATGTAAATAGGGTTTCTTTGTTGGACAAACATACAATAATTAGTTTTTTAAATCTATTTTTTCTCCTTTTTTATTATAAATTTAAGGTTCTTAGTTAGAAGAATCTCTAAATACGTTTAATCCAAGATTTTCAATTAAAAGGAAAACTAAAATAAAGCTGGGTAAAACACTACCTTGTATAATATTTTTATAACAACTAAATATATTATTTTAATCGTAAAAAAACAATATCGTATACAATTATTTATATTTTATTTATGAATATCGATGTCAAGAATGTTTTCTAAAATGTCATCAAAGCACGATTAATTATTAATTTAGTATGTTAAATCTATCACCGAATATTTTTTACGTCTGCGCTTCTGTTTATTGTGGTGTAATGAGAAGAAAAGGACAAAATTATCTCATTCTGATTTTATGTAAAATTAACATTTTTATATAATAAGGGAGACTTTGTAAAACGTCCCAAAGTCAGTCAACTATTATTTTTAATTTTATCTAACATAAAAAATTAAACATGTCACATCATGTCGGATGCACATCTATTTTTCAAATATACAATCAAGCATTGAATTAATTGTTATATAGATAAATAATACATTCAAAGGTTTTTAATCAGTTTCTTCTTTTTCAATCTTTCAATCAAAAGAAGGGAGAACTAAGTAACGCGCTTTCAGGGAAATAAATTGATTTTCCACTCCAACCACGAATTGGATTCAGGAACTTTGAACTTTAATGTTAAATTGTTTAATATTATCTTAACAATTATGTAAATAAATTTTTACCTGATTAAGATGCTTGTTAATACGTGTGCGTGTGTATGTGATTGAATAGTATTAAAAAACAATGCACGATAGTTTTTATTAGTTGACAATTTATGTTTTATATTAAAACCGTATGACCATCAAACATATTTTTAATGTGTTTAATTTAATTTAAATCTTTAATTAATAAAATGATTAGAGTTATCATTGAGTTGCATGTGACAAATAATCCAAACCCAGAACATTTCATGTAATATTTGGTTTATTTAATTTACTTGCTGGATTCCGGATTTTCATTATGCAGGTTTGAAGATTTCAACACTGATAAGCGTGTAGATTTGGTGAGAAAATTCTTTGCAACTACAATGTTATAATTAAATTAATGTCTTCTAGATTCACCTTTTCAAATGCTTTTTCCTTGTAATTTTACTTTATTGACTTTGTGGCGATTCTTCATTCCTTAAAGTCCAAACATAATTATTTTTCTTTTCTATACCATCCTTTTCAAATAAATCATTATAAATAATAAAATTAGTTTTGAGTATTTGATATATTTATATAATCAAGATTTACATCTAAAACTATTAGTTGAATTTAAATAATCTAGCTTTGATTATTGATAAGTTTTAATAATAAATGTTTTACCATAATATATAAATTATTTAACATTCTCTGTCTATTTTCGTAAATATTTTAGAATTATATATATCATCACATTTTTATTTTTCACATATCCTACATCATATATATTCAAAAAAATGATAAATGTTAGAATCTTTAATATCATCTACAAATTTAACAGAGATGAAACTTGTAGAGTTAAAAAATAAATAATATATATATTATTTTTCTGTATATAAAAATTTAATATACAATACAATTAGTCAAAAATAAAAGATAGTAAGAAAATTTGCTTATCAAATATAATGACCAGATTTAATCAAATATTTACAAGATAAATAAAATCCGATAGTAATAAAAATATATAGGTATAAACTAAAGTTAATCGGAAATTTTATAACTTTTATATGATAATCAATTTTTTAAGAGCATGCTCTTCCATATTATAGTTAATTGCATTCGCTTTAACAGGAGTCTCCGACATCAATTTCATAGTGCACCCCAAATAAAGTTAAAATGTATATCAAAATCTTCAAAAAATTATATAGTTAACACTGAATTTAGTCCTAAATATCATGGATATTTACGTTATTGTTATTTAATTACATCATAATATAAATTTTATATATGAATGGAACAACTTCACAAAATCTTACATTACAATATAATTATGAACAACAATCATATACACTAAAATAAATAAAAATTTAAAATTTATTAATTTACTATTCAAATTTTATCATAAAATCATTTAAGTAAACATACTACATGAATACTAATTTTACCGTCAGAAAATTATACAAACTTTAACTTTTACTCTTATTTTTTTTAACTCACATCGAAAGCATGTTAGTATTCTAAGTAGTTTTAGAATCGCAACATACTCTCTACATATCTTTTTAATCATAATCATAAATATCTTAAATCAATACGTATAATCTTGAGTTTTGTCATTGCATTCACAAATATAACATATATTAATCCATTTTTCTTGACTAAATAATGAAAAGTAAAGTTGGAAATAGAATGTGAAATATTTGATTAATTTCACCCAACTAATTTTATGCATCAATCTTATTTCATTATCATCTATTGTCTTATATCTTATCCAATTTTAAATATTGCCTTATATCTTATCCAATTTTAAATCTTACAAATGTGTCTTTATAATCATCGTAACTTAAAATTGATATAACATCAATTTTTCAATTATATACATTAATCATTTTTACTATACTTAGTTTAAATTTTTAATATTGTATATCATCTCAAAATCAATATAATTCAATGCATGGTCTAATTTTTTTTAAAAATAGAGTTCTTCAAAATATCGTAAACAAAGGTCTAATTAAAAGGAGAAAAATAGAGTTCTTTAAAATAATGTAAATAAAGTAAAATAAAATTCTTGTTTGTATATTTTATAACTCAAATAACAAACTTTTTACTTATAACTTTTCTTCTATTTTAAAACAAATAGTAAGATTTAAAAAAAAAAAAAACCGTTTTTGAATCTAAAATTTCTAAATTATGCACTTATGCATGGTAAAACATGGCGGTTTTCATATATAAAAACAATTATGAAAACAAAAATGTTAGAGATTACGATTGACTGTAATCCACCTTTGGTTGGCCATGCATGAGTTGTCGTACTGCAATGGATAAGATCAAATCTCACGAGTTAATCTTGCATTAAAATACTCCAACCAATGAATTGTTTCGACTGGAAAAAATCTTGACCATTGGATTTGACTCAAATTAGTTTCATTTTACTAATTGTCATCTCACACTAATCTTCCCACAGTAATCCTAAATTAACCTCTCACAACTTCCCTACTAATTAGTCTAATTACACATTAATTATCAGTTACTTTTACAGAGTTAAACTTTTTATTGTTTTTACTTATTAATATAGTTATATTTTATATTTAAATAATCTTTTACATATTTATAATATTATTTTTTATAAATAAATTTAAATTTCTGTAAGTTACTCAATTTTATACTTCTAGAAAAATAAAACTGAGTACAAATGTAGTGGAAGGTAAGAAGGCTTTGTATGAATGATCTAATGCAATATTTTATATCATACGTTTAGATTAAATTCTTAGAGATGTATGTATATGCTACTAATAGGAAATTAAATGGCTTAGGGGAAAAAATGTGTGTATATATATATAATTCATAAGATAAAAAAAAAATTTAAATTTTATAAAACAAAAAGAAAAAAAATGTATAACCACCAAAATCAGAATTAATTAATTTTACAAAATTTTAAAACGTATGGAAAAAATGTTGCTCTGACGATCTGCTTGTGGTTATTAACATCATTTCAAATACTGGGGTTATAAGCTTGGGTGGTTTGGTGGGTCTACTTCACTTATTTTTATTTTTGTTTCTATTTAAATACTTTTCTAAGAATTTATTTCCTAATTCAGTATTTTTTAAAATTAAATGATCCATAAAATTATTCTCATATTTATAATATTTTTTATGAATGGAGAATATATATTTTAAATTTGTATGTCAACATTTTTTATATTAATAAAAAATTTAAAATATAATTAAAAATAAATATAATTATTATTTAATAAAAATAATTTCAAAAACATAGAAATTATAATTCTAATAAAATATGAATAGAAAATAACTATAAAAATATAAGAATAAATACTAAAAAAACACATATAAAAAATACAAAAAAATAATATCGTATCTCATTATAGCTTATAAATTAATTCATGTACAAAGGTAAGGTATTATTGTATTACATGGTTACTTATCAAAATATACCACTGTTATTTTCTCACACTTTCATGTAAAGAAGCAGGGTTACTTGATTAAGCACCAGTGGTACTGTAGATTTCAAAAATTATATAAAAACTAAAAATAAGTTTGAATGTTACACAGTGCATGTCAAACAAATTTGCTGAGTTATAATTGAACGCTGTAAATATTAATGTTAGCATATTTTAATTTTATATATTAATACTTATATAAATAGGATTTATTTATTATTTTACTCACATAATCTTTCAAAAAAAATTATCCTCTTTCATTTCTTATTTTACAAAGTTTTCTCTTAAGTTAATTTTATTTACTCTCAATCTCAATTATTTGTTTGGCTTTTTCATTCAATGGATTAAATCCATTCATTAAGCACCGCTGTGCTAATTTCATGTTTCTCTCCCTAATCCAAATTCCAAAAATTCTCCATATTTACCAGTCACACAAATTTAAAATTTTCTATATTTTTATTTTTATATAATTTTTTTATGTTTCAATCATCACCACTTAACTCCACCGTGGAACATAACACTTACGAAACGATCCAATGAAAAATAACAAGAAACAACATTTAAGCATCTCAAATTTCACTATAATGTACCAAAAAACAAGAAAGAAGAAGTTTCAACTCATAAGAAGATAAACCTCTCATATTATGAATAATATTCTGAAGGATCCTGTTGTAGAAGTTAAGGGTTAAAAAAACTTACAATGAGTATGCTGCAAGCAAAAAAAAAAAAAAAAAAAAAAACACCATTGGAATGTCACTGATAAAAGTTAAATAAAATAATTCAAATATTTGTTAGATGCTGCAAACATCGTTTTCTGATTTGAAATCACAACCAAGTGAGAAACACAGCTCAACTTCACTTTTAATTAACAAAAGTGGCAAAAAGAAAAAAAGGAAAATCAATCGCAAAGGAAGCAATTGACATCAATGCAATGGTAGATACACAAATGTCAATAGTTTCATCTATAAACATGAACGCAACAAGTAGAAAGAGAAAGAGTGGAACATGAAGGAACAAATGCTATTGATATCATCTTCAATAATATATATGGTATGAGAACTACACAATTACAATATCATCAAATGGTGTGTAAGAAACTAAATAAAATAGAGTTGAGTGAGGATGTCAGTAAAAAAAAAATGTTTATTGATGTAATGTTTTCCATATCTAGAATGTGTAATTTTTAAAAAATTATTAGTATAATGATGTTTTCTATGTTCAAAGTTTTTCATATTATTGTAATGATTTTTTAAATTATTAATTAGTTGTTACCTAAATAACTTTCTTTTTTATAAATATAGTTTCCACATTTTTTAATTTGGAAATAAGAATCATCTTATTCTTATATAATGCTACTTTAAATGAATTGTTGTGCTTATGAAGAGACGCTTAAGAATGAAATTATTGGAGATCTCACAAATTATTACTGTGAAGAACTATACATGAGGTTGATAATAAAGAGATAGATTATGTTTAGTTGTTTAATATCAACATTTTCATTGAGTATATATAGAAGAACAATTTCGCCAACGATTTCAGATGTGGAGGGTGTCTTCTTTTGCATTGTACAAGCCCTAAGCAATGATGATGAGTATTTTTAAACAATAGTTGATGCAATTGGATGAATGGGTTTTTCTCTGTTGTAAAATGTTGCTTTTGTTATTCTTAGCATATGAATCATTAGCTAATAATGTTGATAATTATGTAAAAATTAGCAAAAGTATCAGGGTAGAATGCTTGAATAAGTTTGTTCAAAGTGTTTGGAATATATTTTAGGAGTTAACTCTTGTAGAACCCAATGTTAAATCAACTAATTTTCTTTGATATATACTGGAAGCAAACAGATCGTTAATACTTGTAGAACCTAGTTCACTATCTAAGCCAATCCCCTAATTCACTTTAATACAAATTAACACAATTAACTTTTTTCTGCCCTCTCACTTTAAGAATTAACTCTTTTATGTCCCCTCAACGCTCCTTCAATAACTAAACTGTGGATTCAAAGAGATACTAAGATAAGTCGATTAAAAAAATAATATTTATGAAAATATTTAAATTAAAAAAATAATATTTATGAAGGAGGCCCACTTTAACACCTAAAAAGGATCTCGATTTAAGATGACCTTAAGATGTGTGCCAAGCCTACCAATTGGGGTTGCACGAAGTCCAGTAGAAGCACTTACTTTTTGCATCGGTTCTTGCACAATGCAACAAAATCCTATTGGAGTGCAGGGATTTTGGGTCTCGGGCTTTTGCCCACGCCTTTTACCCACCATAAAGTCATTATTGCGTGTTTAGGGTTTACCAACCAAAAACATTAAAGCTTTTCAATGAAAGAATAAAAAGATTAGTTGTTATTCTTTAATATTGTACAAATTAATCTTCGAACGTCGAATGATTTATTCATTGACATAAAAGTAATAGGAAAAAGGGCATAAAATTAACACGTAACATTTGAAAGATTTAGACTTAACGATAAACATTTAACGAAATTTATTTAATAATTAATGAAATTTTACTTGATATTTTAATAATTAAATGGGCAAAAGTATCATATAGTAGTGTAGATACTTTTTGTTTTCTTTTTTCAATCAAAATTAGAGTCTAGTTTTGCTAATTTGCATCTTATTAAACATATTGCATATTACTATGGTGAATTACCAAGATATTAAAATTGACAATGAAAACAAATTTCAGTTTTCCTTACAAAATTTAAATTCTACAATTTTAAAACATCAAACTACTATGTCAAATTTCTTAATTTTAATCTCTTCTTAAATTCTCTACCCAAAAAATATATTTTGACACAATATTTGAAATTTATCCGATAGAATAAATTACCATCACGTTCAAAGGTGATGGTAATCCTCTACACTGATGCATGCATAAAATTAGGCCTCGGGGTTTAGTTACAAGGCATTGTAACATGATATTTTAATCTTACACAAGAAATCAACCTTAAATTTAGACTTGTTTAATAGTTCATCAAACATTCAAAAAAAAGGTGCATAATTCTATAAGATACGCATTCGAGAAGATACCAATTTTAAATCGCATAAACCTCAAAAGCCATCAAGACAAGGTAAAAGTACGAAAAACCCATACAAACTTCATACAAAGTTCAAGTCTAACCGTTCATGGCAATAGAAAAAGTACATCAAAACAACAAACATCAGTTCCTGCCTGAAAATAAACAAAAGTTCATAATCCACATGACCAAAATAATTAGTCATGCTTCACTTCTTCCTTCTTCCTTCCTTCGCTTAGGTTGCTGATTGAGATCGTTGTCCTTAATTTCTTCTAGGACCGATTCACTGGTATCAGCAGGTTTTGAAGGCTCAGCAACTCCATCATCAGTTGAATCATGCACACTTCCGTCATCGTTGTCATTTGATTCTCCAGAAGTTTCTCCTTCAGGTTTCTTTGCTAACGATGCTATGATATCCACCATTCCTCGATTCACCTGTAACGAAAGAACATAAATGACAAAATAAACAAAATAAAAATTTAAATCCGGTGAATTAACAACTACAGAATACTCCAATATAAAGCACAATCACCCAAGTTCAAAATAAAGTGAACCAAATCAAATTAGGGCATAAGCACTTCGAAGTAAATCAAAACACAAAAAAGAGAAATACAAATAAGGGGTCGGATGCGTAGTTGGTGCACATGTAAAACCAAAACATCTTTTGTAGTAGTACCTGTGGATTCTGCAGAAACTCAGCAATGTCACAAGAACATGTTGGGCATTTCATAACAGTCTTCTGGGTTCGTAAAGTGCGCCCACCTGCACACGACCTTGCCCTCGTGAAACTCTGACCAGAAAAGGCACCCTCCAAACAGGCCTTGCAGAAGTTATGACCACAAGGTGTAGTAAGAGGGGAATTCAACACCTTGCGGCACAATAAGCACAGAAACTCTGAAAAAAAAAAGCCAGGCAAAAACTTATAAGGTTTTACAGGTTCGGTTAACTACATGGCTTTAAAAAACAAAAAGTGAATTGAGAGAAAGAATAAAAAGCAATAGGGTGTCGACGCATTATACCTTTCAATAGCCTTTCTCTCCTTTCTTTCTCAGTAACAGTTTTCCCTCGTTTAACTCTGACAATTGTCCCATCTCCAGATTCAGCGTCCACTAATTTCCTGCTTTCTGGGGGAGGCTTCACCCACAGCCAGCACTCCTTCTCTTCCTGGATTACATCAAAAGAACTGAGTGAGATCATTCCAAGTATATAAAACAAGGTTGAACACACAACAAAAAAAAAAAAAAACAAA
>Ga0209489_100133_pt1 | contig 109941 bp, 51 predicted proteins | sample SiratrowhiteBW_FD_187527 | JGI IMG/M metagenome (GOLD analysis project Ga0209489, IMG submission 187527) | Root nodule microbial communities of legume samples collected from California, USA - Siratro white BW (SPAdes) (version 2) | ecosystem: Host-associated > Plants > Roots > Nodule | place... | reverse complement strand
AAAAAATTAATCTTTTCTTTTTATTTGTCTTGATTCTAAAAGAAAGTTTTTTTTTTCATTTGTTTTTTTTTTTCAATTTCAATAACATGTTTTTGCTTGTTTTTTATTGTATACTTAGTCTTTATAATAATTTAAAAAAAAAGTGCACGAAAGTATATTGACTTAACCTTAATAAATTAATACAAATTTAAATTTATAAAAATGCAATGCAATGTGTATTTTGATTACTAACAATAATAGTAGTAAAAGAAACATTACTTTTCGTAATTAATAATCATAATATGAAATTCTTTTTCAATTTAAGAAATACAAAATTTTTTATTTTTATAAAATATTTAGAATATTTTTATTTCATCATTTTTTTTCTACATCAGAATAAATTTATTTATACATCTAAATTAAATAAAAACAAGTAAAAGTAATTATGTGAAAAAAAATTGTAAAAGTATTTCTAATATATCGTACTTGGAAATAAAAGAGGAAATATTTTAGTGTAACCAGGAAAGATAATTCCAATAAACCCTTTATTGTCTTTTTTCTTTAGATTTTACATTTACTTAGCACTTCCAAAAAAAGTCTAATTGTTTGAATAGACCTCATAATTTAGTCTAGTCCAAAGCATTTTGGTCCTATTATCTAATAAAAGAAACTTACATGATAAAAAAAATTCACATAAAAAAAATGGTAAAGTCAAAGTGTCAACAAAAACCATATGGACCAAGGTTAATTCAAGCATTATTTTTTAAAATAAAATATCTATGTAAAATTAAAATAAAAAAATCTTTATACACATAAAATTATTTATTCAATTCAAAATTAAATTTATTATCAACAATGTTAGGTTACACTTACATCAAACTAGGTATTATATTAAATTAAGGTAGTTAATATGAATTTATAACAAATTGAAACAGGTCTCATTTAAGTAGAGTAAAATATGAATTATGATAACTGAGTTCAAGTATATAAACTGCAGTTTCAAGCAAGTAAGGTCAAGCTAAGATGGTACATGATCGGCCAATTTGGGTTAGATTTATGTTGGTCAAGTTGAGTCATGTTTAGGTTAAGTTAAGTTGAGAAGAGACTGGTCTACTTGAGTCAATCCCAAATTAAGATGGACAGAATTGGATCAGATACAAATCAAGTCAAACAAACTTAGGGTTAAGTTGATCTAGCACACCTTAGATCAAGTTGAGTAGGACTTGCATCTAACCAAGTCAAGTCGAGTCAACGTTGAGGCAAGTCAATTCAAGTCCAACCGAGTCAAATCTGACCTGCCTCAGGTGGAGTCATTTTAGACCTACCTTTGGTTGTACCTAAAGTCAGTCAAATTGGGTTCACTTTTGGCTCAATCAAATTGGATCCCTCTCAAGCTCAATCAAGTCAAATTGAGCCTACTTTGAGTCGAGTCAAATCGGATTCACGTTAGGTTAAGCCGAATTAGACCCAGATTAGGCCCAATTAAACCAATGTTGGGTCTAGTCAAACCAACCTTAGGTTGAGTCAAATCAATATTAGGTTGTGTCGTGTTGGACACCCATCACGTCAAGTAGAATCTAATCAATATCATATTAAATAAAGTCGAGCTCACACTGTCTTAAATAAAATTGTGTCTAAGCCAAAATTAAGGAAAGTTGGGCTAACATTGAATTGAATAAAGTCAATAAAATATTAAATACAATAGAGTGAAAGTCAATAAAATATTAAATACAATAGAGTAAAATTTATTATAATACGAGTGAAGTTGGAACTACCTCAACTAAATAAAATTAAGCCAACTATAAAACAAGTTAAGTTGGATTTATCTTTAAGACAAACAAACTTAAATTTACCTCTTACTAAATAAATCAATTTATTTTGAATTAAGTTATATCATATTAAATCCACTTCAAACTAAATAAGATCAAACTTACTCAAAATCAAATTAAGTCTCGTTAAATTATATCAGAATAAATTAAATCAGATCTATAATGAAATATATAAGATGGACTGAATTAAGTCAAATCCATCTTGACTTTACTAAAATCAATCTCACTCTTAACTAAATTAAATGAGGGCACCTAAAATCAGAGTCAAGAGAGGTGTCACCACATAAAGGTGGCACCACATATAGGAATTGAGCAGACCTGAGTCCAAATGTTGACTCGAGTGCCGAATAGACAACCTGAACGTGTCTTTCACGCTGGATAACCGTTATTTTGTTCGTTTCACTTACTTTTATACAGATATCAATAGTAGTCAAATTATAAATATTTTATTACCGAAAATTATCAGCACCTCCCTCAAAATATGATTATACAAAAAGGATTAAAAGTTTCTTTCATACCAGAGAGGAGGATTTAATAAAACATCAGAGGATCTAAAATATTTACGTGGAACGCAAAAATATCTTAAACAAAAATAATTACTCAAACATACAAGAAAAATTACTAAACTAAACTGTATCTCTCTTATGGTACCAATTAAAGTTTGTAATTTATAAATATGTCTAAAATATAATATTTAAATTCATCTGTAATATAGTCTTGTGAGAGTGTAATTTAAATTCTGGAAAGAACTCAATTAGACTTTGTTTATATCTTTTTAATTAGATATTATTATGGTTCTCACTTAATATATTTTCCAAACTCTAACATATTTCCGTTAATATTAACAATGCTAGTTAATTGTTTAAGGCTGAATATCAACTATAATATTTAATAATAAGTTGTAATACAAGAAAGAGTCTTATAAGTCTTACATTTAAGACTTAAATTTTGTAAAAAAAAAAAAGTCTATTAAAATATGAGAAAATCTTAAATTTAAAATCCAGGTATTTATACTTAATCATAAAATTAAATTATATATTTTTAAATTGTGAAAAAATGTATAATGCACAAAAATGCAAAAAAAAAAAAAAAAAAAAAAAAAAAGTAAAAAAGGAGTGTTGAAAGCCGGAAGATATAAAAGGCGGGAGCAGAGTGAAAGAGTGAGGTTTCCAGCTTTGCTCTCTTCCTGTGGTGCTGTGTTTGGTTTTGGTTTAGGGTTGCAGATCTCTCAATACACTCCATTCTCCATTCTCTCTTGCTCACCACGTCGTATCGGAATCCATTCAAGCAATCTCTGCAACTTTCCGTTTCTTCTATTGTAAGTTCTCTGTCATTTGTCTTCCATTTCAATCCCTGGTTTCTGCCGTTACGATTACTGTCAAACCATACTTCTGTCACATTGCTTTACTTCTTTTCTTTCTATTAACTTCTTCAAATCATAGTTATAGATCACACTTTTCTCGAGTGTTCTTTCACTTTCATTGTTTGAATTTGCATGTTGTGTTTTTTTAGTAGATTCGAGGTTGCATGTCGAGTTCTTCAGTGAATAGTAGTTACTGACTCTGCCGTGATACTTTAGATTGCGGATAAGGGTTTCTAAAGTGGTCAATTTGGTTGCAACGTCAATTAGGTCACCATGACGGCAATGCAACGTGACTCTGGCTGTATCAACTGCATTTATGTTTAATTTTCTGCTGTACCAGAGGATTTTGGTGAAACTGTAGCTACTCCTTAGTTTAAAAGCTTGATTGTGGGAGGTTGTGGATAAATGTGTTGCTCTGTGGTCTTAAAAATCCCAAAAATCATTATGTTCTGGACTGTGTTTATGATTTCAAATTTGGATTTGGAGATGATGTGCACGAAAAGGCCACACTGAACACTTTAAATTTGTATCCAGTAGATATTTTTGTTGCATGCTTTCTTATCAACTTTTGTTGTATGGATTGGATTGTTGATTGTGTTTTTTCTTTTGTGTTATGTGAGCAGGATATATTTGGATTCAAGGCTGAAGTGAAACGGAGTTATGGCGGATTTGGAAAATTTGCTCTTGGAGGCAGCGGGTAGAACCCAACACTCTCGTCCAACTTCAAAAAGCGAACATGGTGATGGTGAGAGTGTCTGGAGTTCGGATGATGAACCTGATCATCCAGGCCCAAATCAACCTGTCTCAGGAGCTCCACAAAAGAAGAGATTTGATCCAAAGGAAAGAGATGATGGCAAGGGAAGTCAGGAAGAAGGGGATGACGCTGTTGTTGGCCGATCTGATAACAAGGCTGATAGCAGAGATGATGACTGTGATTTTGGTGATGATCTTTATAAGGATGAAGATGACAGGCGTAAGCTTTCTGAGATGACTGAATTTCAGAGAGAGATGATATTATCTGATAGGGCTACCAAGAAGTATGATAAAGATTTACTGGAAAAGATATCGTCAAAGCGGGAGAAGGGAAAGAAAACTGTAGCTGGGACAGATAATTCACCTCCCCCACCATCTCGTGTGCGGTCATCAGTCAGATCAGTTGACAAGTCAACTGCCAAGGATGGTGTTTTAAATGAATTGCGTGCGAAAAGATTAAAGCAGCAGGATTCAGAAGCAAACCGCAGCATAAGTGAGGCCTCTAAAAGTTCAGGGCCTGGACATGTTTCACCAAAGCAAAAACCTTTCTCTTCAACAAGTCTCACAAGCTCAAGTGATAGTGAAAGTGAACATAAGTCCCTGAGTGATGATGACATGATCATTGACAGCGATGATGACCAGATAGTTTTAGGATCTGAAGGGCTTTCATTTGAGGATATAAAAGAAATCACCATTCGCAGATCGAAACTAACAAAATGGTTTATGGAGCCCTTCTTTGAGGAGTTAATTGCTGGTTGTTTTGTGAGAGTTGGTATTGGTCGATCAAAGTCAGGACCTATCTACAGGCTCTGCATGGTAAAAAATGTTGATGCCACAGATTGTGATCGCCAGTATAAATTAGAAAATAAAATCACACACAAGTACTTAAATGTTGTCTGGGGAAATGAAACATCTGCTGCAAGGTGGCAAATGACTATGGTTAGCGACTCTCTTCCACTTGAGGAGGAGTTCATGCAGTGGCTTAAGGAAGTGGAGCGAAGAGGCGGTCGGATGCCAACAAAGCAAGAAGTGGAAGAAAAGAAACAAGCTATACAAAATATCAACTCGTTTGTTTACTCAGCTGCTACGGTGAAGCAGATGTTACAAGAGAAAAAATCTGCCAAAATAAGACCACTAAATATTGCAGCTGAGAAGGATAACTTAAGAACGCAATTAGAAATAGCACTGAGTAAGCAAAATAATGATGAAGTGAAAAGGATCGTGGCAAGGTTGCAAGAATTGGATGAATCTCAGCAGTCTAAGGAGAAGAATGCCAGAGCTTTGAAGCTTTCTGAGATGAATAAAAAGAACAGGTTTGAGAACTTCAAAAATGCTTCTGAATTGAAGCCAAGAAATACAGATTTGAAAGCAGGGGAGGCGGGTTATGATCCATTTTCAAGGAGATGGACTAGATCAAGAAATTACTATGCCGCAAAACCAGCTGAAGAGGCTGCAGCTGAAAATAGTAGTGCCATTGATATGGTGGCTGATGAAGGCAGCCATCAGACGGGAACAGCTGCGACAGGGGTGGCTGGCATGGCGGCTACTGCTGCAGCTTTGAAAGCTGCTGCCGGTGCTGGGAAGTTGGTAGATACTAGTGCTCCGGTGGATCAAGGGACAGTGTCAAATGTGCTGCACGACTTTGAGCTGCCGATATCATTATCCACACTCCAAAACTTTGGTGGAGCCCAAGGAGTTCAGGCAGGGTTGATGGCAAGAAAACAGAGAATAGAAGCAACTGTTGGATATCAAGCCCCGGACAAAAAAGGTAGGACGGGTGGACGGACACTAACAATTAGTGATTACAAGAAAAGAATAGGGCTTCTTTGAACTCTGTTGAAGTAGCAACTTTCATCAGGTACACTTTTTTACGTTGAATTTGGTTTGCATTATCTATGGTACTGTTTTGCCCGTTAATAACTATATATCTCAACTTTTCAGGTGAGCATGGAGTTTTCATTTTCTTTTACCTTCCCCGAAATTAAAAGAAAATTGGTAGATCCAAGTGTTACGTTGCTCGTATGATTCAACCTTAGTTATTACTGGATGCTTGGAACAGAGCTGAATGGGACAAAGAATTGTTAAATGTATGTTGTTTGTTTCAATTTTCTTTACTTTTTTAAGTACACTTGATATGCACTGTCGTATGTTGTTGTTTATTTGTCTTTTCATAAAAACATATGATAAACCTGAATATGCGTTGCCTTGTGAGTGTGATCATTAGACATTATCTATCATTGTTGGTAACATAAAAGTTTACAACACGTCAATCAATATTACGAAATATGGTAATTCTTAGTTCAAATTGTATGCAGTTTTCTAAAGATAATAGAGAGTTTGTGTCATTTTGCACGACTGTTGATAAAATTGATTTTGAAGATTCGAGATATAATATTTTATACACCTAAAGTTTTAAGTTATCTATAGTTATTTATGCTCCTGATCATTTTTTAATATAAAATCATTTTTACAATGTTGAACCATTGTAAAATCATCTTAATTGGTATTTCAAAGTGATACGAAGAATCCAATATAAAATCAGACTGCGAGTCAAATTCCATCTCGATCATATGGCTTAGTGCTTGTTTTACAAATGATCATTTTTTTTTCTCACTCTACTACAGGTTAGAAAGTATAGTTAAATTTAAGTTGAGGATAAATTTGAATTGTGTTTAATAGTTGATAGTGAATTATATACAACTTCATGATCAAGTTGTTCTTAGTCAATTGCTGCACATTATGTGATAGGCGAATTCTTCTTCCACAACTTCATACTTTTTTCCTCAATCTATGTTGAGGAAGTAAAAATATTTTATTCTTTCTATTTTCATCATTTTCTCAATCACATCTTTCTTCACTTTTTTGTATTTTAAATTACATTTTAATTTTTATTTTATTTTAGACTGTGTAATCTAAAATAAAAATACATATTTTAGAATTTTATATATTCTAAAATTCAAAATATAAAAAAATTATTTTGGTAGTATAATTTGAAATAAAAAATTTTATTTTAAATTATACAAATTATTTATATTAAGAATACAAATTTTAGAACAACATTTTGATATTTTTGGAAATATGGGAGTGTAGAAAGAAAAGCATTGGAGGTGCAGGAAGCGCCCTATGCGATAATTTAAAACTATGATGTGAGTAACATCAACAGGTAATGGGACCTAATCGAATTTTTTGAATGGCCCATGCTATTCACATTTCACTTTTTTTTTTAAGACGGCTTCTTCCATCTCCATACTTTTCTTCCTGCACCTTCATAATTCCAGAATTATTAAAAATATCTTTTTTTACTCATTAACACTTTAGTTTTTTTTATATTTTCAAAATACTGCTTATCCTTCTCATTTTCATCCATACTTTCACATATCTTTTATAAATTAATTTCTATTGCATAATGTGTGTATACACTACAGAAATTAGTTTCTGTAATGTGTTAGAGTATATACCTACTTAGGAAAAAATTTCACTAAAATGTTTTTTGCCAAAAGAATTTTAAAAATGGACAGGTGGTGCAAATACCAAAATGGGATATAATAGCTTGCACCTATACTATAGTTTCTGGAGTGATTCTTCCTGCACCTCCATATTTGCTTCCTGCACCTCCATAATTTTAACATATTTCCATTTTAACCTTGAAAAAAGACAAAAATAGCTTTTATTAATGGTAACTGGAATTTATTTATTTTTTCACTTTGCGGGTTGCATAAACCGCAATACAACTAAAAAATAAATACATTGCGGATTGTACAACCCGCAATTATATTTTCTGCACCTTTTATATTGCGGGTTGTAAAACCCGCAATATAAAACTTTTTTTAAATACATTGCGGGTTGTACAACCCGCAATGTAGAGTGCTTCTTCCTGCACCTCCAAGTAATTCTTGGGACACCTCCAAAATTTGCAAAACAGACAAAAATATACTTAATTTTGTATTGTGCAGACTATTTTGCCCTTGCATCCTAATTCTTAGAAACTCTAATCCTTCCATCTCTGTTACTCGTCCACTGCGTGTGGCGCCTCCCCCTCATTCCGAGCTGCGATTTGGGCGCCCATTTCAATATGAAATCGTCGATTAACACTACATTTTACAATCATTTGAGGTAGGTATCATCTATTGTAAGATTTGTAGTGTATCTGGAGAGATTTCATGTTTTGGAACTTTTTTTGTTACAGAACCACCCATTCTGCAACATGTATACGGATCCGTATACATGTTGCAGAATGAGTGGTTCTGCAACTCATTGGGAGGTGTCCGAACATGTTGTAGAACCACCCATTCTGCAACTTGTATATGGATCCGTATATATGTTGCGGAATGGGTGGTTTCGCAATATATTTGAACACCTCGTAGTGTTACTCCGCTGCTACTCCGCCGCACCGCCGTTGTTCCACTCCTCCGCTGCTGCCGCTGACGCAAACTTCCCACCCACACTACCACCGACAACCTTGCACCACCACCATCATCTCACCTTTGATCTCCCACCTCTATTTACTGTTTTCTCATTTCTCAAAATCAAGGATAATATGATAATTTATTGAAGGGCAGAACTGGAATTTTTTTAAATTTTGGAGATGCCCAGAGAACACTTGGAGGTGCAGGAAGAAACACCCCGCAATGTATTTAAAAAAAAATTATATTACAGGTTGTACAACCCCCAATGTATTTAAAAAAAGTTTTATATTGTGGATTGTACAACCCGCAATGTAAAAGGTACAGAAAATATAATTGAACAATGTATTTATTTTTTAATTGTATTGTGGTTTGTGCAACCCGCAAAGTGAAAAAAAAAATGAATAGCAGTTACCATTAATGAAGATTATTTTTATCTTTTTCTCAAAGCTAAAATGGAAGGTTATTTTTATCTTTTTCTCAAAGCTAAAATGGGAATATGTTAGAATTATGGAGGTGTATGAAGAATCAGTCTAGTTTCTGGGTTACGATTGGGTTTTAACGGTTGGATTGCCCCAGATTGGGCCCAAATTCGTAAGTAAAATTTTATTTCATTAATTTAATTATATGTACGAATTAATATATGGATTTATAATACTTATTCAATTCAAATATTAAATTGTCAGTGGATCTTATTCTCAGTGACTAACACCATGTTTGGTTTCGCGATATATGTTGAAGCAGCGATAATTGCTTTTACATTCTTTACATCAATGTTAATTTAAACGTTTATAATTCAAATGTATCTAAACACTGATTGACTCCTTGTTTTCATTTCTATTGGAATTTAACTTAATGAATATGTATTTTCAATATAAAAATAGTATATTATTTAAAAAAAAATTATTATTAATATAATTTTGAAAGAAATTATCATATATAATCATTTATGGTTAGATATGGTACAAATAAATACATAGTTTAGTTTCTTAGTTTCTTTATATGTAATCACAAAATTGAAAATAACACAATTTGACTTCTTAAAGAAGAAAATAATTTATTTTTTTTCAAAACGCGATTTAGTTTGCTATAATCTAAAACAGCAGGCTGCAAATTGCTAATGAATACTATTATAAATCTGGTATAGATTTGTAATTTAGCATCTATCGCATTAAAATACAGTGTTTTATATATATATATATATATATATATATATATATAAAACCACGATTATTTTTAGGTAAAGAAAAAAAATTAACTTTAGCTTTATCATTTAAATATTATGAATAGTTATTATGTGATATTTTAAATATTTGTTATAATATTATTTAAACAATCTACAAACATCAATATTTAGTCAAACAGTTTATCATATATTTATTGTCTACTAGCGGTTAATATATTTTATAATAAATATTTTTAATGTAAAATTATATATATAACACAATTAAAGTACATAAAAATAACATTGATAATAAATATAAACAATACTAATAAATTAAAAAATTAGTAAATTAATATAATACTGTTAATAAAAATACTAAATTATTTTGACTGAAAAATACAATATTACATAATATATAAAATACAAACTCAGTAATAATATAATTGTAGAAAATGAAAAAAAAAAACAGTACAAAATATTATAAAAATATATCTATTTTTCTGAATAATACTTGAGATTTAAGGAATTAAATTTAAATTAAGATTAGACAAATAATTATCCAGAGTAGAAAAATAATTATCTCTTAATAATAATAAAATAATGAAATATAACACAAATACTACAAAAATATATCATACAAATTAAAGTTAAAGATATATTATCAAATAAATGCTATAAAATATTCAATATTATAATTTTTTATTATAAGTATGAAAAATAATATTAGGAAATAAAACGTTTAAAATATTATAAAATATAAAAATTATTGTACCGGTGCGTCAGACGGATACAGGTCTGATTTTTCTTTAAAAATATTTGCATAAGAAATAAAAGAAAAGGTTAATGGGATTATATGATGTATTTTTTTTATTAAAGAATCCAATGTAACAAATCCAATGTAACAAATTTATGGAGAGAGATTGAGAGTGTTTTAGAAGACTCAAATTATTCTAATAGGTATTTGATAGGTAGTAAGGTTTTTGTTCGAAAGAAAAAGTGTTAATGCAAACCACACTCAGCTGGTAAGGTTTAATGAGTTTATTGAGAGGTGTGACTTGAAGGACATCTAAGTTGTTGTAAGAAGTATACTTGGTACATACCAAATGGGATGTCAAAAAGTAGACTAGAGAGAGTTCTTGTAAACTATGAGTGATTGGCATAATGGCCAAGGTCTAAATAATATGTGCAAAGTAGACAGGTATCTGATCACTGTGCTTTAATTGTGAAAATAGAACTCTGGATTGGGGTTCAAAACCCTTTCAAACTTTTGATGTCTGGATGCAGGTACAAAGGTTTAAAGGAGGTGATGAAGAATTCATGGCAAGCACCAATCTCAAGGGGTAATAGCATGGAATACCTAAAGGAAAAATTGAAAAGAACGAAAAAAATACTAAAACATTGGAACAAGGAAGTGTTTAGTAGCTTTATGAAAAGAAAGCAAGAGTTATTGGCGGAAATTGAGGAGCTTGATGCTATGACGATGAAGGGACTCTCCAAGAAGATATACGAATTAAAAGGGTGGATATACTAAGCCAATTGAGAGGCCTGGAGGAGAATGAATTGGATATGGTAAGGCAGAAGGCGAGAGTAGAGTGGTTAAAAACCGGTGATACAAACTCGAAATTTTATCAATCTAGATTGAGGTGGAGGAGGGCAAAGAGTGAGATAGTAGGACTTTGGAGTGATGGAGTTTGGTGTGAAGAACCGGCCAGTGTTAAAAGCCAGGTAAAAAGGTATTTTGAGAGTAGATTCGAGATAGGAGAGAAGTGTATGTTGAACTTGGATAGAGTTTGCTTTAAGTCAGTTACGAGCACATATAATGATATTTTGTATAGTAATATCTCTGTGATGGAAATCCTTGATGTTGTGAGTCAATGTGAAAGTACAAAGTGCCCAAGTCCAGATGGATACAACTTCTCTTTTGTAAAAAAGAATTGGGATGTTATTGGTGACGATATTGTAAGGGCAATCATGAGTTTTTAGAACATAAGGTTTATTCCGACAGGATGTAATGCTTTGTTTATTACGTTGGTCCCAAAAAAGGACAATCACTCTAATCGTAATGAGTTTAGACATATTTCACTAGTGGGGTGTGTATATAAAATTCTTGCTAAGTTTTTGACAAACAGACTCAAGAAGGTGCTTCCTAGCGTTATAGACCTAAACCAATCTGCATTCTTAGGAGGAAGAGGTTTAATGGACACTATTTTTGGTAACAAATGAGACAGTGGATTATCTTAGGAAGGAGAAGAAAGGTAGTATTTTGGTGAAAGTTGACTTTGAAAAAGAATATGAATCGGTAAATTGGAAGTTTTTATATTACATGATGGAAAGACTATGGTTCAATGAAAAGTGGATTAAGTGGATAAAAGCTTGTATGGAATCAACTACAGTGTCGGTATTGGTTAACGAAAGCCCAACGGAGGAAGTTAAACTGAAAATGGGGCTAAGATAGGGTGATCTGCTTGCGCCGTTTTTGTTCATTATAGTTGTTGAGGGTCTCAAGGGCTTGCAAGGGAAGCAAAAAAGGAAAACTTGCTGAGTGGTGTGGAATTAGGCACAGAGAGAGTGCAGATTGACCTTTTGCAATTTGCAAATGATACACTTTTTTTCTATAAACCATCATACTCCAATGTCTTGGCAATAAAAACAATATTAAGGTGTTTTGATTTAGTGTTAGGACTTAGGATTAATTTTCATAAGAGTCAAGTTGGGTAAGTGGAAATTACCCAACTTGATAAATGTGTTTATGCTAAGTGCCTTAATTGTCGGTAGATGGAAATACCTTTTAAGTACTTAGGTATGATAAGTGGTAACCCTAGAAAATCAGCATTTTGGAACCCGGTGGTTGACAAAATTAGGGCTAGGCTCTCCATATGGAACGGCAGGATGCTCTCTATGGTGGGCCAAATTTGCCTAATTAAGACAGTCATTAATGCCCTACCCCTCTTCTACTTGTCTTTCTTTAAAGCACTGATTGTTGTATGTAATCAAATTAGGAGAATACAGACTAAATTCTTATGGGGTTGGGGATCTGAAGGTAGGAAAATAGCTTGGGTGAAATGGAAAACTATTTGTAATCCAGTCGAAGTAGGGGGATTGAGGATCAAAGATATTGAGTGCTTTAATGATGCTCTGTTAACAAAGTGGAAATTGAGGTTAGAAAATATAGAGGATGGATAGTGGAGAGAAGTACTGACAGAAAGGTACGAAGACTGGCAGAATTTGAAGGCTACTTTGGCCCACAAAAAGCAATCCTTGTGGTGGCAAGACTTGAGTAGAGTTTGTGGAAAATGAGCGCAAGAAGATTGGTTTGACTGTCGAGTGCAGTAGACTCTGGAGATGGAATAAGGGTTAAATTCTGGGAAGATAGGTGGGCAGATGGTCGAGTGTTGAAAGAAGAATTTTCAAGATTATTTAGTATTTCACAGTGTAAAGATAGCAACGTCTGTGAGTTTGTGGACTGAGGAAAAAATTACAAAATTGGAGCGGAAGATGTAATAGTTGGAATATGGGTTGGAGAAGGGAGAGGTTTGAATGGGGAAAACTGCTAGAAGAACAACTACTGAATTTGATCTCGAGTGTACAGTGGAGTACAGAGGGATGTGATAAGATGGTGTGGCTGGGGAATGAAAAGCAAGAGTACTCAGTTAAGGTGGGTTATAGCATGCTTAATTTGGAGGATCAAATGTTATCTTTAGAGGTTTTCGAGATGTTATGGAACTTAAAGGTAGTTCCTTCTGCGATAGTGTGCGTGTGAGGATATTATGGGATAGGTTGCCAACCAAGATTAATTTGGTGAGAAGAGGAGTGCAACTGGAGAGTGCTTTGTGTCCTTTATGTCGGGAAGATATAGAAAATGCTCAACATCTCTTCTGCACCTATAACTGAACAAAAAGTTTGGGACTTGTGTGACAGGTGGATAAGAAGTGTCACCGTTAGACATTAATATATTTCTATTCATTTTCAAAGTTTCTATCTTATGGGTCACAATAATAGTGTGAACAAAGCATGGAAAGGGTTGTGGATGACTATTGTGAGGGAGATTTGGAATCTTAGGAATAAAGTGGTGTTTAGAGGAGGGTTAGTAGACGAGGAGGAAATTTTTTTGTTTAACTCAATTAAAGGGTTGACAATGATTTAAACATAAGATGTCCATAACAATGTGCTCTATTTAGACCGGTATGTTACTTCAATAAAATGTTTGGAATCAATGCAGTAGGCAAACAGGAAGCAGGACAAAAGGGATAAGATAGGAAGTACGAATGTGTTTGGTTTTGCAAGAACACATGCTTCGGGAAGGGAAGAAGAGGTATAGACGAAGAATACAACGTGAAACTAGAAGATCTAGGATCCTAGTAATTCTGTAGGCTTGACAAATGTTGAGGACTCAGGGGGAGCTTCATCTATTTCCTAGTGTCTTAAGTCTATTTGATATTTTTTGGTGTTGTATAATGCTTAGCTTTACAACCATGCTTTGTATCTGGATAGGTAGTACTTCAGTCTTATCTATGATGGCTTAGTCTCTGGAATGGAGACTGTCTGTAAGATTATTCACTAACAGTGTTAAACAATTGTATAAGGGTTGGACTAATCCTGAAGTAGTTCTTAATTAATTTATTGTTGATTGTTAACAAATTTTGATGTATTTGAAATTTATTTTTTTTTTCTTTCAAAGTTTGTGAATTTTATGCTTTTGGTTAGGGTACAAGGTTTCAATCTTTATGTCTTACAATTGCAATGTAGTAAAGTGTACATAGTTTAATTTTTTAAATTCTTAATAAAAAATAATTTGTTGGTGTTAACAAATCAAAATGATTGTATCATAAAGACATATGATTCTTTAAATTTCATTAACAAGAATAAAATTTGATTGACTTGGTTACTAGTTTCATACTCATTAAATATTTGAAGAGAAAGTGATTTTATTGCTTTCGAAAAAACTTAAACTTTAATATGAATCTTTATAAGAAAGAAGAAAACTTTTAAATTTAGTTTTAGTAAAGAAAAAAAGGCATTTTTATCTCTAAATTATAGTATAACTATTTTAGTACTTCTAAAATAAGTAAGTTTTAGTTGTAGTCTTTACAAACTATTTTTCATTTATTTATACATACAATTTTTTTTCTAAAGATGTTAGGTAACCACATAGTAAAATAAATATTGATGGATGACATTTAAAATAATCATCTGACATTCTGATAATCCATTAACAAATATTTCATAACACTATGATTAATAATTAATAATTTCAAAATTTTGAAAATTTTTAACTTTTCTTTTAGAATTACTAGTAAACTCCCTTATTTTACATACACTAAAAAAGTACATAAATAAAGAAATTCATATGATTACATTTTAAGTTGTTTTCAAAAGTAATTTTTGTATTTTGAAACAAAAATATCCAGAATATCTATAAATCATTTTGATTTTCCAACCTTTTACATCTTCTCATATAGACCATCATTTTTCAAAAACATTTTTTTTTATAAAATACTACCATATTTTATATAATTACTTAAAAAAATTCTGGAGGTGCGGGACTCTTTTATTGGTATTACACATTTTTATTATTATTTCAGTGAAGATAAACAATTTTTTATGCGTAAGATTACCTTTGAATAATAATATAATAGTCATATAATTTGTATTAGTTTTATATCAACTTTGAATTATCAAACTTTAAAAAACATTGTTGTTACGGGTCAAATTGACCCGCTCATTTCAATTAAATAACTATCAAATTTCTTTACGCATACTTTATTTTTTTTCTGAAAAGGTTATATTGACCATCTGTTAAATACTTAACCATATTGTTTAATAGCTGTCAGAATATTGTTTAATAGCTGGCAAAATATTGTTTAATGGTAATATATTCGTATACAATTGATGATTTTTAAAAAAGAAACTTAAAAGATGTATTTATATTTGACTGTTGACTCGATTTGAAAATAGATTGATTTAAATCAATAGTGGGAGATAAGTTAAGTATGTTTTATTTAATAGTGATTACCTTTTCAAAAAAATATGATAATAAAAATTGAAATCTTAATATTTGCAATAATGTTAACAAGGAAATAATTATTTTGGATATTTATTTTTGGTTAAATTTATTTGTAGACTCATTCCAAAATTCAATCGAATAATGTGATTAATTTATTTTTTTTAAATAATATGTTTTCAGCAACTTAGGGAGAGAATAAAGACATATTTCCAAGATTAATTTGAATCGTCACATTCATTAGAGTCAAATTTCTCGTACAAATTCAAAACACTTTTTCCTTTTTTTCATTTCGAAGAAGATTTTTTTCGAAAAAGGTATTTCCAATTCAAATTAGGTACTAATTTGAAAAGTTGCTTTCATATTAATGCATGTGGATTTTTTTATTTTTTTTATCAGCTAATGCATGTTGAATTATCTCGATAGAAAATTAAAATAAAACGTAGTAAGTTAGCATATTCAGTATTGAGAAAATTGTAGTGTTAATAATTAGAAACTCCTCTTAATTACAATACATATATTATGTGAATCAATTATGTTTGACTAAGTAATCCTTCGTTCTTATTTTTAATCTCTATTCGTGGTTATAATAATGGTAACGTATCATTATATTATTATTCTTTACATGCCACGTGCTAGCGTATTATAAATAAATTGGACAACATTTATTTAATAATTTTATGTGATTGGTAGAAATATTTTGTTATAGTTCTAAACACTAAAATAGTTTTGAATGGTTAATTCTAAAACGCTTACATAAATAAAAAAGCAAATTAAAAATTAAAAAATATAATACAATGTGATTGATAGCACATAGACACAAAGATCACACGAGGTGTTGCAGCATTAATGAGTATGTTTAAAAAACTATATCTGAAATTACGTGGCATGATGTGATTGGTAAAAAAATACTTTTTGAAATTAAAAGTACCAACCATAAATCTTGATTATTATTATTTTTTGTGAAAAAAGTGTTATATAAATATAAAGTCTTCTTATTATCCTCTTATAAAACACTGCTATTTTCCCATTCTCTTTCATTCTCACAATAGTGCATGTACCAACTTCTTCACATTCAACCATGGCTGCAGATTCCAACTCAAACCTCAGAATCACCATTGAAAGAAACCCTTCCCAGCCACGCCTAGCTGAGTTGAACATCAAGTGCTGGCCCAAGTACATGCCCTTCCTTTTCTGCTTCTCTTTTCCTATGTATTGTCAAAAACAAACTTGTATATATGTAGCTTAAATAGCTTTAGTGTTATTCTTTAATCAGAATTCAGTTTCAGTGTAAAACATTTTCTGTAATGATGTTAAGGTGAAATTATTGCATGTGTGTTTTTGGGTTATGAAAGATTAGAATGATGGAATGTAATGTACTCACACTGTGTGATCTGTGGATTAACTTTTTTCTTATGGGGTGGAAAAAAATGAAAGGTGGGGTTGTTCTCCAGGGAAGTACCAGTTGAAATTTGATGCAGAAGAGACATGCTACTTGGTGAAAGGGAAGGTGAAAGCTTACCCAAAAGGGTCATCAGAGTGTGTGGAGTTTGGAGCTGGGGACCTTGTGACGATTCCAAAAGGACTGAGTTGCACTTGGGATGTGTCTGTTGCAGTGGATAAGTACTACAAATTTGAATCAAATTCTTCTTCTACCTCATCATAATCATCTTGTTAACTAGTGCTGTGGCCCTATGATTATTATGATTAATTAGCTTAATTTTAGCCTTATGATTCATCATCAAGTTGTTATTATTCATTGGAAAAAAAGGTAGAAAAGGGTTGTCTGATTGCTGTTGTTTGGTTGTGGGGGGAATTGAATGGAGATGAAATGGGTGACAGAAAGAGAGAGAAAGGAATGAATGAATGAATGATAATTATTTTAGTCAAAGAAGGAGAAAACATATCAGTCAATGCATGCTATGTTCAAAGCAACCCCTGCATCTACGTGTAAAAATATAAAAGACAGCTTTTATTGTTCCTTTGACTGGTCAATGTTTTTGGACGGTGTTTTAATTGAATAATAAGAAGAATAATATGAAGAGAAAATGTTGATTTTGGTAAAGAAAAGAAGCTAAGGGAATGATTTGGACACGTCCATCGATGTGTTGTGTGTTCTGTCACACTTTCTTTGTCATCTGATGACTACGACCAATTCAACTTTCTTCATTTCTCTTCATTTCTCTTCTCTTCTCATATCAATTATCTGCACCCATTGTCAAGCCGTTTATCATGCTACCCATGCTCATGCTTTCTTCTTTCTTCTTTCATTTTTCTTTTTTATTTTATCTGTTGGGCTGGCAAAACCTCCGTTTTCCATGCATTCACCGTTCATCATTTTAATCACATTAACTTATTGCCTTTTTCTTGTCGTTGTTCTAAAAGTGTGTGTGCGTTTGAATTACACTTTTTTTTATTCAAAAGTATTAGTATGATATATTAAGGATCCATTTACGTTACACGTGAAGATTAAGTTTTGTTAAAAGTTATTTTCGTTAACTTTTTATGAATGTTGATTTTTCAATACTTAAGCTAATAAATTTTAAACATTATTTACTATTTTATCAAAAGTAAATCTTATTATCACTGTTATCGCTTAATTTCATACTATAAATCATTTTCTGTAAAATATAATGCTTTCATTAAAAGCTTAAAAAACTAAAAAGTGACAATCTAGGGTAAAAGGCAAGCATCTCACTAATTTATTGGGAAAACAATTGAAAAATAATTGAAACTAAGTATGAGCTTTTTTTTCCTTTAATTTGTTAAACAATATATCATTTAGAATAATTACATGAAATATTTCAAACAAAATAAGGAATAAAAATAATTGTTTTAAAATGTAATGATGGTTATTGTTTAATTAAATGCTTTTAAATACATAGTTATCACCATTGATGCCTCGTTTATAACTTCTGTAGTTTGAAAATAATTTCCTTCCTTTGAAGTGGAATATAGCAGGAGTCGACGACATGCAGATAAGTACAGGGTTTTTAGATATTGTATTTACAGAAAAAGACTTGCACATGGCCCTTTATAATGGCTACATTCTTTTTTTTCTTTGGAATTTCTCGTGTTCATCCTTTTCCTCCAATTCTTTTTTGTTTTTTAAAGGGTGAGTATCTTTTGTTTCAACAGTTTAGCAACCATCTATTTGGATTCTTGCATTTATACCTTCTATCTTGTTTTACTCCCCAAAGCAGGGACCAAATTTATATTTGATACGAGTTGATATTTGAAAGGATGTTACAACTCATGAATAAGAAAATGAAATTTAACCAGAAACCGACCACATCAAAAAGAGGCAAAAACCAATTCAAACTTTTCTCATCAATGAGGGAAGACCAACGACAACTTCTGCCGTGCCCCACAATTACCACACCATTGCGTGTCCCATGACATATATCTATCCACTCATTTCCACTTCCCATAGTTTCTATTCTATTTTGTTTTTACATTTTTAAAGAATAGTTTTATAAATAATACTAAACCCTAAAATATACAAATATGCTTACTATGTCATTTTTATTTAATACTTTCTTCATAAAATATTAAAATCTTTCAATGCCGTTGAGAAATTTTGTACGAAAATAATATACCATAACTTCTATCACGCCCCACTTTTTCTAATGTAACTTGATATTTATCAAATGTAATATTTGAACTTACATTCAGCAAAACTTCGAACGTCCTGTAGCAGTGCTCTTATTTTAAAATTGAGGTATTTGGTACGATTATACATAAAGGATTTCCTTCCGCTGTTATGTAATCGGGATTCCAAACCAGGAACTTGTGAAGAATAAAAGGTTATCCCCCACACTTCTAAGAAACAATAAAACAAACAATTATTTCTTTAAAATAAACAGATAGAGACATTTAGAATGAATATACTTAGATTAGTATATACATACAGCGACATTTAGAATTAATATACTTAAAAGCGTAAAATAACCTGACTTCGATAGTTTTATTTTTGTTTACACAAACAGGTTTAAATAAATTCCATAAGAAAAACTTAGTGAGCTTGCTAACATTAGAAAAATCTTAAACGAGAAATTTCTGGGATCCATACTCGTAGGACAGGTATTAAATGTATTAACATTTAATACCTAACATGGATGTATTAAATGTTTGGCGTCCGAATGGTGTAATTTAGAGCCATGTCGTGTAGCTAGAGAATTTCCCGGGGACGAAGAAAAAGGAAAAAAACCATTTTCTTTCACTACTAACGTTACAAAGGTAGAAACGAAGATGCCCCACTTATGGGTTGAAGGGAGAGGGAGGGGGTTGGAGTGAACAACAAGAAATACAAACATGTTAAGAAAGGAAAATGTTAGTACATATTCATACATGGATAATACAAAAATATACATTTGCTAATGCAGTGAGTGAAGTTCCACCATCGGTTGCATGGGCTCGGCACTGGATATGGTGATGTTTGGGCAGGATCATCAGCAGATAGAGCTGCATGGGGATAAGAAATACATTTTAAAACCTCTTGCACGCGAAAAGAAGGATAATTTCTATCAGAGTATGTACCTCCCAAGAGTTGAGCTTTAAATGGTTGAATTGTTTTTTCAATAACTTCACTGGTTGAGTTGTTGATTAAAAATCAAGGTGAGAGAATCTCTACTCTGAATATATAGTACATCTTATGGTGAGAAAGCTCAACTGCTTGAGAGGTCCACCTCTCCCTATAATTATCCTGAAACAAAAAATATTTCGTATCCACTACTTGCATAAAAAAGTTTATCTTGTATGGGTTTATATATTTCACATTACCACAAACGCAACCATTGGAAAGGACTGGGGCTGGTGTAGAATGCTTACCATGTGAGTTGCACTGTAATGTGAATCAAATGTTTGAATTCCATGTCCAATCATTTATGTAAACCTAAAACAGGCAGTAAATTTGTAAGGATAAATAAACTAAATGCCAATAATTTATGATCCAAATGCACGTTAACGTAAAGGAATGCCATTGTAAAAACAAAAGCTAGCATGTTCCTTAATTTCACTCTTCGGAAGAGTTGGCTAAGGAGATGTAAGTCCTTCAAGCGAATACTACACAAAAGTCCAAATGATTATTCTTTGAAACAATCAAACAAATTTTCATTCAACTCTTCAGAAACCATTCTAGCATTTACTCCAACCAAATTCACTCTACTTCAAATAGACCACACGTCACAAACCCTGTCTCCGTTTTACATTTAACACGAGTGAATCCTCCAACATTCATAGGCAACATGATTTTCATATGAAGGCAATGAATCATGAAAAACCCAATATGTACTTCTCTAAACTCTAAAACCCCTTCCAAATGAAAATCAAATATTATATGGTTGCAGAAAAAGGATTGGCTTGCAGTTATTATGAAATACTGATCCAAAAGCAGAGGCGAGAGACTCAAACTTCGACAACAACCTTTGCAAAATATAATTTAAAATCAATTTGACTTAGATTCTCCAAATTTATCCTTAAAATAAAAGTGTAACTGTCATGGCTGTTTCACCCCACGAAAAAAAAGGATGTCGTTTTGGCATGATCATCAGATCGGAGTTTAGGTGATGGCATCATCAGCATAGCCTACCCTTAATCCTCTTCTGACATTGATTATTCAACTCATCAAAATATTATCTAGACGAAAATCAAAACCACCCGTTACTTCCTAGTTGTCAAATAAACCATATCCTAAAAGAATCAATATATAACCTTGCTCACTGACTGACTCCAATGATGGTCTCCTCAGGAAAGTAACTTGGTCCGTTGCCATTCACTGCATGAGCACCGTCATACTGGAGGACCCTAAGCTTTCCTTCCTACAACCACAGGCAAAAGATTACCACTTAAATAATATAAGCTAAAGCATACATCATTGGTTTCCACAGCAAAACCATACCTTTGTTCCATAAACTAGTCCTCCCCCAGCAAAAGGATGAAAGCATGCCACATTGACCTCGTCTTCTGCACTAGGAAGCACCCTAACAAGTTCCATATCTGACACCCTGTATACCTAAAAAATGAAGCAAATTCATAGACATGAAATTCAGATTAAACCATTTGAAAACAATAAGGGGATAGATTATATGAATGACAACAATTGGTGTCAGCCCATAGATTAAGCATAAATAGTTGAACAGTTGTCTAGACAACAGTTTAAGAATAAATGTCACGATCCAAAACCAGCAAATGCCACTTCATACTAAAGATTATACAGACTACAAAGTGTGGGTACAAGTGAGAGCAATTCACATCTGAGAAATTTAAATTGAGAGAAAGGATTTTACCTCTAGCACTGTATATATAGGTAATGTTGTTTCTCCATCAATGACAATACTTTTAAGAAGAGAACCATGGCGTCGACCATAGGCAAGTAGTATGTGCTCAGATGTAGGAGAGAACTACACATCAAACAGCAATTGCACAAAAGTTATTATAAGAATAAATTTATTAGCATGTATCATTCAAAAGGGGGCACATATTTCTAAGGCTGTGCGGAGAGAGAAGAAACAAATTATAAAACATGATTATCAAAATAGTGGTAGGATGTGTGTAGAAAAGGAAACATAGTGTAAGAGTATGTAAGAAAATATCGATCACATCTAGAACATCCTTCAGGATTGGTTTCCCTATTTCATCATCTCATAGGACTGATTAACATATTTTCTTATATCATTATTTGTTTCCCAGTTAGTTATTAGTTAGGAATATGATTAGTGTAAATAAGGGTCAAAGCTCTAGCTTTTATGAACACCAATACATTGTAATTATATCACAATTAATTTCAATTTGTGTTTCATTCTTATATATATATATTCCTCCCTGTACACCTAAACCTCATAATTTCAACAAATAAAATTATGAATGAGAAAGCACTCTGTTTAGAGTTAATAAAGGTTGGCCCAAAAATGTGTCAGTTTGTCAACAAGATTGCCCAACCAATAATCAATTTGTTAAAAAAAATCCTCAACGGACTAATTTCAATTGATGAAAACTTTGAGAGACTAAAGCAATACGAGTTGTTCAGGGACCAAATTGTCTGTATGTATGTGTGTGTGTGTGTGTGAGAGAGAGAGAGAGAGAGCATGTGTGAGTTGCATAAAAGTAAGGGAACACAAACCTGAATTGAAGTCAGACAATGAGCTGCTCTAATTGCCCGTGATGCAAGCACCAACCCAAATCTGTTCAACATAAAGAAAAAAAAACAATTTTAAACTCTAATGGATTCACTTAAGTTTGCGAATGAAGTGCCAATTGCAAGCAATAGCTTACGTTGCCTCCTCTAGGGAATATATCCGCAGCTCATACATAACTTGGTGTGCTGAGATTGGATGCCGGGTTGGTGATGTTGCAACACCAGGCTCTTGGTGTACTGGAGTTTGTAAGCCTGGATCAGCCTCTATATGGGGAAGCATACATGCAACACAGGCAGCTAAAAATCTACCACATGGTGAAAAATGAGCACCCATTTCACTGCAAAAGGAAAAATTACAACTTTGTGAGACAAAAATAAAAATATAAGCACAGTTAACTATTAGAATGTAGTTTGACTTCAATCCAAAAAATGCATATCGCCTGTGAGGTAAGAACACCAAATGAACATAATTATGAATGCATTAAGTATAACGCCATGACTATTAAGTGAAAAATAGTAAGTTGATAATCATTCACAGGGAAAAATGAAAAAAAAAAAAAAAAAAAAAAAAAAAAGTGTTCAACTCACATTATGCACACAAACTATATTTTCTAAAATGACAATTTGACACGAAAGAATTACACCATGTCAACCACATGATATAACATCAGAAGGTACCTGCAGAGGACAGCATGTGGTATGGTTAGACGACATCTGTCAGCATTAAGTGGGACACATGGATTTTTTATGTCATGTGACCACACTCTTAACTTCACAGTGCAAGGCAACTCTGCAGCTGCTGCAGCAGCCACTGATGTAGCAGCAAGTTCTGATTGAATTCGACTCATGATTGTTTGGATATCAGATCCGTCATGTGCATTATTAATAGAAGCAGCAAGATTGCCTGATTCAGATACAGGTTGACGGGATTGTGAAAAATGATTCCGTAAACCTGATCTCAATGAAGAACCTGGTATGCTGATGCTGCCAGTTATTGCTGAAGATGACATCGCTGCATCATTATTAGAACTGGAAAAATTGGATGGCACTGCGGAAGAACCAATCTGTTGGGCTAGAATGTCACGACTAGCACCCATGTGAGGAAGCATTGAAGGAACACCAGCTTGGCTTTGACCCATTAACCATCCTTGGAGAAAAGGCAACTCCCATGCACTTGGATCTCTTGAACTAGAAGGAAAAAACTGGTTAAATTGACCCAACTCAGAGGGAACCCCACGGTTGGCAGTTTGCCTAGACAGTCCATGTAGCATACCATTAAGAGAATAGGTATTAGTAGAGTTTCCATGTTGGCTTCCTTCAGCAGGTCTGGTTTCATCAGTCTCCATACCATCCATTGTGAGATTACTGAGGCCAATTCCCATTCCATTAGAGAAAGCAGTATGAGAGGGATATTCTGTACCAGTTTGAGAACTAGTAGGCATCTCAGAGAATGTATCCATAGGAGACACTGTAGCCTCATATTGCTCTGTTGCACTTGTGTCTGCTTGTAACTGTACCACGGCAGAAGACTCAATTTGCATGCTACCTGAGCCCGCATCATGACTAGAATGCTGTAGTTCTGTTCTTGACTCGTCAAGAGTATATGAGGGCATAAAAAAGAAAGGTAATGACACATAAGGTAGTTCGCTGGACAAACTAATATGTTCTGTAGGATGAATATTTGTGACAAAAACAGCAGGCGGAGGATATTGTAAATAGCCAAGAGATGTTGCCTCTGTCATTGAGGAATCCGAAGAATCGAGATCATTGACCTACACATCAATACAAAGTATGTTAACCAAAATGAAAACCCAAAAAATAGCATTCTGAATAGCATGGATATATACAACCAAAAACATTATAATTCATTCACCTCCGCAGTTAAAAGATATGGTGCGGCATGTGGGTGAAAATGCACAGCCCGAAGTGAGCGCTTTGTCTTCAACACAAATATAGGTGAGGATGCTTCACCTTTCTTGTTGTGGTGCCATATGTACAACTGAGACGGTATTTCACAATGAAGTGTAAAAAAACAGACTCCAAAATGTGTGAACAATTTATCTAAGATTTAAAAAACATGGGAGAAAAAAAATACTACCTTGTGGCCAGATGCAACAGCAATTATTTCACCTTTGGCATGAAAAGCAATAGATGCAATGGGGCGGTCTGTGAGAAAAAACACCCACTGAATACATCAGAGAGAGAAACCGATATACAAAAGGAAGGAACAAAGAACATATTTAGTAACAGTTAAAGAGTAATTTAGAAAGGTAAAAGAGAGATTGCCAATGAGTAAACATACAGAAATGATGAGATATTATGCACTCTGATGTGTTGGCATCCCATAAACGAACTTCTTGATCCAAGCTCCCACTAGCAAGTATATGTGGATCCAATGGATGGAACCTAACCTGTACCATTAGCACAAAGTTCAAATTTCGGGTACAATTAGCATCATGAAACACAAGAATATTTCCAACAGGAGAGAGGGAGGATTGCAGTAGTTACATCTGGTTTGGGTTACACAAACTACAATTTTAGACAAAAAGGTCTAATGTATTGGAAATAACACTTCCACCATTTATTGGCAAATAAACTGGACTGGAATCTCCAGTCTCATTCCTTTTTATAATTAAAATTTGCTAGTTGAAGATGAGATACTCGTAATTTATTATAGAAATTGTTAAAGTCCTGACACCAGTTAATGATATTTTCAACCCACTGCATGTGGCAAAGGTTCACAATTATTAAGCTTCAAGCAAAGACCATGGTCTTGGTGAGTGGATTCAGGAAGAAAGGGAGGATGTTGTGACACACACCAAAGTGGCAAATAGTAAAAAAGGTAATAAAGGGCACATGTGCAACTTCTGCTGTACCTATTGATTTTAGGAGAGTTTTTGAGCCGTGTGTTTATGAAAAAGATAAAGTATTTGACAAATAAAGACAAATATCCACATTGTCGCCTATGGTGTCAATTATTTTATGTTCAAATAATGGAACAATAATTAATATTTTCTTTATGTAGTAGTGGTATCCTACATGCCCTGTTTTGGACAATGTAGGTAGGACAGAATTTTCTTCACCGATTGCAAGTTCCCTTGTCTCTCAATTAGAACTTGCCCACTCAAATACAAATAACAGTTCATCCTTCCCCCCACCTAAAGACCCCTCGTACACAAATATTTTCCAAACAAATAAATAGCTACATAAATTGAATGCCAGGATATCACCTAATTGAATAACATGAGAATTTTATCAACTCAATTTCATTAAATTGTCACTTATTCAGAGCAAACTACCTCTCATCAATCTTTATGCAAAAAAGATTCCTTCCATAAACCACAATCATTACAAAAAGATACTACAAAAGAAAGATAAAAACAAAAACACAACAAATCAAGACAAATCGTTCAAGAAATGGCAAGCAGACAGATTTGAAACTTACCACCCAAGGCGTTCTCCTATGGCCAACTAACACCTTTAAGCAACTTCCAGTTTCACAATCAATTATCTTCACTGTATGGTCACCACTGCACATAGCACATAACAAGCTAAGATTCAATCATAAAAGTTCTTAAATTAAAATTAGCAAAGAGGAGATCAGCCAGTTAAAACTTACTGTGTAGAGGCAAGAACTTTCCCATCTGAACTAAACGCTGCTGCAATAGTAGACCGAGGAGGAGGCAATAAAGGACAATACTTAGCTGACAAATGCCGCAATGACTCAGCCTCAACCCTGATAATCATTGTCAGAGATGTTAGTCCCCAAAATAGACTCTTCTTGAAACAGAATTTCACATTCTCAAGAGGCTTCTTTTTGCCAATACAACTTATGAGCTAAAGTAGTATAAATACCACGAGAGGAGACCGCGTCTTGCATCTCTCACAACCTCGTTCTTGGGACAAGAATAAGGACTAGACTTTGACTTAGAAGCTTCTCCCCAGTGCCATTTGGCCACGTATTTTGTTCGGGGCGAGATCTCTCTCCTTGCGAGCAAATTGAATACATTGCTACCACTGGCCAAATTCAACACATCAGGTTAGAGAAATATTGTACAGTAAAACATGTAACTTCAAATTCAACTTGAAAAAAGGAAAGTGCATTTCTGTAATTCGGCCTCAGTCGACGAAAACAAACTTCAAAATCCAAGTATTGACAAACGTATGGATTATCAGCTTATAGTAGCATGAGAGATCACCATGCTAAGCTCACGCATAGTCTAGAAATGTACAAAATTTAAGGTCAGAAACTACAAAATTTCGACAAGAAACTCCCATTCTCCATGATCATCCATTAAAATCATGCACAAATTTTCCAACAAGTACCGCACCACAAGCATCAACAATCAACAAAAACCGAACCACTATGTCCGATATCGATCACAACCTCACAATACCACGATCTCATCTCAAACCCTAGCTAACTTCACACGACTCAAACAGATGTCGGGACAAAACAAAACAAAACTCTCGACAGTTTCCAAGCCAGCAACTGCGAATTGATGTTAACCAACACCTAAAACCACTCCACACCATAACAGGATCCAACCTAAAAACCACGTAGCAGCACCGGAAATCGAGCCTCGGGAACAGCAATCAATGCATCAAGCTCAATTCCAGCTGCCTCAGACAATAACAACACAATTATTTCACTATCCTAATTAGAGGCAACCGAACACGCCGCCACAACAACAGGCGAAAGAAACAAAACCGAATTAGGCATAATTGAAAAGTCCGGCAAAATCAGGAAAGAAACAATCTGATACTGACGTCCGTGGCGCGGATTCGGCAAGAAATTGAAAGAAATATTGCGAAGAGAAGTAAGATCAAAATGAAATTCCGTTAGAAAAAGGAATCAAGTGAAAGAAAATGGACCTGCTGTTGGAATTGTGCGAATAGGAAGAAGCGTGATCGCGCGAGCGAGAAAATCCCGTCATTTTGGGGGAGGAGGCGAAATTGGGAGAAGAGAAGAGAGGATCGAATCTGAGAGGAGTTATAGGGAAGAGAGGAGATTCATGGTTTCGAACGAACGAACGAAGACAGAGACAGAGAGAAACACACACTACCCTCTTCTTTCTTTCTTCTTTCTTCTTCTTCTTCTTCTTCTCTCTTTCTCTCGAATGGGATGCCTTTATTTCAGAGCCTCCGTCTTTGTTTCATTTCGAAGACAGACCTAGCCCGACCACACCACGCTAAAAGGAATTCCCAACTTCTGGGCCTCCCCCTGCAATTTCCAACACTTTCGGGGAGGAAACTCTCATTAAGCGAAATAAGTGGGTTTTGTTTTTTCTGCCCTTCCGTGCCATCAGATCTCTCCTCCTACACCGTTGGATCTCAGAGCCGTAGGGATTTGTGAAACCAACCTAGGTTTAGGACCAATATGGAGACTGTGGGAGCAAGGAAAATGAAATTTATGAAAGATGAATAATAATATTAATTAAGTCATTAGTTATTTATTATTCTATTTATTTCTATTTCTATTTCTATTTTCTTTTTGAAATTGAAGATAAAAATAATACATTCATATTTGATCATGTCTTAGTATTTATTCTTTCCTTCTAAAACTTTGGTTCTTTTAATATATTTAATTATCTTCTCTATTTATCACTGTTAAAAAATGCATAGAATAATTTATGGCAAAATTGTTAAAAATTAAGAATATTTTAATCATAATGGAAACTATAAAATAAATGATAATTTTAGGTGCAATAGTTATAGCTATTAATTAATGTGGGAAGAAATTAAAAAAAATATTAAAAAGTTATGATATGGAAAATGTCAAAAATAAGTCAAATTATTTTTTAAAGTCGTTGAAAATATCTATTATACGCAAGTATTTCATGCATAAGATGTTGTTAAACACGCAAAACAATGAGAAAAACATTCTTTCGATTTTAATTAGTCATCCAGAGTAAATGTCTTAAATATTCTAAATGGAAATTTGTTTCGTCTGTATAGGTCCTAGTATGATTATTGACTTCCTTTTTTATTAAAAAAAAAAAAAAAACTTTAGTTTTTTTTAACTTGTAAAAGTTATTAAATGAACGAAGTAAAATATGTTTATCCTAAAATTTTATTGACAAAACTAATACTTTAATCCTCACAAAAACACTCATGGAGTCATGTTTGTGAGCTTGAACTGCACAATTAGATCATGAACAACATATGGACCTACATTATCTTCATTGTTCTATAAGCAGTTGAAATTCATCTCACCTAAAGTCTATACATTTCGTTATTCTATATTTAAAATATTTTGTAATAAATTCATTTTCTATTTTTTTTAGTAGTAATTTATTTCTATTTCTTACATTTGACTTATAATATCTACAAATTTAAGATAGAAAAAAAAAAAAAAACTGACCTTATATTTTCAGGTATAAATCTCATCTTTATTCTCTATTCAAATAAGATTTGGTTTGAATATATCCATAGTATGTTTCATCAATGTAAGTGATACTGTAGATTTTACATATCATCATTTATAAATTTTAATATTATCTATTTTGTTCTTTACATGATATTTCTGGAATATATTATTTTGTTTGACATGTTCAAATAATATGTTGGGATCTATAGGGAAAATATTTTTTTTTGTTAAAATTAATTTTTTTTGTTAAAATTAATGTTTTTTGTTAAAATTAATGTTACAGGAGACTTGAAGTCATTAAAGAAAAATATTGTTACAAATTCACATCAAACTATATTACTATATTACTAATGAAAATTATTATAAGAAACGAAACAAATTATAATATTATTACTGGATAATATTATAAGTAGGAGTAGGAGTTGAATGTGATTTTGAATTTTTTTTGGCAAATATCAAACTATGGTGTAGAGAAGTTGAAGATTTAGTATCATCTAAGGAAGTTGAAGATTTAGTCACATGATGAAGAAACTTCATTAACTTGAATTAATTTGAATGATATATTATTTTTAATGTACATTACTTTCTTTTATTGCATAATTCAAATTTTAAGAGCTATCCTTTTTTAACAAGTTTTTTTTCTTCTTCTTCTTTCTTTACACAAACAACCAATCTTCATAAAATAAGATATTGGTAATTGAATATTTATTATTACTTGTCATTCTAATCTTTATTATTAATTGTCATTATTATCTCTTTTATAATGTAATTTATTTTATTAACAGTAAAGAAATTATATTGGTAATTTAGCCCATCATATTTAATGTTGTATTATTTTCTGTTAAAAAAAAATCTCAAGATAAAAAGTCAATCTTAATTCAAATTTTAATTTTCATCTCATCATGGTAAGTAACTTCTATCAATTTTAAGTAGTTTATTAATAATATTAACCATTTAAGCAATATACTTTTTTTTAGTAAATCATGCCAAAAATCAAAAATTGTATCCAAAACAAGGTTTAGTCAATATTATCATTTGTGGTAAAGAGATTTGAAGACTATTCTCAAAATTTCCAATTATAATGATTAAAACATGTTAATTATAGTTATTTACATAGGTGTTTTTGAAAAAAAAATGAAAATAATAGAATTTTAGCTCTAATAGGTGATGGTGAATTTGTAAAGGGGTGATGACTTTGAAAAACAATACACAAAGAAATATTAAAGATAATTCTCTTGATGTGATGGAGAAAGATCAAAGTTTGATAATGATGTAGTCTTTACTGGATTTATCAACTTAATAAAGATTTTTGAATCAAATATCTAACAAGTATCATATGAACATGTCTAAACCAGAGTTATAGATACTATGAAATAAAAGTTAAAATTGAAAATTAATGAACACTAAGATAAAGAGCTTGTCACCTTAGAAAGTTTAGGAAATAAATAAAGGTTGATTAACCACTTGAAAACTCTTTTAGGATAAAAACTTAAGGAAAATGTATCAATCTTTTTCAAGACACTCAAATTTTATAAAGTATTATTTTAAATAAAAAAAAAATAAACCCTTCACTTGTAAGCCAAGGAAACAATTTTAAAAAAATTTAAACAATAATTATAACAAGCGAAATAAATTTCAACCAATTTAAATAATCCGTTATAGTCGAAATTACCTAATAAATAAAGAGGAAAGAAGTTGTCTACAGGAATAAGTTCGAGTCACTCGTATCAATATATTGAAAGAAAATGACTAATGTTTGTTTTATGAAAATATTGGTGATAAAAATACCATTACATCTATTTTTCTTTAATACTCAATAACAAAAATTATCTTATTGTGATTGTGATTATGTAGATTATTCTCTCAAAATATATTATATATTTCTTTTAGTAAAATTAGTTTTATATTTTCCAATTCACATTAAATTAACTTGTTTTTGTAGATAATAGTCTTTTTAAATATTTTTATCTTTAATAAAACACTTACTATTTAAGTTCAACTCAAAATGTACTAGAACTGTCCAAGAGAAAAGTAAGAAGTAAAAATACTTGTAAAAATTAAAATTAATGTATATATATTTTCACTGAATTTATTTTTATAAATAAGTTAATTTCAACTTAAGTAACTGCTTAGTTTTCTCTCTTACAACTACTTTAAAAAAATATGTTTAGAGAGTTATCCTTGTTTAGATTAGGAAATGACTCCGAGAGAGAATGTAAAAGAAAAAAAAAGTACAAAGAAATGAAAAAAAAAAAAGTGTTACTGATTTAATTGATGTGATAAATTAAAAAATATATATATAAAGTGATATATCTATGAAATGACCAAATTGGCTTGATTAGGAGTATATAAGTGTTTGTGATAACTAAAAGATGAAACTGTATGGATTATAAACTTTTGTGTACTGCTTGATTCCAAGTTTAGTTTGAAATGAACAAAAACTTAAATAACCATGTACTATTTTGCACTAATTAATTAGAAATTATATTTGATCCAATAAATAAAATAGATGGAGTATTATTAGAAATTTATTTATTTATGTATTTATTCTAAAAAAAACTATTGGGAAAGGGAGAGTGCCGAAGCAAAACCCCTCTGCCACCGTAGCTGGCGCTGTCCTCCGCCGTGCGATAGCAGGTTTTCCAATCTAAACTTCCTTTCATATAACATCAGTTTCCATCAGGTTTTGTTAGGTCATATGATTTAAGATTTATTTATTTAAGATGTTTGAGGAGAAGGAAAAAAATATCAGGGTTAGTGTACATGGTTGCTGCTGTAGTGTTTTTATTCTCTCTCTGTTTCCGCTGTAAACCCTAACTTGAAAGATGTTTTGTTCAATGTTGTAAGTGGTCAAGTTTCTCGATAATGTAGATATTTGTTAACTAAATTTAATTCTACCTACCCTCAAAGATATATGTTTTAGTTTTCAGTGTACCTGAATCTCATTTTTTGTTGGGTTTGTCCTAGAAGTGTACTTGTTGAATAACTTGAATGTTGATGCTTGTTCTCTGCATGATTAAAACTCTTACTTTAATGAGAATGCATTGAAAAAGTGAGAATTATCTTATCTATTGAATGCTTTATGTGAACAATAATAGTTTTTTTTTTCTGTTATTTGTCTGATGTCTAAGTTCAGCTGTATGATTCAAAGTTAGATTGCTTTATCAAATGATCCTGTCTTCAATCAGCTGTACAGCTATATAGTTCTGGTTTAATGATGCAATCCTATGGGCTACTTACACAACAAGTCTTCACTATCTGGCAGACTTGTGATTTCTATTCCATTCCTAAATACATGGATACTCATGCCATTGGAGATCTTGTTGACAAGGTCAAGGCTATGCCGATTGACAGTATGGAAGGTCAAGATGAATATGATGATGTTGATGAAGAAGAAGAACATGAACCCATCACACTTGGTTTTGTTGACAAGCCAAAGAATAAATGGTCTCTTCAACGTCAATATTTCCCAAGCAAAGCTGGAGGAGTCCCTGTACTTTACCTTTTTCACTGAATTCGTTTGCACTTTACTTCTATCTTGCTTTATTTGATGTACAAAGAAAGTGTATGTTTCTGACGGGTGTATGATCTGTTGTTACGTGAACAACAGGCTTGGCTTGACCCTTTGAATATACCATCAGGGGAATCATTTGTGTGTGACATTTGTGGAGACCCTTTACAATTCTTGCTTCAGGTATGAAGTTAATGCCTCATCATTGTGTGACATATCTATGGTTTGTGCTATACCTGTGGATTGTGACATATTGTATTAAACCCTTGAATTTTTAGGTTTATGCACCAATAGAGAAGGAAACTGCATTTCACCGAATGTTGTTTGTTTTTATGTGTCCCTCTATGAAATGCCTCCTCAGGGATCACCACTAACAATGGAAACACAATCCAGAGAAGCCCTCTAGAAGGTCAGGGATCATCCATGTGAAACAAACTTTTCCATTGTTTTAGTTCCTTTGATTGTTAATATCTAATTATGTTATGTTTTTTTAAAGTGTGAAGGTCTTCCGTTGTCAATTACCACATGGTAATCCATTTTACTCTCGAGAATGCCCTCAGTATAATGAGAGTCATACACCTGCTAGCTGTGGAGGTTGGTGTACTCGCCGTTATAATAGTTTTGCTTCATTTGTTGATAATAATCCCTTTCGCATCTTTCATGTATTTGTTGTGACCATTTGTTCAAATTCATTGAGTTTTGTGAATGTTTACTTGTTTAGGGCTTAAGGTATAGATAATTTTGCACTGGGGGAAATGTGTCTGTACTTGTCTAAAGATCCTCTGCTTTGGTATGCTGAAGAGAGATTGTTTTCTATTGTTTAGATGCTAATTTACTGGCTTGTGTTTGCGTATGTTGATTTTTGAATCTTCATACTCATGATTGTCTCATTTTTAGTGCTGAGTACTAGTGTTGAGGAGTCCTGCATGAAGGAAAAAGGAGTTCATGATTACGTTCTGTTATTACACACAGTGGGACCACACTTGTATTAGGAAAAAAAAATAATGTGATGTCTTTCTAACATGATTTTTTAACCTGAACAGGCCACTTGCATAATTGCATTGTAATATGTAAGTAATGTATGTCATGCTTTCCCATTAAGATAAAGTGGATTAACACTTTTGATGAATTAGGTGTTGAACTACATGTAAGTGCATTCTATGAAGCAAATTTTCCTGAAGCTACCTCAATTTTGATAGAGTGGGTGCGTACTTTTCAGCTGTTCTTTGTGATTGGTGTGGCACTTGGAAAGGAGACAAGCTTTGTAGTAGTTGCAGACAAGCACGGTATTGCTCTGAGAAACACCAGGTAATGGAATTAATTTAGTGTGTCTGTTTGTTTTCTTCCAAAAATTTGATTCCCGTTACATTTCTTTTTTCTCTTCCAACTCACAGGTTATGAGTTGGCGCACTGGGCATAAAATTGCTTGCCCTCAGATGCAAATTTCTTCGCCTGTTTACAAAAGTGGAACCGGCCCGCTAGAGTCACATAAAGGTCAAGTGGTTTAAAGTTGTGTACTTTTGTTACAAGATTTATTTGCTTCTCTTTGATAGCGAAATTATTAGTCACTTTTAGATGAAATATAAAAAAGCTGAGACCAATTACAATACTGCTCATGCTTAAAACCAATTTGAAAAGATATTTAAATTTGTATCTCTTATGAAACTGTTAAAACCTCCATTCCAAAATAAAACATATACATCACTGGATAAAATTTTATGACATCTACTATTTAGGTTCTTGTTAGTTTACACCTGAGATCATTTTTCATTGTCATTCAGTTGGAAGCAAGAATCTGTGGCCTGAATTTGAGATCACCATTGAAGATGAAAGTGAATATAATAGAGACATGTCCGAGGAAAATACCTTATCTAATTTCTTGATCTCAAGGAACAGGACTGATGACACAATGAATTCAATTTTGGATAACTTTCAGGTATCATTTTAATAAGATTGTTACTTGTTTATGTATATTATTTGCTAATTATATTGTTTATGAACAGGGTGGCGCTGACAAAAAGAGTTGGGCCTCCTTCCAGGAATGCATCGACACAGCCCTTGAACAAGTGCTAAGGTGATAAAGATTCGCCAAGTTAGAATGCTTAACTATGGTGAATTTCCTTGTGTGCCCTTGGAGGCAGATTATTTACTAAACAGGATGGTAGAAAATGTTTGACAAATATAATATCTTACCTTGTGAGATAAAACTTAAAGCAGGAAAATAGTGGAAATATATTCATTACTACTTGTCTCTGATTAACCTAAGATTTTAGACGATCCAGTCATTTGGAACATGTCATATCTACATTTGACAAAAGTGGCTGAAGTGTTAACTGTTAGCCTAACATTGTTAAGTTATTTATTAAATTATAAGTATGGAGACAATTTAGAATTTAAATTATGAATCTATAGAAGTGCATTTCCTTATAATCATATTGTGTGCTAGTGTGTTCCAAATGTTTAATTTGCATAATAATCAGATTGATGGCATTGGATTTATCAATATATTGGGTCTAATTTCAGTTTTGGTTAAACAGGTATTATAGGAATACTAATGCTAAGCCAATATGGCCTGTTTCAAGTGGTCGACCATCAAATGGTGATATCCCTAGATGTAGTTACTGCAGCGGACCTATGTGTTGTGAATTTCAGGTAGTTAAAGCTGAATGTTGTTCTGCATGTAATACTTCTGTGTTTTGCTTGTTCAAGCAAATGTTTGTATATTTTATTTGGATACTGATAATGTTTGTATATTTTATTTGGATACTGATAATGTTTGTATATTTTATTTGGATACTAAAGCAAATGTTGATGTTGGTGGTGCCAGATTTTGCCACAGCTGCTTTATTACTTCGGCGTTGACAATGAAGTGGACTCTCCGGATTGGGCTTCAATTGTGGTGTATGCATGTGAAGCCTCTTGCAATGCAAGTTTGCCTTACAAACATGAATTTGCTTGGGTACAAATTTATTCACCTTCCACAGCCTTATAGGAAAATAGGGAAGTGCCTTTCTTTTAATTATTTATAAAATTTTGGGCTCAGAAGTATGAGGTCTTTTTTGTGTGGCTTGGTGGAAGTATAGGAAGAAATTTCTTTATCTACTTCAACCTCGATTTTGAGGATTGACTGTCAATTGTGTAATTTATTTGTATAGGCTTTTTACGTCCTTGCTACAATCAATTATAATGTATGTTTTACATTGAAAGGGTGATAGTTAATTTTGCAACAATTAATAATGTTTACACGCGCTTAATTGCTTCAATTTTGATACACTGTATAGACTGCTAATTCATTCAGTTAAACTTTAGATATAACTCAAGTAATTGTTTTAAAAGTCATTTGTTTTCAATTTGATAATTCATGATTTGTTGATAATGTAAAATATCGTAGCATACCTGTGGTAATTATTTCCTCGACCATATCAATTCGAACCTGCACTCCATCAATTTCAGAAATGTTATTTCAAATGTAGAGCTCCATGGAAGGGATGTTTTCAGACTTTGATATTTGTTCTCATTTCTCTTGCGTTATTTTATTACTGTAAATGGTAAAAATATATATATGAGAATAGATCATCTTCCCATGTTTCGGACTACACCACATGTTGCCCATTGTCCAATTGATTAGTAAACATATTCTTGAGGAAGAAAAGGAATATGCTGCAACCTTTTCAAATCGTAGTGTTAAAAGAGTAAGAGTAAGAGTAAATCTTAACTTAAACTAATCACTTTCAACACACAATTTGACAAATTCTGGGTTTAATAACTATTCTATCTCATATGGCCTCTTACAACAAAATAAGATTAATAGTAAAAGCAGATTATGTCCCTAAACTAGCAAATCAAGCAATAATCGAGTATGCCCCTAATATAAGGACCATGTTAATTCAGGTTCATACACCTAAAAAGTTCATCAAAACTCTCTAAGCAAATTCATCTTTTATGGGTATGACATTGTATCCAATAATATTTATTATTCATAAATATCTTGCATAAATTAAGTGTTGGTGTTCTTTTGCAAACACAACCCCCCACTCCTTACTCGGTTACTTAGATCTATCCATACCTTAGGAGACAAAGACATCACAATGATACAATAATAAAACTTTGAGGAATAGACCATCTTCACCATTGCAAAAAGAATAACATGGGAAAGTGAGATAAAGATGGGAAATGTAGGCCCAAAATTCCATAATTTTGATATCAGCCTAGCCATCTCTTACAATAAATGTCATACACCAAAAAGGAAGCCATAATGATGGGCTTCATGCCAGGAAAGCCACCAGGTTCCTTCTTCCTTCATTTAAATGAAGGTTGCAAATATTTTTTTCCATGGTGTAGAAATAACAGGCTTCTTTTTTCTAATAGACTGAAAGCTTGACAAATGATGGAAAAATAAATATAGAATTTTGGATTCAGGCATCATCCAAGGCAGAGATAGAACGAAAAGGCACATCTGCACAATAAACCCCTCAAATCCCCATGTATTTTTATTTATCTTATGAATAACATATCTGAAGATGCAACATTCTCAGGGATTGATCATTTTGCAGTCTGCGTGATTCTAGGCTTCTGGCAACAGCATATTAAACTTACATAGAAAAATGTTACAGAAAAAAAAAATTCATTTAGAATATCTAAGGCATGCAATATCACATGTTAGAAAATATTCGTTTGGAATCTATGTTCATGATTCAAAATCTGATTTATCTTCTTTTGCCATGCAAAACCTGCCACCCTACTCAATCTCTTGACATATACCCAGAAAATAAATCCAAATTAGGGATCATATGATAAGAAAAACAGTGACTTGTTACCAGTCCTGTGATATATCAAAAAATCGTTCGACAATACACACAAAGGAAAAGATGCACCAGCTCGGCTCAATGATTTGTCAATGTTATATCGATTTTCATGTAGGTTGCCTGATTAGCATACGTAATTTATTTGATTATGTGATTTAACCCATAATAGATCCCGTTTCCAATTTAACCGGATGGACAGCCATATCCTATTCCAATTTAATAACACCCTTTCCATGTATTTCATGGCAAGAAGAAATAACCTATCAAATTTTTAAAATTAATATAATCAAAGAAAAATAAATAAAATTCTTAGATGTGTTCTTTCTTCTTATATCTATCGCTTACAGTGATGGTTCTTCCCGCTAAGATGATGGAATTTAGTTTCAAAGTCTTAAATATCAAAAATCTAAAAATGTGTTTATTTTATTATAACAACAAAATGTATGTGTGTGCGTATGTGTCTACATACGAGTAATATTCCAGAATCTTGTTCACAGGCAACAACATGATGATGACATCCCTAAGCAATTGCAGGGGAATTCAGCATAAGCCAAAAAAATTTATAAAATTCAGTTCCTCACAAGTGAATAACCATAAACTGATCCAACACTGATCTACCTTCCACGAGTTAAATTATAATATCATCAAATGAAAAGATCGGATAGTCAAAGAACCAATTTAACAGCAATTACTGTCAACTATCAGGGAATACTGTTAGGTCTTCACAAGCAATCTAGATAACCTAAGAAATAACCAGATTGATGTTAAATATAGCAGAAAATAAAATATTCAAGAAATTATTTTGGTCCAAAAGTACAGAAAAAAATCACTTCTTTTTCTTAAGTTGTTTAACATTTTTGGCATTGGCTTGTTCTCTGGTCTTGCGTTTCCTGGTGAGAGCAAACTCTCCGAACTTATGACCTACTTTTCCCTCAGTGATCTTACAACGGATAGTGGTTTTCCCATTGTAAATCTTGACAGTAGTATCAACAAATTCTGGCAAGATAGTGGATCTTCGTGACCAGATGGTCTTGTTCGACAAAAGACTTGGGTTCTTCTTCATCTTGTACAAGAATGCATCAATGAAAGCCGGTTTGCGTGATACTACAGGAGGTGGGGGTGGCTTCTTAGCGACTGCAGTAGCTGCATCACCAGCAATTCCAAGAAACTGCTTGTTCAGAACCCTGAGCATCATTGTGGGCCTCATTCTTCCTGATCAGACACAAACGCAAACCATAACATTAAACTTCGGAAAATCAAACCAATTTTGAGGTCATTTACAGATATACTAAAGGAAATGGAATGCAATTTTTGCTTCAATTTGGCTTTATCCATTAAAAATAATGGTTAATAGGAGAGGCTTGAGGTAGTTTGTTTAGCGCCTTACCATAAAGAATAGTAAATAGTCAAATTAGTTCTTGAATGATGCAACGTAGGTCATATTGGTTCCTGAATGATAGAAATTATGGTTAAATGTTCTTGAGTGTGTATTTCTCAGGTTAAGTCAGACTTCATATCACAAATCTAACTTGACTAACAGAACATAAGTTGAGGGGTTAATTCAACAACTAATGGTTGCATGTTCTGTTTCCTGCTAGCGCACTTTCCAAAGCAATTAAACATAAAAGCAATTACAGGGTTGCTCTGAAACCAATGTACAGTACTTGTAAGTTTGTAACATTAAACCAAATAAGTTACAAGTTATAATATAAATGCATATTTGGAGAACATATATGTAACTTCATCATTCAATCCTAAAACTTGACTTTAACTTTCTGGGATACAGAAAGGAGGCTCCCAGTCCTGACATAGCAACATTTATATACTCTTGTAGAGCACCGGTTTAAAGTAACTAAGCAAATGCATGAAGGAGGGTAGGGAGGAGAGATGGAAGAAAACCAAGGGACGCAAATTGTACAATCTAAATCAAACAAAAATTAAAAGATAAGTTGTTACATAGGCATTCTACTAATTCAATCATCAAAATATAACTTCATGGCCGGAAAACATGGCACTAGCATTCCAATCTTCACTGCTTGAAAGATCTAAACCTAATTTAACAGATAGAATTTGATATAGAAAGCTAAAGTCAATCGCATATCCACTACAATTCCCCCATCCGTACATAAGCAAATTTTACAGCAATAAACAAACCATGAAACAGACCATCCAAGATGGAAGCAATAAACAAAGAATTTAAGGCTGCAAAACAACCCATCACAAGTACAAACAAATTGAGCTAACAAAGCTCCAAATCTATGTCTGACCTTTTAACTCAGTAACAGTAAAGGCCACAACAACACAATGAGATCCCAAATTAGGTCACTAAAGCATATATTTACCAAAAGGGGGTCACAACACAACGAAAGTCACGTCACCAATTTGTACGAATTGCCTTCGAAATCTAAAAACTACGTCATTGGATATTGTTTTGAAAACTACTTTAAACTGTTAGTCCTAAGAACACGAAGTAGAAGAAATGGAAAGAATTAGGACCTGATTAGAAAAGGAGCCGCGCTAATGAGCGGCGACAGCGAGAGAAGCCGTAGTAAAGGTTGCCGGCGGGAAGAATCACAACCACGGGCGTTTAGGGTTTGGGATGTCGCAAAGTTTTCATTTAGTTGTAGAGAACAGGGGCACTGTAAAGTGAGGTGGCGATTCCAAAATTAAGGCATGTAATTAAAAGAAAAATTATATATAACACGAAAACACTGTAATTGAAAATTATAAAAACAAAATTTTAAAATATAGTTCAAATTATCTTTTATGTTTATTGCATATGTTTGAAAAAAAATTAGAATAATAATTTAAAAAAAAAATCAAACAATTCAGTAAAAAATTATTTCCTCAAATGAATCTATTTACTGTAGGAATTTCAAACTAAATTTTGAACTGATTTTTTTATATTAATGTCGGAAACTCTTCACAAACCGTATATGGGGGAAGGTTTGTAGAAACTGAACATTGGGAGAGGATTTAGTTTTTTGTGAGAAGCAGAGAAAATTTTAAAAATAAGAAATTAAAATTAAAATAAGAGAAAAGTAATTTAAAATAATTAACTAAAAATGTTGAGATTAAACATTACTTCGAAATAATGAACAAATCAAAAAATAATCTCAGAGTAACTACAGTTTAATTTTGTGATATAATTTGGAATTAAATTTGTTATTATTGGTTTGTTGAAAATACAAAAAATAGAATAGAAAATATAATTTTAATTTTGACTTTTGAATTAAAATAAATAGTGGTTTAAATAAAATAAACATTATTTCGGATGGTATAAAAAAATTGAAATAGTTGTTTACTAATTTTAAAAAAATTATTGATGTGTATGATGTTAATAAATTTTTTGAATATTTAAAAAAATTTAAAGGATTTTTTAAACATGTTAAATAATATGTTGGAAAGGTAAGATTATTTGAAATGATTATTAAAAATATATTCTATGTTATAAATTTTTTGATAAAAGTTGAAAATTATTAATAATGACCTTAGGTTTAAAATAAAATCTTAAATTGTGAAATTTAAGTAAATTTGCAATAGGAAATATTTATAAATGTATAAATTTATTTCTTTAATATGAATTTACTAATTTTACTTTATATTTTTACTCGTTTTATATTCTTTATTTTTTGTGAATACTTTCATATGTAATATTGCATTTGTTATTTTTATTAAACAGAATTTATAGAATTTATATTTATGTCTGATTTTAACGAGTTATTTTGAGCTTATAGTGATTACAATGTTACTTTCCTAATATTCAAACTAGAATTTAAATGATAATATTAGACAGTTAATATTTGATTGAGACTTTTAAAAATTTGAATTAATATATTGAAAATGGTATAATAAATTTAAGTTGATATTATTTTATTATCAATATTCATTTATATAATACTACTACGTAAATATTTTCTTTGGTAATTACTTTTGATGTTATCTTCTAATTAATAATTTTACTTTAATATAAATATATTTATTTATTTTATAAAATAAATAAATAATTATATTCTCATTAATTTAAAATAACTAAATAACTTATCTTTCGAAAATATAACAATCACTTAATTTTCTTAATACTACTTTTATAAAATTAAATATGGATATATATATTTCTAAATTGCATTTTTTTTAATCAATTACTCAAATATAAAAATTACAAAAATAAGAAAAAAATATAATTTAATGTAATAAAAATGTAAATACTGTGCTTGGTGTATGTGTTTGTTATATAATACGTAAGGACAAATATTCTTATATGTACTGAAATATACCTAAGAGCAAAATATTATTTGTAGATATTGGATGAACTTTTTTTCTGTCTTTATTCATTAAAGTTTCATTTCAGATTTATTGATTTTGAACTGATTATAGAGAGAGAGAGAGAGAGATACAGATACAGAATACGTGTGTACTATCAGGATTGTCCAAAGAGTAAATCTTAACTTAAACCCATATTTTTGACCTGCACCCATCACAGAAGCAATATGACTAAAATACCCTAAAAAGACTTTCTGAAAATTATTTTTTAAAAATATATTTTGAAATATATGTAAATTTTATGTTCCAGAAAATATTTTCGGAAAATAAATTCTAGAACATAAAATTTACATTTCAAATAGTATTTTCCGAAATTTATTTCCGGAGCACATCATCGAAATGATATTTTTGGATTTTTTAAAATTGACGGGTACAGGTCACAAATGATAGAATGCAGGAAGATTTTGCCTCTACGAAATTGTGGGTTTGATATGAAATGAAGGAAAGTGAGATATACAGATGGGTAATATACGCCCAAAATTCCAAAATTCTTGCATGGGTAAACTAGACTTTACAAACTCATGCTGTGACCTGAACAGACTCTGCGTGGGGTAAAAAAGAATATAACCAAAACTAGTATAAGCTACACTAGACTTGAAATTTTAATATGCAACGTCCTCATCTAATCTACTAAACTTGACCTTTTTTTTTTTTGGAAACTGGGTCCCCATATACGAATTGTATAATCATCACTAGCAGATGCCAGCATTTGTGGTATTTTGGGGTTCCAGCTCACACAGTTCACAGTCATGGAGTGCCCGGATAGAACCTCTATAGGCGTCGGATTCCGACGGTTCCAAATGTATACCTGTATTAAACAAAATTTGAAGGTGATTTAACTAAATGTTTACTAATAATAACAATGCCTTGCCAAACAGGTAAGTGGTTTATAGGGAATGTCTATATAAACATACAAGAACAGGGGATTACCTGTGAATTTTCACTACCACTGGCGATAAAAGTGTTATTCAATCCACCAAAACATGACCTTATCACATACTTGTGTTGCTTGTGGCCCTTAAACCTGGATGGCTTATCCCATTTCCCATCAACATCCCACATATGAATCTCCTCACTGTTGAGATTGACAATGAAGAACTTACTATCTCCTGAAACTGAAAGGGATGTGATTGGGTGCTCCTCTGAAATGACTCGCTCTGTATTTGTTCCCATATGCAGAATGCGAATTTCTTTATCCAAAAAGATGCTGATAAGATACTCACCGTCTGGGGTAACAGCAAGATCTACAACCTTGGGCATCCTCATTCCTCTCCATGATTTGATCACGTTTCCATCACAATCCCACATGCAAACGCCCTTTTCAGGGTCAGAACTGCCACACGCAAACTGTTTTGAGTTGGGAAACCAGGCACAAGAGCTGACAACAAAGCCTTGATTCCCAAATGTACGCTTGCATGTACCTGTTTCAACGTCCCATAGCTTCAAAACTTCTGTGTTCCCACATGTTAGTAACTTGGTGTCATCAGGACTCCATGCTACAAAAGATACAGCATGTTGGTGACCATTAAGTGTGTGTTTCAGTGTCAATGTCCCATCCTCCAGCACCTGACAGAAGTTTTCAGAACATTTGAAATGTTTGAAAGGGTGAGAGTTGTACTTTATTTGAGATGTTGAGCTAGAGGCATGTTCCAATATTGATTGATTGATTTCCAGAATTAGTGTTATCTTAGTTTACAAAAAATTAACCTCTATCAAGCTTAATAATCAATAATTGATCATTCTAATTAATCAACATAAATATAATTAATTATATTCTAACATGAATGTTAATATTCTAAGAAACTACACAGCTCTAATGCCAATGAACTTGTCCTTGCTTGGCAATCTGTATTCCGTTAAGAGAAATAAACCTAGATTCTTTATAACCATGAAACTATGACCTACTTGTTCACGGCTAAAAGAACTACAATAGTGTGCTCTACGTCCTACCAGTATGGTCCATGGGTCCAACTGTATTCACAGTCAAATATCTGAAATGAAGTTGAAACAGGAAAATTTAGAGGGCAGAATGACCCCACTTGCATAATTTCACATGTCAACTGATATTTCATCATGACTAGAAAAATCTCTTTTAATATTATTAAGTTTCAGCCTTTACAGCATCAGGAAAACTACCATCTGCCCCTATGAGTATTTTACCTGATCTCCAACAAATGAAATACAAGACCCCTTAGACAACTTCAGAGAAAGACAACAGATATGTTATAACAGAACTTAAAGCCTCTGGTATTATTATGCTCCAAACTCTGTTTGAAAGGTATTCAACCCGGGCCGTTATAAGATAGGATTTATGTGGATTGGCTATTGAAATAGACTCAGCAGGTGACCCAAAAAGCATTGATCATTTCTATCCAGTAAGTAGTAGTAAAACCAAAACTAGCATTGAACCTCAACCTATTATATAAATCCATCAATCTAAATTCAAGATCGTAATTGGGTGGATATTCGTATATCCATGGATATCAAATCAGATAGGACATCAGTGTTCGAAGATATTGAACGGATATTGCAGAAAGAATTGGTAACAAAACAAGTTACGGAGGATGGTACCACTCTACTATCATGTTGAGAAGAGAAACCAAGAAAGAATATAATATAAATTCCGTGTATTGGGTTCCCACATGAGTAATCTTATTAATAACCAATAAGAGATACAATAATAGTGAACAAAATCAATATCTAATAATAAGAAATACTTAGTAAGATATTTCTTCATCAAACCGTATCATATCTCCCTATTTAATGTAATTGAACCATATCTCTAACATAATCAACTCATATCTCTAACATACATAACTCTGATCTTATAGTAGGCATCTGGTATTTAAGATATAGAACAGAGACTTAAAATGTAATTTTTCAGATAGGATAGGAAATGTATACTGGTCAGATATCTCAAACACAATAGGAACAGCTATAAATCACCAAATTCTGATATCTGCCTAGCCAAAAACACAATACGAACAGCCCTATAAATGTCCTTCCTACACCAAAAAGTGAGCCATAAGGATGGGCTTCATGCCAGTAAAGTACCCATGTTAGTCAGGGCTTTATATTAGTCTCACTCCCCTAATCTTTCCAGCCAACCTGTTAGTATAAATAACCTTAACTGGTTCATTCCATTCTCGTTTATATTCTCTATCTGAACATATACACAAGTTTCCTTTAGGTGTGAAATTGCCTAGCAACTGCCAGCTCATTAATTTTCCGTAATTCCAGCAGTAAATGGAAAAAGGTCGCAACAATTTATAAAAATTCCCACCGTTTAAATGAAGGTTGCAAATATCTTTCCTTGGTGTGGAAATGACAGGCTTCTTTTTTTAATGGAATAAAAATGATGAAGAAAGAAATATAGAATATTGGATTAAGACGTCATCCAAGATAGAGAGAGAATAAAAAGGCACGTCTGCACAATAAATCCCTCAAATCCCCATCTATTTTTATTTATCTTATGAATAGTATATCTGAAGATGCAACATTCTCACAGATTGATCATTTTGCAGTCTGCATGATTCTAGGCTTCTAGCAACAGCATATTAAACTTACATAGAAAATGTTACAGAAAAGAAAATAAGATCTTATGAGGTCCGAAAATCAAGATTGTTTCTCTTACATCCAACAAAATAATGGTAATGTCACTCTTAGGGTTTCACCCTAATGTTAATAGTGCAAGATTAACTCGGAATAGACATTTGGACCAATCCCACTGATGTTCACTGCCCCAAAAAAAATTGCAAATACTGCTGCATTAACATTTTCTGAGAAAACACTATCAACTTATGGGAACACCTAACCTAGTAACCACCACATCAAGACCACAAACCCTCAAATGTAACAGTGATTTATGTACCGGATCCAAGATGTAGGTCATTACACTTAATAAGTGGATAAGAAAGAGCATTTGAGATTATTAGTGTTTTCTTCCTTTTAACTGTCATCGTGATATCCCCTTCAAAATCATCCAAATTCTTCACATCCATGAGATCCTCAGTTTTACAGAAATAAACACTAGTATGTAGTTGTTTCCTGATTTGCAATCTTCACAGTACTGACCACGGACAGCCTTGTCCAATTGAGGAAATAAGAAACTTAAAATATAAATTTCAAATTTTGAAGTTATGCCACTAATCCAGATTCCAAAAATCAACAAAACACTAGCGTTCTACAACAATGATTTGGGAGCTTCTACTGATTATTCATTTTCTACTTATATGCTATAATAATGAGGACTAAGACATTCATGGAGCCTTATAGCAAACCTCCAGTAACCAGGACTAAGAAATATATGAACCGGACAGGAATGTAAAAAATCCATTTCAGTGAAGACTCGCATCCATCTTTTAATCCTTCCAAATTAGATTCTAGCAAGGTCCTGACATCCACTTATTTCCTATTCATGTTAGCACCTGTTCTAGCTCAAAGTTCCGAGTACCTTAAACTAGAGCAGCACCAAACAAAGCAAGAAACATATTCCCTTCTTCTTTAAATAAATTCCAGAGTCCAGACATGATAATGACCTCTAAGTATCCTTGCCTTCTATAGTTTATCCCTTCCTTTTGTCCTAAGCTCCAAAACATTAACCTATCAAGCTCAATAGATGAAACAAGTATCTCCAACCATTTGAATAATATTATAAATAAAGTATTTTCCACTCAATCTAAATGATATTTAAGGAGGGTTTGCCACAAATTGACATTTCTGACGAAGCAATTAATATTGGATGAATCTTATAAAGCTAAAATAAATACTTCTTCAGATTACAACAGCATGATACCTTCCATATGATGGCTGTGCAATCATTGGATGAAGAGGCCAGGTACTCCCCATTATTCGAAAATTGAACAAACCAAACTTCATTTTTGTGGCCAATCAATATCTGTAATGATAGAAAGAAAATTTGTTATTTAATATCTAAGGCATGCAATATCACACGTTAGAAAAGATTAATTTGGAATTTATATTCATGATTCAAAATCTGATTTGTCTTCTTTTGCCATGCAAAACCTGCCACCCTACTACCAAAAATAGGGATCAAATGATCAGGAAAACAGTGTCTTATCATACCAGTCCTTGATATATCAAAAAACCGTTACCAGTCATGGCTGGATAATATGTATTAAATTCGTAGAGGGGGAGGATATAAAATCAAAAATAAAATCTGAAAGTGAAAGTGTATTCTAATTATTTGATAAGACACAGCTGGTATTTAATACAAGTAAGACTCTAAGAAGAGTCTGCAGCAATCTATAAGATGTGCTGATTGAGAACAGTTACAACAGAAATTAAAAAACCTAACTACCTGAGAGAACAGAACATAGGTGTGGAGACTATATATCTAACAATATAGATATAGTAAAGGAAATGCCAATAAACTATGGTGCAAGGAAAAGGACGGGAGTTTCGAGTGAGCATAGTATATGCATTTTTCCCTTCCCTTTTCCAATATATCACTGAAATTCATAAGGGGAGTTGGCTTGACCAGCTACATACTATCCCTCCTCCCCTTTGTATAACAATATTCCCTTTTACATGATTTGTAATGGGAAGTCCGAAAGATAATCTAAGCCCAAAACTGACCAGAAAGGCAATAAAATAAAGATTCCTAAAAACCCATAGCCAACAAATGATGTAAATAGAACACAAGCACACGTCACACACACGCATATATATGTCAATCTCAACAACACAGACTCTTGATTTAGATCAGTAAGCAGCACAACATACCCTGAAAGGACTTCAAAAGAAGCCCATTACATCATCCTCCAGAAATTTTTTTCTTAAATAGAGGAACTGCTACAAATGACAGCAGTCATGATGAATAATTGAATAGGACATTTAAATCAACCTAGACACGAAATTCAATGCTGTGGCAACTCACCTGAGTCGTTCTAGTAGGAATCTGATCCCTGCTGCAGCAATGATCCTCATAAAGCGATATCAGATTCGACGAACTATGATAAATACACGAATCGACCCAGGCCGTAACAGTAGATTCTACCAAGTGCTCCAGCCTTGCTTCAGGCACTGCTATCGGAGGAGGCAACAAATTTTCCAAATCCGCTAACAACTTTCTTCTCAGATCATGTACAACAAGATCACCATCGTCATCATCAACTGCATCTAAGTTCCTATCCTTAAAAGAAAGCAAGCACATAGCCAGACTATGAACTTTGCACTGGTCCACATCCGAGGCCGAAACCTGTTTCCTCAACACCCCTAAAGCTGACGCATCTTGACCGCAATTCAAATACTCCATAACACACTGTCGGAAAACAAGAAACAAGGCAGATTCCCTTGTTTCCCCCAACACATCCTTTATGGAATTGAGACATTCAATACTATCGTCCCATTTCCCATTCAATATAAATGATTCAAGCAACTTAAACTCACTGGACTTGTACGAAATGCCAGATTCTAATTCCAAACACGACGCAGAGCTACTGTAACCTAATGAATAGAGACACTGAATTATGATCCTCACGAATTCATGCCTTCTAATCAACCCTTCGGTACCTAGTACCTCACAAGGATTCTCCATGCACGATTAAGATGCATGTATAAAACAACGAGAACAAATCGAAACGTAAACAATCTGGTGAATAGAATTCGGAGAATCGAGAAAGAGAAAACCGAAAAGTAAAACCCTAGATGCTAAATAAGTGATATGATTTTGGAAGGGATTACCACAGTTCGAAAGTAGAAGAAACGGAAGAGTATGTGAGTAGAAGTGTCCAGAAGATACCGAAAATAATAAAAATCGAAACTAAGAATAGGATCTAACTTAGAACTCAGAATCCAAGTTCAAAACCAGAATAGAATGAAAAGAAATAAAAGTTATCGCAGACGGTTCTTTTTTCGCCGGCTCGGTCTTTCTTATCTGCAAGTGACGTGTGCCATAGCTCCGATCCACCATTTCCGATTTTAATTTATTTTTCCACAAATGAGTTAAATAAATATAATACCGTGGCATGTAAAATATTATCTGTTTAATTAAGGTATTTTATTATTAATTCACAGTAGCATAAAAAACCTATTATTTTTTAAGAAATGAAATGCTTGGGATAACTAAAAGCATAACTCTAATTGGTCTTCAAAATGCATTAGGTCTGGTTAAAATGTCCAAACATGCTAAAATCAACCTGAAGATGTACTAGGTTAATGGGACAGGTCGGATCATTTTCATCCTTACTTTTTTTTTATTTATTTATAAATTGTTGCTCACACCTGTAAATTCTTTGTTTAGTTTTAATTTTTCTAAAAAAACTTTGTGTTACTCGTGGGTTAATTTTCAACTAAATCTATTAAGTTTTGAAAACTATTTTTAATATGTTTTCGTGGAGAAGGGAATGGGTACAACTAAAATATGTTACCTAATCCTTATTCTTCGATATAGTCCTTCTATTGTCTTTACACTGTTTTTATAATAATGGTCTCAATCCCAAAACCAAATAAAATTAAATGAAAATAAACCTGCGCATATGAGTGTACATAATATCGCATAAATAAAGCAATGAGATTACAGAGTTAATTTTTTCAATAATTCAACTAATAGTTTGTCTATTAAAACTGTTTTCCTAAATGTATAAAAGTTGAATCTTGATAATAATTGGTATGAGTGGTCTGAGAACTTGTCCAATTTAACTCAACTACATAATAAATATATTAGTGTTTTAATAATTTATAAAAAAATTAGATATTATCATATGAAAAAATATTCATGTATGTATTATATAAGAATTGAAACAACATGGAAATGATGTTTAAATTTCAATGACAAAATTACTTTCAAACTTGGACATAAACACATTAATCTAATTCTAGATATCATGTTTAGTGATTATACATTTCACAAGATAAAGACAACAAAATTCATAAGTAGGAAATGACCAACTACTGAGAAATCATTCTAGTTAACTACTAGTAAATCATTTTAGTCGGTGTTTTGTGAGAAAAAAATAAATCTTTTAAGACTTTATTTACGTATAAAGATGAATTTGAGAGAGTAAATTTGAAATAAAAGTTTGTAAAATTTTAAATTTATTTAAATTAAAATAAATATGGTGAGATTTGAACAAAAATAAAAAGAAAAATTTATAAAATTTTGTAAATATTATAAAAAGTGTGATTGAAATTTTATTTTTTTTAATTGACAAAATTATAAAATTATAATTTTATCGTTGTGGTTAAAAATAATTAAAAATTAAATATAATTAATTTTGTTAATATATAATTGATAATTTTTTTAATTATGAAAAATTGGAATTACTTAATTATCCTTAAAATTAATTGAAATTCAACTCTCAAACCATCATGTTGCATGACACTCAACTGAAAGTATTTCAACCTAACAACACTTGAAATCGCACCAGACAACAACACACCATGCATGGATAACCTTTCTTTGCACTTGGGAGAGGGCTAACTTTTTTCTTACTCATATTCTTTCTGAAGTTCAAGTTGGTATTTGTATAAGGTGGGTTAGAATTGACTTGATTCGAATACGAGTAAGATTTGAGTTGAAGAAAGGTCTACCTATAAAAAAGTATGTGATCAATGAGGTGTGTGAGAGAGTAAATAGTGAGTAATTGTTGTTAGCTCAAAAATTTAAGTTCAAAGTAACACATAAATTATGCAGGTAGAAGCCAAGATTTGAGGATTATTAGAAATAATTAACCATGAATCTCAAGCATAAATATAATTTGATCGGAATACATCGGGTGAGATACACCATCCAAATCCATACATACAAATCAGCACAATCACTTGAAATAAAAGTAAAAGACTATTGCAAATCCATCTTTTTTAGTAATACCTAACTTGAAACAAACACAGTATAAATGTAATGATATAGGTGAAATATGACTTACACATAATTTATAGATTTATGCATTTTACTTACATTTAGACAAAAATAATTAATGTTTCTAAATGTTGAAATAAAAATGTTAGATTAATTTAAGGTAACAATAATATATGGCCACTTAATTCATTTTTAGACCAACTTTACATTCATTATTTTATCATTTATATATTTTTTATAAATATACAAAAATTATTTTTTAATAACTATATTACATATTACTTGTGAAAAGCACCATTTATCTTAACAAAAATCACAAGAAATTTAATTGAATATAACTATCACAAAGAGTAATAATTATTTTATTGAAATCCATCTTCATGTTTCTGGAAGGAACAAGATTTTAAATTAAATCACCTTTAAAATTTAATAAATCCAAAGTAATAACAATATTCCTATATTATTTGTGATTGTTTGACACCTAAATTTGAAAATGTACTCACTCTAATTTCATTTAAATTCAGTATTTTACTACTTTATAACATTCGTACACCTCATTTTTTCCCATAACATGCATCATTAAAAAAAATAGTACAAAGTTAATCTAGTATGAATCAATGAAGAACTAATATAAATTTTGAAGTCATTGAAAACATTTGAGTTATATTCTTAACACGATGATTACACAATTTTTTTTTTTTATTCATATACACGTATATTTTTTTATGAAATTAAGTGCATTATTCGTATTCTCACAGTGTTGGAAGTGCATTATTATCAAATAGAGTGGTCAAATTCCTTAACTTAACAAATCAAAGAAGTAAAGTGGGTTGGATGGTGTTGCCCAGGTTTTGTATTAATTATATATTTCCTTGTTTTATTTCGTTCATATAAAAAAAAACCTATTTTTCATATCTATGTAAATATTAAAAGAAAAAAATAATAATATCGTGTGAAAAAAAAAACTTTATATTTTTTGACCAAACTTTTCTACGTCATTTATCCTATTTAAGATTTTAGGGTTCCATTTTTTTTTTAATTCCAACTAGATTATATTAAACAAACATTAATCAAACCAAGAATCACTTTAGTTGATTACATGTAAGATAATATTTTATAATCAGTATAGGCATCAACATATATTATATTTACAACGACTATCGACTATTTATTATTGAATCACGATTCCAATTTTATAAGTGAGTTTGATAATTTTAAGAGTTTTTTCTCTCTTCTTATTTCATATGTAATAAAAATTGACTCATTTGAGTTAACTTTATTTCAATTCCAATTATAGTTATGAATTTAATTTAAATTAGAGTTATACACTCATTTTTAAAAAATAAATATAAAAAACAAGATAAACATATAAATTTGAATTATATTTTAATTTTTTTTAAAATTATTAATATTGTTTTATAATGATTATTCAGACAATAATTTCCTATGATGAGCGAATTGATAATGTTTATTTATTATATATTTTGTTTGATAGAATACGGATGATGGAATTTTATATCTTAATATATTAGCTTTTTTAAATAAATTTTCGAACTTAATTTTTACAGTGATTTTCTCTTTAGATTAACATACACGACAATAACATATAGAGTAAAAGAGATAAAAGGAAAAATATATATATAATATATTTTTATACAGGTTCATTTGACAGAACATATACTTATAATTCTCAATGAACAAATGGAATTATGCTAAGCATACTAATAATGCAGAGTACAAAGTGAGTATTATTTTAGATTATAAATACTCCTAATTAACTCTTTGAGTATTTTTTGGACTTGCAGTAACTTCTAACTAACCAATTAAGTATTATTTAGGCTCATAGCTACTCTTAGTTAACTCCTTAAATATTATTTGGAGCGTAGCCACTTCTGGGTAAGACAAATATTATTTTAAACACAATCACTCTTAACTAAAATGAATATTATTTGGAACACATTCACTTGTGGTTAAAATGAGTATCATTTGACATAACTACTTTTGGCTAAATTAAACATTCTTTCAAAATGTAATCACTTTTGAACAACCCGTTTAAAAATATTATTTGATAAACAACCACTCTTTACTAATAATTGAATATCTTTGTTAAACAACACTCATGACAAAGATAAATTATTTGAACTGTAATCCGCATATGCACTATCTTCTAATTTGTTAAGTAAACACAACAGTGTTTTTTTATGAAGCTTTATTGGACGTAGAATTTTGAGTGATGTTTCAATATTGTAGAATGTGGTCTTGTTGATTCATCATTGGTGAATGACTTTAAACAAACTTTCAATAATATAGTCATTGCAAATTTGTTTATGTTCATTGAGCAACTTAAGCTTATTTAAATGTCATTTTTGTTCCTAATGAGTTTGATTGTAAATGGTGCATTAAATGCATTATATGTAATATTCATTATTATTTTTCTTCTTTATATAACATCCCAACAACCACATGTACTTATCTCTCTTCTTAGACACCATGTCTTTATTTGATTTTGTCTAAAAAACAAAGTTGTACAACACGAGAGAGATGTTGAAGAAAATAATTTTAGCTCTTCATGCAAAATATTACTTATGTGATTTGTGCCTGAATGAATATTGGCATACAAGAGTGACATACATTCATTATAGCATGGAACAAACATACATATGTTTGTGGAAGTCAATTTAAAACTATGTGCAAATCTTTCAAACATGTCAAATGCTTATCATACATAAATTAAGATTACACAGTGCTATACTATCTCACAAACAAAACACTTACATCTTATGTAATATATTATTAACTAATACTACTATTATACATATGAAATATGACTATGTTTTACATATTTAATTGTTTTTAACACTTAATCAAAATCACAAATTTTTTTCCTCTAACAATAACAATATAATTTTAAATTTATCCGACTGTCTAGAATATAGAGTTTTGTTGAACAAAATCGAATTACACTTCAATAATATTGAAAAGAAAATGATAAAAAAAATTAAATAAAAAATTAAAGTAAGTTAAAGTTGTGGGATAAAAAAAGTTAATTTAATTTGTAAAGAAAGTGTTTAAAGAACAATAAAAAGTAAATATAGACCATTATTTTTAAAATACAATTATGAAAGAGCATTAAATACATTAAACTAAATCCAAGTGACACTGAAAAATTCTATTTATAGTGTATAATACTACAAAAGTTGTACAATACTAGTAAAATAAGTTCCATCAATTTATAGTTTGTCATTAATTTATTGACTTTTTAAGACTAGTTGATAGTTTAATTAATTATTGCTTTAAAGTATTTTCACTAGATAAAACCATATTCATTAAATTAAGTAACAATTATAAAATCAAACAAACATATCTTTATAGATAATTTTTAACAACTACATTGATATATAATAATTCATAATTAAAATATATTTATTATTTAATATCAGGTTAATATCCAGTATTACACAATTAAAATATATTTATTATTTAATAAATTATATTTACTATACTTAAAACTCAATTTACATTCATAATTTTAATCAATATAACCACATGTTTAATTAAAATAATATAACTTAATAATAAAGTTATTTATGGATAAACTTGATTGAGAATCATTATTTGACAAGTTACATCATCCATAAACCTACTTAAATCTCAATGTTAGTTTGGTGATTAGTTTGACTATATTTGGGTACTTTATGCTTATATATCATTACACAAGTTTTAAGAATGTTATAATTTTATTTTAATGGGTAGACACTGGCATCAGATAGTTAACCATAGTATTTTTAGAAAATAATGTAATTAAGAATATTAGTGATGAATGATGAGTCTTCTTTGATTATTAACACAATGATGTGGAAAATGTAGATTTAGTTGATATATATATATATATATATATATATATATATATATATATATATATATATATATATATATATATATATATATATATATATATATATATATATCATGTTACAGTAATACTATACCTCGTGACATTTGTGAATGTTGACCTTGAAAATCCAGAAGGTCACATATTATTTTTAGAAGACTTACACATACTTATTTAACTGTGTAAAATGTTAAAATTATTTTATTAAAATAAAGAAAATGTGGTATAATTTTATATAAAGCTATTTAAAGGATGGAAATGTGCAATAAAATTATTTTCAAAATGTTTTATTAGAAAATTAATTTCAAATTAAAGGAGAATGTTCATTTAATGTATATATATATATATATATATATATATATATATATATATATATATATATATATATGAAGATAAAATTATATATACTTTTTCTCATTTATAATTATAAAAATATAAAAAAATAATGATTTTGTAGAAAAAAAAACTCTTAATAACTCTAATGTAGCTCAACCACAAAATTAAAAAAAGAACCCCTTTCAATCATTAGTTTCGGATTTTGGAATAGAAGGTTGGATTCGCAAGATTTATAAACAGCACAGGTAGGAGCAATCTTGATCAGAAAAGTAATAAAAGAAATGACGTTCTATCCAAATGAAATAAGAAAAATCAAATAAGACAACATTTTACAATCCCCACCTAATTTTTTATTTTTAAAATAAATTAAATTAAATAAAAAAGCAGGGTAATATTGTTATTATGGTAGAGTATATGACAAGAGAGTCCCACCACGAAGAGATGTTCCCGAATGGCGCGTTCTGACGAGAGAAATTGATAAGCGAATGAAACGGCCGAGACATTGTCGTTTTGTTAGTAACCCTTTTGTCCGAAGCACGCTCGCACAAGTAGCGTGCGATAAAGACATGAAGGAGAGTGTGTGAATGAGTGAAATGAGTGATGAAGTTGCACAAAAACTGAACTGTATCACTGTCAACAACACTCCCACCAGCATTAAAAGCTCTCAACCCCCTCACCCCACTCTTCTTCCTCTTCCCTTCTCCACTCACCTCCTTCTCTTCCTCTTTCCTTTCAAAATCCTCTCTCCGAGATCTCTTTCTCTCTCTCACTTTCCGCATGCACGCCGCTTTCGTCGGCTAGATCTTCCACCGCGTTTCATGGATCCGGAAACGCACGCTCCTGCATTGTCTTCTCTCTCCTAGGGTTTCGCATTTCACGTTTCGCGCTTTTTGCGCTTTTCGAGCGATGCGTTCTCTCCCTCGCGCTTCGGCCTGCTGCTGCCGTATCCGTCATGACTGCCGTTGCCTGATGCCCTGCCGGAGGCACACCGATTGCTGCTAGCTATTTCAGCCTTCTCTCTCCTCCTGACGATGCTCAACGCCGGTGTCGCATGCGGCTAGAGAGAATGCCGGTGTCGGTCGTCTTCATCCTTACTTTTCTCAACTTGCTTTTCTCTTCCCAAGGTACTTTTCTTTCGCTCCTTCATCGTTTCGCTTTCTTGATTTCTTGATTTTCTACTGTACGTCGTATCAATTAAAATTGAAGTAAATGTGGAGAAATGGAAGAACAACTTAACTTAATGAGTGTGTCTTGTATGGTTCTTTAGCTCTAATTCTGTTCTACTGTTGTTTTTTTTTTTTTTTTTTTTTCTCTTCTTTGCTGGCATGTGTGCTTTGTTGATGAGATGTTAATGCTTTCTCTGCGCTGACTGGTAATTAATATGTAGCTGTACCCTGCCAGTCTGGATTTGTACATTTTTGCTAGTTTTAGTATGGTGTTAACTGAATTCTTGAATGTTCTAGTTTCTTTGTGCTGTGTTTTTTGAATTTTAGTATGTGTTGTGTTTTGCTAAATCAGTTACTAATTTTGGCTTTGTTTCAATACACTTATCCACAAACACTTGTAGAAGAAAATAAGAAAATAAAATAAATTGAGCTGCTATCATAAGCTCAAATCAACCTTTGCAAAAGTGAAATGGGAGAGTCTCTGTGAAAGTTAAGTGTATAAGTTTCTTTTAGCTTGAGATAGAAGCTCAAGTTATTTTGCCTCCATTCTGTACATGTGGCATATCATTGTTTCTCCTTAGCATCTCTTATGTCGACACAACCTGGACTGACTTCACTTGCCAAACCTAATTTTTTAATGCAGCATTATGTCAGATTCTTTTTATTTGGTCACTGTATGTTTTTTCGTTCATTAGGTATATAGTTTATTTAGTATTTTAATCCAATAACTCTTTTCCATTAAAGCTGAACTATGACAATTTGATCCATATGCTAATATACCCTCACGACATCTATCTTCTATATGATATACGGTACTAAACCGAGCATTGAAATGCACAATCAAGTAACACATCTTATTCAGCTTCTCAATCTTGAAGAATGAATTGAGTGATCTAATCCCTTTCTATAACTATTTCTTTGTGACTAGTCCGGTTATTGTGCGTTGAGTCCCTGTTACGAGTTGCTACAAAAGAGTCATTTTGTGAATTGGTTCTTTTCTAATATGTTGCGAAGTATTTTGAGTATTGGCTGAAGTCTTGGAATACTGTAAAAAATCTTTCCCTCTTTGATTGATAAGCTTCTGTCAGAATGAATCCAATGTAGTATTTATGTGTGCTTATGCTCCATTATATGTTGGATTTTACTCTTTTTTGCTGGTACAAATGGTAAGGGAAAGAAAAGTAATCCCAATGTAACTGCAACCAGGAAAATCCATGGAAAACATTCTCTCGTACCCAGATTGTCCAAGACTCATCATGTTGAGCCCCTCATTTAGCTAGAAAATCTACAAACTGGTGATTTTCCTAGAAAACATACTTCAAAATCACTATCACACTTCTGCAATTAATGAAAAGAATTATCACTTGCATTTTATTTTCAGGATATTCCTAGAGGTCCTCTATGGATGTTATTGTTGAGTGTAATGTATGACATAATGGTTTCTTTGCATGCAGTGAAGTCGTTCTCTTTGAGTGTGTCATTTCCTTCATCAGAACAAGCTAAAATGTGGTTTGTTAAACCTTCTTCTGGACCTTCTTCTGCTCCCATTCCATCTCCAAATCATCAAGGTATATTATTTTATGATATATTTGAATAGCTTTTTGTTTTAACATAAATTAGCTTTGTGTATAAGGGCTAATATTCTCTTATTTTAGGTCCTTACATGACTCCAAGACAGAGACATCGTTATCGTCGCCGTCACCATCACAACATGAGACCTTATGTAGTGGCTCCACCCCCTTCAAAAGACCAAGGTAGCTTTTGGAATTTAGACAATCACCCCCCTTTCTCCTTACACTTTTGAGGGCAGAAATAAGGTAATATCCACACCTTTGAGTGGTGGTCTTCTCTTTTCCTTAAAAAGAGAAGCTGATCAATGGCCAAACGGAATTCTGGAGAATCTTAATATTAAAATAGATCTTCTTGATGAAGGTTAAAGTCAAAAGTAGATTGGAGGGGAGGAGTTTTTTATTTTTAAGAAGAGAAACAAAAATTTGGCCAAACACTACTTTATTTATTATATTTAAGCAACTATTGTTCTTTGCATTTTTGTAGTTATTATATTTTTTTTCTATATATATTTTTCTGAACTCTCTTTCTAATCAAATAAGATGATCAACAGAAGTGACTCTCATTATGTCATAATCTAAATTCTATAATTATGTTGCTTTCTCAGTTTTTTTAGTGTATGTAAACCATGGTAAGACTAGGGCTGGCAAAATGGACTGAGCTTCCAGCCCGCCACTAACAGGTTGACATTTTAGACCCGCCAGGCTTTGACTGGTGGGCCAGAGGCAGGGCAGGGTGGGTAGGCTGTCCTACTGTCCGTTTTTTTATATGAAAAGTTAAATAAAAATAAAGTTTATAATATTACATTTTTTTTGTATTGTATTATTTGAAAGATATGAATATGCGCTTTAAATCATAACTTACAAACTAAGTTCTAATTATTAATTATAATGGAGTAATTCACCATGTAAATGATATAATTCTATTAATTTATCCAATTAGAGATATTAATTAACCAATTAAAAAATTAGAAAATATTGCTTGATTAAGTGTGTTTTTTAAAAAGTGTATGTGTCTATATATATATATATATATATATTTTAAAAAAATAAGAAAAAACTAGCAGGCTGACCTGCCTGCTAGTCCTCTTGTGGGACATACAGGACTGTCTGCCTGCCTAACCGTTGCGGGCCATCCTGCCCTGTCCTGGTCCCCAACGGCAGGGTGGGCCTAAACAGGCTGGGTTGGCCAATTTTGCCATCCCTAGGTAAGACAATATAAACAGAAATTATGTCTGGAACATAATATTTGGAAGAAAATTTACTGGATCAGTTTTCTTTCTTAGATTAGATACATCTTATGTTAGGAAATTTTTATTTATTTTATACAATATTTGCCTCTTGGTGTTTTTCAAATTGTCTAGGTGCTGATAATGATTGTTCACCCCAACCCTAGACCCTAAAAATGAATTTATATGGTATTTAATTTTGGATGTTCAGCAGCCCACAGAATGTGAAAATTATGCACTAGTACGCAAAGTTGCAGAATGGTTTAATGATTTAATTAATACCATAGGCCTAAATGTTCATTTTTTCATGTGAACTAAATTAGTGATTTCTGTTAAATAAAGCCTTTCATTGGCTCTCCATGTTAGTGTCTCATACTATATACTCATTTATACTGAAATCTCTGGCAGCTTGTGACCAAATCTGCACTGAACCTCTTACATCAACTCCCTTTGGTTCACCTTGTGGTTGTGTATTTCCCATGAAGGTCCGCCTTACACTGGATGTAGCACCTTTTGCTGTTTTTCCAGTAATGACTGAGTTAGAGAATGAAATTGCATTAGGCACGTATCTAGAGCAGAGTCAGGTGAAGATAATGGGTGCCACTGCTGACAGTCAAAATCAGGAAAGAACTGTTGTTGATATTAACTTGGTTCCGCTGGGAGAGAAATTTGACAATACAACTGCAGCTTTGACATATGAGAGGTTTTGGCACAAGAAGGTTCCTCTAAATAGGAGCCTTTTTGGTGATTATGCTGTTGTGTACATTACTTATCCAGGTATTTGTGTTTCTCCTCATAACATTTTACTTTACTAGTATCATGTTTCTGTTAGAGTCTAAAGCTGTTGGTATCAGGAATGCCATCTTCGCCCCCATATGGATCTTTTGTTGGGAGTGGTGGTCCCAGCCAAAGTGTTGAGGGCATTCTTCCGGTCAGTGCCAACTTTGTTAACAAGAACCAGAAAATGAATGTCAGGACCATAATCATCATTGCCTTATCTTCCTTTGTACTGTTGTTGGTTTTGGTGGGAGCATTTTCAATTATTTTGAAATGGAGGAAGACTAGGAGACCATCGAGTGCTGTTGGCCCTGCATTCACATCATCTCTGAACAAGAGATCAGGTATGCTTTCGAAAATATTTTCACATTTAAAAATAATTTTATGATGCTTGAATTAGCAGATTTTTTTTGTTTGGTTATTAATAATTTATAGTTTACACAACTATGCATTTTGCCTGAATAGTTTTTTCTCTGATTGATTGTGCTGCTTTTGTAGTTTCTTTTTCTTAGTTTCTATGCTACTCTTGTAATGTGAAGACAGCTATATTTTTGCCAAGTGAATTTATGTGATTTTATACAATGAGTTTGCAGTGTGGTTTGTTTTACCCGGAAGATTGTTTCTACTGTCACTTCTCATTTGTGTTACATTTGTACTACACATCAATTAGGTTGATTTATGTGTAAACCTCTGAGCTTTTTTAATTTTTAATATGAAAATTGGACAGCTGTAAATTAGACTTGTTATACCAAATTCATCCTATTATTGTTGTGTACAGAATCAATAATACTATGTGCTCTGCCCTTGGTGGTTGCTGGTTTATGTGTAGTAGCAAAGCAATGAAACATTTTATGTTTCCAAATCCCTTTTCTCTAGTTACTAAACTTGTATTTATGATGTGCAAGTCTGGTATTTACTTGTCCTTGTATAACTTTTAGTAATTTTATTAATTTCTTCTGTTAGTTATATCATAAAATTTGAATATAAATGTGTTGATGCATGCACTGCAGGCTTGGGGTCGATGTTGTCAAGCAGTATTACAAGCTCAACATCAGTGTCACTTATGTCCACAATGGCTACTTCCATTCTCTCCGTTAAAACATTTTCACTTTCTGAGCTTGAGAAAGCAACAGATAAGTTTAATTCAAAGAGAGTACTGGGCGAAGGAGGATTTGGACGTGTTTATAGTGGAACATTGGAAGATGGGGCTGAAGTTGCAGTTAAGCTGCTAACAAGAGATAATCAGAATGGAGACCGTGAATTTATTGCAGAGGTTGAGATGCTAAGCCGTTTGCATCACCGTAATCTAGTGAAACTGATTGGTATATGCATTGAGGGGCGCAGGCGTTGCTTGGTGTATGAGCTTGTTCACAATGGCAGTGTCGAGTCCCATCTGCATGGTAGCATTTTCATCAGCTCATAACGCTCAGCCCATATACTAGTGTTTGTGTTATCTGTTAAATCATTTAAATGCTTGTTAATTATCTTGTAGGTGATGACAAGATAAAGGGGCTGCTAGATTGGGAAGCACGGATGAAAATTGCCCTAGGAGCTGCAAGAGGATTGGCCTATCTTCACGAGGATTCCAATCCTCGTGTAATTCATCGAGACTTTAAAGCTAGTAACGTGTTACTAGAAGATGACTTTACTCCCAAAGTTTCTGATTTTGGATTGGCAAGAGAAGCAACCGAAGGAAGTAATCATATTTCAACACGAGTGATGGGAACTTTTGGGTAAGTGTATAGACATACTTTCTCTGCAGCATTTTGATGAAGTACAGTCCTAAATATTTTTTAGTGCCAAATTGTAAAGTTCTTCAATGATTTCCAGTGTTAGTATCCTAATAGTTAAACAGAAATCTTCTACATACTTCATATTAACCATGTGGAGATTTATCTCTTTAAATAATTTAGCTTTATGAACTATAATTCATTCGTCTAATAAATTGGGGTACAGTGCATTCTTTTTTTCGTTCATTGCAAATTCCAGACTTTAATTTTGATGTGTTCATTTTTGTAGGTATGTTGCCCCAGAATATGCAATGACAGGGCATTTACTCGTCAAAAGTGATGTTTATAGTTATGGTGTTGTGTTGCTTGAACTTCTCACGGGCAGAAAGCCAGTGGATATGTCTCAACCTCAGGGACAGGAGAATCTTGTAACTTGGGCAAGGCCAATGTTGACTAGTAGAGAAGGTCTAGAACAGCTTGTAGATCCATCTTTGGCTGGAAGTTACAACTTCGATGACATGGCAAAGGTTGCTGCAATCGCTTCAATGTGTGTTCACACGGAGGTTACACAGAGACCTTTTATGGGTGAAGTTGTTCAGGCTCTTAAGTTAATATACAATGACACAGATGAGACTTGTGGAGATTGTTGTAGTCAGAAGGATTCCTCTGCTCAGGAGTCCGATTTTAGAGGTGACCTTGCCCCTTCTGATAGCAGTTGGTGGAATGCGGGAGGGTTAACCCCTCGATTAACTTACGGGCAAGCATCTTCCTTCATCACTATGGAATACAGTTCTGGTCCGCTTGAAGAAATGGAAAACAGACCGTTTTCAACATCAAGCTTGATTGGAGATGAAATATCTTTACCATTTAGGCATGGGAATAGATCAGGTCCCTTAAGAACAGTCCGAAGCAAGCTGTCCTTACATAGATTTACAGGAAGTCGGAGTGAGCATGGAGGACCTTCTTCCAAGCGTAATTGGAATGATGGTTACTGGGTTTAAGAGGTTTGGGGGATTTTCCAGTGTTTTTTAAATGTACAGTTTCTAAAGGGATCAGAACTAATGATTGAGTGACTGATTTAGTTTAGGCATCTCAAATTTCTGCAGTTTTCATGTTATGGTTGGAGAGATACACAGACGTTGACAAATTTTGAAATATTGATTCATTATACAAGGAGGAAGTGTAATTTAAACAGTCTTGTAAATGCCTTGAATTGTATCTCATGGCGTCTTTCCATTTCAGTGTCTATCAGAAAGGACGTTCCATGTAGTCAAAATGAACGCACAATGACAATTCCTTAATACCTATTTCATTTGAACTCTGGTGTATCTCTAATGTTAGATGTTAGAATCTAATTTAAGTTCTTAAATCTTTTATTGGCTCTTTTGTTCCTAAATAGGATTCAAGAATACCTATTAATTTGTATTTCAATGATAAAATATTTGGGTTCTCATCTTATTTTCAGTGAGTTATATTTTTTTATTTGTGTAGAAACTCCAATTTTATTTAACACCCTCTCGGTATAATTTATCCCAGTTTGGCACCTTCTAATCTCTGTGTCACTGCAATTCTAATCACCCCCAATTCAGTTTCTTCTATGTTAATTCTTATACAATTAAACTTGAGTAATTGTTTTTTAAAGTTAAAATATTTTTTCAATTCTTGTTCTAAATATAATTACTCATATTTTTAGTTTAATTAAAATAATTATTAATACCGTATATGATATGAAAAGTTTTAATTACAGCAGTTAACGTTTAAAAACATTATACCAATATATATATATATATATATATATATATATATATATATATACATTTACGTCTATAATAGAAAGTTCTAATCCTAGTAGTCAACGTTTAAAAATATTATAACGACAATTTTTTCTTCTTTCGAAAATGGTTAATATTTGCATTGATACGGGAATATTATAATTATTTTATATGTTGAATTACTTAAATCAACATTTATCTTATCAGTATTTGTCTCTTCTCCTTGCTAATTAGTAAAATATTTATTATATCTTTATTCCTGTTAAATAATTAGGAAGAGATTATTTGAATTGTAATTCATTAGAAAAAGTTCAATGGAATATATAATCATATATCAAGAATATTTTTAACGAAACACATTAATATAAAAAATTTGAGGTAACAATGTCGAGCAAACAAGTGATGCTGACTTCGGACAATAGAAATTGGTCAACGAATACAGCTTTGAGTATTTGAGATTCAGTTGGAGCCAACTAACAGTGCCTCCGAAACAAAACCATGTCCGGTGACAGCGAAAACACCGTTGTTGTGCGTCCTCTTTCTTTACTATGCGTCTACCCTTTTCATTTTTGAACCTGAAAAATGGAATCTTGGTTAGTAACTGTGTATGTGTGCAGGTGGGTTGTGGAGCGGTGTCGGTGGATTTCTTGGCCACTGTTGCAGCTTATCCAAAACCAGATGACAAAATCAGAAGCACTTCCTTCAAGGTCTTTTCAGTTTTATGTTCACCTATCTTATTTACCAATAATCTCATATTGTCATGATAATCAATAGCTATAACATCTCTTTCTTTCTTTGGAGTTGAATATGTGAGTTGTTTGGTTAGGTTCAAGGAGGTGGCAATGCAGGCAATGCCCTAACCTGTGCCTCTCGCTTAGGACTCAAACCAAGAATAATTTCCAAGGTTTTTATTAACACACACAATGTGGGCATGTCTTTTTTTTTTTCTTTTTTCCATTTTTGTATTATGTTTTTTTCATTTCCATAAGGTTGCAGATGACAATCAAGGCAGGGAAATATTACGTGAGCTAGAGGCTGATGGGGTAGATACATCCTTCATGACTGTAATTATCTCACACTTTCAATCTCTTCTTTTTCTTTTTTCACATTATAGTGGCATAATATGATCGTGGCTTTGACTGTTTGACTTTCACAAGCCACTTTTTCAGTGTAGATGTTGATTGTTGAACATGTATTAGCCTTTTACTACTTTTAGAGTTTTGACCATACTGTTCACTCAATAGTAAAGAATGTAATGAAAAGCTATCATTTCTATAGCAGCCACTCTGTGATCTGAAAACTCCTTGTAGTTGCTATTTTCATCTATTCACACAATCAGCATCTCAAAATCATTGGATGAAAGGTGAAAGGCAGACGACTAATATTTTAGCTCACAAAAAGAACTTAGCTTTGCAATATGAGCTGTGCGGTTTCATCCAATAGTTAAATATGCTGACTGTGTGAATGTATGGAAAAGCTGACTACACCAATCTGATTCCTTCGATAATCTGCTGCACCAAATATAGCCTTTTTTGAAGCTTACTGCACTGATATACTATATGGAATTGACTATGTCTGTGTGATCTTAAATTTTCAAACACGCTTTGGTCAAAGTTTACTGTTTGGCTCTTTTCCTGTTTGTGTTTGTTTTTATATATAATTTTCATTTATAGTGCTCGCTCTTATGCGCAGGTTTCTCAGGAGGGCACTTCACCATTTACATATATCATTGTGGACAGCCAAACGTAATGATCATTGACTTACTTGTTCCTCTTATACCCCCTTCCAAGAAGAAATTCTCATGAAATACAATAAACATGATGTCTATATTTTCATTTGTTGTATGAAAATCACCTGACATGAGGTTCCTGCTCTGGTTGTTTCGTTATAGTTGTTTAGCCCTTGCTTTTAACTATAATTTCGTTATAATTGTGGTTAATGACTTTTTCTATAATACAGTGATTTCTTTACTCTCTCCCGTGGGCAGTTTACTTCATAATTAGTATCTCATGCATACATGGTTTCACCATCTTCATTGTCTCCATTGAGTAATATAATATCCGAATTTCAGAAGTAAAGGGAAATAGATTAGGTGGAGTGGATCTACTTGAGGTTCCGGCGACAATCTCCTGCTTGGTATTGATTGAACATAAAATAGTGGATACTGCAGTATAGTTTAAACAAAAATGAAATGAACTAAACCTCTTAATCCATACTTCTCTATTTATTTCCCCCTTTTTGGTCTGTTCATCAACTTGTATACCTGAGACTGTTGTTTTACTCAGCAGTTAGTGCATGCATGAGAAGGAAAAATAGATTATCCTTACTAAGGATAAAATATAATGGTTCATAATAGTAAGATCTTCAAGCATTTGCTGATAATGAGAGATTATATTTGTAATTGACTAATTTTTATTCTAATTTTTCAGTAAGTCCCGTACTTGTATACATACCCCAGGATATCCACCGATGAAGCCAGCTGATCTTCCCGAGTCAAGTTTGTTAACTGCATTGAATGGAGCAAAAATGGTTTATTTTGATGGGAGATTGCATGAAACGGCTCTAGTTGTTGCACATGAGGTTATTAATTTTATATTGTGAACTCCAAGTCTAATCACCATATGAAATTTCTAATCCCGCATTCTCTCGAAAATAAGAAAAATAAAAGAAAGAAGGTGAAGCATGCAAAACTTTCTATATTGAATTCAGTGAAAAAATCAACTTTGATAACTTTTAATAATATTTTATTGAAATGGTACCAATCATTATATCACTAATGGTTGAACATGATATAACGACAGCTTATATGGTGGACAAATTTATAAGGGTGAAAACACTGCAAGGGATAATAGATTTTTGCAATTCCATTAATTGATATAACATGTTTTGTTTTTTCAATTGTGTTGTGTGTTGAAATATCCACTTAATGTCTTTTATAGTTTGTTTTCTTCCGGTAAAGGAGGTTCAGAATGAAAGAGAGCATCATCTGATGTGAATAAACAAATTCTCATATTTTCCAGTACAGGCAGTTAAGAAGAATATACCTATCTTAATGGACGCAGAAAAGCTGAGAGACGGGTTGGATGATCTCCTGAAATTAGCGGATTATGTTGTGTGCGCTGCACAGTTTCCACAGGTATGTGCATTGGTTCCTCTGGAATTGAATATACAATAAGAATGTGCAATATAGAGGTCTGCCATGAACCTTGATGTTCAGAAATGAATTGATTTTAATATGCTGCCTTTTCATTTTAATTGTCTATCAATAAATGTGTTTTTAGGCGAGTCATATATTAAATCAGTCTTAGCATCAAACGTCTTTAAGTTGTGTTCTGAAATTGTGTTCTGTATTTCTTATATAGATATGTTCTTGCATAAGGTATGTTTTCCTTAATCGTATTTTCCTTTTTGTGAAGATGAAGGGATATCACTTTCTAATACCGAAGATAAATGGATGTTCTTTTTCTACTTGCTTTAACTAGTATATAGTATAGTTTTGGATAAATTTCTGTCCCTTACATTTGCCGAAACCTTGTTTCATTTCCCTTTAAGCATCACTATACACATCTGATGTACCTTTCTCTTGTGAAAGGCATGGACAGAGGCATCAACAGTTCCTAAAGCATTAGTTTGTATGCTTTTGAGGTTGCCAAAAATCAAATTTGTGATTGTAACTTTGGGAAAAGATGGTTGCATAATGCTTGAGAGAAGTTTTACGGGTACATTCCCAATTTTTTCTACTTTTTATTTTCTTTTAATGTTAGGTTTTCAAGGGTGAAGGGTATTTAAAAGGTTATCTTGAAGAAGATGATCTTATGCTAGCACTGGACCGAATTAGAATGTTTACATTGCATATTAAGTGTATGTTGTGTTTTCTTTTAATTTAAACAGTTCAAACTATGATTTTTTTTTTCAGAGGATCCTTCCACTGAAGAAATGGATGTTGACCAATTACTAGAATCCCTGGAGATGAGAAAGAACAGAAGGACACACATCCCAACCTGCATATCATCAGTATTCACAATGAAACTTTAATCACTTTTCTCTACTTTGATATTAGTATCACTGAAGTAAAATCCTGTTTGCAAATAATGCAGCAGATAATAGAAACTATGACTATTACCGATATATGTTTTCTTTGGACAGTAATGAGGTCCTCATGGGCGTCTTAGGCCCTTAAGCACAAACAGACCCCTTTTTCAATAACCTGTGCAACTCATTATTTGTTTCTTTATGGTACTAAAAAAGAAAAATCTATGTTGGTTAAAATATAGAGGTTAACGATCTAGCAAAACTTGAAAGACATTCAAGTGATACCAGTAAAACCTTTGCAAAAATAATTGGTCCTTTTAACAGTCCTGCATACATTTGCCAATATTTGACATGTGTTCTGAAATTTGTGAACAGCTAAGTAAATCGTTTTACAAAAATGTAAACATCATATGCAAGCATAAGGAAATCCTTGTTAAATCAGCATTTATTTTTCCCTGTTATGGTCTTTGTTTTAGTATATCAATCGGTTACAAGCCAAATAGTCAACTACCTAAACTGATGAATGAGTGCATGACGAAGAGCAAAATCAATTTTCTGGGTATTAGTTGTGATATTGTGGATTACTTGCATCTTTGAAACTAGGGAAGGGGTTGTAAGTTGTAACTTGAACATTATATGCTTATTTGTGTTTGGTAAACTTTTTATTTATATCTTTATTTTCCATTTACTTTCCAGTCAGTGACAAAATTGCATGCAGAAGGTATAGGAACAGTTTTTGGTAAGTTATACGTTGGAACAGCTGAGAATGTACCTCCATCAGAGCTTATTGACACAACTGGTGCTGGAGATGCATTTATTGGATCTGTTCTCTATGGTAATTTACCAAATTTACTCCATATCTTTTCCTGGTGTCCTTCAAAGGACACGTGCAAATTTTATACTTGCCATTCTTGCTACATCCTTTACCTTTTGATAGTAACCTGTCAGTCTTCATTAAAGTTTTCTGATTCTAAAAGGTTGATTTGGAAATAGATGGATTCTTCCTCTTTGGTCACAGTGCTGTATAATAAAGTAGTTCCATTTTTTATATTAAAAATACAATTAACTGTTTTGCTTTATGATATATACTTGCTCAATACCATTCCAGCAATTGTGGTTGCATTTGGTTTTGCTTTTATATTTTTTCCAATTTCTGTTCCCCAATTTCTCCACCACCTCCTCCCCAACATTTAGTTATTTGATTTTCAAAGTGGTTACTAGCACCCTGTTAAGTAGTGAAATAATGTGTGCTGTTTTCTATTGGTTTCAGCTATGTGTGCCAACTTCACGCCAGAGAAAATGCTGCGCTTTGCTGCTACTGTGGTAAATACTCATACACTCAAGTAATAAATAATTAATAGAAATGGATAATGCATGCCTATTTTGTAGCAATGCAATGATGAGTTAAGTTTATTGCAAGAGGCTTATGCGTTCATTATGATGGTAATTACAGGCAGCTTCCAAGTGCCGAGCTATTGGAGCAAGAACTGGTCTCCCTTACCACACAGATCCATGCCTAGCATCCTTCATAAACTAGCATTCTTTAGCACTGAAGTGAACCATATGATTTACAATAAAGTTTTTGGTCAGAGGAAGTGATACAAAATTGCACATTTCTTCTACATTCTTCTTTGTTTCATCAAATGCAATTTAGATTGCAAAGCCAACACTCCCTTGTTTGTGGGGCACAAAATTTACTCCCAAACTCTCTTCACATAATTAATCCCGGCTTATGTCTACGCAAGTGCCAAGATACCATTCCACTTTTTTTTATAATTTATTCCCATCTGAAGATCACATGGCCTTGAGTATATAATGCTTGATGTAGATATATAGAAAAAGGAAGCACTGAGCTTTGTTATAAGTGAATTTAATAAAACTGTATTGCAGAAAAGGAAGAATAAGAGAAGGAATTTTAGATATATCGAAGAAAAACAAAAAACGACGCCGTTGCCGGGGATCGAACCCGGGTCACCCGCGTGACAGGCGGGAATACTTACCACTATACTACAACGACTTCGATGTTTGCTCATTACTTATTACACAACTAAAAGATAAATACGGCATTTGATAAAATCACCAAGAGCAATCTTCTTCGCCACTCTTATCACAACTAACTCACTGAACTCGAACTCAATCGTTTCTCTCCGCTGCGATGATAACGTGCATGTCGAAGCTGTTAACCGTAACAAATGGCAGTGTCCTCCACAATAATTCATCTCGTCGTTTCCATCGCCGTTTCTGTTCCAAAATCAGAATGTCCTCCGACGCGCTTCCTCCGCTTCCAGAAAATCGCATCGTCGTGCGTTGTTTCCCCCGTCACACAGTCTCTCTCTATATAAATACATAGGTTTGTTATGTGATTTTGATGTACAGGTCGGGTACGGAATGACGGCGGTGGATTTCTTGGCTACTGTGGACCGATTTCCGAACCCCGACGATAAGGTCCGAAGCCGTTCGCTAAAGATTGAAGGAGGCGGCAATGCCGGCAATGCGCTCACCTGCGCCGCTCGGCTCGGCTTGAAGCCGAGGCTGATCTCCAAGATTGCGGACGATGCGAACGGCTTTGCCATATTGAAGGAGTTGGAAGCCGATGGCATCGATACTAACTTCATTGTTGTATGATTAATCTTATTTACTAGTTTCCTCTTCGTTCCTGCCGTTCCAAAATTGATTGATTATGCATGCAAGCAAGCAGTACTGTTTTTCCTGTTTCTACACGTGCGCAGTTTGTTACGTCGTAAATGCTTTATCTTCGTATTAATAATAATGATGATAAAATCGACTGAGCACGAAGATCAATTAACACATGACATGCTTTTAGCTTAACTAATGGTTCTGAATTTGAGTCTTGGTAAGTAGCTAGGTTATATACAAGGTGAGAGAGTTTTGTTATGCATAGTTTTATAGTTGACAAATTCATTTTGATCTATGTATGGAAAATCTCTACATTTTACTATTTGATTCTTTGTGTCTGTCAAAGTTGTAACAGTGTTAGCTTTCGTATTCATACTTGGCATCGTTTTCTTTTAGTTTGTACCTGAAAATTTGCACTTCATTGTAGTCTATATATCAAAAAACTTATCTGTTTTAATCCCTACACTTGATGCATATTTTTTGTTGAATTTTTTATATCACCATAATGATTTAACCTTGTTCTGTACTATTGTAAAATTATCTGTTGAAGAAGAATTCGATGCTTAACTGTTTCAATTCTAACCTAATTAGTTCTCATGTATTGAATTGAATTATTTTTAATTTTTTTTATCTTTCAGGTATCGAAGGGAGGTAGCTCAACGTTTTCTTATGTAATAGTGGACAACCAAACGTAAGAGTTTCTTTGGCATGTTTTTCCCCTACTTTTTTCCATGATGAACATTTATTTTGGTTTCTTTAACAATATGAACAAACATGCAACTTTAAGGCATAAAATGACATATGATGATCTTAGAAAAAGATTTTCAGATGAGTCATGGCCTGATACCTGAGCTCAAGGGTATTGCAGTCACTTCCTCCCTTGTTCATTGTGTTCTGAATATATGTTATGCATAAAGGTGTATTGGTTTGTTAATATCATGACAAAGACTTATGTTGTTTTAAATTACTCATGCAACTGCCGTTTGATTAACTTTTGCTACCGCCCTGTGTGAAATGCATTTCAATTTGTTTATCACATCATGACTATTACTAAGAACTGCAGCCATAATGCTGGAAGTATATTTTTATTCACTAAACTTCTTGTATGCTTTATTTTCAAATTTTTTTGCAGAAATAAGTGCGATTAAGCTTATGCTTTAAAATAGAAAATTAGAAATATGTGCTTACACTTGAGGTAATCTGCCTAGGATTTATGTAATTTAATCTAGTTAACAAATTATAAGTAATAATTCCAGAAAAACTCGCACAAGTATCTACACCCCTGGAGAACCTCCGATGATGCTAGATGACCTGCCCCAGTCAACATTATTATCTGCATTTGATGGAGCAAGATTAATTTATTTTGATGGAATGTTTCCCGAAACTGCTATATTTGTTGCGCAAGAGGTAATCATTATCTTTTTCTTCTTACGGTTTTTTCATGATTGCAGGACAACTTTTTTTAGGTATGCATACTGCTAAATGATAAATCACTTTTGGTTGTCAGTTGATGCATCCCCTGTGGGGGGTTTGGTTTTTCTTGTAAGTGAACTTTTTTACTTTTACCAATCTTGGTTAATGGGATTTATAATATTGGGATGTAAGTAATACTTTATACACTTAGTCTGCCCGAACCTGATCTGCCGTGGGTGCTGGGGAAGGGTTGAAGTTTTTGATGGAGTCGTTACCAAGACTTTGGCTTTGAACATCAGACTTTCGTTTTTTGTTTTTTGTTTTTAAATAAAAAACACTTGTTAAATTAATAGATGTGTAAAAGTAGTAGTTCTTGAAAGCAAGCCCTATAGGAAGTTGAATCATAGAATCACACCTTTTAAAGCTTAAACAAATTAACCACAGTCTTAGTCATTGAATTTTCAATTACAGGCAGCTCGTAATAATATTCCTATTTTAGTTGAGGCAGAATCACCGAGGGAAGGGCTGGATGAGCTCATGAAGCTAGCTGATTTTGTTATATGCTCCTCCAAATTTCCACAGGTAATGTAAATATGAGGAACTTCTACCTCATCTTGTAATCAATTTTTACTATGCAAGTTTGGATTCATTAGAATTTTGATAGTACGACTTACTAGAAAATGTTTCTCTTTTCAACATTTAGAAAAAAGGAGATATTTCTATTTGAAGGCCATAGTTTGAAAATACATTTCATTATGTTTTCAAAATGTTCCTCTTCTCAACCATCAGCTCCCCAAAAACAAATATTCTATTTCCATTTACTTTCAAGTTCGTTTTTATGCCATGACGTGCTTTAATTGATTTAACGTTGGCTGCTCCTCCAATTACGTAAATAATGTGTCCATATGCTTCTACTTTTGCTTGTTGTAGTTTATTTAGGATTTGTTTTGTATTTATGTGTCAGGCTTGGACGCTGGCACCATCTATCCCGAGTGCACTGGTTACCATGCTTTTAAGATTTCCGAATATCTTTGTAATTGTGACTTTGGGAGAAGATGGTTGTCTAATGTTAGAAAGAAGTGACAATGGTAAAGGCACTGCTAGCCTTTCAATTTAGCTTCTTGAAGGATGGCATAATGCTCTTAAGTTATTGCGTTAGATTGCAGTTTTTTCTTCAAGAAGCATATGCAACTTACAAGTCTAATACTCTTTTTGGCAGAGGTTGCTGACATAGAAGAAATGGATGTAGAGAGTTTCTTAGAATTCTTATATAAAAGGAAAGGTGATAGCTTGACTATCCCGACCTGCACACCATCGGTAAAATATTGTTGAACCTAAACTTCTACAAGTTTTATTTTAATGTGAAGATATATTCTACAATTCTACACTGAGTATGCAGATATACTAATGAGTTGGGAGATAGTAGCAGTCGTCTTCAGTACGGGATTTTGTATACATTATAGATAGACATAAAATAAGTCCAATTCCATGTCAAATAGATAATGACAAATTAAAAGTTATATAGATTTCCCCCTTATCTTTAGTGGTTGAGTTTCTCAGGCAGTGAAGAAATTCAGAGCAAATGGAATTGGAACAATCTGTGCGAGATTCTATATTGGAACAGCGGAGAAGATACCAGATTCTGAGCTGGTTGATACAACTGGTGCTGGGGACGCATTTATTGGAGCGATTATGTATGGTAGGTGTGGTCAAGGACCTAAAAAGTTGTTTATTTTTCTGTCTAAGCTTCTTACTTGAGACTTCAACTGTTCCTATTTTCTTTTGTTCTTGTGTTTGTGTCACCATTAATGCTAGAAGTGTAGAAAGCAACAAAAACATCCCCATGAGGCCATGCAAGTAGTTTATCTGCTTTCTGGGGTCCCAAACACTTCATTTAATCTTACTCCGAGCTTGTCATGTTCCCCATATATATGCAAGGTTTCTGTCTTAAACTGAGGTCCTTCCCACGTTTTCCTCCCAGAAATCTTAATGGGGCAAGTATAGAACCAGTTTTTATTGGCAACTTTGCTGTAGTATCTATTCAGTTGACATTATTTTGTTATCTGAAGTACCATACAAAATCATGATTGTCAGTTTTGTGTGTTTAGGTTTACTGAAAGTTCTTTTCTTTGTTGCATTGGATTTAAAACATTTTGGATTATTACTTATGCATCCCTGACTTATCTTTTAGCTATCTGTGCAAACATGGTGCCTGAGAAAATGTTGCCACTTGCTGCTCAAGTGGTAAGTTGCCTCAAGATAAAAGGACATCCTATTCTTATAGAGTTGTATTTCAAACCAAAATGGGAAAATTGAATGATTTTTTTCTCTTTTAATACTAATTTCATGGTAATTACTTCAGGCAGCTGCCAAGTGTAGAGCTTTGGGAGCTCGAAGTGGTCTTCCACGTCGGGCAGATCCACGATTGGCATCCTTTTTATGATAGACAGCGACAACTGGTATTCCCCATCAAGGAAGCTCAACGCTCTTGTTTTTGAAGTCATGTTTACCGTGTGGTTCTCTGTGCATGTCTTGTTCTAAGATGTACTATAGTTCGTACAGAATCATGACCTGTGTGATTTTACTTCGCTGTCGGTGTTGGAATTGTTCTTTTTCTGGTGGAAACTTTTCTTGTAACCATTTGCTTTATTACATATCCTGTTATATCTTGGGTATGAGACTCATTCGGTGGTTACTTTCCGGGTGTAAGAACTGTTCTTAAGCAATAATTTCACATGGTCAAAAGATAAACAAGAGTTTGGAAAAATGAGTTGATGTCGCCATAATGAAATTTTCAATATGAATACACACTCTCTCGAGTAAATTGGAAAATTACCCATCTTATTCTGGTGGCCATTTCTTTCTCTGCTCCCAAAATAGTTTTCATGTGCACTCCTGGAGTAGTTAAAAGATCAAACTGTTCCTTTTGATGCCATCACCCCTTGTTGTTACTCTCGTTGTTATCCTTGTCTTTGTGTTATGTCATGGATGGATTTAGAGAATAAATGTTTTGGATTAGGCGATTCAAAAGTTATCTTTTATACATAAAAAATACGTAGATTGTATGACGTGGAAGACTCTTGAATTACACAATTCAGAAACTTTTTTACCAAGAATTTACTTTTGGATTGTGCAAATTTGATCCAGAAGTCAAAAAAGTTTTTAGATGGTATAATTTTGAAGTTTTTCTTCACTGAGAATGATTTCTGAATTATAAAATCTGTTTCATAAGCCGACAGGGCAAAGTAGAAATTTTCATATTTATAGGGATTGGAAGGAAATTATGTATGGGGGTGCAAAAAGAAATCCTCCGTTCTCATTTGACCTTTTCCCTTTTTCTTATTGTGGCTGAAAGCCCGAAAGGCATTCTGGTCTTACGTCTAAGCGGTAGAATTTGATATATTTCGGGATTACCATGATAATGAGTTGCCAATTTCTCACTTTTACGATTGAAACTATCATGTAGGGAGAAGCAGAATATTTGGATGATTAAAGCAGTTCTTAAAAGTTTGAGTAGGTTTTAGCCCTAAAGATCAATTTTAGCGAGGGAAACCTCTCTGAAAATAATGTGGATAGTTCTTTTTTGGGGGTAACATCTCGCTTTATTCGTGTAGCGTATGTTAGTTCCCATACATTTTTGGCGTCCCTATCGGTTTTAATTCTAGGAGGCAAGTTACTCGGCAACTAGCAATTGATATTATGAGAAGAAAACTAGATCGTGTTGAAGAGCAAATAATTGTCTTTTGGGGGCACCAATTCTTTTAATCATTTATGCCCCTTTGAAGGATGATATTCTGCTCGTTTATATGAAATTAATCTGTACAAATATATTGTCATATACTGGGAAGGATGGTGACTGAGAGTAAGTTTGAAGATGGCATCATTCTCTTTTTGTTGGAGAAAAAGGATCTTTTGCATGACTAGAAACACTTCCCTGTAATGTAGTTTTGTACAAGGGTGAGAGGGACAAATGGGTGTGTGGAAAGGAGATGGTTTCAACTTGTTTTGCTTCATCCTTTGGTTGAATCAGTGTTCAATTTTTCAATATATTGTGGAATGTTGCTTCTTGGGATCTTCGTAATCTTACTTAAATATGCGAAAGGTGCATTACACGTTCTGTGACACTCTTCTACCAACAACAATACTTATATTTCTACATAAGAAACCTTAAACAATAAAAAAATTGATGATGCATGATAATGATTATTGAGTACAAAAACACGTGTTTCAATGCAATTATGGAATTGTGCAAATATTGGACCACGAAACTCTCGTTTAGATGCCCACACGTCGTCCGGTTGGTTTAAGCAAATAATTAGATTTATGTGATCAATGTTAGTTGATTTGGGTTTCAATCAGATTTTTGTTTGTTTAAACCGAGTCTTCAATCGTCAAATAGAATAAAAAAGCATAGGAAATCATAATAAATTTTTTAAAAATTTGATAAAATATAAATAAAATAAAATTGCAGGATTACATTTTGTAGAATTATAATTATAAAAGATCAATTTGTTTTTTCTCTATACTTTACTGCGGCTTGACCCAAAATCATTGGATATAAATGAAGTGAGATGTTTACTGTAAGAAAAATGCGGGGAGAAAGAAATTGATCTTTGAACAAGATCAAATGGAAAACAAACAAAAAGAGTAAACAAAATTGTCATACCTGGTCCATGTAATTACAAAATAAGAAGTTATCGTTTTATTGCTATTTGTGAAAACAATAGCTGCATAAGCGAATTGATGAGAATGTTATAATCCTTGAAACATACTATTTGAAGCATTTGAACACGTAAATGGAGCCTTCAAACAAATACATACAATCTATAAGACAAGGATAGCAGAAAGAGGACTTGAAAAAGAAAACGAAAGCCATAAGGAGAGCGAAAACATCACCATGAGTACAGTAATAAGTACATTTAAACACACGAAATTAAATAATAACGAAAAGTAGATAAGATAGTAGTTAAGATCTAAATTATAGATAAAATCGTAAATTTATAAGATCATAATTCTATGAAATCGTAACAGGAAAGATAGATTTATTTTTATTTTTATATATATTATATGAAAAAAATAAGTAAAAATAAAATAAAAAATATATTTGAGAGATATTATAAAAGAAATGCATATTAAAAATAATTTTGTTTGATTTGATTTTAATTGAAATTGAAATCAGTTCACCTTAATCTAAAATAAGAATAGTGAAACAAAAAATACTCATAATTCTTAATTCTTAGTTAGTAATTTGTTCTGAGTTTTAATTACATTAACTTTAATTGGACGATGATTTTATTTTAATTAAAACTGAAACTCATTCTATCAATAAATTGAATGGTGTATTAGAAAAAACTATTAATTGGAGTTAGAATCTATGTAAAATTTTAATTATATTAATTTTAATTAGATGATATTATTGCACACAAAGATAAAGTTTTAATTATATTAATTTTTAATTAAAATTAAGTTTAAATTAGATCCTTCCATCCAACAAGATGAATAGTATATGTGAGAAAAATAAAAATATTGTGAAATTTGAATTACATATAATATATGATTTTAATTATCTTACTATTAAAATATCCATTTTAACTACCTACATGTAAAGAAGATAGATCATTGGTACTATGTATGTCCTCTATACCAAATTTTCTCTTTATGTTTTTTAATTAATGAGAAATTGAAGCAATATTATTGCATAATTAGTTTAGTGTAATTACTAACTAGCAAAATGGACAATAATGAATTTTAAAACAATTGAGATAGAATATAGATATGATTATTACAAAAAAAATCATTCTTTTGGTATATTTTTTAAAAGTTGAAGTTAGAAAAAATTATAGTAATACACATTTACTAATTAATGTATTTACGTATACTAATATAAATTAAATTTATTGTTGGGTTTAATAGTTTTCTTAGTCTCGCTATTGTGATCATATTTTTAATTTTATCTTGTATTTTGAATGTTTTCAATTTATTTTTACTTTTTTCAGAATGGGCTAATATAGTTTTTTTTTTCTGTCTAACACGTAACATAAATAAGAAATGACACGTTATAATTTAAAGTTGATTTATTAGCAACATATGACACGTAACATGTTATAAACATGTGACATAAGCAATGAAGTTATGTGTGTTGGTGTAGTAACATACTCACCTTAAATTTGACGAAAAGAATATCATATTAAGTTTAAAAAAATAATCAAATAAAAAACATCCAAAATAATATAACCAACTAAAAAAATAATTTATAACATATGAATAAATTTTTTTATTAAACCTTATTTTTATTATAATATGTAAAATAAATTATTTATTTTTCTAATATAATTATTGAGACACTAGTAAACAAGATATGACTATTGAGATAATGTTAATGACTATTATTTTGCTTAACATCTTTTTTATTTCTCGATTGACACACTTATAAAAAGAAGTTAAATTTATCAAACTAAGAAATAAGCTAAAATTACTGATTAATAAATTCAGTTTTTCACATAATTGACTTTAACTTTATGTGTAGATTGTTTCTAGTTGTTTTGTACAAAGATCATTTTTAGTTCACGTCATAGTCTTTATTATTTTTTGTAAATGCATGAAAACTATCTAAAGAAATTAAATATTTTCTTTTTTTGTCCTTCTTGTGCAAAATAGATTGAAGGGAATCATTAGCATCATATAATTTATGAATTTTGCTCTATTAATGCAGAGTGCATCTTCACACATATGGCCAAACAAACATTAAATATTTTTAAGCATTTTTTCTGACTTGTTTAAAACACGTTCACATTCCCCCAAATATGCCATGTCATGTGAATAAATTCACATTCAACGCAAGAAAAAAAATATTAATTTGCTTATTTATGTAAATGTGTTGGACAACCCAAACATGGAATTTTTTCTATTAATAAGTTGGTGAGTTTAGCACAAAAAATTAGAAGTCAACTATTACGAAAAAACTTAATACCATCTTTATAACTGTTTAACGCGATAAATGTCTGAGGATTTTTTATTTATATTTTGTTCAATATTATTTAGTTTTAAATAATCGAGACTCGACACTGCGTTATTCTCCTATGGGAAATTTTGTTGTTCTATTTTTGTTTAAATAAATTTATTTTGATGTAAAAAAAAATTAATATTGGGAAGTCCTGAATTAACTTTGTAGGGTTCGGATATTTATTTCTTTGTACAAGTACAGTAAATTCTCTTGCGTGATTTTTTTTTTACGATTCAGCTTGCAATTTACTTTGTAATAACTAAGAAGCATATTATTGTAAAAAAATAAAAATAAGAAGCATATTATATACTATTAGATGCGAAGGGAGAGAATAATAGATATATAAAAAAAAAAAAGAAAAATTGTACTGCAACGAAATAATATATGAAGTAAGGTACAGCCCATAACTGTGCTGCAGAAAATTATTCTGATTCCCTTGAAGACTTTATAGTAAATAAGTAATATTGAAAATTTTTATTGTGTTCTGATATCATAATATATTTACATGGAAGCCAAACCTCAATTAGTTTTTGAATGAAACCATCTAATATTTTGAAAAATTTATAAATGTGTTACTGATATATTTTGTTTTGTTATATTATATTAATGTAATGTTTAGTGACATAATGTAAAAATGAAATTAAGATTAAAAGATGCAAACATGACTATTGTGCTGTACAATATATATTTAATTATTGATATCTTGCAATTGTTTTTACTCTATAAATCATGAATTAGTTAATCCAATTGTAAGTAAATATTTAGTTTTAATTTTAGTTTTTTTTTTATTATGATCAAGGTGTAAACTTAGTCTCTCTATTAAATACATTTTCACAAAATTGATCTTGTAATTATTTTAATTACATAATTTATGCCTTAACTTGATATTTAGTATTTAATAAAACGCCGACGTCTTATTTATGAGGGTACCATGCCACTCAAGGTATTTGCAAAAATAAAGCAAGATATCGAAGAACATGGCAATTAGATCAAAATATAGTTAAATATAAAATACATTTATTCTTTAGTATTAATAATTATTAATCAAGTTGGTATTTAAAATCACTACTACCGCTTAATTTGATTTATCAATATTAGTTCTGTCCAAAAGTTTGGTTTTCAACCTCACTAAATTAGTCAGTTCTTTATCTTTTCAAGTTCAGTCCAAACCTATATTTAATTAAGAATTAATAAAATTAAAACTATATCTTGGTTTGTAGGTTTACCCCTGCTAATACTACTCAATTAAAATGGCACCATTTACATTTTTTTTAATATGAGTTTTAATTTAAATTAAAATAAAATTACCACCCAATTAAATTAAGTAATTAAATTTAAAAATAAATTTTAAATCTAAGTAATTAAAATTTAAAATTAATTTCAAATCTGATAAAAATTAAAAATCTTTTCTTTTACAAGGTTAATGTCATTAATTTAATTGAAAAAATTTTAATATTAATTAAAATAAAACAAAATTAAGATATTTTTAATAAATATCTCTTTTATAATATCTCCCAAGTATCTTATTTTATTTATTTTTATATAAATAACGTAATATATATATTATTTAAAAAGGTAAAATCTAACATCAGGATCTAATAATTTTATAAGTTTGTTATTATCTTATTCATAATCTTGATTTTAACTTATTATATATAATCAAATCAACTCAAATTCGTTATAATTTATTTGCATATATATGAAAAAAAGAAACGAGATTATAAAGTAAACCTTTTTAAACATAATTAAAATATAAAACAATAAAAAATAAACCATCTATCGATCAAAGAATCTCACACGGATGAAAGTTTAAGTATAAGTAATTAGTAATTAATTAAAACTTATCGGAACGGAATCTATGTGGGGGTACATGTGTTAAATCCAAGTTAAAAATCTTTATTGGAAGAGATTATTATATTTAATGTTTAATTATGCCTAAAACATGATTAATTTTAGAGAGGACGTGTGTGAAAAAAAAGTAATTATTAATTTTTAATTTATCATTACTAATTAAAATAATAATAATTAACCATAAGGCTATCTCAACTTAACAAATAAATTATTTATAATATTTTAACACAGTAACTCATGTCATGTGAGTTTTTCTTTGTTTTTTTTTAATAAAAAGGGATTGGTAAGGGTCAAAAGAAACTTAAAAAGGTATTACAAAATATTGACCTATAAGATTTTAAAATAAAAAAAGGTTACGTGAGTCGTTGTAATCACACGTTTTCTTAATATTATGCTTATCACTTTAAATAAATTAACTATTTCTTATATAAACCCACCCTGTGCCAAGTCCTTTAATATTTTGATATTAATTTTACTTTTAATTCAATGTATTTTACTTGAAAGCAGAAACTATACAAATCTGTGAAAAGATGCCGAACATAAAAAAATACATTCATATTGCATTAAAGCAGAAGTGAGATCCAAAGAAAATAGAAAGCAACAGTTGTTGAACAAAACCACTCATTGTTTTCTGAATTGTTCTCCAAAGAATTGGAAACTACTCACTACACAGAAAGTTGGTTTGATATGAAATAAGAGAACAACTCCATCTGGTCTGAACGTGTCTTTAGTGTGAATCAACCACCCAAATTTGTTCTTTCTACTCCTTCAATTCCCACTGCAGAGAGTCAAACTGGTAAAAGGTCCTTTTCTTGTTAGAAGAAAGATCTTCAATATAGTTAAAATGACTAATGAGTCAAAGACTTAGGATTGCTGTTATATAACTTCATCTAATTTTATTAGATTATACGTTACTGTTTAACAATGCAGTTTAAAATATATCATTAAATTGGTGTGGATCATTGAATTCTTCCTATTTATAGACTTAACTAGTGTTGATGAAAACTAAAGTTTTTTAGAGTAACCCTTTTATTCCTTCACTTCTTCTGCACCTAATCTAATCTAATCCAACAACACAACACAAAAATTTGGAAATTTTGGTGCTAAAAAAGAGGAAAAGAAAATCCACGGAACTAAGGACAAAAGAAGAGGAGGATTGAGGCCACTAAAGCGGCATCCGAAGATATTGGCGACCGCGACAGGCGCCTCAAATATTTTGATTTTATAATGTAACCATTGACAGAGTAACGTTTTGTGTCAAAGGTACCGTAATTCATACCAACATTGAGGGGCATTTATGAGATGTCACCCACATAAGCAAACATTTCATTTACCTACGAGCTCTGCTTCTAAATCCAGATGTCACCAACATCATCATCTTCTTTGTTTTTTTACCAATAACCCATAAACTATTTGCCCTTAAAGCCAAAAAAGAGGAGAATACAAATTACAAACACAGAGAGTGTAAACAACACAGCATAACATAAAACCCATAACCAAAGCAAGGTCTGCCGTTGAACCACTAACAGCAGCAGACCAGGGGCTTAATCTCTTCTTCAAAAGTTTTGGTCTTGTTGAAGGGTTTTAAGCTTCTCTTGTTGTTTTTTTTTTTTTTTCTCCGCATTGTCTCCCAGTTGGCACATATATATAAATATTATTTATATATAGATATACCCTTTTGTTTTTTCTGCATTTGGAGTTGTAAAACGCGTTTTTTGGTGGAAGTTGGGGTGAAGGGGGAGTGGCAAGATCTTTCATTTTGATTGGTGGAGTAGCCGTTGGCGTATTGGCAGTAGATCCGGTTGCGAGCTGAGCTTTTGATCCGATCTCTCTCAGAAATGGTATTCATTTCTCGTTTATTTGGATATTGTCTTGTGGTATTGGTCGAGTCAATTTCAAGTCTTCCGTTCGCTTTCAGTGACGTGAAGCTGACTTTGTTGAACTGAGATTGTTGTTCTCCCTTCTTTCTTTTGTTAATGAAAATGGGGTTCTTGTTTTTCTATGTTAATGGACTGATCTGCTATAGCATAGAAGGTAGGATTGGGCGATTCTTTTACGTAGAACCGATTACTTATAGTTTTTGTGAATGTGTGCTTTTTGCCAGCTGACATTGTGGAGTCCAATTCTATGGTGGACATTGTTTTTTATGTTAATTTTGTTCTTTGAAGAAACATGAAGCCAGAAGGTCTAAATCTGGGAAGATCATAATTTTTTTCAATTTGCTGTTACTTTAACTGATTTAGTAGGGAAAAATAATCTTATTGTGAATGCTGTCTTCTGAATCTTCTGTTCTGAACCATGTACTGCAAATTTGGTATCATTATATTGTTGCAATGTATCATTGATTGATTTAGATGATTTTGCATTGATTTAATTGCAAGGATTGTTTTGAATTTGGTTCAAAATTACAATAAAAAATTACTGTTTTTTGTGTTGAGTATGCTTAATTGAATAGATCTGACCTCACTTTGACAATGTAGGTGCTTCACTTAAGAGTAGTGTATTTAATGGGTTAATGTGCTTGTCTGTGTGATTGAGGAGGACTAGTTTATTTCCTTTCCTATGCTTGTTACTATCTGCGCGGTGTAGCTATTGCTTATTAATCCCCCTTGGTTGATATTTTCAATTAATAAATTTAATTGGGTGTTAGTTAAGCAACTGTGATTGACCTCCTTCATTGAATTCGTTATTTTCTGCTACTGAAATTGTAGTTAAAGTTTCGTAGATGCTATTCCACAATAGAATGTAGTTAAGCGCATGCTTGGTTTCAAGTCTACAATTCATGCAAATGAAAAAAATTCATTTCAAATCCTTCAATAATGAAAAAGTTACCCTCTTTTGGTTCTCCTTCGACTTGAATTCTTGCTTGTTGTATGTGCAACTAGAAGACAAGCTATAATATGCAGATGAACTGTGAGGAAGAACTTTAATTTCAGTGGTCTTTTCAAACACATTATGAAATAGTGCTGAATGTTTCTAACAATGGGGTGTTTAGCTACATTTTCAACGACGTGGGTTTAAACTAAACCCATATTGCAACTTCAGTCTAAGGAAAATTATGGAATAGTTACATTACATGCTGGTTGAGTCATTCTTGTTTTGACTTTCTGCAGCAAAGTCAGGGGATTGTTTGGTTTGAGAAAATGTTACTTCTTTTACTTTTAATTATAAAATGCCAACTTATTATTTCCATCTCCTTTTTTTTTTTTTTTTTTTTTTTTTGATTTTGAAGATTTGTATACTAAATAATAGAAATAACTTTTTTATTGTTTACACCATGTTTTCTATATTTGGGAAAAGTGTTTAAACTTGTTCTTTCCTCTGCAAACTTTAGAAGCAGTAAGCAAAGTAAAAACTAGGTGACATTTGTAATTAAAATTGAAAATTGAAAATAGAAAATGAAACTAATTTTTTTTTTCTCACAACTGCGAACACTTACATTTTTTGTAATAAACAAGCAATTATGTTGTATGACTTTTTCTAGTTTGCATGTGTGGACTTATATTTCAATTGTGGGGATTTTGAGACTTTAAAAAGAGAGAATTTTACTTTTCCTTTTACCCACTGCTTGATTCTCACTCTAGTTATTTGATTATGTGTAAACTATTATTTGATAGTTACTTAATTCTGTGTAGTTAGTACATTTAAGTAGTGATACTCTTCATATTGTAGGCTGCTACTGCCAATCCTATAGTTGGGTCCCAGATTTGGGTGGAGGATCCTGATGTGGCTTGGATAGATGGCGAGGTCTTGGAGGTTAAAGGAGAAGCAATTAAAGTCCTTTGTTCTTCAGGGAAGACGGTGAGTGTACTTTGTAATATTTGCTAAAATCTAATCCTCAGTAATGGATTTTCATGTTCTTGGAAACTTATATTGTTTTTACTTTGAGTGCTTTGATTTCTTAAACATGAATAACTGGTGCAAATCTTTGAAGCATAGTGTAATGAAGATATGTGCCTTATTGAACGTTTTAAACTGTCTGTTCTTGTTTTGCAGGATTGCACTTTTATTCTGTATGTTATATATACATTTTTAATTTAACCCTAAATTTGTGATTCTCAAATGTGTGAAATTTACCCTGCTTTTGTTTGTCTTGAAATTTGCAGGTTGTTGTTAAAGCTTCCAGTATTTATCATAAAGATACCGAAGTTCCGCCAAGTGGAGTGGATGATATGACAAGGCTTGCATACCTGCATGAACCTGGAGTCCTAGATAATCTGAGATCAAGATATGATATAAATGAAATTTATGTATGCATTACTGTTTCCAACTCTTCAAAGTTTGTGTCTGTTGCATGGGGCGAATGGTTCCCTTTATTTTGCATTTGTTAGTATCTACACACTTTCGTACTGTATTGATAAGTGCTGACTAACTTTTTTCTTCCAGACATACACTGGGAATATATTGATTGCTGTGAACCCTTTCGTAAAGCTCCCTCATTTATATGACAGCCATATGATGGCCCAATATAAAGGAGCAGCTTTTGGCGAGCTAAGTCCACATCCCTTTGCTGTTGCAGATGCAGCATATAGGTAGTTTTCATATCTGTCCTGAATAAGGATTGTGCTAATAGTTTAGGAGTCTGACTACACTAGTTATTGTGTATTTATTTAGGCTTATGATAAATGAGGGAATCAGCCAATCAATATTGGTTAGTGGTGAAAGTGGAGCTGGTAAAACAGAAAGTACCAAGCTACTCATGAGATATCTTGCTTACATGGGAGGGAGAGCTGCTGCTGGAGGTAGAACTGTCGAGCAAAAGGTCCTGGAGGTAAGAGAATTTGACATTTACAAAGCTGATTTATTTTGTTAACCTCTTTTCTGCATCTAAATTTCTTACAACCTTAAATTCTGTTCATTCAACTTAACCCTGATGTTCCCCTTCATTGATTTGCAGTCCAATCCTGTTCTAGAAGCCTTTGGCAATGCAAAGACTGTTAGGAACAATAATTCAAGGTGGGAAATAATAGTAAGTTTTCTGCTTATGTAGTTATATTGCAATTATCTTGTTATTGTGTCTTATTTTATTTTCTCACCTGTGACTTCTGCAGTCGTTTTGGTAAGTTTGTGGAGATTCAATTTGACCAGAAGGGAAGAATTTCAGGGGCTGCTATCAGGACTTATCTACTTGAAAGATCACGTGTTTGCCAGGTGTCAGATCCAGAGAGGAACTACCATTGTTTCTACATGCTCTGTGCTGCACCTCCAGAGGTACTGAAGCTATTTTTCTTAAATTAGTTTGTTTCTGGATTTCTGTCATAAATGTAAGTAAATTACCATAGAAACAACTGTCTGAAATTGACTTATAGAGACGTTGATAGAAAATAAGATCTGATTTCCTTCCCACTCATAATCATTGTGTATACTCATTTATTTTGTTTGCATTGGCAAAATGCATTCGAAGTTATTTTTAGGTAAGTTTGTGCTCAACTCTTATTTGATTGTTACTTCTAATTATCTGGTCCTCTCTATCTGACAGGATGTTAAAAAGTACAAATTAGGAGATCCAAGAATGTTTCATTATCTGAATCAATCAAATTGCTTTGAGTTAGAGGGGCTTGATGAATCTAAGGAATATAGGGATACAAGGAGAGCAATGGATATTGTTGGAATAAGTTCTGAGGAGCAGGTATATTGTAGATATATTTTATTTATATTTGTTTTCAGTTTCTTAAAGCTTGACCTATGATTCAATGCTGCGTTTTTCCTTTTCCCCCATGCTTTTTAGGATGCAATTTTTAAAGTTGTTGCTGCGATTTTACATCTTGGAAACATCGAATTTGCAAAAGGGAAGGAGATAGACTCATCTGTGCCCAGAGATGAAAAATCTTGGTTCCATCTGCAGACTGCTGCTGAACTTTTCATGTGAGAAAGCATTGTGCACTTGCATTGTTTCAAGGTTTTGCATTTTATCTTTTGACCTTGGCTCATAATTTTTATTCAGGTGTGATGCAAAGGCACTTGAAGATTCTCTTTGCAAGCGTGTAATTGTTACTCGAGATGAAACAATTACGAAATGGCTGGATCCAGAAGCTGCTGCACTCAGCCGAGATGCCTTGGCTAAGATTGTGTACTCAAGATTGTTTGACTGGTAAGCCTGTGAGCAGATTGCTTAAAAATATATATTTTGAACCTTGTTTCAGTTACTGTATTAATCTCTGTTTCTTTAATTTTCTGTCTTGATTCTGTAGGTTGGTTGATAAAATTAATAGTTCTATAGGTCAAGATCCTGAGTCAAAATCCTTAATCGGTGTGCTGGATATTTATGGTTTTGAGAGTTTCAAGACTAACAGGTTTGTAATTGGTGCACCTTTTGTTGTGTAATTAACCTTGGTTAGTCTTCATGTTAACACTTGCTCCAAGAAACTTATAGAATGTTTGGGAGTCGTCCACTAGTTGTCTTATTCTAAGATGCTAGATTGAATTTGTGACACCATATAGTCCATCCTTAGTTCATTATAAACTTTTTTATACTAGGAATGCTTGTGATAAATCCATTTGTTATTTTGGTTTGCTGTTAAACTACATTTTTAGGAAATGTCATTCCTTTTTTTATTCATTTCTTGTAGACATAAGCTGTAGTTCTACCTTTCTTTACTGTAAAGATGCTGATTTTGTTATGCTTGATTGTTATGTGTACATGCAGTTTTGAGCAATTTTGTATTAATTTGACCAATGAAAAGCTCCAGCAACATTTTAATCAGGTTTGTTGTGATTTTCTTTATAATTGAGACTACCTTTTGCTTGTATATTTGAAACTGTTGGAAATCCTACATTGACTAGAGATATGACCAAATTATAGTATATAAGTGGATAGAAACCTTATCTTATAAGCCAGTTTATGAAATTGAGTTAGACTTAAAGTTCATTTGTTAAGATAATATCAAATTGTGTCACTCGCTATCAGACTACCCACAAATATCTAGTCTTTGGTATGATTGTATGTTGGAGATCCCACATTGACTAAGGATTTCACTAAATTATAGTACAAAAGTAGGTGGAAATTTTATTTTATAAGCTTGTTTTGTAAGGTTGAATTAGGTTTAAAGTTCATTTTTTAAGAGAAACAAACAATAATCTCTCTCTTTTAGATTACTTTCATGCTCTTGTAATGCCCAAATATGTTTTCTGCAGCATGTTTTCAAAATGGAGCAGGAAGAATACAAAAAAGAGGAAATTGATTGGAGTTACATTGAATTTGTGGACAATCAAGATATTCTGGATCTCATTGAAAAGGTTTCCCTTCTAACTCTGCAAATACTCTCTTGTAGGTTGTTTGGTTTTGTCGAACATATTCATTCGTTTTGGTTAAAAAATTATATATTAAATGTGGTAGTGAACAGAGATGTAATTGGTAAATTGGCTTATGGACAGATGGTGCTGTGGCACATTTTCATTGGTTGAGGCATCTTGACCTTTTGTCTGGAAAATGTCTTTGATGTTTCTGTTGCTATATTGGTTACTACATTCTACACAGTAGTTAAACTGAATAAAATCAAATATCAGTTATGTGAGATGTGAACTAGTACTGGCTTAAGTGAAAATAGTTTGCTTGATTTAGTTTTCTTAGATATATCATTCAAAGTGACATAAAAGTAAAAGATGTAAACCTCATGAGTCAATTTGGGTGGATGAAATGTTTTAGTTGGTATTGTTGTTTGAAGTGTCCCTAAACGCTACACTCTGTTTTAGAAAATCTAATAATTATTATACATGATTCTGGAAATCTTAACATGCTTGTGTCCAAACTGCTGCAAACCTAATTAATAGGTTTGTGGAGCATAAGCTAAGTGTTGTGGTTAGAATATTGGATCGGTAGGTGGACATACAAATCAAGGTTATAGAGAAAGAAGCACCAAATGAGGGGAATCATTTTGAAAATCAGTTGATGTGGAAAGAAGCTGCTTGAAAATTTGCCCTGAAAGCAAATGAGACACATGAAAGGGAGAAAGTATTTTGTTTATGGGGGGCTAAATGAATGAAAACATTGAAGTTGTGATTTTTCTGTCTTTTCAGAGACTAGGTTGAATTTATGAATGAGTTAGAAAAGGTAGATCTGATTACCTTGAAATGATAATTAGAAATTGACCCTTTAATGACCCTTGTTTTGCTTCCGCTTAAGTAGAAAAATATCATGTATTTTATCAATGCATTATTTTGCCACCATTTCTGTTAGCACACTGATATCATAGTTGTCTTTGTGCAGGTTGCTATTAGTGAATTTATGATTTACAATTAGAAATTTATGTTGAGTCTTGAATTATCTTGTATTCATTTGCAGAAACCTGGTGGCATTATTGCTCTTCTGGATGAAGCTTGGTATATTTTATGCTGATAGCCCGCATATTCTATCATTATTTTTACTGAGGCTCTGATAGCTGTGTTTTTGTTCTATGCAGTATGTTTCCTAGATCTACACATGAAACTTTTGCCCAAAAGCTGTATCAGACCTTCAAAAACCATAAAAGGTTTACCAAACCAAAATTATCACGTAGTGACTTTACAATTTGCCATTATGCTGGAGATGTAAGTTGGTTATATTGTTATTTTTCATCCAGATATAATAAGTAAATAAGATACATTTATAGTGTAAGCACATGCCAGAATGCTGTATGTGATTTAATCTGTCATTTGTAGGTCACTTATCAAACTGAATTTTTCCTCGACAAAAACAAAGATTACGTCGTTGCAGAGCACCAGGCACTTCTTTACGCTTCAAAATGCCCGTTTGTGTCGGGTTTGTTTCCTCCTTCACCTGAGGAATCGTCAAAACAATCAAAGTTCTCCTCCATTGGCTCACGATTTAAGGTTGGTTATTAGGAAATCAACTCTTTTGTTTTTTTTGCCTAACCTATGTGTTTGAGAAAACAATTCATGTCTTGCAGCAACAATTGCAAGCTTTACTTGAAACTCTCAGTTCCACTGAGCCACACTACATTCGTTGTGTAAAACCCAATAATCTTCTCAAGCCAGCAATTTTTGAGAATAAAAATGTTTTGCTGCAACTACGATGTGGGGTATGACTGCTTGTATTTTATTGTTTTTCTTTTGTGATAATATATTTTGCACTGTAATGGAAGTTAAACCTGATATCATGCAAGTTTATGCTTATTAGCATAGTTCGTCTGGTTGTAGGGAGTTATGGAGGCAATTAGGATAAGTTGTGCTGGGTATCCTACAAGAAAAACCTTTGATGAATTTGTGGATCGATTTAGTCTTCTTGCACCTGAAGCATTGGATGGAAGGTATCTGAATCGTGCATCCTTCTTCTTATTAGTCATTATTCTGAAAGTGCTTACATTTTTGGTATTTTTACTGTTAGTTCTGATGAGGTCACTGCTTGCAAGAGGATTCTAAAGAATGTTGGACTTGAAGGTTTTCAGGTAACTATTACTATGTGAGAGAATCTTTTATCCTCTGGGAGTCTTTTTCTTTCCTCTGGGAGAAGTGGTATCGTTTCCTTTTCTCCCATCCTTGTGTGATTCACTTCTACTACCATTATATCGTCAGTAAATTTGGATGGTGCAGTTTAGGTTTAGGAATGATCACAAATACATGTGTTTGTCAAGCATATACAAAAAATGAATTGCTATTAATGCTCATCTGTACTCACTGTAATGATATCCACCATTGCATTAGATAATTGCATATTGGTGATACAAGGCTTATATTATCTTTTTCTAATTTAGTGGTTTTGTTTATTGCCACAGATTGGTAAGACAAAGGTGTTTCTTCGAGCTGGTCAGATGGCAGAACTAGATACCCGAAGAAGTGAAATCTTAGGAAGGTCAGCAAGCATTATTCAGAGAAAAATTCGTTCATATTTGTCACGCCGAAGTTTCATATTGCTTCGCCTGTCGGCTTTGAGGATTCAAGCTGCATGCAGAGGTATCTGCTCTTTGCTTATTGAAATATTAGCTTACAGGTTGGATTTGGGAAGAAATTTGTACCTTGTGAAGTCTGATGACTTTCTTTGTACTGACTGCAGGGCAACTTGCTCGGCAAGTATATGAAGGAATGCGGCAGGTATATGAAGGAATGCGGCAGGAGGCCTCTAGTTTGGTGATTCAGAAGTGCTTCCGCATGCATATTGCTAGGAGGGCATACAAAGATTTGTATACTAGTGCTGTCTCCATCCAGACTGGTATGAGAGGAATGGCTGCACGTTGTGAGCTATACTTTAGAAGGAGGACTAAAGCAGCAATTGTCATTCAGGTATTTTGAGCACTTTTACTGTTTCTGGTCATGCATTCTAATGCAAAATCATTGTTACTGAGCTTGGCTTTGAATTTTTACTTTGGGTTCAAATAGTATGTTATTCCAACATGGATGATTTTGTATTGTAGAGCCACTGCCAGAAATACTTGGCACAACTTCATTTCACCGAACTAAAGAAAGCAGCAATTTCAACACAATGTGCATGGAGAGGAAAAGTTGCTCGGCAAGAGTTGCGAAAGCTCAAGATGGTATGTACTTATGTTTTACTCCTTAATCCTTTGCATCCATGTATGAAAATATGTTTTAAAGTTGTGACTTGACGTAATAGTTATTATGGAAATTGAATTTAGATTTCAGCGAATTCATAGGTGTATTGACAATTGGTTAGCGGTATATACCCTTTAGAATTTGTAGCATAATGTTCTTTAAGTATAAAGTAATTACTAGGCAGTAATTTTTACTACTTTTGAGCCATGGCCAGAAGAAAAACGTGTTAGGTTTTGATATGTAGAAGACTTGTACATGAAAGCTTTGTAATGGTTCCCTCATCACATTCCAATCTAATCCATCATTGTAGTACTGTACAAAACTTCATTACTGCATTTATCATGAATTTCTTAGTAGGTACTACCTTTATCTTTACTTCAAGTTTCTCATTTTCACTACTCTATGCCTACAACCAATAATATCCCACTTCGCTTTGATCCATTGTATCTATGATATGAATAACGTCCAGTTGACTACCTCGTTTATGAAAAATGCATACCTAACCTAATATTCCTATCTCAAAACTACTACATGCTTGTTTGAATTAAAGCTTCAAAAATACTTCTATTCCAGAAGCAACAAATCTTTCCTTTTCCTTTCATGCATTGAAATTCACAAAAGCATTTTGTAACTTTAAACTAAACATGCACTACCCATAAAACTTTTGCAGAATGCAGTCAAATATAATGCATATTAGGGATATTGTAAAATAACTCCATGTACCGCAAAGCTTTTCTGGTTTTTGTTTGAGTCTGTATGCCTTTTCATTTCGAGTTTCTAGTTAGCAAATAGGAAATCTATAAAATGTTGACGAGGGAGCTAATCTAAGGATGCACTGGACATATTTTGGGTCTCTATTAATCCTAAATGCCAAAAAGGAATGGAATCTTTACACCAGGAAAAATTTCACAGAAAATGTGGATAACAGTAAAATCTAACATGGGACACCATTGTGCTACTAAAAGTCTCGATTCAACTTCAGCTTCAGCAGTAGTATTATTTGAATATTCCTCTTAAGCTGTTAATTACCCAATTTCCCCTTCAAACAGTTTTTATTCTATCCCTTTGACTGCCACTGGCATACACTTCACTTTAAGTAATTGAACAATGTTATCGTACTTCAAAGTCCAAAGTAGATCACCCACTGACCTTTTGTCATCTTTGTCCTTACTCTACCATGTGCTTGCACCTAACAAGATGTATAATCAGATTGCATATCTCAGCAAGCAGTATGGTTGCATGTATTGTTTGGGTTTTACTTTGTTGTATGAAGAGGTAATATGTTAGGATTACAACTATCTGTGATTGTTGAACCTTAGAAATGCTAGTCAATTTTATACACATTTTGCATGCAGAAAAAAAGTACACACACTTTTTTTGGTGAGGGGAACTTTTTCAACACTATTACATCTTCAGATTGAGTTTTTACCACTTTTCGTGTATGATTGAGACTTTTATTTTATTGCAGGCTGCAAGAGAAACGGGTGCTCTGCAAGCTGCCAAAAGTAAGCTTGAAAAGCAAGTTGAAGACCTTACATTAAGGTTGCAGCTGGAAAAACGTTTGAGGGTAAAATACCATGGATTTTTCTTCGCTAACTGCTAACTATACAACTTTAATGTGGTCAACCAGAAATTTTCCAGTTGTAATGAATGAGCCGTGTCCAGTTAGTAAGACCAAAATCTCTAGTTTGCTTTTTAGCACTCTACTTGTTTTAGAAACTTTTCTTACTGGAGTGAAATTTATTTGTGTAATTGATGAGAAGGAACTTCTTTCTGTATTTTCTGAGAAAGATGTAAGAAATTGATAAACATTATTTAGTTAGTATCTTGAAAAGCTTCTTAAGTCTGCATTATTTCATATAGGTTGACATGGAAGAAGCAAAAGCTCAAGAAAATCAAAGATTACAATCTGCTTTGCAAGAGATGCAAGTTCAGTTTAAAGAAACCAAGTTACTTCTTGAAAAGGAGAGGGAGGCTACAAAAATAGCAGCAGAGAGAGCTCCCGTGATACAGGAGATTCCAGTTGTTGACCATGCTTTGTTGGAGAAGCTCAGTAGTGAGAATGAGAAACTCAAGGTGAAGTGGTTATGGATATATGTGCTTCATTTCAATGAAGTATTTGTATATTGATACTATCCTCACATTTTATGGAAGATATATTGTCATATTATTAAGATAGTACTTCGTGAATTCTGTTACAGAACATGGTGAGTTCACTGGAAAAGAAAATTGATGAAACAGAAGAAAGGTACAAAGAGGCTAACAAAATTGGAGAAGAAAGATTAAAGCAAGCTTTGGATGCGGAATCAAAAGTAATCCAGTTGAAGACAGCTATGCAGAGGTGGTCTTTGTCGTTGAACTTTGTTAATATAAGAGAAATATTTAATTGACATCATTTGATGTTTTGAACCCATTTTTGTCTCCTGAGTTGTAAAGGTTATCATTCATACTCTGTTTGCTGTAACAAGATCTCCATCATCATGACCATCTTTTTATTGACTTCAATTAATATTTATAGGCTTGAAGAGAAATTCATAGACATGGAATCTGCAAACCATATTCTTCAGAAACAATCACTACTAAACTCATCTGTGAAAACAATAGCAGAGCACCTGTCTTCCCCAGTGGACGAGGTAATTTATTGTTGCTAATGTATACAAGTTCTCATGCTCTCCATGTAAATATAGATCTATTGAAATGCTGGCATTTTTTATGCAGAAATTAGAAAATGGTCACCATGTGGCAGAAGAGCAGAAAGCTGTTGTAAGTATTTTTTACTATTACTGTTTTTGTGTGCCTTCTGCAACACTTGACTGTGTTCAATGGAGTATAATTTGAGTGACCTTTGTAGGATCCCTATGTCACGCCTGTGAAACAATTTGGCACAGAATCTGACTTCAAACTGAGGAGGTCTTACATTGAACGACAACATGTATGTACTTAAAATTAGGAATTTGATTCTGTTTGTTGTCATGGTAATTCATGCCAAAAATATCATTCTCAATTTAAACTCTTGTTTACTGTAGGAGGGCGTTGATTCGCTTATTAACTGTGTTATGAAAAATATTGGCTTCAATCATGGAAAACCCATTGCTGCATTCACCATTTACAAATGTCTTCTCCACTGGAAATCATTTGAAGCTGAAAGAACCAGTGTATTTGATCGCCTGATTCAAATGATTGGTTCTAAAATTGAGGTAGTGTAACTACATTATTCTAAATTATATTTTATGGCACATGATAAGATAATATTAGGAGAAGAGCCTAGTTGAAAATTTTGAGCATAGTACAGAATGATTTAATTATGTGAAAGATAATGTGATTTATCCCTTGTATTTTCACAATTTAAATTGTATATCATGTTAAAAATGTAAAAACTTACTTTTCTGCCTTTTCTTTTGCTTATGCGCTAAATCTTAAGAATTTGTAAGTTTGATATAAGTTTTTGTGGTGCAATGGGAGTATGATTAAAAAATTGAGTGTATTTTTTGCTGTTTGTTTTGGGAGAGGGGGAATTTAAAAGAAATTCGTTACAACTGAGGAGATGATTACGAAGAGTTTGGAGGATAGCAGATTCTCTTTCAAAAGGAAAACTAGCTGTAGAGAACATAGAAAACCTTGATGAAGCAAAGCTACTCAACATATCCGTTAAAGAAACCCCTATAGAATATGTTTACAGCAATTAGAAGCCAAATCTGCTTGTTCGAAAAAGCTGCTCAAACATGTGAGAATTTAATTCCATCCAAATGTGCCAATATGTGCCGTAGATTATGCATACCACAAAATGGAGGATTCTTTCTTCCTTCCGTAACCAATAAAACTAACTAGTTAATAAGAAACTTTTGGAAAATAGACTTTAAGAATGTTAGAGATCCCATAAGGTCAATCCCCAGTATATAAGTGAGGACAATCCTTACCTTATAAGCTGGTATTGTGAGAATGAATTAGACTTAAAGTCTATTTCTTGATTTGGTATCAGTCTATCCTGTAAGGTAAGATTTGCAATTTGATATCATCTTAGTAACTGAACTTTAAATCTAACTCAACCTCATAAAATCAATATGTAGGGTAAAATTTGGACTCTCTAATATAAGTTTAGCTATATCTCTAGTCTATGTAAGTTAAGCATGTTGGAGATCCCACATTGACTAGATAAGGCTAATTTAGAGTATATAAGTAGGGATAATCCTCACCTTACAAGCTGGTATTATGAGAATGAATTAGGTTTAAAGTCTACTTCTTGATTTGGTATCAGAACCTAACTTGTAAGGTAAGATTTACAATTTGATATCATCTTTGTAAGTGAATTTTAAATTTAACTCAACATCACAAAATTTATATAAGGTTAGCTATATCTATAGTCTATGTAAGATAAAAACTGGTTACTTTCAGTGGTCATTTTAATAATATATGTTTTCTTAATGCTTTATATTAGAGTAGGTTTGGTTAGAAATGCAGGTTTGAAGACCTAGAACTGCTAAAGATGTTAAAATCTGCAGGAAGCCTAAATTGTCAACAAAGTCAAGTAATAACTCAATGTTTCTGGGTACTAAGAAGCTTCAGCTAGATAATCCAAAATTAAAAACTTCAATCCAGGGAAAGTAAGTGCATTCTAGTGAGAAAAATCATACATGTACCAGAAAGATTTTGTTTTGTCATCAACTCCTCATCCTGCCGAGGGTGTTTCATGGATTAATGCAGCATAGGGAAAACTTAAACCACATGATTACAGTTTTAGTCTCGTTTAGACTCTCACTGCACATCACAACTATGCAGATTATTCTAATGTGGTCTATTACAAAAATTATTGAATATGCAGTCTAGTGGAATGTAATGTTCATTATCAGTTAACAACTATTGTATTGGAGAAGGGAGTGTCTCGTTTTTTTAGTTTAATTCTTGTTCCAGGATATTCTTACTGTGAAATTATTGGTGTAAGAAATAATACATAAGCAGGCTTGAATGCTGCTTTGGCAGTTTCATAGTTTATTGTTGTGGTTATCCTTCCCTCCATTTCTTTGTAGAGTTTATGCCTTTTTGAACCTGTTCGTATTATTCACTGAGCGATGAATTATTTTGTGGGTTCTATAATGTTAAATGGTGTTAATATAAATTTTTTTTGATATTCAATGTTAATTAATTTTTTTGTGACAAGTAATGAAAGTCGTAGAGCACTCTTCAAAAGTAAATTTTTGACTTTCTTCTTCCTTACTCTCTCATTTACGGAACAGAATCAAGATGGCAATGATCATATGGCCTATTGGCTGTCGAATACATCTGCGTTATTGTTTTTACTTGAACAAAGTCTTAAATCTGGGAGTTCAACAAATGCTACCCCAGCTAGAAAACCACCTAATCCAACATCCCTCTTTGGAAGAATGACTATGGTAATGGATATTTCTTAAGTTGTATGCAAACTGATTTTCATCTAGCACAATTACAATGATTAATTTAAGGGTAAACTGCAGAGTTTTCTTTCATCCCCTTCTTCTGCCAACCTTGCTCCCCCTCCGTCCGATGTTGTGCGCAAGGTAGAAGCCAAGTACCCCGCTTTGCTTTTCAAGCAGCAGCTCACAGCCTATTTGGAGAAAATATATGGCATCATTCGGGATAATTTGAAGAAGGATTTAACCGCAGTTCTTGGATTATGCATCCAGGTGTGTTGAAATCAATTTATCAATTGTTCCAACTCAAGTTTCCTGGACAAAGTATGATACAATATCGTGTTCATGTAGTTACAATTGTTTACCAGATATATTTTCTAGAAATTCCCAATGATTCTGAGCCTAATATTATTTTTCTTGTATATTTTTTCATTCTAGATGTTCTTTATATAAATCTCATGTTGATATGTAGGCACCAAGAACATCAAAGGGAGGGTTACGTTCTGGCCGATCCTTAGCTAAAGATTCCCCAATGGTTCACTGGCTGAGTATTATTGAATCCCTAAATACCCTTCTCTGTACATTAAAAGAGAACTTTGTAAGATAAATCTCTATTTATTAACTTCTGATTACTGAGCAATTACCTCTGTTAGCCACGTCCATTCCAATTCTGAAAATTGCTGAGTGTGGTATATTCTTTTTCTATTTTAGGTGCCACCAGTTCTTATTCAAAAGATCTTCAGTCAGACATTCTCATATATTAATGTGCAACTTTTCAATAGGTAAGTAGTTTTTGCATACATGCATAACACATTTTCTTTGTGCATCATAATTGTTTTTCTCCTTAAAATGTGGAAAGGCTAACAGCTCTTTTTTGTCAAATGATTACAGTCTTCTTCTTCGACGCGATTGTTGCACATTCAGCAATGGGGAATATGTGAAAGCTGGATTAGCTGAATTAGAGCTGTGGTGCTGCCAAGCAAAGGAAGAGGTAAATTGTTTTTGCTTTAACTGTAATGTGTTTATCTCAAGCTATTGTATATATATATATTATTTGGCTTTACTAACATATGGTGATGACCCATTGTTGTTATGCACTTGTACGTCCTTTTGAATTGTTGTACCCATTTTAATAAAAGCTCCAACTAATTGCCTTGAGCACAAACTTACAGTATGCAGGGTCATCATGGGATGAACTTAAACACATAAGACAGGCTGTTGGATTCTTGGTAAGTGTGTCTCATTTGATAATTTAGAACCTTTTCAGGGTTTTAATGTGCTCATGTTTTGGTGGTGGTTCATTATTTTGATGGTGAATGGTGATTCCGTGTTGCATTTTCTTTTGTTTTTACCTTATCAAAAAAATCTGGAAGTTGCATGAAATGAGTAGTTTTGGTAACAGGATAAATCTAGCATATATAAAGGACAGAAGCATCTGCTTTAACTTTTAGATCAAGATTATCTTTAAATGCTTTTTCCTGTTTTAAGTAACTACTATCATAGTAAAAATATGTTTCTTAAATTGGTTCTAGAAAGAAAATTATGCCCCAACAAATCCCTAGGAGACTTAATCAGATTTAAGTTTAACTATAACCAAACAGGATGAAGGATAGCCATGGGACAGGTGTCGGAAATCCATGGATTATTCATCAAATCCGTAGGCATAAATTCTTTATTTCATGAGAACAGTACCGTATTATATACAAGACCAAGAGAATCAATCCTGTGAATTTATTCGAATCATTTGAGACAGAAATAATAGAAAGAGAGCATACTTTTTCTACATAAATGGAAAACATTTCCCTAATTATACCATATATCTCAACAATATTTCTCACAATAGCTTGCAACCCAAACGAGCTAAATTTTACTAAGATCTAAGCTTGTTACAATTAAATCTATTTTTTAATAGAAAACAAAGAAGCCCTAAACATAGAGGTTAGGGCAAGAACAATACTGAGCACAGCCACCAAATAACTAAGGGACACAACAAACCAAGGAACCACTAAACAAGAAGAGGAGCATAGCAAATTAAGCACAATATCTTAACAATATTTCCCTAAATATCTTCAGGGAAACCTTTGGAAACTCTAACCGTACTTGTTTACGACCGTGCACATCGTGTGTTAACTTCAAGAGATAAACATTAGACCTTGGAACGGGCTTGGAATAAATATGTTGAATAAGACAAGGAGATTTATTCTATTTTCTTTTCTTCATGAGTATTTCTTTTATAGGAAGTGATTAAGATCAAAACTGTCTTAAATTGTTCTCATCTTATTTAATTGTTGCCTATGTTATACAGGTTATTCATCAGAAGTACAGGATTTCCTACGATGAAATCATCAACGATTTATGTCCTGTAAGTCTTTATCCATCTCAAACTTCCATGTGAGTGAGTGAGGCCTGTATCTCTCATCAACATAATGGTCTATGGAGACTAGGGATATTGATATGTGCATGGTCGCAAAAGCATGCTTTTTTTGCTAATTAATTCTCAATGTCTTTTATAGTGTATATGTTTTTTTTTGTCTTTTCCTTTACATTTTTCTCCCCCTTATCTTCTGCTTCCCCAGATCTTGAGTGTCCAACAGCTATACAGAATATGTACACTTTACTGGGATGGTAACTACAATACTCGAAGTGTATCTCCAGATGTAAGTTTGTGTGTATATTTACCAATATCAGCAAAAGTCATTGCTGAAGTTGTACATGCTTGACTAATGCGCTCAAATCTCCCTCCAGGTGCTTTCAAGCATGAGGATGCTAATGGCTGAGGACTCCAATAATGCTCAGAGTGATTCTTTCTTGTTGGATGACAGTTCTAGGTGAGTGCTCTTTTAATAACATGTACTTTTTCACTAGAAAATAGAACTATGTAGTGGGGAAATATGATCTTCTGATTATATTGGATCATTTTCTCAACAAGTACAAGAAAAGAAAATAAGAAGGTAAAATAAAAGTAAACTTTTATTCACAAGGTAAAATTAACTTTCGCGTTTCATTTTTATGGAAGTTCTCACTTGTTGAACTTCTACAAAAGTTGTAGTGCATAAGCTGATTTTAATTTACGCAAGAGGTAGGAAGTTTGATTGACTTCATCTTAACTTTTTTCTCCTAAAGTACTTGAGGATAAATTTATTCAAATAGGGCCCTTAATTTATTTGTAGTTAACACATGCCAAAAGTAGGTGGTATTCAATTTATGTGATCTTTTGATACTTGGTCAATTATTATTGCAATTTTTGATGTCAATCTTGGGGGTTTGTACTTGACTAATTAGAACAAAGATATAATTTGAAGATAGGTTTTATGTTCAACAAACGGTTTTTGCTTCTTTACAGCATCCCCTTCTCAGTGGATGATCTTTCTACATCACTGCAAGAGAAGGACTTCTCAGACATGAAAGCAGCGGATGAGCTTCTTGAAAATCCAGCCTTCCAATTTTTGAATGAGTAGGCATAGAAAACTTGGTATACACTTCCTTCTAAATTTGTCTTCTCAAGCCTGACAACAAAATCAGTTGTTGGTCCTTGCCATTGTTGGTTGTAAATGCCCTTCATTTATTCTCTCCACACCAGAAAAAGAAAAAGAAAAACTTTACACCCTTTTGGCCATATCCCTGCATTCTGTAAAGTTATTTTTTTATTCTTTTGTTAGCATTCAATTGTAAAATGCTAATTGTTAATAGGGGCTAGGGATATTTTTAGCATCAGTGAGCTTGCCTTGTATTTTCCTTTTTTCTTGCCCTTCTGATCAATTGAAGCACTTGTATTTTTTTTTCTTTTGTGGGGCCAAGCTCACTATAATTTTTGACTTTGTTATATAGAAACACTTGCATAGTAATGAATGGACTTTGAGTATCCTATAATCTAAACTCTAGTTATTATTAACGTTATTATTGTCTTAGTATCTCATGAAACTTTTTCCTAGCATCGAAGTGTCACGTTACTAGTAACTTCTCGAGGTGACATTTACTACGTCATCATTAACTGAGATATATTATATTTCGTGTAAAAAGGGGTTAGTGACCATGCATCATTAAATAAATGTACTAAATAGCCTTTTTTTTTGTACTTAATGAAAAGTTGCCAAACTGTACTATAGCTGTTATGGAAGAGTACTTCAAACTGTACTTGTGCTTTATTCAAGTGATTTTTACTTTTAAAGCTTTTGGTGTGTTTTGTTATTCATATATCGACATGGATATTTTTGTCCACCTTACGTTAAAATCAACTATTTGATCTTGTCCTTCGATTATTTTATGTCTTATAACCAGTGTGTCATCCTCTGGATGGAACCTTCGGGATTACAGATTTGACACCAATTGGGTTTCTACCTTAACAAATCAACGTTGGTAAAATCATGACTTAAAAAGGTGAAATTTGATTGTTGTTAAAACAAAAATAGAACAAGTTCAATGCTGCTAACTTCAGTGTAGCTGAAAAAATAACTCAATTTCAGACTTTTAAGATGTAGGCTTATGTAACACTATTTCTAAGAGTTCAATTTTCATATACTGTTAACGTAAAAGTGTAAAATTTCTCCACTGAGGCATAGTGAGCTAGAATTATGTAAAATTTGAGAATGGAGTTTAAATTTTTCCAATAAAATTATGGTCCGATTTTGAATTGCATAGTTGAAACGAAATAGTGGAGTATGTTGGTTTGCTTACGCGTTGTTTGTTCCTAGGAAGTCCAAAGCCTCGTTTTTCCCCTATTAAGGAGTCAACAGAAGATTAATGAAAGGAACCCATTTGATGACGTAGAACATATTTGCTACAATAATCTGCACATTTAATGTTTTTGAAAAAAATAATTATGAAAAAGTCTTTGGATTGAAACTTTTTTCGGCCAACCCATTTGGAATTCACATGGCTCTGGCCCCAAAAGTTTCCCCCTATGGTGCAGGCACAAGGGTTGCAACCCTAACAAAGGGTTTGGGACCAATCCTCAATTGGACCACCCTATAGCTAAATTCATCAATTTTTCTAATTGTATAAACTAATGGTCACAATGATGGGATTTTTTGGATTTGGATAAGCTTTGTTGTGAAGGAAAATTGGACAAGAGTTGGGTTTGTTGTAGGTTAAGATTCTGGTCCACCATTGTTGTTCCACGAGGTTCCCCTGAAATGCCACCCAACATTTTGGTCCATTCCCAATGGTTCCAAGGTCCTCCCCTATTCTACCTATAACTTCAAAATCTCTCACTATCCTACATTCATCATTCACTCTATTATACCATTTTTCATTGATTTTGTATTAACACCACCACTAACATGTTCATTTGATATAAAAAAGAAAAAGTTAATAGTGCAATATAAAATTATGATGTAGTTAAATTTGTTCACGTTTATTATAAATATTTTTAAAATTACGACAACATGTTCTAAAGACATTATTGGAAGTGAATGTTCCTATTCAAAATTTAGACAGAAAATGATCATGGGAAACAAATGTCGACAAGTCTTAAATACTATCCATTCATCCAATGAAGTTCAACAAACCATAATTATGAGTAATAATTTGTTGTCATTGAATTAGAGAAATGGGAAAATTACAGGGGCCAATGGAAAAAGAGAAGACATTACATCTATCAAAAAAGTTTTCATATTGGTCGACATGCTATCGACAATTTATCATTCTAGACCATGAAATTTCTCGACTTGGACCATCATAGATGTTCAAGCTTAATTTGACGAGGATAAAGAGTTTTTTGTAAGAATCAAGCAAATCGTAGAAATTAATGATAAGGAAAAATAAACACACAAGTCATGAAAATGACACCGATTGTAACATTATATATGTTTTTTTTTTTTTTCTAAACTTACATTATTAATTATTCAATTAAAATGTAAAAATTCAAATAAACAAAAATCAAGTATAAACACGTGCCATAAAGCTTTTAAAAGCATAAAAATTGAATCTTCAATGTCGTGTGTTAAAAAGTTAACGTGTATAGATTCTCAACATTCAAATAGTACACTATTGCAATAAAAAGTAAAAAACGAGTTTTAGACAATTTTTATTTGTAAATTGTAAATATGAAGTTTTATAATGGCTCAGCCATTAGTTTTAAGAGGCTAATTTTGATTCATTTATCAACGAAAAAAAAAACGTAAACTAGATAGAAACCACTCTAAATGTAGAAAAACATTCAATTAAATATCATTGTAAAAGAACTACTTTTGTCAGCATATTCTAATCAGTTCACACCTATATAGAGAAAAAAAAAATCAAATGTATTTGTAAGTTAAAGTTAATTTATGCAATTTAACATCAGTAAGTTTTATTAATTTCTCTATGAATTAACAATGTATTTTAAAAAAAAAGATTTATTTTCATTTGATTTTTCTCATTACTAATTGTTAAAAAAAATAAAATTACTTGGTACTGGATTAAAAATAACAGCAGACAGTAGCTGTGTAGCAGAAAACAATTATGCCCTAAAATTGTGGTATGATGAAAGAGGAAATATGATTGAACTAGGTAGCTATAGTATCCTATTAATAGTTTTGTACTTAGGGTTTGTGAAAATGATGCGAGCATAATCTATAATGAACTAGGTAGAGAGAAAAAGCAATCAGTGTCATGAAATTCCTTGTCAGAATAATAAGAGATGCAATCGTTTCGATCACTTAGCATTTGTCTTATTTGTGATATTAATTAATATGGTGATGGGAAAGTCCAAGTTGGTCATTTTCAATCTTACACATGCCTCTCCAGCTATGACTTTCCACAATACATTTATGAAAGATATATCCCTATCTATATAAGAAAGCACACACATCTCATTCTACATTCACAAAATTTGTGGCTCAGCCTTCAAAACAAAATCACAAAGTGAATATGTAACCATTTTTTTCAGTGTCAGGATTTGACTTGCAATGCATCATCTGAGGGGCCATCATCGTTTCTCAACCAGTTTCATGAACTGGTAAACATTTTTATCAGATACAGTGATCAATCACTTTTTATAATATTCAGTGAATTCAGAAAGAAGCATTGTGAAAAAGCTGCACATGTAACATCTTATCACAGATTAGTTACTTTGTCCATGGTTTTCAATTACGTGTATTGAGATAGTTATGATTAGAGAAAACTGAATTGATTCAACTAAAATTAACCAGAAAGGTAAAGACACACACAAGAGGTTTTTTAAAACTATTTACGTTAAGACTCACGCTGCAATAACGTGAATTCAGAATTTTGGAGTATATAAAAACGATTTTAATGTAAGGTTTTGTTACAAACAGTATGTATGAAAGTATATTTCAATGCAACATTTAATACGCATTCTATAATTTTTCTTTTTGAATGAATATGTTTATTAATAGTATTGATTTAATTATAATAATATTGTTCTATTTTTTATAATGTATGTGATTGAAAATCAAGTCCATCTCACGATTAATTTCATATCTAAATATTTAATTAATTATTGATTCAATTAAGTTTCAAGTACCTCGTAAATTTGAATGTTTTTAAATGAGTTTATTAAATTTTTTGGTTCATAGAATATTTAAAAATTCTATATTTTTTAATTGAGTATCTATCATTTAATTTTTCTATTAATTAGGTTACGTGATTATTATATTGTCCCGTCATCTTATTTAATTATATCCACATATTATTTTGTATTAATATTAAGACGTAGTTAACCAAAAGAAAACACAAAATGAAATTTAAAAAAAAAAAAAGATAATTCATTTAAAAAAAAAATATTAGTTAACCAATTACCAAATGTATAAACGATTTTAATTATAAGAAAAAGGCAACTAAATCATGTATAACGACTGTTAATACTCTAAATATATTTGATATCACTATTTAATATAAAAAATGAGTTTCAAACTTTTTAGGAATGTAATAGACTCATTGATTCCAAAAATAAAATATTCTCTAATAAGAAAATGAGCTAAAAAGAGAGATGACCCAATTGAGAATATGAAAACCTTATTTTAGTTTCACTAGAAACTTGAGTACATGAATTGTCAAAAATGAAAAAAGTATCAATTAATTATATTTTCAATGAAATAAGATAAACATAACAAAGTCAGTGTTGGTGATATATGTTCATATAAAATAATGCTAAATGTTATAAATAATGTTAAGGATCGAGAATTAAATCCTAATAAAACCTATTGACTCATAAATAATTGGTCAAAACAGAAAAGTAAAATTAAAGCAGGATTATACTCGCTTGATAAACGAAAGGTTTTTGGACTTGTATCCCCTACGTATGAAGGTGTTAAACCAAATATATGCATATATATATTGTTCAAAAGAAAAATAAAAGTGGTGAACTTGTGAAATACAAAGCATGACTAGTTGCTTAAGAATTTTGATAAAAACCTAATGTTAATTTGAAAGAAATATATTGACTAGTAATTGATGCACACACTTTGAGATATTTAATTAGTATAAATGAAGGACTTAATTTACATATAATGGAGGTGTTCCAAGTACTTTCATGGTTCTCTTGAAAAGAATATTTATATGATACTTTCGAGATGATTATTTTACCTAGAAGTGCAAAGTATATAAATAATTACTCAATCAAATCAAATAAGTTTCCCTTTGGATTAAAGCTATTCAGACATATGTATTATAATCTTCTTGTTAAAATAAGGACATACAAATAACCCTATTTGTTCTTGGATTTTATGAAGAAAAAAAATGAAAAGGAAATTTTCATAATTATTTTTTATGTTAACTTAGACATCATTAGATCTCTTGAAGAGTTTCAAAGAAAATATATATTTTTTTTAAAGAATGACAATGATTGTTTAGGGTTTAAAATTTGAATATTTAAGAAAAAGTGTATATCACCAGACTTATATAATGAAAGTGTTTCAAATGATTTATAAAACATATCCATTACACACCCTAATGGTTATAAGGTTTTTAAGTGTAGATAAAGATTTTTTAGACCTGAAGAGAAAAGTGAAGATTTTTTTGACCTAAAATATCATATCTTATTAGTGTAGAAACCTAATACATATTACTAGCTATAAGTGACCTAATACGATATTTAGTAGAAATTTATTAGCAAGATGATAACTGTTAATAATTAGTTAATTAAGTATAGAGTTGTTAGGATTTTTAGCATTTAGTCTATTTTAATTATAGGTTTTTTAGGGACTTTGTTTAAGTTAGGGATTTTATTGTTATTTTTCTGTTTAATGCGTTTTTGGTTATTGAAAGAGAATGCAGTTGAGATTTAGGTGAAATTCGAAGAAAGAGAGGATAAGGAACGCTGGAATTAAGAAAAGTAGCAAAAAAACATATTTTAAGTGATTTCTTGCTTGCGCTAAAGGAAGAGCTTGAGCTAAAACTCACTTAAATGATAAAAGAAGTTCTGAACGAAGGCGTCAACGCCACTGAAGCGTGAAGTGCGAAATAACAACCACTTTGTAACAAACAGCGGGAATCTTTTATAAAAGGAAGGCTAGAATAAATGTAAGATCATCATCTTTTGGAAGATCTTTGGAAGCACTGTTGCAGTCAAGAATTTTCCTTTTTTCCTTTTCCGTTGTATATTCATGGCTACCATGCGTAGCTAATCTCTTTTCTTCTTGGGATTGAATGTAATTTCTCCACTTCAATTGTACTCTTGGTATTTATTTGATATTGTTTTATTCAGTTTATCTTTGTTTAACGTTTTATATTAAATTGTCATACTTTAAATTTCTCTTTGTGACTGGAAAGCACTTTTTGGAATTAGAATCAAATGTTAATGCATTACATTTATAAATTCAGGAATGAATTATAGAGTAATGACTGCACATAGCAACTGATCTTAATGCTAATTAAATTAATCTGGTAACTAGGAATAGAGCTAGATACTTTAATTTATGAAATTCAATGCTAGAGAAATCAGGTTGAAAAGGCTTTTATTTGCGCAGATTGATAATTGGAAAAGACAATATTGAATTCAGTTAAGAGTATATGAAAATGGAGAATATTATTATTCAATCCCAAGGTTGTTATTATTATTAATTTTTCTTTTTTATTAATTGCGTTTTAAGTTACTTTTTATATTCAGTTACCAAAACAAATTATTGTTAAATCTTTATTCATAATACAATTGATATTGAGTCAATTTACAATTTCCGTTCCTTGAGGATACGATACTCTCTTACTCATTATATTATTTGTGGACCCAATATACTTGCTGGAAAATCGTTAACACAAGATATAAATTTTAATCTACAATCAGCATTGTGGTGAAGTAAAACTTATATTTAGTTATCCTAATGACTCTAGAAATATGAGTTTATTTTTTTCAAATGTTTCAAAATTGGATATAATTAGTTATACTTATGTATGCTATTTATCGTAATAAAATTTAGGCATTAGGTGAAGTAAGTTCTGACTCTATCTGGTTGTGATATTTTGTTCGACACATACAATAAAGTTATGATTTATTTTTTGAAAAAAGCTATCAACAATTATATGAGAAGATAATATTGTTTTGCATTGCCGAACTAAAATAAATATATATTAAAGGAAATAGAAAGAAATGTACCTTCTTCAAAAATATTTTTGATTCATGATCTTTGAAAGATTGATGATATATGAAAATTCATTCAAATGATGTTTATTACAAACTCATTGCTAGTAAATAGTTATGAGAAATACAAGATTAATTTTCGATGTCTTAAAAGAAGATATATTAGATAAATAAGTCTTGTACTGCTTTTCTCTTCATCGTTTTTAAAAAAAAAAAAAACAATTAGGTTTTCTCTTATCAAAGTTTTTAATGAAACATGAGGTAATGTACTGAAGGATAATGTATTACTTATTTTTTAATAGTTTTTTTTTTTTCTCAATGTTTTTAGTAAGACATATGACAATGTATTGAATGATGATATACTACTTTTCCTTTAGTAGGTTTTTTGTCCTCTAGCTTTCTCAAATCTTCAATGAGATATTATCATATAATTAATGAAACCTGATAGATCTTTGAATTGCTTATAACCTTTATATAATTTAAGTTATATTTGTATATTAGAGAAGTTCCATTTGGATAAAAATAAAGAAGAAAATCATTTTAATGAATTCTAAGTATTCATTCCAAGTTTATATCTTTTATAACAATTGTGTGTTTGTGCTGATATTGGAAAAAAACATTTAAAATAAATTTAATTTAAATGCAAATTACGAATTCATGTTTGACTTGATCCGGTTCAAAATTAAATATACAATAAAATCATTAATATATAGTCTTTTACTTTGACACGGCCCACAAATAAACGTCAAGATAAATATAATCTGAGTTGAAAAGAAAAGAAAAGTGAGAAGATATGCAAGCTATGTCATAAAAAGCAGAATATTTTATGAGAATATTGGAAGTAGCGACTGCACATGTAGTTCTTAATAACTATAAAATTAATGGCTTATGGTAAGCTTAAATATTCCAAATTGTAATTTAATTAAGCAGCTCTTGCATGTGATCTCGTGTTTCTCCTGAGACTCCACACATATAAATCTTCTCATGGTCAAACAGGTTTCATAATTAACATGCATTTAATATATAATTAATTACTTCCTCCTTCACCCATGTTCTTTCTTTTCTTTTGGTAAACGCCTGGTCATGTTCTAACCATATTCAATTCCTTTCTTCCTAACTAGTTCAGACATGCATCATTAAATACTACAAAAATCATCTTCATGCTTCTTTTTAGTTTTATGTAAATGTCTTTGCCGTTATGGTGGTTATTTTGTGTTTAGTAGAGAGTCTTCTGTCATTATTAATATATACTAATCATACTGTTCCCAGGATAACCCCTTCTAATTCAATTAATTAATACAACCAAATCAACTATGCACCAAACTTCAAATTTTAATCAATCATTATTATATATGCATTTGGTCAAATTATCCAACAATTTCGTCTAGCCATAAATATTTTCTGCTTGTTTGTATCTGTGGCATGAATATATAATATTTAATGACTTTACATAAATCAAATTATCATTATATATTTACCTAGATTAGTGTGGAATGAGAAGAGAAAAATAAAACAAAATAAGTATGATAAACAAAATAAAGAACAGAGTCAAAGGAAAAAAAATACAATGCAATTATGTGAATGTTATTATTATATAAACTGTCGGTCTATTCATTTATATTTGCATAGCATTAATAAAAAGGAAAATGATGAGTCTAAAGTTTGACCGTTGAACTATAAATCATACACCGTTTTATGAATTTGAGCTTATCTCCCAAAGTTAAGGGGCCTTTTATTAATTATTTCAAAGATGCTTTAGTGATCGGAAAATAGATTAAAAATGACTATTTTTTCAGCTGTGTTGCACTGTTTAATTTTCTTTGGTTAATTTTCTCTGTAGATCAAAGCTGCTTTCTAACAATTTGTCTTAAAAGCGCGTTAGGAGTGTAAAAGCAAAGAAATTGGTGGAATAAAATAATAAGAAAAAAATGTGATAAATTTGATTAGTGTGTTGAAATATATGGCAGAAAGACACATATGAAATTGGTCTCTATGGACAGTGATGCGTTTACTTATATTCTTGTCGGTTGTGTGGATATGGTATTATTATTAATTATTATTATTATGATGATAATATTATTATTTTATTATTATTATTATTATTATTATTATTATTATTGTCATTAAAAGTTTGTTTTAGAAAAAGTTTTCTATTAATTCGCATTAAAATCTTTATTATATTGCTCACATTTCTCTTTACTTTTGACAATGACTCGATATCCGAAGTTTCAATGTATGAATTCATTCATCATACTGCTCTCTGTTTCAAAGAAGGTCTAATTTTTTTCATTTTTTTTAATTCATTGAAATTTTAATTATTAATCTTTCATTGAAAAAATAATTTATAACGAGTTTTACATATTGAAAGACACAATTATATACATAACAATGTTGTACATGATTTTAATTTTTTTTAAATATTTTTTTTTCGCAAAAGAAAGTGTGTGTTATTGAATACATTAATTCAAGGTTTGGTTAAATATTAATTAAATTAAAATTGAATTAATATCAATTAAAATATTATAATAATTAAATAATATATGATCCATTATTAAAATAAATACAAAATCAAGATTTTATGACGTTAAAAATTAAAATAAAACATAAATATATAGTTTTTTAATAATTTAAAACTATATATATATATATATATATATATATATATATATATATATATACCATTAGATACACACTTTGATAATTTATCTTTTAATTGACTAATTTGATAAATAAAAGATAATTGATGTATTTAATATAATATGCAATAAAAACCTTTTTCTTTCAAACAATTAATTTTTTTAAATAATCACAGCATACTTTTTTTAATATTAATTTTTAAAAATTATATTATTTTAATGTAATGAAAATATAAATACACAATATTTTCACTAGTATATATAATTAAAATATTATCGTATTTAAATTGCCATTCAATTTTAAAAATAGAAACTATAAGTGGTGACTATATTTTATGACAGAAACTAATTATCCACATATTAACACAATGCTGTGATCAGTATAATTACTCTACTTTTTTTGCAACAAAAAAAAAAACTGTAATATTAAAATAGGTAGTAAAAGAAATTATGTTAATTAAGTTTGTAAGTTGGGAAGTGTGAAAATGTGCCAAGGAAAAGGATCACATGCATAAGAGAGTGAAAGGACGGTTACGATTGTTTCTTGGCCACCACACACATTCCTTGGATAATGCCCTCTCATGTGCTTCCAAAAATTACGCCCCCTTCTTCTAAATATTTTTTTTATATGTACAAATTAAATATATAATAAAGTTTCCATTAAACCACACACTATATAACAAAGTCTACACAATTACAAAAAAATAATACTAATTCAAAAAATTGTTATTAATAAATTAATAAATAACACTTACTTATATTGTGAAAAGATCGATAATATTTTTGAAAATATTTTTTTTAATTATAATAGAAATTAATAAAAATGTGTGAAATCAAATACAACTTTACCAAGATGTAGTCAGAATCGACGAAATTATATTTTGTTAAAATTGTTTCTAATTCGTGTGAATATGGGTATAGAAAGAATAAGTAATATATCTTCAAAAGCTTCGAAAAATTTTACCATCATAATTTTCTGCATCTTGCCACACCATTAATATATATATATAACTGACTAATAATAGACAAAAAAAAAAAAAAAAAAAACAAGAAAAA